>Ga0210404_10001266_pt1 | contig 11078 bp, 8 predicted proteins | sample IncBWH28MmetaG_FD_155455 | JGI IMG/M metagenome (GOLD analysis project Ga0210404, IMG submission 155455) | Forest soil microbial communities from Barre Woods Harvard Forest LTER site, Petersham, Massachusetts, United States - Inc-BW-H-28-M | ecosystem: Environmental > Terrestrial > Soil >... | reverse complement strand
TTCGTCCCCGGGGATATCGGTAATCAGGGAGCCATAGGGGTCGTCGAGCCCGATGATGTCGCCCTCGATGCCTTTCGCGTTAGTGATCGAAGTCTTTGGATTCAAGCGCACGAGCTGGGCAACTACGGGGCCGGCAAGATTGAAATCCCAGCCAGCGGCGAGATGCGCCGCGGCGGGAGAAAAGATGTCGCGGCCATGAAACGTGGAAGAAACCGGGGCCTGGATCATCCAGCTTTGATTGGTAATTTCCCGCGCGGAATCCAGGCCATCGCGATCGATCACCGGGGTGATTAAACCATTATCGGGAAGGACGAAATACTGGTCTTTCTTTGATTTCACGATGATGGCTTTGCGCGACGTGCCGACTCCCGGATCAACCACAACCACGAAGACAGTACCTGCGGGATAGTAAGGCGTCACTCCCTCAAGGAAGCGCGCTCCTTCTTCGATTTGAAACGGCGTCACCTGATGGGTGATGTCCATGATGCGCGCTTCCGGGGCGATGCCGACCATCACCGCCCGGCAGATGGCCACGGCGTCATTGGCGGTGCCAAAGTCGGTCATGAAGACGATCGTCGGCCGCGTGCCGGATGGGGAACCAGCATCTTTCTGTGCGGGAGCCTTCGAGCACGCAGCGCTGATCAGCGTAAACGCGAGCAACGGCAAGGAGAACAGTCGAAGGCGTAAGTTCAAGAAATCTCCCCTGAAACCGAATAGTTTGAATGGGACCAGTGTAACGCCCGGCCTTTCCCTCCGCAAACCGCACCGCCGGAGAAGAACCTGGCGCTGACCCGCCCGCGAAGTTGACATTTGGCAAGGACACGTTCTAAAAGGGACCCAGGATAAGTGGGTTTCCAGCCAAGGGGATCGAGAAAAGCGAAGAGGGAGGCAGAATCATGCTTTATTGGATTGTAGTCGGTTTGATTGCTGGCTGGCTCGCCGGGCAAGTGATGAAAGGTGGCGGGTACGGCGTGCTGGTTGACATCATCCTCGGCATTCTTGGAGGCATTCTTGGCGGCTGGGTGTTTGGAATGCTCGGCATTTGGCCAGGCGGAGGCATAATCGGCTCGATCATCGTTGCGTTTGTGGGAGCGGTGATTCTGGTGTGGATCTCACGGTTGTTGAAGAAGGCCTAGGCAAGTTCCAGGAAACAAAAAAGCGCGTTGCTGCGGCAGGGAATCTGCCACGGCAACGCGTTCTTGTTTGCAGATGTAGTTAGTGTGATGTGCCGGCGTTTGGGTGCGCCATCAAAAACCATTCGGCTGTGGGGGCGCGCTGATACTTCAGGCGTGTCCGTGTTAACTGCGCCGCGGAGATGTCTCCGAGTTTTTCCTGAATTAAGGCAAGTTGCTGAAGAGCAAGCGGCGAGTGAGGATCAGCGCCAAGCCCATCGGCTGCCCCGTGGAAATCGCCTTGCCGTAAAAGGAAGTAGCCGCGGGCCGATTCATAAGCATTGACGACGACGAGGTCACGGGAGGAATCGGCGAGTCCCTCGAGCTGCGAAAGGGTAGCGACTGCGTCGTCAGCAAGACCGTTGAGCGCAGCGATACGCGCGCGTTCACGGAGAGTGGTGGCGCGATTGATATTACGGTCGGATTCGATCATGCCTGCAAGCGGTTTTTCCAGAAACGCAGAGAGAGCGGAAAGGCGCGTGAGCTCGTCGTGAAAATCGGCGGCGAGCATCGCGCCGGCAAGGGCAATTTCGAATTGAGCGTTGGGCTCTTTCTTCGTGGCGGCTTCTTCGATGAGAGCGGTGAGGGCTTTGCGGCCCTCGACTGAGTGGCCTTCCCAGAAAAGGATGAGTGCTTGCTGGTACTTGGCATCGAGTTCGTCAAACGGATTGTCCGCGAGCTGGATAGCGCGGTCATATTCTTTTCTTGCGTTGCTGAAATCACCCATGAGCATGCGTGTGCCGCCAAGGCCTTCCTGCGAAGGAAGATACTTAGGGTCAATCTTGAGGGCTGCCGTGTAGTGCTCCAGCGAGGCGAGGTCGTTACCGGCCATGCGGGAGACTTCGCCGAGAGAGTCCTGAGGATTAGGAGAGGACGGCTCGACTTCGGCATAGCGTTTCAGGGAAGCGATGGCCTTCACGGGGTCGGGCGTGCCGCTGCCGGCGTAAATGTAGCCGAGGCGGTTCAGGGCAGCAGGGAATGCAGGATCGATTTGCAAAGCTGTTTCCATCATCGAACGGGCGCGGTCGTCATCCTGCTGGAGATAGAGCCATTCGGCAGTCATGTAGAGAACGTGCTTGTCGCGCGGAAAGCGCTTCAAGAGGTCATTCATAATGGAAATGGCGGGCAGCAGATCGCGGTCCTGGATGCTGGTCATCCACCGAGCAAGGAGTTGCTCATCCGGAGTGGCGCGCGGGAGAAGCGATTTGGCTTTGGCCAGGGCGGCGGCGTCCGGAATGATCCGGCGGGAGGCGAACGAAACCATGGCCTGGGCGAGGGCGGATTGCGGATCGGCTTCAGCGGCACGGCGCGCCAAAACTGCGGAGTCGCGGTAGATGGCGTTTTCATAGTTGTCGACGGCAAGCTCGAGCAAGTGGCGTGTTTGCTCAGAACGCGTGGAAAGCGGAATGGCTCCAAAGAGCAGCTGGTTGACGCTTACAGCGTGCGGATTGCTGGCGGCAGCGCGGGAGGCAGCATTCTCGACGTGAGTCGAAGGAGCTTGCGCCCAGGCGCTCGAAGCAAAGAGCGACGGGAAAATGAGCAAAAAGAAGCGCCCAGCAAATCGATTCATGGCTAGACATTCTCCGTTTCCACTAGAATAAGAAATGAGCCCAGATTGAAAAAGTAGCTTGACGCAGGCGCTTGGGGATACTGGCCTGGAGGTCAGGTGTGCGGGAATAGACAGAAGGCTTGGTTGTTTAGGGAAATGGAGAGGGGAGGCACACAGTTGAGCACAAGGGAAAAACGGTTGCTTGCCCCTCGCGGTGACCCGTGAAGATACTGCAAAGAACCTGATTGAAAGCGAGCATGAAAGCGATGAAGAAAAACACCCGCGGGAAATGGCTGCGAGTAGCTGCCCTATTTTGCATTAGCTCGATTGCTGGAGGCGCGAGTATTGCCGCGATCAAGAACATGGCAGTGGTCGTTTCCGTGAGGAGCAAGCTCTCGGACGTTCAACTGGCGGACCTCGCGAAAATGTGCAAAGGAGCGCAGAAGACCTGGCCGGACGGAAAGAGCTTCATTCTTGTCCTCAAGAGCCCCGAATCTCCCGAAATGCGCACGGCGGTACAAAAACTCTTCGGCGATGCCAGCGGCGACCCCAAAGCGGCAATCGCGAAACTGAACGAGTCCCACTCGATCGTAAAGATTGTGGGCAGCGACGAGGATCTGTTGCGCACTGTGGAAGCGACGCCGGGCGCAGTGGGAATTCTCGACGTTTATTCCATCAATAGTTCGGTGAAAGTCCTCCGCGTGGATGGCAAGCTGCCCTTTGACATGGGGTATGCTTTAAGAGGGAATTAGAGACCGAACTGTAGGGACCCGAAACACTTACCTTTCCCACGAACCCACTACGAAACACCTCTTCCCCAAAATTCAGGAGCCCAGCGTCGGCTACGTAGCCGAAATACAAGCCCCAGCTTGAAACGTTGTGTGCCGATGTAGCACTACCCAAAGAAGCAGGATTACCCCTGTCCGAAAGGACAGGTTTTCCACAGGCAGTACAGGGAAAAAGAGGCGAAAATTGGGGCGAAAGTGGTGGTCACCTTAATCTATTTATTTTCTGATGGTTACGCAAGACCCAACGTTCCAGATTTGGTACCACGGGGCTGGTTCTAGGCTAAAAATGAGCCTCCAGTACCATCGCTATCTGGCCGCAGGAGGTGTCAAATGGGACAGGTGCGAGGGGCAATGGACCTTTCGGACAGGTCGGAGCATCAAAGGCAGTAGCGAGCCAATTGAGTGCAGGGCGAAGAAGCGGTGGGTTTTGAGGGTGATGCAGATGGCGGAAACGGGAAAGATGAAGAAAAAAGACAAGAGCCGTAAATGGATGTGGTGGTTCCTGGGGAGTATCGTGGCCCTGCAAGCCTATTTCGTGCGGGAACTGCTAGCCGCGTTCGTCCTGTTTGCCTTGGGATTTGCGGCTATCGCGATGGTGATAGGAAGCCTGTACATGCTCCACAAGACATGGGCGTTGGCAGTGGAGCGCCTGGCCAATAGCCAGCACCCGGCGATGGTGGCCGCCCGTCGTGGTATGGACGCGGCCGAGGATATGGCTCGGCGTCCGTTCCGGCGTCCCGGTTCTGCCGCCGCTCGCTGATTCGACTAATGACTTTCTGGCTTCGGCCAGAGCACACGCAGAAACTGTCACCCTGACTCCTTCAGGAATGAATTGGGATCTGCGGCAAGAAGATGAAGGAAGAAGGCCAACCGTCCTGAGAGAGCGGCTGGCCTTTTTCTTTGGTATGGAGTTACTTGTTTCCGGGACCCGCCAGCCGCAGCAATTCCTCATTCCAATTTAGAATCACGTTGATGTTGCTTGCTGAACAGTCCTTGTTGCGTTCCACAACTACGATGCTTTTCTAGTGGGTGAAGGGATCGCTGTCGGCGCCGGGAATAATTTCCGGCTCATCAGGAGAGCCTGGTTCGCTGCCTGATTCGTGCAGCGATTTTCCATTGTCTTTCAGCAGCCCATCCAAGGTCGACTTTGAATGTTCATCCACGGCGCTGACCGCCGCCACCAGACAGGAATACAAGAAGGCTTTCATGCCCTTGCGGAATTGATCCGTGGAACGTTCCGCCGAACGCGCCACTTCCGCTTCCAAAGCCTGGCGGCGAGCCTCGCAAGCCGCGCGGCTTTCCGCATCGAGCGAGGAAAGCGCGGAGACGGCGCGCTCCCTGGTCTCCGAGAGCACGGCGTTCACATGGCGTTCGGTCTGCCGCTGGAGCGCTCCGACGGCGGAATTCACCGCGGTCTGCACCATCGCCTGCACTTCCGCGGAGCGCGCGTCCAACTTCAGCAGCGCCTCCTGTGTCACCGCTTGCGTATTCTCGAGCAGCCGCTCGTAACGCCGTTCCGCGGCGCGGGCCGTCGCTCCTTCAAATTCCGATGTGGCGCGGGCCACTGCTTCGTCCAGCCGCGCGTGCACCTGCGGCTCCATTTCGCGCGACATTCTTGCTACAAATTCCTGCGACCTCGCCAGCTCGCTCCGCAGCTCCGCCGCTTGTCTCTCCAGCCGTTGCGCCATCTCCTCCGCCTGGCTGCGGTACTCTTCCATTTCTTCTTTCCACTGCGCGGCGAACCCCGCTGCGATTTCTTCTTTCGAGGAAATCTTCATCGCTTCTACACGCGTGGGAAAAAGCTCCTGAAGCTCCAGAACGCTGGATTGGCGGCTCTCCTCAATACTTTGCAATGCTTTTCGCACTGCTTCATCCACGTGAGTCGCAATCGCTGCTTGCGCCGCTTTTTCCGCGGCTTGCTGCAGTTTTCCCTGGAGCGCCGCGATGAGCCCATCCGGTGTAACCACCACGCGTTGCGGCTTCGGGGGCTCCGCTATCTTCGGAGCCTGGGGTTTCACAACAGTCGGCGGAGGAGAAGGAAATGTCGCGACCTCTGCCAGTTTGTGTTCGAGTTTCTGCGGCGGCTCATCGAGTTCCGGGGAGTTCGTCGTTGGCTCCATGGCCGGCGCCGCTCCGGTGGCGAATTGCGCCATCGAGCTATGCGATGATTCGCCGAAGCGCAGCCAGTCCTGTGGCGGCACAGCGATTCCCCAAACATTACCGGGGCTTTCCAATTCCACTCCGACTTGCTGCAGTTCCCGCGGACTCTGCGAGGTGTGCACCGAGCGCACTCTGGCCCGCATCGCCGGCGGTTTTGGCTCCACGTTCAAGCCCACCACCTGCAAGGTGATCCAGCTCCCGACTCCGTAATCGTGGCGCGAAGGATACCGGCACCCATGCAGATTGATGCTGGTCGAGACCGTTCTTTCCACAAACGGTTCGCCCAGGCGGTTTTGACCGAAGATGATCAGGGGAACGGATCGCTCAATGCGCGTGCTGCGCCGCGCTTCTTCCCCTTCGGAGCTCCGAGGGGTGCTCATCACAGACGAATGGCCCACGTCCCCTCCCAAGAATTCTGCATTCGAATCCCGGCCGCTTCACGAGAATTTCGCCGGGCATAAAGTCTCTTCCACAAACGGGCAAACTCCATTCAGCACTGCACCAACCAACGGCTCATCGCTCCGGAGTATGCCGCTCCCTCGACCTCTGCGGCAGATGTTAGCCGAACCCTACCCGCTTGTCGACATTTCCGTGGATTATTCCGCAATACAAAGCCCTGGGGATCCTCTTTTATTGCGCGTAGAGGCCGACCCACCGCGCGGGGACGGACACGGCGAGTCCTGATTTCACCAACTATAGTGCACCTTGTAGCTCACCGTTTTCTCTCCGCCAGGTGGAATCTGCACGAGAAACTCCATTGTGCGACTATCGAGTTTTTTGAAGGGGTCGGAATTCTTGATGATGTCCCAGTTCGTCCAGCGATAAAGATGTTCGACGATGCGCACTTCAACAAGATCGCTCTTATGATTCCGCACCTTGATTTCAAAGGATTCGTCGAGCCACCGCGCATTGAAGTCTGCGCGGTAATCCGTGCGGCTGCGCTCCCCGGTCATGTCAAAGGCATTGCCGGTATAGAGGCGAATGGTCTCGTCTTTTGGGGTGTGGTCGATGTCGTTCTCGCCGGTGAACTCCAGCTGACCATCATCGTCGCGCCGATAGAAACGCACCCGTCCTTTAGGAAGCGGCATCCCGAGATGATTCTCCGAACTGTTTTTGAATTCCTGCATGACCCAAACTTTGGGGTTGGAAAGAATGCCATAGCTCTCCTGCTGGCGGATGCTCTCCAGCGACCAATTCTGATAATTCTGATCGACTCTAAATCCATCGTAGACGTAGATAGTCTTGGACTGGATCCCGGCGGCGCGAACCATCTCGACTTGCTTGGTTTCACGATCGTGGAGAGTGGTGGGATGCTCGAGCGTATAGAGATGATATTCATCGAAGGTTTTTTCCGTCACTGGGGGAGCAAATTGTCCTCCGGCTCCTCCAAACGCTATCGCTCGCCCGAACGTCGCCACGACTGCCCCTGGGGGCGGAACTTTGTTCACGTCGCCCGCCATCAACTTGAGGCGCGCATCGCGAAAAGTTTTGCCGCTCTGATTGTCAAGGGTTACCCACCCTACGAGCTCAAGCACGCTGGATTTCGGCGGCGCAATCACGTTATAGCTCGCCTCCCAGTTCATGCCGCCGGTCACATAGCTGAACTCTGCTGTGGTAGCACCCGGCTTGTCCGTCAGCAGTTCCCAAGAGAGAGTGGGCTTGAGCACGGTATCGTCAGCCAGCGCCGGGAACAGGGGCTGACCTGGCAGGGAGAATTGTAGCTTCCCGTTAACTTCAATAACGGGTTGCTCGCTGCCCTGGGCAACCGCCGCCTGCTGCGCGGCATATTGCGGGCCGTACGATTGGAACGCGTTGTAGTGTGGCACGTAGCCGCTGCGGATAATTTTGCCCTGCACGGTGCGCGCCGCGCCATCCTTGTCGGTCTCAAGAAAATCTATGGTTTTGCCCTCATACAGTGAAAGAAGCAATTGCTGCGAGACGGGATCATTGCGGTAGTTCTGTTCCAGAATCTGAAGACGACGGCCGGCGTCCATGGAGCGCAGGATCACCGAATCGGGTTCGAGATGTGCCGTGATGTCGGTGATCTGGATGTGATTAACTCCTGAGCGCAAATCGAGGGGCAGTCTCTGGCGCACGACGGCAAACTGCTGGTTGTAAATCGTGAGGGCTGGAGAATCGCCTCTCTGCTCTTGCTCTGTCCCTATAGCGAAGGCCGAATTCAATAGATAGGGCGCTCCCCAGATCAGGACTGCAGATAAACACAAAGTGCCGATCCGTCTGACGATGTCCACGTTGACCTCCTGAGTGCGGCAATTACTTCGCTTAGACGCCGACCATTGTCCCGGGTTGCCAGCCACCGATGGTACTGCAATGGGCATACTTTCGTAGGTTCCCTGGTTTCTCTGAATACAAATCCTGCGGCTTGCCTCCGGAAGGCGACGAATTCCCAGGTCTCTGATAGGCTGTCGTCCTCGAGAGGAGTATTTCATGCGCCACTTCGCCGCCGTCATTTTGTCGAGCCTGCTGATCCCTATTCTCGCTGTCGCCCAGGCTCCCCACCGTATTGCCATTCGTGCGGGAAAGTTGATCGATGGAAAGTCCGACAAGCCCGTCGAGAATGCGCTCATCGTCATAGAAAGCGACAAGATTGTCTCCGTGACGGCTGGCGGAACACCGCCTGCGGGTGTCGAAGTCCTCGATCTCTCGAAATCCACCGTGCTGCCCGGCTTCATTGACACACATACCCACGTTCTGCTCAACGGCGACATCACCGCCGAGGAGTACGACGCGCAATTGCTGAAAGAATCGATACCCTACCGCGCGATTCTTGCCGCCCGCAACGCGCACATCGCACTCTCCCACGGCTTTACCGCCATGCGCGACCTGGAAACCGAAGGCGCCATGTACGCCGATGTGGACGTAAAAATAGCGATTGCCCGCGACGAAGTGCCCGGCCCGCGCATGCAGGTCGCCACGCGCGCCATGACTCCGACAGGAATGTACCCGCTGCTCGGCTATTCCTGGGAACTCAAAGTGCCCACCGGCGTGCAGTACGCCGACGGCGTCGACGGAGTACGCAAAGCCGTGCGCGAACAGGCCATGTATGGCGCCGATTGGATTAAGTACTACTCCGACCGCCGCTATCGCTTCGAAGCCGACGGCGTCCTGCACTCCATGGTGAATTTCACCGACGAAGAAGCCAAAGCCATCGTCGAGGAAACGCATCGCCTGGGCAAAAAAGTCGCGGCGCACGCCATCGGCAGCGACGGGATCGCCGCCGCATTGCGTGCCGGCGTGGACACCATCGAGCACGGCGACGGCCTGACCGACGCGCTCATGGACGAAATGGCGAAGAAAGGCGTCTACTGGGTGCCCACAATCACCGTGGGCATGTACGTTGCTCCGGGCCGCGGCGGCAATTGGCAGAAAATGGCCGACCTGCAGCGCGAGAATTTTCCGAAAGCCATCAAGAAAGGCGTCAAGATTGCCCTCGGAACGGATGCCGGTGGCTTCGATTGGAAAGTGCTGAATCAAGCCAAGGAATTCGAATACTACGTGCAGTATGGAATGACGCCGATGCAGGCCATTCGCGCGGGCACCTCGGTCCCCGCCGAACTCCTTGGCTGGAGCGACAAAGCCGGCACCATCGAAGCAGGGAAGTGGGCCGACCTCGTCGCCGTCAGCGGCGATCCACTGAAAGACATTACGGAATTGCAGCGCGTCAAATTCGTGATGAGAGCCGGTGTCGTCTATAAAAAGGACGCGAATTAACAATTTGCTGGCATGGCGACTTTAGCCAGGCACTTTGTTGATCAACCTTGGCGCCCTGATGGATAAGGTCAATAAGATCGCGATGATCAGGCTCGCGATCACATAGATAAACCCACCGGTGAAGGATTGCGTGCGGTCCCGGAAGTAACCGATCACCCAAGGCGTCACCAAACTACCCAGATTCCCGATCGAATTAATCAGGCCAATCGAAGCGGCCGCCGCGGATTCGCCCAAAAATGCCGACGGCATCGGCCAGAACGCGGGAAGAAAAGCGTTGGCCATGGCCGCCAACGTCAAGCAAACAAACGCCAGCCAGAAATGTGAGCCGTAGAGAATCGCGAACAGAAAAGCCGCTGCGCTCAGCATCAAAGGGAAGGCCGTGTGCCAGCGGCGCTCGCCGGTGCGGTCGGAGTGCCACCCGTTTAGAAGCATGGCCAACAGAACGAATAGATAGGGAATCATCGCGAGCCAGGTAACCGCGAGATTCGACATGCCGGAAGCCTCTTTCAAATAAGTCGGAAGCCAGATGGTCAGTGCATAGATGCTGCTCACCGCGAAAAAATAAACCAACGTCAGTTGGATGACTTCGCGTTGAAGCAGTGATTCCCAGATGGAGTACGTGCGCACTGCTTTTTTCGCCTGTAGTTCCTGCTCAAGCTGCGTCGTAATCCACCCGCGCTCTTCGCCGGAGAGCCAGCGCGCCTCCCGCGGCCAGTCCGTGAGGTAAAAATAGGTGACAACTCCGAACACCACCGCGGGGATTCCTTCGACGATGAACAACCATCGCCACCCCTGCATTCCAAACCAATGCACGCCCAGGAGCCACCCCGCCACCGGGGAACCAATGATGTTGGCGACCGGGATGGCGGTCATGAAAAAAGCTCCGGCTTTGGCGCGGTCTTCCGCGCGGAACCAGTGCGTCATGTAAACAATGATGCCTGGAAAGAAGCCCGCTTCGGCTGCTCCCAGCGCCACCCGCACTGCATAGAACTGTCCTTTTGTGTGGATGAAACCCATCACCATGGTCGTAATGCCCCACGAAACCATGATTCGCGCAAACCACTTCCGCGCGCTCCAGCGCTCCACGATCAGACAGCCGGGAATCTCAAACGCCAGATAGCCGATGAAAAATATCCCTGAGCCCCAGCCAAACACGCTGTTGCTGAACGACAAGGCGCGAGTCATCTCCAGCGCCGCGTAGCCGACGTTCACGCGGTCCAGAAACGCAATCACGAAGAGAAGGAATAGAAATGGCAGCAGCCGCTGGGCAATCTTCCGTCGTGTTTTCTGCTCAAGCTCGCTTGGGAAAGTGGAAGCCGCCATCGCGCTGTTGCTTCTAACACATTGAAGCCCGGATTGCACCCCGCAAACGCCTGTGCGAAATCAGAAAAACGCCACACCGCCATCCACATTGATAGACTGTCCCGTCATGGCGCTCGATTGCTCCGAGCACAGGAACAGCGCCGCGCGCGCAATCTCTTCCGCCGTTTGCGCGCGGCCTTGCAGCAGCCCGTTCAGAAAACCCTTCAGTTGTTCCTCTTCGTTCAAGCCCATTTTCTTTGCCAGCACCGCACCCAAATCTTTCGACATTTGCGTTTCCGTCACCGGTCCTGGGCAGATGGCGTTCACGCGCACGCCCTTGCGCGCGCCTTCCGCCGCTGTGACCCGCGTCAAGCC
>Ga0210404_10001265_pt1 | contig 11079 bp, 6 predicted proteins | sample IncBWH28MmetaG_FD_155455 | JGI IMG/M metagenome (GOLD analysis project Ga0210404, IMG submission 155455) | Forest soil microbial communities from Barre Woods Harvard Forest LTER site, Petersham, Massachusetts, United States - Inc-BW-H-28-M | ecosystem: Environmental > Terrestrial > Soil >... | reverse complement strand
GGTGGCCACGTAGGACCGGGTCGGCCCCTGGGCCAACCTTTGCGCCAGGGTGTTGGCCGTCGCCTCGACCTCGCTGCTGGCCACCACATAGCTCGCCACTCCGAGTTCGCCGGCCAGGCGCCCAGAGATCGGTTCGCCCAACATGCTGAAGACAGATGCGCGGCCACGCCCGACCCGCTCGGCCAGGCGCGGGACGCCGCCGGCGAGGGGGACCATTCCTGTGGTCACTTCCACACACCGGAACACAGCGTCCTCGGCGGCGACGATGAAATCGCAGCTCAAGGCCAGCTCGAATCCGCCGCCAAATGCTATGCCTCGGACTGCGGCGATGGTCGGGACACGCAGAGCCTCAATGGCCCGGAAGGACAGGTTCACGTCCTGAATGAAAGGCAGGAACCAGTTAATGTCTTTCCCTGGCCACTCACGCACCTCGCCGCCAAAGCTGAAGTGCGGACCCTCAGCCTTGATCACCAGCGCGCGGATGTCGCTTTCGCGGGCATCGTGCACCGCTTCGCGCATGCACTTGGCGTATCGCTGGTCCATCCGGTTGAAGGGCGGATTGGCCAGGACGATGCGTCCGACGGCGTTGTCACGTTCGAATCGGATGGACTTCATGAGCGTAGTTCTCCTTGGAGCCGGGGGTCAAGCGTCGGGGCGGCGGGATCAGGGGATCAGGGGCAACAACAGGTGCGAAGGCCGATCAGCGTCGTGATAGATGCTGTGGGTCACCGTCTCGCTGCGGCAGACATGGTATGGGATGTACTCGACGTTGGTCAGCGCGCCGGTTCCGGTTGGCGCGTCCATGGCCGAGATCTCGAGGCAGATGCGGTGGCCGGCCTTGAACTGGTTGGCGGTGGCGATGATCTGGACTTGGTATTCGACGATCTCGCCAGGCGTGACTGGGGCGATGGAGTCCCGAGTCAGCTTGTGGAAAGGCTCTCCGGGCTTGGATCGCTCAAGGTCCAGCGCTCGGTAGGACGCCTTTAACCAGCCGCGCGTCAATTCCCGCTCCGGAAGGTCGTCGGGGACAGTGCGCTCGCCCTCCCGGGCAGTGACCACGGCTACGTCGGGTCCAACGTCTTTGAGTGTTACGACCCAGTTGGTGTCGGCCTTGTCGATCGCCGCATAGAATGTGAGGCTGATGGGGCCGGCCACTGTCACGGCGTCTGCTAGCGGCTCCGTGATATATCGCAGGCGCTCGACCTTCATGGTCTTCTTGAGCGGCATCTGAGTGAATACATCGGGTTCACGCGCCGCCGCGCCGCACTCGGCGGCCGGCCGCGGCGGCTCAATCGACAGGCGCTCCCAGTCGCCGAGGTAGAACTTGACCCAATTCGTTTCGGGCAGGGGCCAATCGGCGCCGGTGCGCCATTCGTTGGCGCCCATGAGCCAATAACGCACCGGCGGCTCGTCCATGATTCCGGTGTCTTGGCCTTTCAACCAATAGTCATACCAACGAATAATCTCGTCGTGGTACTGGCGAAACGGCCGTTCAAGGTGCGCTGGGCCAGTAAAGAGCAGTTTTCGCGGCGTCTTGACGTTCTGGAAGTAGTGCTGCGCGCCCAGCCAGTGCAGTTTGTAGGTGTAAGCATAGGCGCCAGAGCCCGTATAGAACGGGATCTTGATCTTCTTGAAGGTCTCCTCGGCTCGCGCGACCGTCCCGTCCGGCTCCCAGGGGGCGGTCATCGCCATGTACATGAGGAAGGTGCGTTGCCCCTTCTGAGTCAAGAGGTTGTAGAGGTTGGCGTACATCTTGAAGTCGGGGTTCGCCATCGCCGCCCGCCACAGCGCGTCCTGATCGGGCGGCAGGTCTGCGGGCGCGTCGCGGTGCTCGTGAACCGTGCTGAACAGGTCGAGCAGGTACAGAAAGGTATGCAGCACCCCGCCCGGATAAAAGTCGCGGAAGCCAAACATGCCGCCATAAGCGCTGCACGCGTCATAGGGGAAGATGGCCTTCAACGCCGGGTGCCCCTGAGCCGCGGCGCGCCACTGTTCGCCGGCATAGCCGGAAATGCCCACCATGCCGACGTTGCCGTCGCACCAGGGCTGGCGGCTGATCCAGTCGATAACGTCGTAGTGGTCGGTGTCCTCGTGTCCGTAATGCCCTTCGGACTTGGCCGAGCCGCGCGGCTGACAGATGACGTGGACGTAGCCGTTGGCGACGAACCGGCGCGTGTCGCCCGCTTCCATCGGGCCGAACCACAGGGGGACATTGGCCGGCTGCGGCGGCAGGACGTCGGCCATGTCCGGGCCCTGGATGTCCTTGTTGTGCAAGGCGCAGGCGTAGAGCACAGGGAAGGGGCCTGGTCCCTCTGGACGGTAGACGTCCAACGCAAGGGTGACTTCGTCCCGCATCCGGATGCGCAGGTCGCGTTCTTCGATCATAAGGTGTTTCCTAAGTCGTTTTGACGCCGATACTGGCGATGAAGCTGGGGGCCCATCAGTACATCGACAGCAGCGCGGGTGCGATTGGAGAAGAAGCCCGGGTGATGCTGGTGAGCACAGAGCGGATCGCCGCCTCCGGCCCATCGGCGGGAAGATCCTCGGAGCGCCAGGCGACGTAGCGGTCAGGACGCACCAAGATGCATCCCCGGTCGCTTACCTGGCGGGCTTTGGTCCAATCGCCCCAAACGTCGTCATACTCTTGCCGCATTCCGACGACGCGGACCTGCAGGGGCAAGTCGAGCTCCGTGGCGACCTTGCGCGCGGCCTTGGACCAGTCGGCGCCGGCGACCCCGACGATCAAGGTGAAGGCGCCGTAGCTGCAAAGATCCAGCGTGGAGATGCTTGTCCTTTGGTGCTCCAGCCAAACATGCGGAAGGTAATGTCCCGGATAGGTGGACGGCGTGTAGTAGAGTTCCGGGTCGAGAGTCTGAGCCGGCGGAGGACCGCCATCGGTGACCACCGCGCTCGACGCGTACTGTTGACCGAGTTCCACCCCGAGCGCGTTGAACTGCCAGTTCATCAACTCAAGTGCGGAATGCATCGCCGCGCGGCGGCGCTCGCCCTCGGCGGTCGGGCCGAACAACTCGTCCAGTTTGCGCTGACCGTCTTCGGCCGAAAGGCCTCTTAGGCCCAACGCGTCCAACAACGGCTGGGTCTCGCGGAGGCTCTTCATCGCGCGGTTGACGATTTGGTTACCGACCGGCCGCCGCTCGTCGTCATAGGTGTCGAGAAGCTGCTCATCGGCCTTGCCGGCGAGCACCAGAGCCAGCTTCCAAACCAGGTTGTAAGAGTCCTGGATGGAGGTGTTGGACCCAAGACCGTTGGTGGGCGGGTGCCGGTGAGCGGCGTCGCCGGCCAAGAAGATGCGACCCTTCCGATAGGTCTCGGCGACTTCTTGGTTCACCTGCCACTCTCGCACGCGTTTGATCTTTAGATCGACGGTCGGATCGCCGATCAGCCCCAGGACCCGCGCGCTCAACGCCTCTTCGCTGAGCTCAATGTTCGGATCGACAACGCCCGTAAACAGGGTGACCACCCATTCTTTCCAGGGCTTCACGCAAATGAAGCCGGTCAGCCAGTGATCCATTCCGGGGTGCACGGTGAAGAAAAGGGAGCCGGATCGATAACGCGTGTACTTGCTCAGATCGGCCTCCAGCCAGAGCGAGTAGGCCGCCTCGAAACCGCGGCCGCCTGCGAACTTAATGCCGGTCTTCTCGGCCACCGTGCTGCGCCCGCCATCGGATGCGATCACATAGCGGGACCGCAAGGTGCGCACCTCCCCGGTTACGCGATCGCGAATCGTGGACGTGACGCCTTGATCGTCCTGCGTGATGTCAATGAGTTCGTTGTTGAAGCGGATGTCTGCTCCAAAGGCCAGAGCCGCGTCTCGAATGACCGGTTCGAGCAGGTGCTGAGGGATGTTGCACATGCGACTGGGGCTGGCCTTCAGATAGTCGCTGGCCCGGTCTGGGCCGGCGCCCCACGACGCCGTGCGGGCCAGCTCCTGGCCATTGAAACCGGTCGCAAAGATCGTCGCGCCCATCAGGTGTTGCGGCATGGCCAAGTCGACGACCTTAGGCTCCACCCCAAGATCGCGCATGACCTCGACGGTGCGCTGATTGGTGATGTGAGCGCGTGGCGTGTCGGCCGTCGAGGAATACTTGGTGATCGTAATCGCTGAAACGTCGGCACGGGCCAGCAAGGCGGAAGCCGTAAGTCCCGCTGGACCCGCACCAACAACTAAAATGTCAGCGTCGAAAGAAGAGCTCATGAATTCCTCGTTGGAAAAATGGTGTGTGCGCGCGGGCAAGTCTGTCAATTAAATTGTTCGATCGATCAAATTAAAATCCGGCCCGAAACCGGTGAGCTGCCGTTCCACTTCAGCCCCGACGCCTTCAACGAGCGCCGTCACCGCAATGGGGTCCGGGTATCGATCGGCGCTCCTCAGTTGCACTCTTTTCATTTTGTGGACACAAGCCCGCCCATCTCCGCGGCCTTGGGATGTGGAACGTTGACGGGTTTCAACAGGAAATGGGCAAGCGCCGGGAGCAGGACCAGCGCACCGAGCATGTTCCAGACGAACATGAAGGCCAGCAGGATGCCCAAATCGGCCTGGAACTTGATCGGCGACAGGATCCAGGTGGCCACTGCGGCACCCAGTGTCAAACCGGTCAGCAGCACGACCTTGCCGGTGAACTGCAGCGCCTGGAAGTACGCCTCGGACAGCGACAGGCCCTTGCGCATCTGCGCGAGGGTGACACTGAGCACATACAGCGCATAGTCGACGCCTATACCGACACCCAGGGCGATGACCGGCAAAGTGGCGACCTTGACGCCGATGCCCAGGGCCACCATCAAGGCCTCGCACAGGATCGACGTCAATACCAGCGGCAATACGGCTGCGGTAACGGCGCGCCAGGACCTGAAGGTAACGAAGCTGAGCAGGATCACCGCGCCGTACACCCAGTAAAGCATCTGCCTGGAAGCGCTCTTCACCACGATATTGGTCGCGGCATCGATGCCGGCGTTGCCCGCGGCAAGCAGCACCTGGAACTTCGGCGAATTGTTTTTCGAGGCGAAATCCTCGACCGCCTGGACCGTCGACGTCAGCGTTTGCGCCTTGTGGTCCTTGAGGTAGGCGAAGACCGGAACAATCGAGCAGGTTTGATTGAAGAGCTCGCGGGGCGACTTGGTGAGAATCGAGCCCAGCACGCTGGCGTTGGGAATCAGCTCATACCACTTGGGGGAGCCTTCGTTCATCTGCATGATGACGTTGCGGCTAAGCCCGGCCAGAGACTGAGTTCCCTCGACGCCCGGCACCCGGCGCAGTTTCTGCTCCAGCGCGTCGACGCGCTCCTGCGTCTCGTAGGTGGCGCAGCCGTAGTCCGAGGTCTTCACCATCGTCACCAGCACATCCGAACTGTTGGTGTAGTGGGAGACGATGAAGGCGTTGTCGAGGTTGTAGCGGGAATCGGGGCGCAGCTCGGGGGCGCCGGAGTCGAGGTCGCCGATCTGCAGGTTCGTCGAGACGACGTAGGCGGCGACGCCGACAAGCACCGAGCCCAGAAGCGCCACCGTGGCCCATTCGCGCTGGGTAAAGAGATCAAGGAACTGCCAGATTCGGGCCTTGCTTTCCTGCGCTTCCGCCCGGACGCTGCGAGCTGCTGCGCGAGCGCCTACACCGGTGTAGCTCAGCAACACCGGGAGCAAGACTAGATTGGTGAAAATCAGGACTCCCACGCCGATGCTGGCAGCGATCGCGAGCTCCTGAATCACCTCAATGTGAATGATCATCAGGACCGCGAATCCCACCGCGTCGCACAACAGGGCGGTGAGGCCCGGTACGAACAGGCGGCGGAACGTATAGCGCGCAGCGATCAGCCGGTGAGTCCCCCGGCCGATGTCCTGCAGGATGCCGTTCATCTTCTGCGTGCCGTGGCTCATGCCGATGGCGAAGACCAGGAAAGGCACCAGCATCGAATACGGGTCCAGATCCATGCGCAGGGCCGCGAGAATGCCTAATTGCCAGATCACGGCCACCAGCGAGCAGAACACCACCAGCACGGTGCTGCGCAGGTCACGGTTGAACCAGTAGACCATCACCGTTGCCATCAGCAAGGCGATCAGGAAGAAGCCGCCGACCTGGCGCAACCCTTCGATCAGGTCGCCGGCCACCTTGGCGAAGCCGACGATGTGGATCTTGGTGTTCGAGTCCTGGTACTTCTCGCGGATCTGCTGGAGGCTCAGCGACAACTGGCGATAGTCCAGCGGCGAGCCATCCGGCAGGCGATCCTCGAGCGGGACGGCGATGATGCTCGACTTGTAGTCGGCAGCGACGAGCTGCCCGATCTCGCCCGACCGCTCAATGTTGGCGCGTACGCGGTTCAGACTGGCCGCGGAGCCGTCGTAGTGGTCCGGTATCACGGTGCCGCCGTCGAGACCCTCTTCGGTCACCGCGATCCAGCGGGTGCTCGGTGTCCACAGGGACTTCATGAAAGCGCGGTCGACCCCGGGCAGCAGGAAGACCTCGTCGTTGATCTGCTGCAAGCGGTGCAGGTAACCCGCATCCAGGATAGTGCCCTGAGTCGCCTCGACGGCGATACGGACGCTGTTGCCGACTCCGCTCAGTTCGGACTTGTTCGCCAGGTAGTTGGCGATATAGGGCTGCTGCCGCGGAATCATCCGCTCGAAGCTGGCGTTGGCGCGGATGCGCGTCATCTCGAACGCAAGGGCCAGCGTGACTGCCAGGCACAGGATGACGACGAGGAGCCGGTTGTTGAAGATCAGCCGCTCGCCCAGCGAACCGGACGACTTGTCGAAATCGGCCAGGTTGGAGATGACGGGATAGTCCGCGCCGGAGGTGTCGGTATCCATGCCGATCCTGCCTATCGGTCCAGCGGAATGCGGTTCATACCGCCCATGCTGCTCAGGACCAGGGCCCCGTCGGGCGCCAAGGCCATGCCGGTAATGGGCGCCGCCGAAGATGTAGTCACCAGATGATCGGCCTCGCTATCCCGGCCCAGCCGGTCGACCTGTCCGTCCTCCCCGCCGAGGTAGACGTATCCATTCAGCAAGGTGCCTGCGTTCCAGGTCGGAGATACGCTGGTCTTGGCCGGCTTCCAGGTCCGGCCGTTGTCGGTGGAACGGAATACATTGCCCCGCAAGCCGAACGCCAATACATCGGAACCCGGGCCCGGCGTCACGCCGAAGAAACTCCCGTCGTAGGGGGAAGTCTGGGCATGGAAGCTCTGCCCCCCATCGACTGACTTCAGCAGCAAGCCCTGCTCGCCGGCGATGTACCAGTCGGTGCCGATCTGGCGGATTGCGTAGAGATGTAAGCCGCGCGGGTTGTCGACATGGTCCTGGTAGGGGACCCAGCTCTTGCCGCCGTCGGACGTCGCAAAAATCAGGTTGTAGGCTCCGACAACGAATCCATGCTGCGGCGTATCGAAGAAGACGTCGAGGAGCGGCTTGTCCGGGCCATCGTCCACAAGCTGTTTCGCGGCGGAGACCTGCTTGGCCAGGGCTTGCGGATCCCCGCCTGCCTTCTGCGACAAGTCTTCGAAGTACCGCAACGTTAGCTTTGCTGCCCGAACGCCGTCGAGCTGTCGTTCCCAGGTCCGACCGCCGTCCTGGGTATCCAGGACGATCCCGAAGTGGCCAACCGCCCAGCCCAGGTCCGGGGTTACGAAAAAAACCTTCGTCAAGCTGGCGCTGGTCGGCGATGGACTTTGCTTCCAAGTGCGCCCGCTGTCATCGGAAACCAGCACGATGCCGCGTTCCCCCACCGCAACCAGACGCGCCCCCGCTCGCGCAACATCAAGCATTACAGAACGTGCGCCGGCGACAGCCGGCTCCGCCGGCTGCTTGGAGACGTCGACCCCCGCGGAAGCCTTCGCCGTCGCAACGAATAGCCCGACGGCCACGATGAGGTAAGCCTTCATGTTCGCAGCCGTACGCAGCGGTTCACTTCACGCTGGAGGCCGCGATGGCTTCAGGCGTAAAGCGAGATGCTGGAACGTTTGGAATCATCGCGCTCGGCTTGGTCTGGAGGAAGTCGATGATGTAGTCCCCGTCCAGCAGGTTGAACACCACGCCGCTTTCCACCACGACGCCAGGCAGGTCGGGATACAGGTACGGAATCGCTTGCAGGGTCTTCCACAGGCGGCCCTGGGCGTCGTAGCTTTCTGCCAGCATCGCCAGCCAGGTGTCTTCGTCGAGATAAAAGCGACGCTTCGGCTGGGTGTGGCGCGCGCCCGGGCGCAATTCGGCCTCAACAACCCACACCCGGTGCAGTTCCCAGCGCGTCAGATCCGGGTTGAGGAAGTGAGCCTTTGTCACCTGATCCTCGTGACCGTTCTCTGCCGTGGCCGTCAGCTTGCTCTGGTTGTACGGAATGATCATTTCCTTCTTGCCCAGTAGCTTCCACGTGTAGCGTTCCGGCGAGCCGTTGAAAATGAAGGTCTCGTCGAAATTGGCGATCCCGGAGGCGATGAAATTCGGCGTATCGAACGCCACCGTCGGCGCCAGGCGGACGCGGCGCTGGCCCACCAAGTACTGCCAAGCCTTGCGCCCCTTGCTGATATCAACCGGGTCGCGGACCAGGAGCCGCTCGCCCGCTTTGTACGGCGGGGCCACATTGGTCTGGTCGATCCACCAGAAATCGCCATCGCCGAACTTTTCGAGCGTGTTGCGGTGGTCGTAGTAGGGGTACTCCATGAAGGTGTCGCTGGTCGAGGCCAGTACGACCTTGCCGTCGGCCGCGATCACCAGCGAGTCGCCATGCAAATGCTTGCACTCGCCACGCCAGGCCAGCAGGTGATTCCAGATCGCTTCGGCGCCATTCTTCGCGATCGGGAACGGGATGCCGCCGTACGCCCCCTTGGTGGATATGCCGTCGTTGACGAGCTGGGCCCGGGTGGCGTTGGTGAAGGTGTTGTCGTAGACGTACCGCGGGGCGGCTGCAGTGCGATGTGTGGGGTACACGTCGATGCGCCAGTCGGGGTACTTCTTCAGCATTGCCTTCACGCCTTCGCTCAGCTTGTCGCTGTATTGATCGGCGTTTTGGCTGGTCACCGAGTAGAGGGGTTTCTCGTCGGCGAACGGATCCGGCCGCACCTTGTCGCCAGTCCAACCGGGGGCGACTGTGGTGTAACCGCCGGTCCAGGCAGGGATGCTGCCGTCGGCGTTGCCGGCGCGCTCCGCGCCGAGCGGCGTCAGCGTGGTCTTGAGCTTGGCCGCTTCGTCCGGAGATACGGCGGCGATCGACTGACCCGCGATGCTGGCCGCCGCTACGGCGGCCAGGATGAAGATCCTGCTGGTAGACACGTTGTTCTCCTCCTCTGTTTCGTTTCCGGATCTGGATTGAAGGCGCTGCTGAGCGGACTATCTCATTAAACTTGCCGTACGTCAAGTTTTGTATCAAAAAGAGACCAGCCGTATGGACTTTCGGCAAGCGCATCCGTTGCGTCACATGGGCGCGTAGCGCGGATGCCACGTGACAATTCACTTCAGAACTTCGTTGGCGCCTTCGTAGATCTCACAGACTATCGTCCGGAGAAGGGGTGAAGAGAAGGCGCGGCTAGGCCACTGCTATTCGGTCGGATCCGGCGGCGACTTCGGTGATTGCAGCGAATCGCTCCTGCTCGGCTGCCATCAATTTCTTCAATGCGCGTCGTACGCGCATCGCGGCGGCGTCAGGAGCCAGCAATACCGGGTGTAGTTCGTCGAAGGTCTCCTGCCCCATCGCCTCTTCGACCGACGCGATCATGGGCTCATCTTCCCCAGTAAAGGCTGTGTCGACGACATGGTGGATCGCCTTGTCCAAAGCGGCGTCGTCCTTCGCATAGCGGCGCGAGGCGCTCCAGAAATAATGCGTCGAAGAGTTCGACTCGGGGGTAATAACGTGTAGCGTCAGGATGCCCACCCCCTCGGATTTAGGTTGGCCAGGCTTGGTGACACCGACGTCGAGCAACATGTGGGCCGGAGCGCGCCACGAGATGTCCTGCCAATGGTCCACCGGTTCGCCAGTGCCTCCGAATTGCGCGTCCCAGAAAGGCGAAGCGGCGACGTTCGCGTAAAGCGTGTTGCAAGCGATAGTCGTGTCATCCTGCAAGAACTGGCGCTTTCCGCCGTGCATCTCGTCATTGCCGAGCGACCCCGGGTGAAGGTACGGCACATGCGAGAGATCCATCAGATTGTCGATGTAGAGCTCGTAGTTTCCGCGATTGCAGAGCACGCCGCGCTGGGTGTTGTACTCGGGGTCCGCAGCGAAGGAAAAATCAGGAATGACGTCGGGTTCGGCTTCCCCTGCCCGGCCCAGCCACAGCCAGACCATGCCGTGGCGCTCAATCACCGGCCAACTGCGGACGCGGGCGCCGGCGGGGATTGCACCCGTGCCGTGGGGATTGCGGACGCAAGCGCCTGTGCCGTCGAATTCCAGGCCATGGTAGCCGCACTTGAGGATGCCGCCAGGAAGCAGCCGACCCTTCGATAGCGGCGCGAAACGATGCGGACAGCGGTTCGACAAGGCTGTGACGGATCCGTCCTCCTGCCGATACATCACGATCGATTCATCGCAGATCCGACGCTCAAACAGGGCCGCTTTGATTTCGTCGCTAAACGCCGCCACGTACCACGCAGACTTCAGATACCTTATAGATTTTGCTCCTAGTGAACGCTCGACGGCTGAGCCGCTTGGCCGGACAATGACGCCGAACCCGGTACCGCCTCGTTGGATCAACGTTAACATTATACTTGCCGATCGGAAAGGTTAGTAATCTAAACCGCCGAGGCTGGCGCCTTTGGTTCGAATCTCTGACCCAAGTTCCGGCGGCGCCGGAGAAAAAGGGTGAAAGGAGCCTGCTATGTCGAAAGTACTGGTGCTGTACTACTCGTCTTACGGCCACGTTGAGGCGCTGGCCGGTGCCATCGCCGAAGGCGCCCGCTCTGCCGGCGCCACGGTCGATATCAAGCGAGTGCCGGAAACGGCGCCGATGGAGATGGCCAAGGCCGCCCATTTCAAGCTGGACCAGAAGGCCCCTGTGGCTGCCATCGCCGAGCTAGCCGACTATGACGCCATCGTCGTTCGCACGCCGACGCGCTTCGGACGAATTTCCTCGCAGATGGCAGCAT
>Ga0210404_10001264_pt1 | contig 11091 bp, 11 predicted proteins | sample IncBWH28MmetaG_FD_155455 | JGI IMG/M metagenome (GOLD analysis project Ga0210404, IMG submission 155455) | Forest soil microbial communities from Barre Woods Harvard Forest LTER site, Petersham, Massachusetts, United States - Inc-BW-H-28-M | ecosystem: Environmental > Terrestrial > Soil >... | reverse complement strand
CCTAGCAGTCCGGCGTGATCCGTTACAACGGCACGGCGGCTGCCGGCAGCGGCGACGCGGCCCTGTAAGGAATCAAAGCTGCGGCCTGCGGTTGGCCACAGTTGGATTCGAAGAGCACGGGACTCGCGTCCCGTGCTCTTTTCGTTCATGCCGGTCTGCAGAAGAGAGCAGTCGAAGATATGCGCAGTGAAATTAGCGTGGCGGTCTAGCAACACAAACGAGACGTCCGTGTTACGGAGTCGCGGGAGCCCAGGCGAGGCCATCCACGCCGGGAGTGAGCTCGATAGGAGGTTGCATCTCCCAGGAATGCAGGTCGAGCACGGCAATCTTCCCTGCGCCCGTGCCGCTGATGTAAGCGATTTGCCCGTCAGGACGGACCAGGACTTCCGAGCATTTCTTCGGCACCTCAATCGAGCGCACTACCTTCAGCGATTGTAAATCCACGACATGCAGCAGGTTCGCGCCGGGGCTGAGGGCCAGCAACCAGCGGCCGTCGGGAGTTGGCTCCGAGGCATAAGCAGGATTTGGCAGCGTGATCCAGTTTGCGATCTTGTTGCTCGCCGTGTCGATCACGGCGATGCGCGGGGCGTCTTGATCGTGCGTAAACACGCGTACACCATCAGGAGACATGGAAATCCGCTGGACCGTCTTGGCGACAGGAATCGTCGTGATCAGGCTGCGCTTCACCAAGTCCAGGACACTCACGGTGCCGGCCCCAACGTTGGCGGTGTAGGCGCGATGTCCGTCCGACGAGATAACAAACATGTGGGATTCCGGCTGCCCCGTGGGAATTTCCGCAAGGACCTTGCGCGTGGAAGGATCAATCACGTCAAGGGCGTTGGCGAGCTCCGCGGAGACATAGAGCAAACCATCGGGTCCGAATTCGGCGCGATGGGGGCGCAGTGGCTTGCCCAATGCGATGGTCGCGACGAGTTTTCGCTCGCGAAGATCAATCACATCAATGGTGCTGCCATCTGTCCCGGGCCTGCCAACACCAGAATCTCCGTAGATAGGGACGTACGCGAAACTTCCATCTCTGGAGACGATCACTTCGTGGCCGTTCACGCCGACCACAATTTTCGCCAGTTCCCGCCGCTCTTCGGGGTCCACGACCAACAAGGTGTGCTCGTACTGATTGGCCACCACCAGAAGACCGCGCGACGGTGAGGGCGAGTTTGCGCTACCGAGCCGGGATGAGTTCAGCAGCAATGCTGCAGTAAGGAGCAGGAGTACGCGAGCAAACATGGGCCACCTCGACGAAGCATATTTCTCACTCGAATGCGGAGAACTCCGGGGAGTATATCTTTTCCAGGAGTCAACGGCTACGGCGGGCTTTCTTCTTCGCCGATTTCTTCCTGCGAGGCTTGTCAGTGGAATGTTTGGGTCCGGACGTCTTTGAACCGGACAGGGATTCGCGTGTTTTCTTGGGAAGCTTGGCGCTGATCATGTCATAAGAATCACGCAGCAGCCGCGCGAGTTCATCGGGCGCAATCGCATCCTTGCTTTCCAGCGCGACCCACTGGGCCCGCGCCAGATAAGGCGCGGGGATGATGTTGGGGCGTTCCGTGAGCTCGGCGAAGTTTTCAGGAGAAGCCTTGAACGAGAGCCAGACCGGCGCGGGCTCGAGCGGCGTGATCGCAAACATTTTCCCGCCGACCTTAAAGAGCAGATCGCTGCCCCACTGAATCTGTTCCGTTGCGCCGGGAAACGAAAGGCACAGAGCGCGAAGCCATTCGACGTCCATGGCAAGAGTCTAGGACAGAAGCCGTATCTAGCTCAACGGGTCGGACAACGTGGCCGGCTGTCTCCACGCAATCTGTTTGACGGGACCGACAACGCAGATCCAGGAAAGCGCAGCCAGAAACGCGACGACTGCCATAATCACGAAAGCCAGGAAGAATCGCCCCGTGCGGCCCACGACGAAGCCCGTCAACGCCGGACCAAGAACCCCGGCAAGATTTCCGAAAAAATTCTGCAAGCCCGTCCAGCGGCCTGCCGTTTTTGGACCGGCCAGCGTTTGCGAGATGGCCCAGACATTGGAGCCAGAAATTCCCCCGCAAGCGCATGCCATGAGGAGCAGAATCACGGAAGCCGTCGGACCGGCGAGCACGCAGCCCAGAAGTAGGATCCCCGCGGCACCTACCCCCACGCCAGTAAACGTCTTGCGCACCACCGTGGGCGTGGCCCCGGAGGCGATCCAGCGGTCTGAGATCCATCCGGAAAGGAGCGAGGCCAACGCATAGCACAAATATCCCAAGCCGACGATTTTCGCCATTGTCTCCAGCGAAAAGTGACGCTCTCGCGTCAGATACGACGGCAGCCAGGTAATCTCGAAATATAAAACGTAATTCACTCCAAAAAGCCCGCCGCACGTTCCCCACAACGACCGCTGCGTCAAAATTTCGACGAGCCCTGCGCTGCTGTCTCCCATAGTGGTAATAGCAGTGACGGAGCCTCTGCGCGGCATCCATTTCAGCCAGGGTATCAGCCAAACCATGCTGACGAATCCAAGAACGAGGAAGAAAGGGCGCCAGCCGAAGCGGGCCATGAGCATCCCACCGAAATAAGCGCCCAGCGCGGGACCCAAGCCGACGCCAGAAACGATCAAAGCATTTGCGAATCCTCGGTGAACTTCCGGAACATATTGCGCCAGAACTTTTGAAGAAGAAGGATAAGCAACCGTTTCACCAAGGCCGAGCAGCAAGCGCACGGCAAGCAATGCAGTGAAGCTATGCAACGCGCCGGTAACGGAAGTGGCCGCAGACCACAGGAAAAAACCAGCGGCCATAACCCATTTGACGTCGAAGCGGTCCACCATCCAGCCCGATAGCGGAAGAAACAGAGAATAGGTCACGAAAAAAGAGGCCAACAGTTTGCCAAGCTGCCAGTCGGACAGACCCAGTTCACCTTTGAGCAGCGGCACCGCAATCGCAAGGTTTCCGCGGTCTATGTAATTGATAAGGATGGAGAGGGCGAGGAGCGCGACCACCCCGTTGATCACGCGTGAGTGCCGAGGGTTCTCGTTGGCGGTGGAAGAGGGCAAGTTGGATCGCCGGACATTCTCCATGTCCGCGCGAATTGTTGCAAGCCTGATCCCTCCATTTTTTCGCGCAGCGCATTTTGGTACCCGCGGTAGCCCGCTTGTCTCAGGACGGAGCGCCGGATGCGTTGTCAGAGCAAGCCTTTGTTCGAGCCAGGCTTGCCCAAGCGCCCTGTCCCGACCGACGCACCCGTCCTAATCCATGAGGGAAGTTTTGGCGGAAAAGAATATAGAGGTGGGTGTAGCATTGTCGCCACAGCCCATGGCGCAGGGAGGAGGGAACATGATGGAATCTGAGCGGGCAAGCGATAACAAGGAACCTCGTGGCGTGCATGAGGGACGAGATGCCGGAGTGACGCGACGGGAATTTTTGGGCATAGCTGCGGCAGCGACGTGCGCCGCAGGCAGTGAGACGTTTTCCTGGGCCGCGGACGCGCAGGCCGGCGTTCCCTACCGGACTCTGGGCCGGACCGACGAAACGGTTTCGATGGTCGGCTTGGGCGGATATCATCTAGGAAATCCAAAAGACGAGCAGGACAGCATTCGCATCATCCGGGCGGGAATTGATAACGGGATCAATTTTCTGGACAACTGCTGGGATTACCACAACGGCGAGAGCGAAGTCCGCATGGGCAAGGCGCTCCGGGATGGCTACCGCCAGCGCGCTTTCCTGATGACCAAGATTGACGGACACACGAAGTCCGCCGCTGCTCAACAATTGGAAGAATCACTTCGCCGGCTGCAGACTGACCATATTGATCTGGTGCAATTCCATGAAGTTATACGCATCGACGACCCCGACAAGATTTTTGCGCCGGGCGGGGGGATGGAAGCGCTGGTCGAGGCCCGCAAGGCCGGCAAAGTGCGCTACATCGGTTTCACCGGGCACAAGAATCCGGACTTTCACTTGAAGATGCTGGAAGTGGCCGCAGCGCACCAATTTCATTTCGATGCAGTGCAAATGCCGCTCAACGTCATGGATACGCACTTCAACAGCTTCGAGAGAAAGGTCTTGCCGGTGCTGGTTAAAAACGGGATTGGCGTTCTGGGCATGAAGCCCATGGCGGCGGGGCTGATCTTGAACAGCAAGACCGTGGAGCCCATCGAGTGCCTGCATTACGCCATGAACCTCCCGACCAGCGTGGTCATTACGGGTTGCGAGACGATGGAAAACCTGCAGCAGGCGCTGAAAGCGGCGAAGACATTCCGGCCGATGAGCGATTCTGAAGTTGCTGCGTTGTTGGCGAGGACGGATGCCGCGGCGCGAAACGGCGAGTTCGAGCTCTACAAAACCACCAATCAATTTGACGGAACAGTGCAGAACCCGCAGTGGCTCGGATGAGTTCCTGGCGCGAGCCTTGAGGAGGAAACGAACCGCCATCGGACAGGCGATTCGCTAATGCCAGACGGCAAGAATCGCTCCCATTACCAAAAAGCAGACCAGTTGATAGAAGGTGTTGATGGCGAAAAGCTTCATGCTTTGTTTCATGAAGAGTGCGCCCGTGAATTGCACCGTGGCGACGAAGCCGAGCCACACATGAAATCCCACCATCAATCCGTGGTGCACGTTTTCCGCATGGAGTCCATTCAGAATGAGAGCCAGGGTGAAGGCCGCGAACAAGCTGGCGACAAATGAGCCGGCATAGGCTGGCCCTGCGCTCTTCTGCATCTCCTGCGTTTTCGCTTTGTCGTTGGGGTCATAGCCCATCTCGCGCATCCAGGGCTTGGCGAAGAGCAACGGCGAGTACCACAAAAACCCAACCACCATGCTGGCAATTGCGGCAACAAAAATAGCGGGAAAATTAAGGTGATGGAGATCCATGAAGAACAGCCTCCGAATCGGTGACGCGCGAAACTGTGCGCGCTATCCTAGGGGCGCCGCCCGCGGATGTAAAGCAAAAGTGGTAAGCGAGAGGCTTGCACAGAGCAGCGAGAAAATGCGTATTGCGAAAAGGGATAGTCCCTTGTAGGAAGCACAGCACGAAAATTTTCTATACAACCAAGGGGCGATAGCCTAAAAGAAAAGGATACCGAGTTTCCAGCAACTCGGAAAAGTCATGGTCGCCTCCACGAGGGTGTGTGGCCTGCCGGGGCTCTTCAGCAGAACCGCGGTGAGTCATACGGATGGGAATGGGGGCGCAAATCGGCCGTCCGAGCCGAAATTCGGACGAGGAGGAGTGGTTCATGAAAATGAGAATCGTGAGTCTCTTGGCTTTAGCATCCCTGCTTTTGGCGTTTGCATTTATTTCTTCGGCGCCAGCGGCACCGAACAAGATGAATACACCGGCGGCCACCGCGGCAAGCACGCTGCCGGCCAGCACGGAAGCAACTCCTGCTGAACCGCATCCGGAAATTCGCGATGCGATTGGTGCATTGAACCGCGCCAAGGAGCATCTGGAGCATGCCGCGCACGATTTCGGCGGCCACCGCGTGGATGCCATTCATGCCATCGATGAAGCCAAGCACCAGCTCGAAATTTGCTTGAAGTACTAAGAAGGGCCAAGACTCAGAGCGATCGCCTTCGCTCGCAACACAGCTTCAAAATAAGAACCCGGACCGAGGCAGCTTCGGTCCGGGTTTTTATTTCTAGAGCAAGCGCGAATTACTGCGCGCGGTGAAACTCAATATAATCCCGGCCCGCATAGAGCCGATAGCTGCCCGTGACGGCACCGGTGAGCACTTGCAGCGGAACGGGGCGCTTGATTTCGCTGTCGTGTTGCGAGCCTACCCGCATGAGGTCGTTGGCCGCCAGATCCATCACCACAAATTTCCCGCCTTCGATAAAACCGACGCCGTACGCTCCGGGCTTCAATGTCTGCCCGCCGATTTCCAGCGTTTCCTCATTCAGCAAGTAGGCTTGATACTTTTCGCGGATCCCCGTGGAGTACCCGGAATTATCCACCAGACCCGCCATCACGTAGAAATCGTCAGCAAAATGGATGCCGCCGGTGTTGCGCATTTGTGCCGGAGCGGTCTGCCCGCGAAAAAATACTCTTTCCGGAAAAATCTTGTTGGTAATGTCGGCGGCCTTAAGGACAACTTCTTTCCCCTCCGCCGGAGGATTGCCGGCCATCGTCGTGGGTAAATGCCGAACGGAGAAAGCCACAAGCAACAGAGTCAAGAGAACAGCGTATTTTGCGAAGCGCGCCATGGAGGCTCCTTTCAGGATGCTGGCATCGTACAACATTTCTGGTTCACCACGAAAAGTGCAACACCAACTGTGACCCCGCAGCCCGACGTGGCCGGGACGATGTTGTGATATCGTACGCGCGCCGGAATTCGTGCGAAAAAGGGAGAAGAATGATGCTGGATCGCCGCAATTTCATGAAGACCTGCTCCGGGATGGGTTTGGCCGGGACGTTGCTACCGGGCGTGCTCTGGGCGCAGGCGCAAGCCGATGGCGCGAAGAAGATCACCAAAGAAATGATCGACAGTGCTGCGACCATTGCCGATGTGCCGATTCCCGATGAATACAAAGACATGATGCTGGAGAGTTTGAACAATCATGCCCAGGGCTTCGAGGAAATCTACAAGCTGCATATCCCAAATTCCGTCGAGCCCGCTCTTCTCTTTGACCCCGTGCTTCCGGGAATGAAATTCGAAACCGTGCGAAAACCGATGCGTACCATTTCCAAAATGACAGGCAGTACTGCCTCGGGAGCTCCCAAGAATCTGGAAGATCTGGCCTTTGCAAACGTTCGAGAACTCGCGGAACTGGTTCGAACAAGAAAGGTTTCTTCCGTGGCGCTTACAGAAATGTACCTTGGCCGGCTGAAGATGTATGACCCCACGCTGAAGTTCGTCGTGACATTGACGGAAGAACGCGCGCTCGCGCAAGCCAAGAAAGCCGACGCAGAAATCGCCGCCGGAAAATATCGCGGGCCGCTGCACGGCTTGCCATGGGGAGCGAAGGATTTGCTGGCGGTAAAAGGCTATCGCACGACGTGGGGCGCGGGCGGCTTCGAAAATCAAATGATTGAAGAAGATGCCGAGGTCGTGAAGCGCCTGGACGAAGCGGGCGCCGTGCTCGTTGCAAAACTGACGCTGGGAGCGCTAGCACAAGGTGACATTTGGTTCGGCGGCGTAACTCGCAATCCCTGGAACACCAAGCAAGGCTCGAGCGGCTCGTCTGCGGGGCCGGCTTCCGCCACGGCCGCGGGATGTGTGGCCTTCAGCATCGGCTCGGAAACGCTCGGCTCGATTTCCTCGCCGTCCACGCGCTGCGGTTGCACGGGCCTGCGCCCGTCGTTCGGTCTGGTCCCGCGCACCGGAGCGATGGCGCTTTCCTGGAGTATGGACAAACTGGGCCCCATCTGCCGCGCGGTGGAAGATTGCGCGCTGGTGCTCGACGCCATTTACGGCCCGGACGGCCACGATCGCACCGTAAAACCAGCGGCGTTCAATTGGGACGCAACTCTGGACTGGAAGAAACTACGCGTCGGTTATTTGAAAGCCGACTTCGAACGCAAGCCCGGCGAAGGCCAGGAGCCGCCGAAAAAAGAACCAGCGGCCACTCCCGAGGAACAAAAGCGGCGCGACGAGCAAAAGAAACGCCAGGAAGCCGCGCAAGCCCGGGCCGAATATGACAGAAAATACAACGATGCCGCGCTCGCGAAACTCCGCGAGATGGGCTTCAATCTAATCCCCGCGGAGCTGCCGAAATTTCCTTACGACGCCATGGTGGCAATGCTGACGTCGGAAGCTGCGGCTGCCTTTGACGACCTCACGCGTTCCGGCAAGGACAAGCTGTTGACGATGCAGCGGGAATTTGACTGGCCCAACGGCTTTCGCTCGGCGCGCTTCATCCCTGCGGTCGAATATATTCAAGCCGCGCGCGCGCGAAGAATGGCCATGGACGCCGTCGCGAAAGTGTTCGACGATTTTGACGTGATCGTCGCGCCTACGCAGGGCCAGCAACTCGTCATCACAAATCTAACCGGCAATCCCGCCGTGATTTTGCCGAACGGATTGCGCGGAAGCGATGCGCCCAAGCCGGCGACCGAAGATCCCACAGATTTCCGCAACGCGGGCGGGCCGGGCACCATGGCGAGCCTGACGTTCCTTGGAAAATTGTACGGAGAAGCGCCGCTGCTTGCGTTCGCGCGCGCCTACCAAGATGCGACGGGGTTCCACCTGCTGCACCCGACGCTTAATCCGGCGTCCTAGTCCATTCGCCCGGATCATTCGAATTACGTTTGGAATGGATGAGTTACATGCCTTTTACGATCGGGTAGCCTTTACCCGCCCAGTCGGCCGCGAAACTTGTCGGTAGAATGAGCACGCGCAGCCTCTTGAACCCCATGCTGCTCAGCGCCGTGAACGCGGGACGAATGTTCGGACATTTTTCGAGCGGGCAGCATCCACAGTAAATCACCAGATTTGTCGAGCGCGGCAGGTTGTCCGCCCACTTTTTCAGTTCGGCAAGACCCTCTTCCGCCGAAGCAGTTCCGTGATAGGCAGCGCCCGGGACATGCCCGCCGACAAAAAGTGACCGGAAACCGACGTAGAGAACAGTCGGCGGCGTTGCAACCTTGTCCGTAAGTTCGCGCACGAAATCGGCGGGTTGAACAATCTGCCCAGCGGTCCAAGGGTCAGCCGCCTTTGCCTCATCTCCATTGGCCGCGCTTGTTGGCACGACAAACAGTGCTGCAGCCGTCGAAAAGAGAAGAGCAAAAACTGACCAGACTGCAGAGTTCGTCGTTGGGATTCGCAAACGCATCAGGGATAGGCCTCCGCGACTCATTGTAGGACCATAACGGTAAACAGCCAAACAGTGGAATCACGGAAGAGAGATTTCTTGCGGAACGGAACGGCTATTTCTTGAGCTCCGTGCGCGTACGTTGCAACTTCAACGCCGTGGTCCGCAGCGTTTCCGGAACATTCTTATTGGTGGTCAGGCGCTTCAAGTCCACAGCGTTGAGAATCGGAAGCATGTGCAAGGTGACGTCGAGAGGCGTCTTGGGATTGTTGACCAAATTCCGAACGACGGTGTAGTTCTTTCGAAAGGCGCGATTGCCGGCAATGCTCCGCAGGATTTCCTCCGTGAGGCTGGTCATTCCGGCAAAAGCTTCGACTTCCTGATCGGTGAGGCGCGGAGATTGCAGCACCGCTCGCTGCACCACTTTGTTGTTGTCACGGATCAGCGTGCGGCGCGCTTCCGATCCGCCTTTCATCGCGAATTGCACGCGCTGCGCCACCGTCATTTTTGCCAGCCGTTGAAGCAGCGTCTGCCGACGAGCAAGATCGGACTCTGCCGCAGCTGCTGCCTCCGCGAGAGCCGCCTCATCAATGGGATTGCCGGGGCCATGCAGTTCGTGGAGCTGATTTTTTTGCTCCTCGGTCAGCGAGGTGGATTGTTCCAGTGCGGAGGCCAGTGCCGGAGACTCGCTGACGCGATCGAGCTCTTCCATCAACGCCTGAATTCCCAGCGTCGAGAGGTGGCGCACAGCCGGAACCAGAAATTCCGCGCCGCAATTCTTGTTTTGCACCATGGCGTCGCAAACGCCGGGTTTGTCGGCAAGATTTTTCGCCGCGTAGGCGTATAGCGCGGGCAAAGCATGCTCACGCTTCAACGCTTCCACAAAGGATTCAACGGGCTGCGAGAGCAGCGCATCCTGCGCGCGGGAGGAGACCATCTCGTCGCCGTCGCTGGCAAGAACTGCCAGGATTTCCGCACGATCGGCGGGAGCCAGGTGCGCTCCGCCGGTGCAAACGGCCATCTTGCGTTCGCGCGGCGCGCGGCCGTGCCGCAGATCTTCGAGAACCTCAGGGCTGAGTGCTTCCACCGGTTGCCTGCCTCAAATCCTTCTGGCTAAGCACTATTGTACCGGAGGAGCCGGGCGCGCCGAGCGGCGGCATCGCTTGCCCGTTCAATTCCAGCAACACCGCGGAAGAGTCTCCCGCGCTGACCTCAAACTGCTGATTAGCGGAGAAGTGCCGCGTCTCTCCCGCCGGTAGCTCCGTATCCAAAAGTACGTTGTTGTCCGCCACGACGCGCACGCGCGTGGCGGCGGAAGTGGACACCGAAAGATCTAGCGCCGTGACTGCAGTTGCGGAAGCAGGAATGGAGGCGTTTGAAGAAGCGAGCGGCGCTGACTGCGGAGGAATAGAAGTGAGCGAAGACGAATTGGCGTGGCGATGGGCCACGTAGCGGCGCCAGATGTTTCGCCCTCCATAGAAGATACCTGCGACCATGAGAATCAGGAGAAGAACCGCGGCCGCGGGAATCCATTTTGGGGGCGAAGGAATGCGTTCTTCGGGCTTGGCGAGGCCGGCGGGCGATTTTTCCGAGCGTGCCAGATCGTATTCGCCGAGAAGCGCTTCTTCATCGAGGCCTAGATACCGCGCGATCGTGCGCACAAACCCGTGCCCAAAAACCCCGCCAGGCAGCCGCTCCCAATTTTCATTTTCCAGTGCTTCAATGAAACGCACGCTGATGCGCGTGGCTTTTGTGAGCTCTTCCAGCGTCACTTCGCGCATCTCGCGCTCGCGCTTCAGGCGTTCACCGAAATTTCCCCTAGCCATGAACCGGAACCTGTCCTTGACAATCCAAGTGCAACTGCGAAGCGGCTGAGACGACGCGCGCGCGAATGAGCAGCGTGGGATCCTGCAACGGACTATAGGCGGTGGAATCCTGCGCTGTCAAACAAAGGGAAGGATAGCCTGCGCACTACCTACTGATCGCTAATGGTATTGTGTTCGGACGAATACCTCTGCGAGACGATCCTTGTAGGCCAGCCGGAACCGCGGATCGCCTTCGAGAGCAGCCGCAAGAGGAGCTGAACGCTCGAGAAGCACGAAGTTCGCGCGGGAAAGATCCGGATCTTCCTGCCAATCGATGGCATTGGTAGTATTGACTGACCGTGTGATTAATTCGTCGTCGTAGGCGTTGCCGCGTGGGTCGATCGAAACGGGCTGCTCGCGCAGATTAAAGATCAGAAAGCCACCCCAGTTGAAGCTGTTGTACATCGGTCCCAGCAGATGGGAGTCCCGAACAAACTCCGTCGCGCGGATAGGATAGACGCGATCGATGACCGAGATCAGACCCTGTG
>Ga0210404_10001263_pt1 | contig 11092 bp, 6 predicted proteins | sample IncBWH28MmetaG_FD_155455 | JGI IMG/M metagenome (GOLD analysis project Ga0210404, IMG submission 155455) | Forest soil microbial communities from Barre Woods Harvard Forest LTER site, Petersham, Massachusetts, United States - Inc-BW-H-28-M | ecosystem: Environmental > Terrestrial > Soil >... | reverse complement strand
TCGACGATTTTCCGATGGTGAGACCTGCAACCACAATAAAGGCCAGCCAAGCGAGCCCGACCCGGCGTAGCGTCCTCGGCACTTCGACGATCGCAATGTGCTTACCGAAATACAGTCCGGCGAACGCGAAGAGGATGGCCACCCGGTCAAGCGTCACGATTGACTGCTCCCGAGGAAATGATAAGAAGTAGGGGCCCAGCGGGAGAGCCGCGGCCCACCACAACAGTATTCCGTCGATTCTTCCGCGAAGCGCCTCACCGACCAGTACGAGGAACCACAGGGCCACGCAGCCGCCAACAACCGCCAATCCCGCCACGGGTACCAAGACGAAGCCGGCAACGGCAATCGCACCCACGAGGACAAAGACACTCTCCAACGAAAGAGTTCGCTGCTCCACCGGTATGGATATGCCACTGAACATGGAAATGAAAATTGTTCTGTCAGCCTAGAACAAGCTCACCAGATCGAACGAGAAGAGACAGATATTTGCAGAGATCTAATCAGACGCACGCACATTCCCCGCTGGCGGCGGAAAGTTGTCGCTCCGTGCCGCGTAATTCGGGAAGCGGCGCGTCGGGAGCAGCGCAGGACGCCGACTCCGTCAACTGGATGACCTCACCAGTGGCAACTGCTTGGTCAACCAGAAAAGTTGCCCGCGTCACCTCAACAAGTTCTTCAAATGAGATGGGCGACGGTTTGCCGTCGCGGACCGCTTCAATTGTCAACTGGAGTTCGCGACGGTGGCCCTTGTCTTGCGAGCTCTTGAACGTTTGGACTTTCCCGTCGCGTGCAAGTTCGAGTGTGCGGAAATCATCCAGTCGCGCAATGGCGCCCTGGCAGAATACCTCGAAGAATTCCTTCCGGATGCTGCGGTCGCCGTTTGCCAGATAAAGGAGATTGGCAACAGACCCGTCGACGAACTTAACCATGACCGCGACGTTATCCGGCGCGAACTTCGTCCCGCTCGGCAGGCCTGATGCGGTCACACTTTGAATCGGAGAATCAATCACAGAACGCGCCCAATCCAGGAAATGACAGAACTCTCCGACGATGCGGCCGCCCTGAGCGTGAATCCAATGGTCATGCGGAATGAATCCGGCATTTACACGCACGTGGACCATCATGGGCTCACGTCGGCCGGCGAAGAACTGGCGGATTTTATCGGTGAACGGTGCGAACCGGCGGTTGAAACCGGCCATCACAAACGGAGCACGGCCAGCCTGCAGCTGCTCAGCATAGACCTCTTGCAGCTGCGCCAGCTGTTCGCGATCCGTCGCCAGCGGCTTTTCGACGAACACCGGCCTGCCGGCTTGCAGTGCCCGGACTGTCAGGGCTGCGTGGGTGTCATGACGCGTCAGCACGAATACAGCATCGACATTGGGGTCACGCAGCAGTTCCGAGGGTTGTACCGCGGTCTGAAACTTGAAAGCGCGTTGCGCCGAAGCAGCGCCCGCACCCGAGATGGTACTTACCAATTGCAGGCGCACGCCCTTGATGGACTGCAGACTTGGAATGATTACGCTCGCTGCGAAACTGCCGGCACCGATGCAGCCGACCCTCACTTCACCACCAAGGCGAGGCCGTGGTGCCACGGCAACGGCCGGCAAGCTTCTGTGCGGCACGGCGGGCGCGTTCTTGTATTCGAGGATCGCAGTGTACAGGCCACTGTTCAGATCGGCGAATGCTTTCGCACCTTCTTCGATAGCGTACCGATGCTCGAGGAGCGGGGTAACGTCTATCTGTCCCGCGGCGAGCATATCGAGAAAGGCTTCCATGTTGCGCCGCTCGGTCCAGCGGACATATCCGACGGGGTAATCGGTCCCGCCTTCCTCGTACTGCGGATCGTACCTTCCTGGCCCGTAGGAGCGCGAGAGTGCCAGCGACAACTCCTTCATATACATGTTGTTGCGCGAGACTCCCATGCCTACGGCGCCGACCACAATTATGCGGCCGCGATCGCGCAAAATCTTGGCTGCCATTTCAGCCGGCTCAGCCGAGTCGGTTGCAGCGGTCAGGATAGCGGCATCGACACCGTACCTGGAGAACTCCTTGATACTTGATTCGAATGTTGGGTCATCGGCAGCCACCGCGAGATGTGCGCCAAAATCTGAAGCTCGCTTGACGCGCTGGGGAGAAAGATCGATGGCCACAACGCGGCATCCCGCCGCGCGGAGAATCTGGATCGTCAACACTCCTACGAGCCCGGCTCCGATCACCGCAACAGTTTCGCCAATTGCGACCTCGGCTTGCCGAACGCCCTGCATCGCGATGGCGCCAATAGTGGTTAAAGAGGCCGCGACCGAGGACACCTCGGACGGGATGCGAACCGCGAGATTACGCGGAACAAAGTTGATCTCGGCGTGGTTGGCGTAGGTGCCACCGGCGCAGGCGACGCGGTCACCCACGCGGAATTCATGGACGCCATCTCCAACGAAAATTACTTCGCCAGCGCAGCTGTATCCGAGAGTCGTCAGTGTATCCAGCTTTGCGTGCACCTTCTCGTAGGCGGCTTTCACCCCATTCTGTCGCGCGTAGTCGAGAACCTGTTTCACGAGATCGGGACGTGCTTTGGCCTTGGCCAGAAGCGACTTCGCGCTTAATTGAAGCGTGGCGCGCTCGGTGCCTGCGCTGATCGCCGAATACTGGGTTCGCACCAGGATCCCGCCAGGACGCAGCTCCGGAGCGGGAACATCGTACGTGGAAACTTCACCTGATTTTCTATCCGTCAAGAGCGCTAGCATTCATTCCTCTGATTGGTGACCAGTATCAATGAGCTCACAGCGCGGGCCCGAGCGTTTCCCCTTGGTGCAGACCTGCTGGAATGATCTTGAATAATGGTGAACTCACGGTATGCGCCAGATCGCTATGCCAGTCGCCATTTGCAGGATGGTCTCAGCTCCCCTTTTTGCCGCACTTTTGCCGGCGCTGTTAGGAACAAAGACAACATCGTCTGCTTGCAGTTGCGGATCAGGAGCCTTTGCGGCCATAATTTTTGTGAGGGAAAGCGGAACATCTTGGGGACCCTCAGGAGTCTTGCGGATGAGCCTGGCCGAATCCAATTTCGCGTTCGGGTTAGTACCCTGAGCGAGGGCGATAGCCTTCAACACGGTAATTTCGTTGCCATTTTCCATGACAAAGCCGCCGGGCTGGTGGACGTCGCCGACAACGTAAACGACACCCGCTTTGCTTACGAGAACGGTGTCTCCCGGTTCGACGGTGACATTATTCTCCATCGACTCCGGCGCACCCGTCAAAAGAGGCACCCGAACCGAATGTTGAGGATCATTTCGGCGCGTAATCAGCACGTAGCGGCCGGCTTTCGGGGTAGTGCCGCCAGCAGCGGATATAGCGTCGTACAACTTCCTCGAACCCAGCAACGGATAAATCCCGGGTTTCTGCACTTCGCCCAGCATCGAGATCCCTTGCGTTGCGTATTCCTTCTCGAAGACCGTAACGTGTGGATCATTAAAAAGATTCTTTTCAGTGAGTTTGTGCGCAATCAGCGTTTCAGCCTGTTCCACGGAGAGTCCGGCCACAGGCACTGTTCCGATCATGGGCAAGGAAATCTCTCCGCCAGAATTGACGCGCACGTCGGTTTTGAAATCAGGCATGCCATATAGGCTGACCTCAAGCAGATCGCCAGCACCTATCAGCAGGTCTCTCGGGGAATCCACACTGCCCGCCGCGACAAACGCGGGCTGAGGTGTGGACGACGGCGCCTCCGGACGCACCACTGGTGAACCGACAGGACTTTGGGCGAAGCCATTGACCGATGACAGCCCTAAAAACACAACGGCGGCGAGGTAAGCAGGTTTGGAATTCATGACAACCTCCATGGTTCAGGACGAGCAGCGAGAGTCACAGCTGCTGAGAGTTTCAGTCCGCGCTATTGCATCACGCCCACAATCGGCGCTGGCAACGGCTGGTCCCTCAAAGGTATTCACGGCACACACTCCCAGACAAGGAACCGGACTAATCAGCACCGCACGATTTTTGGCGAATCAATGCCGCGTGTGGCATTCCGAGTGTCAACGACTAGCTGTGCATCGCGCACGACGGCTGGGTACGCGTAATCGGAATGATCCGTGATAATTGCTACGCAGTCGTACTCGCCGATGTTGTCTAGCGGAACGCGTTCCATCTGCAGGTCGTAATGACGCCCTTTGAGCAGCGCCGGGAAATACGGGTCGTTATAGCTGACGATCGCGCCCTGTTGCTTAAGCAACTCGATAATGGTGAGCGCGGGGGACTCGCGCAAATCATCGACGTCCTTCTTGTAAGACACTCCAAGGATGAGGACGCGCGAGCCGTTCAGTGGCTTGCACACACGGTTGAGCGCCGTCGAGATCGCGCTCACAACGTGATACGGCATCGAAACGTTAATCTCACCAGCGAGTTCGATAAAGCGAGTTTGGAAGTCCCACTCCTTCGCCTTCCATGAGAGGTAGAACGGATCCACTGGTATGCAATGCCCACCCAGACCGGGGCCGGGATAAAACGGTTGAAAACCAAAGGGCTTCGTCGAAGCAGCGTCGATGACCTCCCACACGTCAATTCCCATGCGGAGGCACAGCAGCTTCAGCTCATTAACCAGTGCTATGTTTACGCAGCGATATATATTTTCAAGCAGCTTCGTCATTTCCGCTGCGGCAGGGGTAGAGACCGGCACGGTGCGGCGGAAAATAGCTTGATAGAGCGTGCTGGCAAGCGCGGTCGCTCTGCTGCTCAGCCCGCCGACAACTTTTGGGATATCGCACCGCGCGACGGTGTTATTGGCTGGATCTTCGCGTTCAGGCGAGAAAGCAACATAAAAGCCATCGCGCTCGACTCCCTTACTTTCGCGCTGGGCACGCAACCCGCGTGCGTTTTTCTCTAGAATAGGCACCAAGACTTCCTCTGTGGTTCCAGGATATGTGGTGCTTTCCAAAACGATGAGCTGGCCTGCCCGCAAATGGGGAGTAATCGCTTCCGCCGTATTCGTGATGTAACTGAGGTCAGGCTCGCGTTGCTCGTTCAGCGGAGTCGGGACGCATATGATCACTGCATCCATGCTTGCGATTTCAGAATAGTCCCCCGTAGCTGAGAACCGCTTCGCGCGCGCGAGTTGCACTTCGGTGGACGGCACGCGGTAGATGTAGGACTCACCTCTGGAGAGCTTCTCTACCTTTTGGGCGTCAACATCGAAGCCGGTGACAGGAAAACCAGCCTCCGCGAAGAGTAGAGCGAGTGGCAAGCCAACATAGCCGAGCCCAATGATTCCGACGTTTGCGGTGCGGTTCGCAAATTTCAACTCAAGCGACTCCGCTTCGTCCGCGCGCAAAGAAATGGTCGTCTGTCCGATTGCAGTCATAGTCGTTCACCCCTCAAATAATCAAAGCAATCTTTATTAATTTAGAATGAATCATCCCCCAAGCTCTCAGTTAGGATGCGTAATCCTTACGCGCCTTCGCCGAGGGATTTCAACCGATCCTGACCGTAGTAGCCGTAATAATTCTGAAACTGTGACGAGTGCAGATCTTCGCCATTCAATACGAAACCCGTAAGGCGGGCATTTACCCTGAGGAGTAAATCCTGAGCGCGCAAGAACTCCTTTTTTGCGACCTTACCAGCGCGAATAACCAGAATCACCGAATCCGCCTCGACCGACATGCGAACCGCGTCGGTCATCGCCAGTACCGGCGGGGTGTCGATGATGATGTGGTCGAATTGTATCCGCCAGCGGTCTACTAAGTCCTTGAAGCTGGACACCAGCAATTCGGTATCCTCCGACAGATTGATTGGTCCCGCGGGCAGGACAAACAGATTAGGTACATCCGGGCAGCTAACTACAAATTCATCCAGTGCGGCGGGTTTCCGGAGTAGGGCGCCCAAACCGGTGTTAGTGCTCAATCGCATGGCACTGTGAACGCTGGGACGCCGGAGGTCGGTATCGACGAGTAGCACACGCCTCCGCAATCTCGCGAGGGCAATTGCCAAGTTCGTGCTGACTGTGGTTTTACCTTCCCCCGGAAGCGAACTGGTCACTAGGATCACTGCCGGGTGAGCCCGGTGCGAAAGCAAGATCGACGTCACAATGGCTTTGTAGGATTCCGCGGCTAACGACATTGGCCGAAGTGAGCTCACTAACTCAGGTTTCACGCTGCCGTTGACGTCATGGAGTTGGGCGGACGCGGCATTTTTATTCTTTGCTCCCAGCAACGGCACAACGCCCAGTGACGGCAGCGGGGACACAATTTCTGCCTGCTCCACTGTAATAATCTTTTCGTTCGCCTTGGTCAGGCCGAATGCCAGTAACACGCCACCGAACATCCCGAACAGAAGAGAAAGCGCGAAGTTTCGCAGAATATTCGGCTCGGCGGGCAGCCTCGGCGGTCTGGCCGGATCGACGATCCAGATGTTGCTCGATTTCAAGTTGGATGAAATGCTCACTTCTTTTTGCTTCTGAAGCAGATCCTCGTAGAGTTTCCGGTTGGTCTCGAACTCGTGCTTCAGTATGTCGGACTGGATCATATTTGCGTTCAGCTTGTCCGCCGTTTGTTTCTGCGCGTCCAGGGCGGCTCGCAGCATGCCTTCGCGTTGCGCCGCGCTTTTATACTCATAGGTTATTTGCTCGCCGGTTCTCCTGGTCTCGGCAGCTACCGACTGCCGCACCTGGGCAAGTTGCTTCGAAAGTTCGAGTATTTTCGGGTGTGCTGGGCCTAGTTGAACTGATGCTTGGGCCATCTGGCTTTCCAGATCGGCCTCTTGTCCACGTAGCTTTGAAACAAGGTTGTCGGGCCCCAGTTTCGCAATCAGCTCCGGCTGCCCCAGGCGAGCCAATCGGTAGCTGACTTCTTTCTGGACCCTTTCGCCTTCCGCCGCAGTAAGTTCCCTGTTTAAGTCGTCCAGCTTGGCCGTCACAATGTTCTGCTTATCGTCCAGCCCAAAGATTCCATTTTCTTTCTGATAGTCGATCAGTTTCTGCTGCGATTCTTGAACCTTGGTCTGGAGTTCCTTCAGCTGGCTCGCAAGGAAGTCAGAAATCTGGGTGCTAGCTTGAAACTGACTTTTATAGAATTTATCGATATATGCATTAGATAACTGGTTCACGACGTCAGCGGCCAGCCGCGGATCTGCGCTTCGAAACCGAATCTCGATTAGCCGTGTGCCCTTCACCTTCGAGATTTTGAGGCTCTTACGGAACAATTCCACGAGCCGGTCCTCGTTGCCGGATTGCTCCACATGACCGGTGAACTTCGGGTTTTTGTCAAGGTGGAGATCGTTGATGACCTGCATGGCTAACGCATCGGTCTCCATGATGCCGATCTGTGTGTCTATGGCCGCACGGTCTTCTGGATCCTCCACCAGGGACGTATCCACGCCCTTGAATCCCAGCACACCGCTGTCGCTGTCGCGGTGAAACACCACCTGTCCGACAGCCTCATACCGTGGTTTCATCAGTAGCGATGCGGCCACAACTATCACGACAACAAGCAGCGCAAACGCCGTGATTGTCCGATGGCGGTGGCGGATGATGCGCCACAGACCTGCCAAGAACATTTCCTCGGGCGCGGCTCCCACCCACTGGGGATAGCGGTTTGATGGATTCGATTTGGACATTGACGCGCTTCTCGTGGCAGGCTGCACCGCCGCGGAATCGCGCGACCCATGGTTCATCAATTCAAAATGCTTGCTCATTGTTCTTCGCCTTGACGCCAGATGGCGTTTTCCGAGCTAAGTGACCTTCTGCCTGAAGGGCTCTCCTCGACCTTTGGGGCACTCCTCACTTGCGCTGGGATCAAGACTTCTTTGGCACAACTGCGCGAGCACGTCTGAATGGCGTACCGGCATGTTGAATCCCGAAAACCTGTACAGCCATATACAGCTCCGCCATTGGGGTCACATATGCCCATTTCTAGGAATGGATTTAGCACCGTGCTGTGCGGAAAGGAATAGGGTAAAAAGAGGAATCCCATTCAGTACAAATCACTAAGAGCGCATCCGGGAAAAACCTGCCTGCGGTAGCCGCCGTCGCTCTCTGTATTTCAGGCTAACTCATACGTCAAGCGACCACCGTCAAGAAAGGCATACGCAGCCCGGGCTCGTTCTCTTGCCGGCCCTTCGACCACCCAGCTGCTTCCTTGACGCACCAGCTTCATCTGACTGCGCGCGCGCCACCACTGATTGATCTCTCTTGGAAGAGCGTTCCAAATTTTTCCCTTCGACCGCAAGTCGGCCAGATAGGCCAGCAGTGATTTGTAGGTAGCCCGCGTCCGTGGTTCTACAATGTAGTCTGGGTGAACGATGAAGCTGGCCATTCCATGCTTCTCTGTGATCTGGGCAATTTGGCGTTTCCAATGCTCGATCGAATACTCATTAAGGATAAAAAACAGAGAATAATCCTGGGTTGTGGTGACGGGTAACTCCAAAATCTTTCCAATGAAATAAGGCATCACGGTGCAGCATCCGCCGCGTTGTGGATCAAGATGTGCAGCATTAGGTACTGACATGTCGTAGGAAAATTCGAGCGCTTCGTACCAGGCAAGATTGCGATAAAGCGCGCCAGAACGAAACCCGTGCGCACCAAATGCGCGACCATATTGGTTAATGCGGCGGGCCCGATTGAAGAACTCCGTCTCGTTGGCAAACAACCGCCCGTCGTGGTTCAGATCGTGCACATTCACTTCGAAACCCCTCGCACGGATGCTCTCAATGAACGGTCGGCTGAGTGCATACCGCTTCTCGGGAACCAACTGGAACGAACTCTTTATGCCAAAGCTCTCATCGACGTCCATCAGGGCTGGACAGAAATCACGCCCTTTGACGGCTTCCACATCGTGAGTAACCGCCACGCAACTTGGAAGTCCCTCCGGCCAAAACCAGATAAACGGGACTTTTCCGCCGTTGTGAGCCTGTAAGCAGAGACGAAGCAGCGTCTCGTGTATTTGCTCGACGGTGCGATCGACCGGCCAATGGGGAAATGCAATCGACCGCCAGCCCGCCAGTCTCAGTTTCTGCAAGTGCCGGCGGACGCTTACACCTAGAATCGGCCGCGCCAGGTAATAAAGACTGCTGGCGAGCCCTCCAGAGAGGAATGAGTGCCTTCGTGAGCTGCCGTAATAGCGCTCAAACCGGAGGTTGTTGACGATCTGGTTCAGGTCGAATGGCAGGCGTACCATCCCGCGTTCCGCCACGGCATCATTTAAACTGTCGTGGAGCTCTCCATCGGGGCTGTGGTGTACCGATCCTTTGCTAATGGAGCCATAACAGATGGTTTCGGGTCCGAACCGGAAATGACCTGAGTCCTGAGACGGCTGCCCATCTAGAGAGCAGCGGGCAAACTCCTCGGGACAGCGATAATAGTCTACGAATGATTGGTTCATTGGGGAGATTGCGAAACCGAAAAAGAAGTTGAACCTGTGACGATCAGCCTCAGCGTGACAGTTCTCTATTGTCCCTCTGGGCCCTGGGGGACTGCGACCGTTTGGAGCGAATCGCTAATTTTTCGGTCAACGACAGCGCCCCGAGCACGCACGACGAACTGGGACACCGCGCGCGCGGCGAAATCGGCTCCCGCAACGAAACGCATAAGCGGGCCGTAGCTCCATACCGCGGGAGCGCCTAAAAAGTGCAGCCCGGGAACTGAGGATTCAAAGCCTCGCCCGAGCGCCGGACACCCGCCGATAAGGCGGAGCGCAGATACTAGGGATGCGGAAAGAAATTCATACTTTCTCACATCGACGCGATAGCCAGTGGCCATCAGCACGTGATCTACAAGTTCATGCGAGCCATCACTCAGCTTGAGTTCCACTTGGTTTCCGCGGGCCGTCGCCGAAAGCACAGCGAGGCCGGTGGAGATGGTTACATCGCGCAGGCGAGGTTTCAGCCACCCCACACCGTTCGGGCGGACCGACTTAGCACGCCAGGAGTCCTGAAGCCAGCGTGGTAACATCCGGTAGAGACCGGGCCGTGCAACGGCATGACTGATGAACGCCGGCCCGACGTCTGGCCAAGCGTAGAGGACCGCACCGACGGGACGGAAAGTGTGCAGCCACGGGCGTTGCCAAGTCCATTGAACGGTGCTCTCACGAACCAGTAGTTCAACATTTGCTTGGGATTCGTGCAGGAGGGCCGCCGACTCGAGGGCGCTCTGTCCGCCGCCGATCACCACGACTCTCTTTCCGCGAAAGATGCTCAAGTCCCGCTGTTCCGACGAATGCGACGCCAGCTCGCGCGGGAGGCCCGCAAACTGAGGTGGTCGCATAGCAAACGGTCCGATCCCTCCAGCGATGACGACACGCCCGCATCGTACAACTTCCCCATCCGCCAATACCGCGCGGAAGCCCGATGTGTTCTTTTCGATTTCGACAACCTTTCGCTGCTCCAGGTTGGGAACGGCACGGGACTGAAACCAGCGACCGTAAGCCACGAAGTGTCCGATTGGGATGGGCCGACTCACATGCACGCCGGTCGAAGTTTGAAATGCGTCGATCGTCAGCGACCTGGCGGGATCAGACAATTGGGACGCTTTCCAGGGAGATCGCAAGCACATGCCCCCGGGCATATTGCGATCCCAAAATGACATGGTCTCCCCAAAGACACGGACGTTCAGTCCGCACGAATTTAAATGCGCGGCAGCTGACAATCCATAAGGGCCAGCCCCGACAACCACCACGTCAGATGTCGCTTTCAACTTTGCGCCTCCGTAACATTAGATTTTCCTGATATCGGAATAAAACCCTACGTGCCTGCACCCATTCGTCCGGCAGTTAAACCAGAACTCTTGTTTCTCCAACGAGGGATCGCTACTACTTGACAGCCTTCGAAATTTCGATTTCTGATGCGCCCTGAGTGGTGGCTTGAATGGACCCTGAATGCTTCCGCTAGCGCCAAGCGCCCCTTACGATGGGGCACTCGTTCATGCGATCCTGCCACCACTAAGGACCCTTTTGCCGTGTAAGTACGCAAGCAGCGGAATTTCAAGAACCCCAGGCACGGGATCATCAGATGCGTAAATTGCCGGGGCAACTGGTGGCCGGATGGAGCGCAGGTATTCGCGCAATGACAGGCGGCCGTGAAGGACCTCCCGGATCGCCGTGGGCGCATCGGTACT
>Ga0210404_10001262_pt1 | contig 11095 bp, 8 predicted proteins | sample IncBWH28MmetaG_FD_155455 | JGI IMG/M metagenome (GOLD analysis project Ga0210404, IMG submission 155455) | Forest soil microbial communities from Barre Woods Harvard Forest LTER site, Petersham, Massachusetts, United States - Inc-BW-H-28-M | ecosystem: Environmental > Terrestrial > Soil >... | reverse complement strand
CACGAATAATTAGATGTACGCTACAAGCTTGCTCGTCGAGGTGGATATGCTTGCCTACGAACATCCCGCCTTCCATCCCAGGCCTATGTATTATAACGTATAACTGGTCCTTTTGATATCATCTAAAGGACTTATTTTTCTCAATAATTTGAGATTCTGCCCGATTTTATGAAGATTTTACAACTTTGCCCGTTTTCGCATTTCATGCAGCTACAGTCAGAGAGGCTCCCACGTGAAATGCAAATAGGAACTATGGAATCTCCGTCCATTCAATGGGGCCACTAGCTCCCAACTCGTCCAATTGCAGCGAGGCGTTATGCAACGTATCGACTATGTAAATACCCTGAGACATATCGCGTAGAGCGACAACTATTTGATGTGACGAGGTGACCGACCAAGCAAATGTAGAGGCCACACCATTTAATTTGAGGAATAGCGTCCTGCTGTCGGCCCGCAGATTGACAATGCCGATCCGTGTACCCGTACTATACACCAACTCTTGACCATCAGTAGACCAGGCCGGAGCAGGATCATTGACGACCCCCGTCGCGATCAGCGAGTCAACGCCGGTGCGTACATTTACGATATGGAAATTACCCACGCCGGACGAAAGCGCATCCAGGTAGTCAACATGTACTCCATCTGCTGACCATTGTGCAAAGCTCACTTGCTTACCAGAAGTCAGAGACACAAAACCCGAACCTGGCACAACATCAATACGCCAGAGATCACCTGCGCGACCTGCAACTGAAGTCACTATCAGCCAGCTTCCTGTACTATTGTTACCATTGCGGCTATAGATTGCTTGAACATAGTCGCCCTCCAACAGTCGGCCAGGTTCAATCGCTCCACCTACACCTACACGGCGTACCCATAGACTGTGGATGTGCCCGATCACTCCCTCGCTCCAGGTAATAGCAGGCTCATCCAGGCTTGGTGACCAGTTCAAGGAAAGAACTGTATCTCCTGCTTGAGAATCTAAGCCGTTGGTAATAGTCAAAAGACCGTGGTTCTGTGTATTATAGTCAAAAATGCTAACAGATCCATTGTTGATTAATTCAAATGCCACACGTATACTGTCAGGTGACCAGACTGGATGAGAAATGCTCCCTTTGGAAGTAAGGGGCACTATCTGCGTAATACCTGTTTCAGTAGAGTAGATATACAATCTCGTCTGACCTGTACCAGTAGGATCTGCTACGAATGCCAGCATGCTCCCATCATTTGACCAAGCGAGACTGTTTAAGATCGTTGCTCCGGTGTCAGTATCCCAAACAGATGTGGGCTGAATACCTATTTTTAGCAAAGGTTGCTTAATAATGGTATCCTGTTGACCATCACTGCGTATAATATGCACAAAAGCCCTCTGGAGATCAACGTAGGCAAGCATATCACCAGCCAAACGCCCTGTCTGTGCGGGACTCACTACCCAATTTGCCGCTACCATTACATTGCTAGGTGTAAGGCGATCAGCCTGCTTATTGCTACTATTAGTCAGTATGCTCCAGAGTGCGCCATCACGTAGAAAGACAAAACGCACCCCTGCTGAGAGAGGTCCGCCTAGCAGTGGACCAGTAGGTGGGGTAATAGCTCCACCGTTTGTTGTCTGTGTTTGGTGCAGCCAGGAATTAAGACTAAGGAAACTCCCTATGCCAATAGCCAGGATTACAGTAGCTGCAAGAACCATAAGCAAAGTGCGTAGATTTCCTGATTTCCGGCGTCGACGAGGCGGAAGCGGCTGTATTGATGGGGTTGGCGAGGTGCTACGACCACCAGGGATAGCTACGAGCTGTGGACGACCTGCCGTGTCTCGACGGGGACTTTTCGCTGGAAGCTTGGGCACTGTCCAATCTTTTTGAGCCTCGCCACTGATATCAAATGTACCCGTCAGTTCTAGAAACTCAGGTGAGGAAAAAATACGATTGCGCAGGGCTGGATTAGGGCTAACACGGGGGAGGTGTGCGATTAAGGCATCGTTACGACTGAACTCGGCGAGCATTACGCTACATTTTGTACAAGTTTGTAAGTGAGCAGTAACCTCTCGCCATTCTTCGGATGCGAGTGCATTGTCAAGGTAAGCACTAAGCAATTCCTCGACTCGCTCGCAGTTCATTTTGTGCCTCCTCCTTGTTCTAAGGCCCTGTAATGTTCTCTAAAGGATTGACGCGCACGCGACAGATACATCTTGACACCGCTCTCGGCGATATTCAGAGCCTGGGCGATCTCACTGTATGAGAAACCTTCTTGAGTATACAACAATAATGCTGCCCGGTACTGCTGGGGCATACGACGAAGAGCTGCACGTACAAGTTCTGTTGTACCATAAATTTCTTGAGGGTCAGCGCTCTCAACATCCGCTGGCTCGTGATCGAGGTCTTGCCAGGGAAGCCATGCAATCAATTTGCGACGACGTAGTGCATCATAGGCTGTATTCGTAGCAATGCGATACAGCCAGGCCGATAGCTTTAAGTTCGCATCCATTTTTGGCAGCGCACGAAACGCTTTCAAAAAGGTATCCTGTGTCAGATCATCTGCCTGTTCTCGGTCCCCTACCAGATGATAAACATAGTTATAAATAGGCGTTTTATATTCGTCGTAAATCTGGTCAAAGGACCAAGAATTCTCCTTGGTTTCCGCCCTGGCCATGCGTTACGTCCCTTCAATGGCTACAGCTATCGACTTGTCCGTTCCACCAAGTGATAGTGCACATCTCCAGGCCGCGCCGATATCAAATTGATACCCATGCGGATGCGGAAAGGCTTTTCATCCTTCTGTGTAGTGGAACGGACAATCAACGCTTTCAGTAACATGATGAATGTAGATAGTTAATGATAACAGCGTTTGTGTGATTTATTGTTTATTATGGTAGCATATTTGCGAGAATCGCTGAAATCAGTAGCTATTGAGTTAGTACTAATGGGGGAAGATGAATTTGAGTCCTACTTATTTGCTCACAATCCTCCAGGTATGATACCATACACGGAGTAATCTAACCGCGACTAAGGAGTTATCCCTTTTATGGCTGAAGAAAAGCACTTGCGTGATATGCGCACAGTGTGGTGGCAGGAAGATGCCAGTTGCGAAGCTGTATGTATGATCGACCAGTCGCTTTTACCAGGGAAGATCGTCTATCTCACGCTTACCCACGAGCAGCAGGTGGCAGAAGCTATCACTACATTACAAGTACGTGGCGCTCCGGCCATTGGCGTCAGCGCAGCTTTTGGTATGGCGCTGGCGCTTTATCGTCTACTACGCGAACGAGGTGAAGGGCTAACACTTGTAGAGGTACAGGCGCATTTACAAGCCGTTGGGGAAATGTTTCGTCGCACTCGTCCCACTGCATTCAATCTCCAGTGGGCTACTGAACGTATGCTGCGTCGCGCTAACCATGCTATTAGCGAGCAGTGCTCATTTCCACACCTGGCTCAGATTTTGAGGGATGAAGCCCAGGCAATTGCAGATGAGGACTTTCAGGCCTGCTTAAATATGGGCCGCTACGGAGCAGAGTTGATTGCCGATGACGATATTCTGCTGACTCATTGTAATGCAGGATCGCTTGCAACCACCGGTTGGGGAACTGCACTGGCACCAATGTACGTTGCGCATAGAGCCGGCAAACACCTGCACATTTTTGTAGATGAGACACGCCCTGTGCTGCAAGGAGCGCGTTTGACTGCCTGGGAGCTTCAGCAGGAAGGGATTCCGTTAACATTAATCACTGACAGTATGGCAGGCTATTTCATGCGCTATGGCGGGATCAAAGCCGTTTTTGTAGGTGCCGACCGGATTGCTGCTAATGGAGATGTAGCTAATAAAATCGGGACATATAGTGTCGCTGTACTGGCACAAGCACACGCTATACCCTTTTACGTAGTAGCTCCTCGCTCCACGATTGATCTCAAACTTTCATCGGGTGAACAGATTCCTATTGAGCAGCGACACTCTGATGAAATTACGCATGTGAGTGGGGTGGTAATCGCTCCCGCTGGCATACATGTTGCAAATCCTGCTTTTGATATCACACCCCATTCCTATGTGACTGCTATTATTACCGAAGCAGGCATAGTTCGACCGCCATATACCAATTCGTTGCATGAACTTTGTTTGGGCTATCATGATAATGAGAGGCAGGCCAGCAATTAATGGACAATGCAATTTTGCAAGCTGTCGCAGATCACGCGGAAACTGTGCTGGGCAAAGAGGGATTCCATTATATTAGCACAGTGGTGGCAAATTGTAAGATGCTAACAGCGGAACTGGAGGAGCGAGAGGAAGATATAAGCGCCCTGGATATGGATGCTTTGATTATTGCAGCCTACCTGCACAACATCTCAACTGCGGAGTATGGTTTCCCAGACCATCATCTGAAATCCGCCGAGATGGCTGTTGAGTTTTTGTATATGCTTGCTGTGCCAGTCAATCGCATCACAAAAGTTGAGCAGATAATACTGACGCATACCAGAGCCATTGCTCTGAGTAAACAGGAATCGATTCCTCTCGAAGGACGTATTTTATATGATGCTGACAAACTTGGACGATTGAGCGGTCTGGCTGTCGTAACGTCTTTAATCGAGTTTGGAGCGCGCTATCCTAATCGCGCCGTTAATGCTGAAATCCTTGCCGCTATCCTTCGCCATATCGAGGAGCGATTTATCGATCTTTATCAATCCCTTAATACCGTTCCTGCTCATGATATGGCTATAGAAAAATTTGGCAATACTATGGCTTTTCTCGACGGCGTCATCGAACACTTGAGCGATGCGACGCCTGTATAATACATTCCTTGCAGTTGGAAGAGTACGTAGCACTAGCTGCCTTGCGTTCTGCCTGACTGCGCGGCAGGAGACGCGCAGTCAGGCAGAACGGATAAGAATAGCGCAGCGGCGTTTTCAACTGTCTAAGATTATTTACATTTATATACTGAAAGGGGGGGATGGAGGAGTGTCCATTCTAGTTGTTGGCTCAGTAGCACTTGATACTGTCGAAACACCATTTACAAAAGTAGAAGAAACCCTAGGCGGCGCTGCATCATACTTTACTACCGCAGCTTCGCTATATAACCAGGTCAATCTGGTAGCCATAGTAGGAAGTGATTTCCCACGTGAACACCTTGACTTCTGGCGCAATCGCCCGGTAAACCTCGTGGGTTTGCAGATCAAAGAGGGGAGAACGTTCCGCTGGAAAGCGCGTTACCATATGGATATGAATGCGCGTGACACACTAGATACCCAATTAGGCGTGTATGCAGGTTTTCACCCGATTATCCCCGACAAATATCGCTCGAGCAAACTGCTCTTCCTGGCCAATATCCAGCCCGAGTTGCAGATGGAGGTGCTAGAACAGGTATCCAATGCAAACCTTACTGTACTCGACACAATGGAATTGTGGATCATGACTACCCGGCCACAGTTGACCGAAGTCATTAAGCGTGTTGACGTACTTTTGATGAGTGAAGAAGAGATTCGCCAATATACCAATCGCCTAAGCATCGTCGCGGGCGTGCACCAGCTTCTAGATATGGGATTACAGTATGTCGTGGTCAAACAGGGAAGTTATGGGGCTTTGCTCTTTGGCGCTGATGGCACTTTCTTTAGCGCTCCAACGTACCCTCTCGAAGAGGTGATCGACCCCACAGGTGCCGGTGATGCCTTTGCAGGTGGATTACTTGGCTACCTTTCGAAGGTTGAACCACAACAGGATGGTCACTATGCTATTGATGAGATAAAGTGCGGCGTCGTACATGGTAACATTATCGGATCATATGTTTGTGAAGACTTTAGCATTGACCGCTTGCGCACACTGACCATGGATGATGTTGCAACACGTTATCGAAGACTCGTTGAATATTCGCATTTCGACCCCAACTGGCGCTCCAGGCGAGCATGAACTACCAGAGAAATGCTTGTGAGAAATGACTTCGTTGGTTTGATCGAGATCTGGGAGCAAATGGTATAAGCTTAAATATTGATAAGTAACCGTAGTTTGTATCACTTGTATCGTTTGTGTCCGTTCCGAACAGAATCCCGAAGGAAAAATGATACCATGGTACAGTCAATGTTTTTCAAACAAAGAAAGGATTATATAATTAATGACGACTTCAACCAAAGGAGATGTCAAAGATATCTCCCTTGCCCCACGCGGAAAAGACCGCATCGAGTGGGCAGCCAAAGAAATGCCAGTACTGCGCCTCATTCGGGAGCGATTTACAAAGGATCAACCCTTAAAAGGCATACGGATGTCAGGTTGCTTGCACATTACAACTGAAACTGCAAACCTCGCCATCACATTAAAGGCAGGCGGTGCCGATTTGATGCTATGCGCCTCAAACCCACTCTCAACACAAGATGATGTAGCCGCTGCCCTTGTAAGTGAGTATGGCATTCCAACCTTTGCGATCAAAGGTGAGGATGAGCAAACGTACTACCGCCATATCAACGTCGTGCTCGATCACAAACCCAACATGACCATGGATGACGGGTGTGATCTTGTTTCTACACTCCACACGACACGCACCGAACTGATCCCTGCAATCATTGGTGGCATGGAAGAGACTACCACAGGCGTCATTCGCCTGCGCAGCATGGAAAAAGGTGGCGTATTACGCTTTCCCGTGTTGGCGGTCAACGAGTCTGACACGAAGCACATGTTTGATAATCGTTATGGCACCGGTCAAAGTTCCATAGATGCGATTATACGCTCGACCAATATCTTGTTGGCGGGACGAACATTTGTGGTCTTCGGTTATGGGTGGTGTGGACGGGGCGTTGCCTCGCGTGCCCATGGCTTGGGTGCGAATGTAATCGTCACTGAGATCGATCCAACGCGTGCACTGGAAGCTGTGATGGATGGATATCGTGTGATGCCCGGTATTGAAGCTGCGTCTATAGGCGACATTTTTATTACCGTCACAGGCAATGTCAATGTAATCGACCGCGCACACCTTGAACGTATGAAAAATGGCGCTCTGATTGCAAACTCTGGTCATTTTAACGATGAAATCAATATACCAGAGTTAGAGAAGCTGGCTACGAAAAAACGCCGTGTGCGCGACTTCGTAGACGAATACACCTATGCCGACGGTCGCCAGGTACATTTATTGGCTGAAGGACGCCTGGTCAATCTTTCTGCGGCAGAGGGCCACCCTGCAAGCGTGATGGATATGAGCTTTGCCAATCAGGCATTGGGGTCTGAATACATGCTCGCATATGCCAAAGATATGCAGCCACGCGTCTATACATTACCGGCTGAACTCGATAAAGAGATTGCGCGCATCAAACTCCATGCCATGGGTGTCCGTATTGATACACTGTCACTCGAGCAAAAGCAATACTTGAACTCATGGGAATCTGGCACCTGAGCATTTCTTGACATGCGACCTCTTTCCTCGTTATACTTTAGTAAGCGGGTAGCCAGTACCTATACAATTTAAGATGCGCAGTCATATCTGCTCTCATCCAGAGAGGTGGAGGGAAACGGCCCGATGAAGCCCGGCAACCCGCCTGCCTACGTGCAGGAAGGGTGCCAATTCCGGCGGAATGATCCGCAAGATGAGGGGAATGAGACATAACTCTAAAACCCCTGAATCCCAGGGGTTTTTTGTATCCGACAGACACTATACTTTTTTATCAATCACGAGCCAACCAGAGTGCTCTCTTCCTCGCTCAAGAAAGGAGACCAACTTTTGAGCAACTTTATGAAAAGTCCAAAATCGTTTTTCACTAGCGAATCGGTCACTGAAGGACATCCTGACAAATTATGTGATCAGATATCGGATGCTGTGCTCGATGCGATTTTGGTGCAAGACCCTATGGCTCGAGTAGCATGTGAGACGGCCACTACCACCGGCCTGGTACTTGTTGCAGGAGAAATTACGACAACTGCCTGGATCGATTTGTCAGCAGTAGTACGTAAAACAATCGAGCAGGTAGGTTACATTAACGCCGATTACGGTTTTGACTACCGAACGTGCGGCGTAGTAACCTCGATTGGAAAGCAATCGCCTGATATTGATATGGGTGTCAGTAATTCTCTTGAGATGAAAGGTGGTGTGGTACACCTCAGCGATGATGAGTTAGAGCGAATTGGCGCGGGCGACCAGGGGATGATGATTGGTTTTGCTTGCAATGAAACTCCTGAATATATGCCCATGCCGATCAGTCTGGCGCATAAACTCACTCGTCAACTCTCGCAGGTGCGTCGCAGATCATGGGGTGGTGCTGGCCCAATGTCTTATCTGCGCCCCGATGGCAAGAGCCAGGTGACCATACAGTATGATCATGGTCGACCTATTCGTGTTGATACAATTGTCATCTCCACACAACACGCCGACTACATCGATCATGAGCAGGTTCGCCAGGATGTAATCGATCACATCATCAAGCCCGTTATACCGGTTCATCTGCTCGATAGTAGTGCAAAGATTTTCGTGAACCCAACAGGGCGCTTCGTCACTGGAGGCCCAATGGGGGATGCAGGATTAACTGGCCGTAAGATTATCGTAGATACCTATGGTGGCATGGCCCGTCATGGCGGTGGAGCTTTTAGTGGCAAAGATCCAACGAAGGTAGATCGCTCGGCCTCCTATGCAACACGCCATATTGCTAAAAACATTGTGGCTGCAGGGCTTGCTGACCGACTTGAATTGCAGGTTTCCTATGCCATTGGCGTAGCCCGGCCGCTATCGCTTTTTGTAGATACCTTCGGTACGGGTAAAGTTTCAGATGAGGAAATCATCCAACTAATCAATGAGCATTTTGATCTGCGCCCGGCTGGTATCATCCAGTCACTCCACCTGCGCCGTCCTATCTATCAGCCCACTGCCGCGTTTGGTCATTTTGGCCGCACAGATATCGATGCACCCTGGGAAGCGCTCGACAAAGTGCCTATGCTACGTAAAGGAGTTGGAGCAAACGTAGAAAGCACCGGACATGAGCCTGGCCTGGCACTAACTCAGGGAGAAATGCTAGAATAGCTTGATCGAATCAAAGAGCATATTCGTTCGACTCCAAACAGAACAAAGTATGATATACTGAAACAAAATGATGGTAAATGAATGCATTTTCCACGGTCGCCTCATATCCTTACCAGCCAACTGTTAGTTGACATAGAAGGAGCAAAGCATGACTGACAGTTTCGGTATTCCCCAACTTATTGACTACCTGACCCACATGGGTCTGCGTACCGCCAATGTAGATCAAGCACAGGAGATTATCGAACTTGCTTTCCATGGAGACAATGGGCAGTGGCGACTTATCGTAAATATTCAACAAAGTGAAGAGATACGGAAATTGATGTTTATAGTACCACATATCGGCACAATTACAACGAAGAAGCGCCTTCAATGCCTTGAAGCCTTACTTGCAGTCAACTACCGTATTGCTATGGGAAAATTTGGCATTGACCTGGAAGATGGCGAGGTACGTCTAGAGGAGGCTGTACCTCTCGCAAACGCAGGTATCACAGAGGAACAGTTTCAGCTTGTCTTCAGCGCAATGATGCAGACTGCGGCAATGTATCATAGCCTGATACCTCGTATCATCTACGGCAATCTTACTACACAACAGGCCCTGGATGCATGCGAGGAAGACTTCTTTCAAGAAATCGAAGATATGCAGGAGATAACTGGCATAACCGGAGAGATCAAAGTAACACAAGCACTAATCGAATCCGATAGCCCTCCTGAACTGGACGTATATGATGTATTAGCAGAGGTCAGGCGCTTGCTCAATGAACCGAAAGAATAAAGCCAGATCAAGCTATAATTCTCCCACTACAGCGGTCGGGAGGGGGAGAGGGGGCTGCACCCGACCGCCTGAAAGAGGTAGATTTGAGGAAAGATAGGGGTTGAGAGAGCATATTTAGTTTTGAACTTTTGTTCTAACAATGCCTATAATACCATGGATCAGTAAAAATGTCAAGAGGTTTCTAGAACATATTTTCTAATTATTTTGACCTGAAAGAATAACAGACTATGGCCGACGTTCAACCTTTACGAGGAATACGTTACAATAGTGAAGCTGTAGGTAACCTGGCACAAATAATAACCCCTCCTTACGACGTAATCTCAGAGGAAGCACAGGCAAAATATCATGCCCGCAACCCATACAACATTATTCGTCTCGAACTGGGACTGGATGAACCAGGTGATACATCACTGAATAATCGCTACACTCGAGCAGCGACAACATTTGCCGAATGGCGTGTGAATTCAATCTTACAGCAGGAGGCTACTCGGTGCTACTACGTGTATCAGCAGATATTCACTCACAATGCCCAGACTTATACACGTACCAGTTTGTTGGCCCGTGTGCGTTTGGAGCCATGGAGTGCGCGCATTGTACTCCCTCATGAGCATACGATGGCTAAACCAAAAGATGATCGGCTGAAACTGCTACGTGCTTGCGTCACAAATCTCAGCCCGATCATGAGCCTGTATAATGACCCACAAGACCGGATACGCAGACTGCTCAGTTCATATGTTGAGAACGTCGAGGTGCAAATCACCGATGAAGTGAATGAAAAACATCGTCTGCATCCTATCACCGACGAGCACCAAATCGCACTTATCCAAAACTTCTTTGCTGAGCGTCAACTATATATAGCGGATGGACATCATCGCTACGAAACGGCGCTGAACTACCGTGAAGAAGTGCGGGCAATGCATCGTAAGTTAGATCCCAAAGACGCCGCCAATTTCGTATTGATGGCGCTAACTGACATTGACGATCCAGGATTGCTGGTATTACCCACGCATCGCCTCCTATTTGGGTTGAGTCAAGATGCGCTCAAAAGGCTGACAAGTCAGCAGCTCGCTCGATATTTCACTGTATATGATCCAGAAGAAGCGGAAGCTTCCCATGATGCGCTCTTGGAAGAGCTGGCACGGAAAGGAGCATCCCAACCCTCATTCGTTCTCAGTACAGCTCAGAAAACCTGGCTACTCAGTTTGAATGAGACAGGCAAAGCGCGGATGAGAGAGAGTAGTCATTCCAGCGCCTGGAACGAGCTAGATATCGCTATAGCGCATACACTCATCCTTGGGGATATACTTGGGCTAAAAGCAGAAGATATGACTGCAGGAACGCACATTCAGTAT
>Ga0210404_10001258_pt1 | contig 11116 bp, 11 predicted proteins | sample IncBWH28MmetaG_FD_155455 | JGI IMG/M metagenome (GOLD analysis project Ga0210404, IMG submission 155455) | Forest soil microbial communities from Barre Woods Harvard Forest LTER site, Petersham, Massachusetts, United States - Inc-BW-H-28-M | ecosystem: Environmental > Terrestrial > Soil >... | reverse complement strand
GGATGCGCTGTGTGCCGGTGAGAAAATTGCCGTCGCGATCGAAGATTGCGGCGACCACCGTGAGATCGTCCACATTGCGTCCGCCGGATTTTTCAAAGTGCACGCGGGCGAGATCGACGTGGGCGAGCACGGCGAGCTTGGCGTCCATGGCATCGGTTTTGTAGAACTGCGTCTGAAGTCCGATGGGAACGCCGTGGCGCTCCTCCTGCGAGAAAACCGCATCGTCGACATCGCGGCGGGCGACTTCCTCGGGCGTCTCGCCATGAAGCGGAGCGAAAAATCCGCGGCGGGCCTGGATGGTGTACCTGTCCTTCGTGAGCACCGTGACTTTGAGCGAATGGAAGCGCCCGTCGAATTTCAGGCTGGTGGGCACGTAGGCGAGAAAGTAGTAGGCGTCCGGCGCGGAGGCCACTTCGCGGAGCCCCTGAAGGAGGTCGTTGTTGTCGTGAAAAGCCCATCCGCCGGTGTCCGTCGCGAAAGACGAGAGCGTTTCGGTTTGGCGCGACTGGCCGTCGAGCCGGTAGCTCATGCGAACGCCCGCGTATTGAGGATTCGGATCGTTGGTCTGCTGGCTGATGTCGCCGTTCAGATCGGGAACGTACAAGCCCCGCGCGTCGAGCGTGTTGATGAAAATGTTCTGGCGAATGGCGAGATCGATCAGGGCGGAGTATTCGGTCTCGCGATTCGTGAAGATGAAGCCGGGGGAAATGAGCACGATGTTGCGCTGTCCCGGCAGGATCGCCATGCGAGCCATGATTTCCCGAAGGCGGCGAAACACGGATTCGGTTTCCTGTTCGCCTTCCTCTACCTTGCGCAAAGCGGTCGCCGCCACCTGCGCTTGAGCAGCGGCGATGGCAGCGGGTGTGGGCTGGCCGGTCGTCGGATTCGTCGACGCCGGATTGGATGAGCAGGCCAGCGCGTCCTGCGTGGCGACGGAGATGGCCTGATCGTCGTTCCTGTTCTGAATCGCATCGGCCTCGTAGTAGTCCATCGGCGGACAATCTTCATTGGTCTGTTCGGCTGCGGCCGTGACGGCGCGAGGCTGGATGCTGACTAGCGATGCATGGAGCTTGGCGCGATCGTCGGTGAACTCCGTCTGGAACTGACCGGACATGGTGTACACGGCGGCGCGGTCCGTGGGAGCCAGCGAGGCGTCGACATACTTTCTGGCTGCGGCGCGGGCCTGCATGGCGTCCTGCAGATTGATATGCGCGTCATCAAAAAGCAGCGCGACGAAGCGAGCCGGGGGCAGAAACGCGGGGGCCACGGGCGCACCAGGCTGGCCCGCCGCCGATCCCGCTCCGGAAGCGGATGAGGGAGCCGTGTTCGCAGGCGAAGGCGGCAGGACGACTGAGAAATTGGTAATGAGCTGCGGCTTGCCGTCTTGAAAAAGCTGGAAGTCGTCTTTCCGCAGCGTGGAGACGGTGTGGCCTTTGGCATCGCGAATGATGACGCGCAGCGGAACGAGGTTCACGAGCACGCGGAGTGGGACGGACGTTTCCTCTGAGGTCATTTCCGCGTCGTCCGTGCTCGGCTGCGTGGCCGCTGCCGGCACGGCTGGGGCCGATTGTGGCGTTGGCGTAGCGTCGATGGGAGGCGAGGCCGGTTGCGGGGCGGGTGTTTGCGACTGCGATTCCTGCGCGCCTAGCGAATTCGAGTGGGTGCCTCCCGCCAAAGCCAGCAGAAGGCCGCAGAAAATGGCGAAAGCTATTCGCGGAGACTTTGGCGAAGGAGTGCTCATTTAGAACTCCCACCACGGGTGGTCCGGGCCCACCTGCACCGGGTCGAATTGTCGCTGTAACTTGGGGGAGTTTACATCGAACTCACGTTGTCGGTTGGGTTTTCTTTCCGCTTGACCGCGCAGGGGGCTTGTCGTACCGTCGCGCGAATCCGCCCGTTCCGAGACAGCGCGGCGGCGCTCAATTGAAAGGATTTATCTCGCACAGGAGGAGGCATGGAACGTCCCACCGGGGTGACGATCCTGGGAGTGCTGGGTTACATCGGCGCGGGCTGTCTGGTGCTGGCCGCCTTGGTGATGTTTCTGAGCGGCGCAATTGTGGCGAATCTGACCGCGCGTCCGGGATTCGGACGGCTCGCCGGAATCGGCGGCGTCCTTCTCGGCGTGTTTTTTCTGGCGTTTGCGGCTTTCTACGTGGCAACCGCTGTGGGATTGATGAAGCTGCAGAACTGGGCGCGGATTCTGGTGATCGCTATCTGCGGAGTGGGCGTGTTCTTCTACGCGCTCGGAGTCCTAAGCGCCCTGTTTCATCTCCATCCGGTGCTGGTGTTGTGGCGGGCCATCGTGTTGGTGGTCGATCTGTGGGTCGGGCTGTATCTGCTGAAGCCGCACGTGAAACAGGCGTTCGGGGCCACCGGATTTTGATCGAACTAGCCTTACGGGGTGACCATGAGATTCGCCAAGAGCGTTTTTTGGGGCGGCGGGATTTGGGGCGAGCTGACCCTCACGCCGCTCTATTTCATTTACGACATGATCGGGCCGCAGGAACCTCCGCCCATCACCCATCCGGGCTTCTACTAAAGCTCGGTTTCGGCGCGCCCACAATCATCCTTGTGCCTGTAGCGGCGCCTAACCGCGGGCGATATGGCGCTGGGCTGCATCGATCTTCTGCTCGGCGTGTTGTTCCTCATTACGTTCGGCGCCACCGCGTCGTAAATCCCGCCACAATCATCGCCCAGGCCCGTTCGCTGCAGTGTGACGCCTGCGACAGGCGCGCGCGCCGACCCTTGCGGACCTCAATGGCGGGGTGCTATCGTGTTTTTCATCGCCAGGGAGTGCCAATGAAGTTTGTCCGCACCACCGCCCGGCGTTTCGGCATCGCCGGCGAGCTTCTGTCGTTTTTCGCACGCAACAAGCGCTGGTGGCTGCTCCCGGTCATCCTGATCGTATTGTTCACCGGCGTGATCATCGTCGTGGCGCAAAGCTCGGCTCTGGCACCTTTCATATACACCCTCTTTTAGGCGAACCAAGATCGATGGCCAACGCTTTCGCGCAGCAGATGCAGGCTCTGTGGAACGCCTGGAAGCGTCTGGCCCACCAGATCGGGAATTTCCAGGCGCGCGTGCTCCTCACGATTTTGTATGCGATCGTGATCCTTCCGTTCGGGCTGGCCGCGCGGCTGTTTTCCGATCCTTTGAAGATCAAGCATCGTCCCACGAAATGGACGGATCACGAACAGGAAGCGTGCGACATGAGCTGGGCCCAGAAGCAATAGGCTCATGCAAATTCTCGGAATCTCCTGCTACTACCACGATGCCGCGGCCGCGCTCCTGCGCGACGGCCAATTGGTCGCTGCGGCTGAGGAAGAACGCTTTTCCCGCGTCAAGCACGATTTCAAATTTCCATCGAACGCCATTCAGTTTTGCCTGCGCCAAGGTGGAATCGACGGCCGCGACCTAGACTATGTGGTTTTCTTTGAGAAACCCTTCCGAAAGTTTGATCGCATCCTGGCCAGCGTGCTGCAAACGTACCCGCAATCGTGGAAGGTGTTCCGCGAATCGATGATTGGCTGGATGCTGGACAAGCTCTGGGTCGCCAGCACGCTCCAGGCGGAGCTGGGCATCGACCGCGAAAAGATTCTCTTTTCCGATCATCACTTGTCGCACGCCGCGAGTGCGTTTTTCTGCTCGCCGTTTGAAGAGGCTGCGGTCATGACCGTCGACGGGGTCGGCGAATGGACGACCACCGCCTACGGCGTGGGCCGCGGCACGCAAATCCACCTTTCGAAGCAGATTGAGTTCCCACACTCGATCGGACTGCTTTACAGCGCCTTCACCGCGTTCCTCGGATTCGAAGTGAACGAGGGCGAGTACAAAGTGATGGGCATGGCGCCATACGGCAGGCCACGCTACGCCGAAAAAGTCTGGAAAGTGGTCCAGCAGAATAGCGACGGCTCGTTTTCGCTGAACATGGACTATTTTTGCTTTCCGCATTCGACCGACCGCATGTTCAAGGGCCGATTTGTGGAGCTTTTCGGCGAGCCGCGACTGCCCAATCTGCCGTTTTTCACCGAATCCACCGGTTATCCGCGCTATTTCGGCGAGAAGCCGCCGGATTACCTGGCGCAGTGCCGGGCCAACGAGCACTACGCCGACATCGCCGCGAGCATCCAGCGCGTGACAGAAGACTTGCTGGTCGGCATGGCGGCGAAAGTTCAGAAGGAAACCGGGCTCAAGAAACTGTGCACTGCCGGCGGCGTGGGCCTGAACAGCGTGGCCAATACCAGGATTTTGCGGGAATCCGGTTTCGACGAGCTCTACATCCAGCCGGCAGCGGGAGATTCCGGCGGTGCCGTCGGCGCGGCGCTCTGGGGTTATCACTCGGTGCTCGGCAAACCGCGGGGATTTCGGATGGAACACGCGTACTGGGGGCAAGAGTATGGCCCGGGCGAAATCAAGGCCTTCCTCGATGGCCAAAACATCCCCCATGATCAAGCGGCGAACACGGGCGAGCTGCTGGACCGCGTGACGGACTATTTGATGCGCGGGAAAGTAGTGGGCTGGTATCAGGGCCGCTTCGAATGGGGGCCGCGCGCGCTGGGGAACCGAAGCATCTTGGCCGATCCGCGAAATCCTGCCATGAAAGACATCGTAAACGCGAAAATCAAATTTCGCGAGCCGTACCGTCCGTTTGCCCCTTCGGCCGTTGCGGAATGCGCGACGAAGTATTTTCAGATGGACGACGCCGTACGACAGTATCCCGCGCGTTACATGCTCTACGTGATGCCGGTGAAGCCCGAGCATCACCGGACGCTTCCGGCGATCACCCACGTGGATGGGACGGCGCGCGTGCAGACCGTCTTCAAGCAGCACAACCCGCTCTACTACGGATTGATCGAGCGATTCGGCCAAGCCACCGGCGTCCCGGTGGTGCTCAATACGTCGTTCAATCTGCGAGGCGAACCGATTGTAACCACTCCAGCGAACGCGTTTAGCACTTTTTCCCGAAGCGAAATGGATTGCCTGGTGCTGGGCGATTTCCTGATCGAGAAACCGTGAGTGAAGAGTTGAATTCCTTCGCGCCAACTCCCCAGCGGAGTTTCATGGGCAAAATCCTCTACGGCCTTCGCCTGTTCATCGTCAATGTCCTGATCTTCGCCGTGCTGGCCGAACTTGCTTCGATCATCATCGTTCATCGCCAGAGCTGGCCGTCGAGCAGGCCGAATTACCATCTCAACTACAATCTTTTCTGGGCGGACATCAACCCGGCATTCGGCGTATGGCATCGGCCGAACGGCGTCTTTGAACACAAAGGCGGCTGCTACGATGTCACCTATTACACCAATAGCTACGGCGCGCGTGACGTGGAGCGCAGCCTGCATTCGTCCAACCCCCGCACGGTCGTTCTGGGCGATTCGATGATGGAGGGCCTGGGCCTGCCCGCGGAAGTTCGGCTCAGCAACATCATGGAGCGCGACACCGGGATCGAGCATCTCAATTTCGGAACGGGCGGCGATTTCGGGCCGCTTCAGTACGCGTTGCTCTATAAGAGCATGGCCGCACATTTCGATCACAACCTCGTAATCGTAGCCGTGCTGCCTGACAACGACTTCCACGACATGGATCTCGGCTATTGGAAGTCCATCGGCCAGGGAGACCGCTATCGGCCTTACTACGATTCCGATTTCTCGGTCTTCTATACCGGGCACTTCGATCCCCACGCGGGAAACGGAATCTGGGACCATACGGAAGCATTTCTCCGCGCGTACCTGGCCTCCTACCACGTCGGCCAATTCATTTACACCCGATTCTACTGGCACAACCTTCACCAGTATGCTGGCTATGACGATTGGAATGATGTGGATCTCGCTCGCCTGAAGAAGTCGCTCGACGATATCAAAGCCGCGGCCGAGGCGCGCGGAGCCAAGGTTATGGTCTTCCTGATACCCCGTGCCAGGGATTTCATGCGCCTGCACGAAACGGGAACAAATAGGTTGGGCCCGGTAATGGAGCGTTGGGGCACGGGAAACGGGATTCCGGTTAAGGATCTTCTACCGGATATGGAAGCGCGGGACGGCGCAAACTATCGATCCTACTTTCTACCGTGCGATGGTCACTGGTCGGCTAGGGGAAACCAAGTCGCGGCGCAAATCCTGGAGCCGTGGCTCTATCCAAAGTTTCCGGTAACGGCAGGCGGCACCGTCGGCAAAGTGTCGCCCTAGCCTGTGGACAGCCTGTGGCAGGCTTCCTTGACCGTGCTGCGCCGCTCGCTTACACTACATAATTCGCTTGGGTCCGCAGGGGGTATCCGATGATTCGACTCCGCCGCTAATGCAGGCCAGCCCGCGAAAATAGAGGAGAAAGATCATTGCCGAAACGTACGTTTCAGCCCCATGTGCGCCGCCGTCACAAAAAGCACGGCTTCCGCAGACGCATGAAGAGTCAGGGTGGACGGAAGGTCCTTGCGCAACGCCGCAAAAAAGGGCGACACAGCCTCACCCGAGTTTGAGGCAGGGATTCTTGGCCTGCCGCGCGAGTGCCGCATGGTGCGCCGCATGGAATACGATGCGGTGTATCGCGAGGGGCGTCGCCGTTCCAGCCGCGAATTCACCGTTTTCGTCCGCCCCAACGGCTTGCATCTCAGCCGGTTTGGTTGGAGCATCAAAAAGGCGCTAGGCACGGCCGTCCAGCGCAACCGCATCCGGCGGCGGCTGCGCGAAATTCTGAGATTGCACCGACAGGAGATTCCCCCGGGATGGGACATCGTCATTCACCCGCGCAGCTCGGCGGCCACAGCGGATTTTTCGGCGTTGACGCAGGAGCTGCTGAAGCTGGTAAATCGCACGCAGGCGTCGTGAGCCAACCGGATCCTTCAGCCAGTGCGGGCGAATTTTCGATTCGAGCGAAATCGGCAGCGGCGTGGGTTCTGCTCCTGCTGGTTCGATTCTACATTGCGTTCCTGTCGCCTTTTTTCGGAGGCGCCTGCCGGTTTTATCCCTCCTGTTCGAACTACGCGGCCGAAGCCATCGCGCGCCACGGGGCGCGGCGCGGAGCGACGCTCGCCGCGCGTCGCCTGATTCACTGCAATCCCTTCACGAAAGGCGGATTCGATCCCGTGCCGGACGAATTGGCCAGCGCACCTGCCGTCCGTAGGCCGCAAGCCCGGGGTGATGTGCAGTGAAAGAAGTGAAAGAGTTGTCCGACCAGACCCGGGGAGTGATTTTCGTAATCGTGGTGGTCGCGATTACGTTCATCTGGATCAAATTCTTCCAGCCGCCCGCCCCGCCGCCCGGAAATCCAAGTCAGGTCGCCGGAAAAACCGTCCCGGGCCAGAGTTCAGGAGCCGGCACTCGGCAGCCTTCTGTCGCTGCCTCGCCGACCGCGGCAAGCGCTGCCCCAGCCGTCGTCTCCAACATACCGGTGGTGCAAGCGAGCGCGGAACGAAGCGTTGTGGTTGAAAGCAGGCTCTATCGGGTGGTGCTCTCCAATCGCGGCGCGATGGTGCGCAACTGGACCCTTAAGAACTACTTCGACGATCAGAATCCGCCTCGCCCGCTCGATCTGGTGAATCCCGACGCAGCGCAGGAACTTGGCTGGCCGCTTTCGCTGGTGCTTTCCGACCCGCAGCTGGAAGCCGAGGCGAATTCGGCTCTGTACGAGGTCAGCCCCGGCTTTGAAAATTTGAACGCGCCCGCCGAGGTCGCCTTTCACTGGAGTGATGGCCACCTGGACGTAACCAAGGAACTGAAATTCACGCAGGATTACCAGTTTTCGATCGAAGTATCGGCGTCGCTCGACGGACGCCCGCTCGCGCCGGCGATCGCCTGGCGCGGCGGCTTCGGCGACAAAGCCGTGTATCAGGCCTCGCAACTCGTCACGGTCTTTTATCAACAGGCCGACAAATTAAATCTGCTGCAATACAAGAAGCTCGGCCTCCCCGGGAATCAGATTCAGCCATTCGAGCAAGCCGGACCGCTGCAATACACTGGAATCATGGACCAGTTTTTCGCCGCCACGTTTATTCCCGATGGATCCGATCTGTCGCTCTGGCACTGGACGCAGTGGCATCATTACACGAATTCGGATAATCAACCGGCGGCCGATCCGGCGGCGGAAATTGCCGTGGGCACTTCCTTGGCGGGTCCGGTGAAAGCGCACATGTACGTCGGCCCGAAAGACCTCGCCATCCTGTCGAGGGTGCAGCCGTCGCTCGAAGGGCTGGTCAACTTCGGCTGGTTCAGCGTGATTTCGAAAGCGCTTCTTTTCGCATTGCAATGGTTGCACCGCTACATTCCCAACTGGGGCTGGGCTATCGTTGTCCTGACGCTGCTGATCAACACCGCAGTTTTCCCGCTGAAAATGAAGAGCTATCGGTCGATGCAGGAAATGCAGAAGATCGCTCCGGAAATGCGCCAGATTCAGGACAAGTACAAGAAATACTCGATGACCGACCCGCGCAAGAAGGGCATGCAGGAGGAAATACTCGCCTTGCAGCAGCGGCACGGCATCAGTCCGTTCGCCCAGCTCGGCGGCTGCCTGCCCATGCTGTTGCAAATGCCGATCTGGTGGGCCCTGTGGCGGGTGCTGACGGGCGCGATCGAGCTGCGGCACGCGCCTTGGATCTTGTGGGTCCACGATCTGAGCGTCAAGGATCCGTACTATGTCCTGCCCATTGCCATGGCCATCGCGATGTATGCTTCCACGGCCATGACACCACAAACGGCTGCCATTGATCCCGCGCAGCAGAAGATGATGCGCCTGATGCCGCTCATGTTCGTCGCGTTCTTTTTCAGGTACGCGAGCGGCTTGAACCTCTATATGCTGACGAGCAGCTTGGTTGCGGCGGGCCAGCAGTACTATCTGAACCGTACGAAACCGATGCCGTCAACCAGTCCCTTTAAGAACAAAAAGAAAAAGCAATGAACGGAAATCGACCATCGCCGCCGAACCGCCCGCCGCGCCGCGATATCCCGCGCCGCGATCATTCCGGTCCCCCGCCGCCGCTCCAGGTGGATCACGCTGTTGCTGAGCTGAAGCGCTATCTCGAGCTGGCGGTGCGCGAAATGGGGCTCGATCTTCAGTTTGAGCTGACCTCGGCCACCGGCAACGAATCGGAAGTAGCCGTGGTTTTCAGCGGCCCCGATCAGGATCTGCTGCTGGAGAAAAATGCGGAGCTTCTGCTGGCGCTGGAACACATCGCGCACCGCTGGCAGCGCCTCGATCCGCGGCTGCACGACCGCGTGCGCTTCGATTGCGGCGATTATCGCGCCACACGCCTCGCGGAACTAAAGCTTTCGGCGCGCGTCGCGGCGCAGCGCGTCCGCGAAACGGGCCAGCCGTTCCAGTTCAACCCCATGTCCTCGCGCGAACGCCGCATCGTGCATCTTGAACTCACCGGCGCCGCCGGCGTGCGAACCGAAAGCGAAGGCAGCGGCGACCGCCGCCAGCTCGTGATCTATCCCGCAAACCATAAGAAGTGAGTTGCAGTGCAACGCCAGGGTTTGGTCGCGGGCTCCCGCCGAAATATTCGCCGCGCGACGGACGCTACATCTCCAGTACGTATCCTTCTTTGCCGACGTTGATGCATTTCGTCGCGCCGATCTGATCCGACAGACCGGCAGTTTCGTGGATGTGACCGCAGAAAAGATAGGGTGGCTGCTCGCGCTCGACCCACACGCGCAGCGCCGGGCTGCCCGCATGTTTTCCCGGAGCGAACTCGTCAAGCCGCGTATTGTACGGCGGAACGTGAATCACCAGATGAAGCCCGGCCATCCCGTTGAATGCCGCCAGCGCCTCGGAAATCTCTTCCTCGGTGTACTCGCCCGGTGTGTTGAACGGCGTGATGTTGCTGTAGCCGAACCCCGCCCAGAGGGTCGATCCGGTCTGCAGCACGCGGCGATGGAAATCGACAAAACCGTATTTCCGGCAGAATTCGCGAATGTCGTCATGGGTTTCATGATTTCCCGGCAGGACCCACAATTTGTCGCCCAGCGGTTCGAGCACCTGACCGCACTTGTCGAGGCCTTTTTGAAATGTCGCCAGGTCGCCCGCCGAGACATACACGTCCGCCGGTTGCGCCACGACGCGCGCCAGCGCGCGCAAATCGCCGTGAATGTCGCTGAAGATCAATACCTTCACGATGGTTTTTTCGCCGGCGCATGTGGCAGCGCGGGTTGAGGCACCAGTCGCCGCATGCGATTTTGCAGCATGCCGTTCGTGAGCCAACCCTCTTCGCTCAGATTGCCGTCGGCGTCGAATATCACTTCCCAGGTGAACGGCTGCGGCCCGCGCCGGCGATTATCCTGAAATCGATTCTCGCCCAGTTCGACCACATGCTGGTTCCCGTCGCGGAAACTGTGCACGGAAGGAAAGCGCGCGAAATCCCAATAGAGCCTCACATCGGGAAGCTGGAATGCCTTTGCGATGTATTCGTCCGGCGGCGAATCGGGAATGAAGTTGAAAAGCGGCGGCCCCGGCTGGCGCAGATCGACCTGCGTCTCAAACAGCGCGTCCGGCGAACGCACCGCCACGCCCCAATCCAGCCACGACGGCGGGATCGGCAGCGCGCCGATCCGCGCGATCGCGATGTGATTGCGATCTGCAAACGCCTTCGCTTGCAGGATCGCCTTGTGATGCGCCACCGAGCATGCGAATAAATAAACGAGCGCCACGAACGCGCCAATCTGAGCCCATTCCGCCCGCGTCAAGCGCGAACCCCATCGGCCGCCGGCCGGCACGAAGAACAGCACCGCAAACACCCCGCTCGCGGCGGCGTATCCGTTTCATCTGTGGATTGTGGCCGCGGCGAGCGCCATCAACCAGAACATCAAGCCCATGGCGGTGAAGAAACCCCACATCTTCAGCGCCCGCCCGCGCGCTTTTTCCGGAAAGCGGCAGATCCAGGGAATCACCTGCGGCGCCAGAATAATCGACGTGAAGCTAAAATCGATGATGAACAACAAGTCCCACGCCACGCGCCGGCTCGAAATCGGATACCACATCCGCGTCCCGAACGAGGTCATCCCGTCCAGAAGGATGTGGCTCGCGATGCCCACCCCGTAGATCGCCGTCAACAACCACAGCGGCGGCGCTTCCCAATCCTGAAATCGCGGCCAGCGCCGCCTCGCCCACGGCAGCGCTGCGCGGGTCAACCACGCCA
>Ga0210404_10001256_pt1 | contig 11129 bp, 10 predicted proteins | sample IncBWH28MmetaG_FD_155455 | JGI IMG/M metagenome (GOLD analysis project Ga0210404, IMG submission 155455) | Forest soil microbial communities from Barre Woods Harvard Forest LTER site, Petersham, Massachusetts, United States - Inc-BW-H-28-M | ecosystem: Environmental > Terrestrial > Soil >... | reverse complement strand
GCCTCGTGGAGTGGGGGCCGGTCACCCGCATCTTCGACGCGCCGGCTCATCCCTACACCCGCGCGCTGCTCGAGTCGATCCCGCGGATGGGCGACGGCCGGGAGCGGCTCACCGCGATCGAGGGTCAGCCGCCGGACCTGGCCGCGCCGCCCGGCGGGTGCGCCTTCCACCCGCGCTGCCCCCAGGCCATGTCCCGCTGCCGCGAGGAGGCGCCGCCCGAGACCGTGCTCGGCCCGAGCCACACCGCACGCTGCTGGCTCAACGTTCCGGCCGCCGTTCCCACCGCCGCCGCGCCCACCGGAATCCGATGACCGATCGGACGCCGCTGTTCGAGGCACGCAACCTCACCAAGCACTTCCCGGTGCGCCGCGGCTTCCTCGCCAAGCCGCTCGGGGTGGTGCGCGCGGTGGACGGGGTGAACTTCTCGATCGGCACCGGCAAGACCCTCGGCGTGGTCGGGGAATCCGGGTGCGGGAAGACCACCACCGCCAAGCTGGTGCTGCGGCTCGAGAACCCGACCGGCGGCTCGCTGCTCTTCGACGGGCAGGACATCAGCGGCCTCGATGGACGCGACGTCATGCAATACCGCAAGGCGGTCCAGGCCGTCTTCCAGGACCCCTTCGCCTCACTCAACCCGCGCATGCGCGTCGACGCCATCATCGGGGAGCCGCTGATCACCCACGAGCGGCTCGACTCGGCGGAGGTCGACAAGCGGATCGCGCGCCTGATCGACCTGGTGGGCCTCCCCGAACGCTCGGCCAAGCTCTTCCCGCACGAGTTCTCGGGCGGGCAGCGGCAGCGCATCGCGATCGCGCGGTCGCTCGCGGTGTCGCCCCGGTTGGTGGTGCTCGACGAGCCGGTCTCCGCGCTCGACGTGTCGATTCGGGCCCAGATCCTGAACCTGCTGCGCGACCTGCAAGCCCAGCTGGGGCTCTCCTACCTCTTCATCGCCCACGACCTGGCCGCGGTGGCCCACATGAGCCACACCATCGCGGTGATGTACCTGGGCCAGATCGTGGAGATCGGCGACGCGGCCACCATCGCGACCCGGCCGCGGCACCCCTACACCCAAGCCCTCTTCGCGGCGGCGCTGCCGTCGCATCCCTCGGAGCAGCGCGAGGAGCTGGTGCTGACCGGTGAGGTGCCGAGCCCGCTCAACCCGCCGCTCGCGTGCCGCTTCCACCCGCGCTGCCCGCACGCGATGCCCCGCTGCTCGACCGAGGAGCCGGCGCTCCGCGAGGCCGAGGGGCGGCGGGTCGCCTGTCACCTGTACCCGTCGCCCGCGTAGCCGGGCGGGCGTCCGCTAGACCGCCAGCCGCTCGCCGGTGACCTCGACCGCCTGCGCGCGGGCCTCGGCGGCGGCCTGCGCGTTGACCGTGTCGTCGTCGGTGGCCACCACCACGAGGGCGAAGCCGGCCACGTCGCCGCGCGCGTACTCGCGCGGCCACCAGCGGAGCCGGCCGTCGCAAGCCGCGGCCAGGAGGGCGGGCGCCAGCGTGGGGCTCACCACCGTGACGCGGGCGCCCGCATCGAGCAGCGGGTCGAGCGCGCGCGCGGCGATGGCCCCGCCGCCGACTATCAGACAGGTTTTGCCGAGCACGCTCGCCGGGTCGAAGCACACGCTCACGTGGCGCCTTCGGGGCATGAGCAACGGGTGTGCCAGCCGGTGGGGGCCGGCCGCCGCGCGGGAAAGCCGCGTGAATGGCGGCCGCGCCCCCGCCCGCCAGTGGCCCGCGCGGGCCCGGCGCCTATTCGCGCGGCAATCGCTGCCACGAATTCGGTCAGGCCGCCCGCGGACGGTACAATGATCCGGCCATGGACCTGCTCTGGAGCCTGATCGACATCCTCCTGCACCTGGATCGGCACCTGAGCGACGTGATCCAGCACTACGGGATCTGGACCTACCTGATCCTGTTCCTGATCGTCTTCTGCGAGACCGGGCTGGTGGTCACCCCGTTCCTGCCCGGGGACTCGCTGCTCTTCGCGGTGGGCACCTTCGCGGCGCTCGGGGCCCTCGACCTGGCCCTGGTGATCGTGCTGCTGAGCGTGGCCGCCATCCTGGGCGACAGCCTCAACTACGGGATCGGCGCCCGTCTGGGCCCGCGGGTGTTCCACGAGGACTCGCGCCTCCTGAACCGCCGGCACCTCGAGCGCACCCACACCTTCTACGAGCGCTACGGGGCCAAGACCATCGTGATCGCCCGGTTCGTGCCGATCGTGCGCACCTTCGCGCCGTTCGTGGCCGGGATCGGGCGGATGCGCTACGGACGCTTCCTCTTCTACAACGTGGCGGGGGGCGTCGGCTGGATCGTGCTCCTGACCGCGGGGGGCTATCTCTTCGGCAACATCCCGGTGGTGCGGCGCAACTTCTCGCTGGTCATCTTCGCGATCATCATCCTGTCGATCCTGCCGGCCCTGATCGAGGTCGCGCGGCAGCGCCGCCGCGGGACCAGCTGACCCGCCCTCGCCGGCGGCCGCCTACTTCACCGCTCCGGCGGTCAGCCCCGAGACGTAGTAGTCGAGGAAGAAGACGTAGAGGATCACGATCGGCACCGACCCCAGCACCGCCCCCGCCATCAGGGAGCCCCAGAAGTAGATGTCGCCGCGGATCAGCTCGCTGGTCACCCCCACGCTGGCGGTGATCTGGTCCGACGAGGAGGTGAAGGTCAGCGCGTAGATGAACTCGTTCCAGGAGAGCGTGAACGCGAACAGGATCGCGCAGACCAGCCCGGGGATGGCGATCGGCAGGACGATGCGGAGCAGCGCCTGCACGCGCGTGGCCCCGTCCACCATGGCGCACTCCTCCACCTCCTTGGGCACGGTGCGGAAATAGCCCATGAGGAGCCAGGTGCAGAACGGCACGAGGAAGGTGGGATACGTGAGCACGAGGGCCCACTTGGAATCGGCGAGGCCGATCCAGTTCACCACCTGCGCCAGCGGCAGGAAGAGGAGCGAGGTCGGCACCAGGTACGTCACGAAGATCCCGGTGCCGAAAGCCCCGACCCCGAAGAACCGCATCCGGGCCAGCGCGTAGGCGGCGATGGTCCCGATGACGACCGAGATCGCGGTGGCGAGGATGGTCACCATCAGGCTGTTCTTGGTCCAGGTCAGGAACTCGGTGTCCCAGATGAGCTTGGTGTAGTGCTCGAGGGTCGGTCCCTGGGTGATGATCAGCGGGACCGCGAAACGGTCGTAGAGCTCGCGGTCCTGCTTCAGCGACGTCAGCGTCATGTGATAGAAGGGGAACAGCGCAAAGATCAGGAACGGCAGCAGGCCCAGATGGATGGCCACGCGCCGCATCAGCGGCCGCCGGGCCACCGTCATGGGGCGACCGACGCGGCGTCAGTTCGCATGTTTCCGCACGAAGCGGAGCTGGGCCCAGACGACGAAGACCAGCAGCGGGAAGAGGTAGAGCGAGACCGCGGCGCCCTCGCCGAGCCGCCCGACATCGATCACGAGCATGCGGGAGAGCGTCGCGAACAGGTGCGTGGAGTTGACGGGTCCGCCGTGGGTGAGGACGTACACGATGTTGAAGTCGCTGAACGTGAAGATGGTGGAGAAGAGCACCACCACCGCGAGCACCGGCTTGAGCATCGGCAGCGTGATGTGCCAGAAGCGCGCGTTCGCTCCCGCCCCGTCGGCGTGGGCGGCCTCGTAGATCTCCTTGGGAATCGCGACCAGCCCGGCGAGGATGGTGATGGCGAAGAACGGCAGCCCTCGCCACACGTTGACGATGATCACCGCCGCCATCGCGTAGTATCTCTGCCCGAGCCAGTTCGGCCCGGGGGGATCCATGAGCCCGAGCGCCAAGCCCGTCCAGTTCACCACGCTGTAGAGCGAGTTGAACATCCACCACCAGCCGAGGGTGGAGAGCGCGGTGGGAATGACCCACGGCAGGAGCACCGCACCGCGGATCATCCGCTTGAACCAGAGCTGCTCGTTCAGGAGAAGGGCCAGGATGATGCCGAGCACGACCTTGAAGGCCACCGCGATGCCGGTGAACACGAACGCGTTCTGGAAGGTCTGGCGGAACGCGTCGCTGTCCCAGAGGCGGATGAAGTTGCGGAAGCCGATGAACTCGCTGGGCCGGCCGATGAACGAGTTCGACATCGCGAAGTAGAGCGCCATGACGAACGGGTAGGCCACCAGCAGCACCAGCAGGATGAGGGCCGGGCTGACGAAGACCGGCCCCAGGACGGACTCGCGGTCGAGCCATCCGCGCACGCGCGCGGTCAGCGGACGGGCACGATTCAGTGGAATCTGGTCGGCTCTGACCGCCATGCGCTGGCTACCCTGACCCCTCTTTCATATGCGTTCGGCTCGCCTTCGGCTGCGCCTCACCCTGCAATGATTTTCTTCATCTCGTTCTCGGCCCAGGCGATCGCGTCCTTGGTCGAGGTGCCGGTCACCGCCTTGGCCATCATGTTGGGCAGGATGTAGGAGTTGGTGATCAGCTGCACCCGGTCGGAGGCGGGAGCCGGCCAGCCGTAGGTGTGATACTGCACGCCCTCACCCCTGAGGTGAGCGTACTTGGGATCCGTCCGGAGGACCGGGTGGTCCTGCAGCTTCTCGTAGGCGGGCAGGTTGAAGGCGTCGCCCGACATGATGTACTCGTCGTAGACCTCGCGCTTGCCGAGCAAGTACTTGATCCACTCCTTGGAGGCGTCGATGTTCTTGGAGAACTTCCAGATCCCGATGTGCCGCGGGGTGTCGGTCTCGTGCCGCCCGCCCGGCCCGCCCAGGCTGCGGTGGTGGTTGATCAGATCGGCGGTGACCAGCTTCCGCTGCTTGGCCACGATGTAGGCCGAGACCGGGTTGTGGATCCAGCCCGCCTTGCCCTGCTGGAGCGACTCGTTGTTGCTCGCGTCCGACCAGGAGAGGACCTCGGGCTCCATGCAGTCCTTGAACATCTTCTTGTACCACTCGACGGTCTGCACGGTGCCCGGCGAGTTGATCTTCACCGTCTTGCCGTCCTTGTCCACCTCCAGGCCGCCGAACGACCACAGCACCGGCCCCGCGGTCGAGATCGAGTCGTAGTTCTGGCTGATGGGGATGCCGACCGGGTTGCCCATCTTCTTCAGCTCTTTGCCGACGACGTAGAGCTCCTCCCAGGTGTCCGGCACCTTGAGGGAGGCCTTCTTGAACAGGTCCTCGCGGTAGGCGGCCACGAACATGCCGTGGTACTGGGGCACCGCGCGCCAGACCCCGTTGACGTGCGCGCCCTCGTAGGCGGAGCCGACCGCCTTGCCGTACTGCTTCTCGAGGCCGGCCACCACGTCCGAGACGTCCACGAGCTGCGGCTCGTAGAGCCACGGGAAGTGCATCCGCATCTCGACCATGTCATGCCCGGCCTGGGTCTGGACCTCGGAGGCGTACTTGGCCTGCTGCGGACCCATGTGGGAGATGTGGTCGATCTTGAGCTTGATCCCGGTGTCCTTGGTGAAACGCTGGCCGATCTCGGCCAGCTTCTTGTCGGACGCGGGGGCGAAGTTGTTCCAGCAGAGATACGAGATCTCGCGCTGTTGACCCCGGGCCGGCGCCACGCGCGTGGCGAGGATGCCGGCGAGACCGGCTCCGGTCGTGGTCAGGAATTGACGGCGATTGTAAGGTCCCATGGGCGGCTCCTCCTCGGTGAGGACACGGGTCGTGACACGGGATCTGGGGTGTTGGCGGACTCTACGCCGCGCGGCTCCCGCGTGTCAAGCCACAAGGCGCGAACCCGGGTGAAGCCCGGCCCGCCGCCCGCTCAATGAGCGAGCAGCGGAACGATCCGGCCCGCCGCGTCGAACGGCAGCGGCCGGCCCTGGCCGACGATCTCGAGGTCGGGGCGCTTGGCGATCTCGGGCAGCAGGGCCTCCGAGCACTCGATCTCGCCCAGGACGAGGGTGGACCGGATGCGGACCACCCGCGCCTGCGAGGGCGGGGTCAGGCCGATGCAGTTGAGCGCGTTCTCCACCGCCTCCCGGTCGCTCTCGAACACGAGCGGCAGCTTGGCCCCGTTGGGCGCGCAGGCGGTGAGGGTGTTGATCGCGGTGGGCTTCCAGTCGATCTTCTCCGCGAGCCGCCGCGTCGTGAAGTCGGCGTTGCCGATCCCGGTGGCGTTGCCGCCGCTCTCGTCGGTGAGGTCGAGCGCCACGATCCAGAGGATCTTGGGGTCGGCCGGGAACGGCTCGTGGGGATTGGAGGGCCGGCCGATGACGTTGGTGTCCATGCCGGAGCCGGAGATGTTCTTGCCGATCTCCTCGACTATCAAAACGTCCATGGCGGGGAACGGGAGGCGGGCCATCCAGGCACGCGCGTCCTTGAGCAGCCGCCGCTCGCCCGCTTCCAGGTCCGCCGCGTTGAAGGCCTCCACGCACGCGGTCTCGTCGTAGCCGTTCTCGACGATCCCGAGCCCGAAGCCGATCCGGGCCTTGGCCAGCATCTCGCGTCCCACCGCGGTGATCACGGTCTCGTAGCCATGGTTGACGTTGGCCCGGTGGTACTGGGTGGCCCCCTGGTACTTGCCGAGGCCGATCGTCATCATCTTGAAGAGGCCGGACTCGATCGACCCCTTGAAGTCGGTGTGCGGCTTGATCCGGTTCACCAGCCCGATCCAGTCCGCCTCGGAAGCGGTCCGGTCGAGCCAGACCGGCAGATCGAGGGCTAGGCCGACCTGGACGACGTCCATCGAAGCCCGGACCTCGCAGCCCATGGTGGCCTCGGTGATGCCGTAGTGGGCCAGCACCGACCGCTGCCCCTCCACGGTGGCCCCGCCGTGGCTGCCCATGGCCGGGAACACGAAGGGCCGCGCCCCCTGGGCCTTCAGCCAGACCACGGTGGCGCGGACGATCACGTCGATGTTGGCGATGCCGCGGCTGCCCGCGCCCACCGCGACCGTGTCCCCGCGCTTGATCGGCAGCTGACCCGCCCCGAGGGCGCGGGCGACCCCATCCGGGATGTCGTCGAGCCGCGTGCGAGTGAAGGCGGGCCGCACCCGATACATCGTGGGGAAGGCCACCGGCTCGAGGGAGGACATGGGGCGATCATATGTAGCCGCGGCGGACCCTGTCAACGCCGCCCGGCGCAACTGGGTGGGCGGGGCCCGGGGGTGGGCTAGGATGGAACGCATGGCCGGCCCTCCCTCGACCCGGGCCCTCACGGTGGGCGACATCATGAGCCGCTCCGTCCTCACCACCGAGGTGGGCGCGAGCGTCGCGGAGGCGGCGGCGCTGATGTTCGCGCGCCGCGTCGGATCGGTGGTGGTCGTGGAGGGCAACACCCCGATCGGCATTCTGACCGAGCGGGACCTGGTCCGGTTCGCGGCCGGCGCCGCCGACGCCCGCGCCGCCCTCGTGGGCGACCACATGACCGCGGACCCCGACACCGTCGAGGAGACCGAGGAGGTCATCGACGCCTTCCGGCGATTCGCGGCGCACGGCTACCGCCATATTCCGGTGGTGGCCAGCGGGGAGCTGGTCGGGATCATCTCGATGCGCGACCTGGTCATGAAGCTCCGCCGCGGCCCCGCGGCGGCGGCCCACGGCGCGGTCGGCCCGACCGCGGCCGCCGAGGTGCTGCCCCCGGTCGCTTCCGACCTCACCAGCACCGTCCTCTCCCTGCTCGAGGCCGGGCGCGCGACCGTCCCCGCCCTCGTGGTGCCGGACGGGCCGGAGCTCTCCTACCGCTCGCTGCGCCAGCACGTGGCGCGGGTCGCCGACACCCTCGCGTCCCTCGGGGTGGCGCGCGGCGACCGGGTGGCGATCGTCCTGGCCAACGGGCCGGAGGCGGTCGTCGCGATCCTCGGCGCGGCGAGCGCGGCGGCGGCCGCCCCGCTCAACCCCGCCTGCACCGAGGACGAGCTCCGCTACTACATCGAGGACGTCTCCGCCCGCGCCCTCATCGTGCCCCGCGGCGGCGGGGAGGCGGCGCGCCGGGCGTGGCGGACGGGCGGACCGCTGATCGAGATCGCGATCGAGCCGGGCGGCAAGCTCTCGCTGGAGACGTCGCCGCCGATCGGGAAGCGACGGACCGCGACCAGCCCGGGGCCGGACGACGTGGCGCTGGTGCTGCACAGCAGCGGCACGACCGGACGCCCGAAGCGCGCCGCGCTCCGGCACCGCAACCTCGCGAGCTCGGCCCGCAACACCCAGGCGACCTACGGGCTCTCCTCGCTCGACACCGCGCTCTGCGTGATGCCGCTCTTCCACATCCACGGCCTGGTCGGCTGCACGCTCTCCACCTTCGCGTCCGCCGGCACGGTGGTGATGCCGGTGCGCTTCAACCCGGTCGCCTTCCGGCGCATCCTGGGCGCGCAGAAGCCCACCTGGTACACCGCGGTGCCGACCATCCACCAGCTCATCCTGGCCCGGCAGCGCGGCGCGCACGCGGGTAGCTCGCTGCGCTTCATCCGCTCGGCCAGCTCCAAGCTCCACGAGGCGACCCTGCTCGGGCTGGAGGAGGCCTTCGGGGTGCCGTGCCTCGAGGCCTACGGCATGACCGAGGCGTCGCACCAGATCGCCTCGAACCCGCTGCCGCCCGCCTCCCGCGTCTCCGGCTCGGTCGGGCGCGGGGTCGGCGTGCGCATCGGGGTGATGGACGCGCAGGGCCAGCTCCTCACGGTGGGCGCGAGCGGGGAGGTGGTGATCCAGGGGCCGAGCGTCATCGACGGCTACGACGACAACCCCGAGGCGGACGCGCGCTCCTTCACCAACGGCTGGTTCCGGACCGGCGACCAGGGCTTCCTCGATTCGGCGGGCTACCTCACCCTGGTCGGCCGCCTCAAGGAGATGATCAACCGCGCGGGCGAGAAGATCGCCCCGCACGAGATCGACGAGGCGCTCCTGCGGCACCCGGCGGTGGCGGAGGCGGTGAGCTTCGGGGTGCCCCACGATACGTGGGGCGAGGTGGTGGAGGCGGCGGTGGTCCTGCGCGGTGAGGCCACCGAGGCGCAGCTGCTTCGCCACTGCCGCGAGCAACTGGCCGACTTCAAGATCCCGACCCGGCTCCACGTGGTCGAGAGCATCCCCAAGGGCTCCACCGGCAAGATCCAGCGCACCCGCATGCCCACCCTGCTGCGGGGCGCGCCGTGAGGGGCGGGCGATGAAGATCGTCATCGTCGGGGCGGGCGCGACCGGGGCCTTTCTCGGCGCGCGCATGGCCCGGGCCGGCGTGGACGTCACCCTGGTGGCGCGCGGCGCGCATCTGGCCGCCATGCGCGAGCGGGGCGTCGAGGTGCGGGAGGCCGACGAGACCTTCGTGGCGCAGCCGCCATGCACCGACGATCTTTCGGTGGTCACCGGCGCGGACGCGGTGATCCTGACCCTGAAGGCCCACAGCCTGCCCGAGATGGCGCCGCGCCTCGGGCCGCTCCTCGGGCCGGACACCGCGGTGGTGACCGCCCAGAACGGCATCCCGTGGTGGTACTTCGAGCGTCACGGCGGCCCGCTCGACGGCACGCGCCTGCGCACGGTGGACCCGGGGGGCGTCATCGCGGAGCACATCGAGGCCCGGCGCGTCGTCGGCTGCGTGGTCTATCCGGCCACGAGCCTGGTCGGCCCCGGCGTCGTGGAGCACGTGGAGGGGACGCGGCTCTCGCTGGGCGAGCTCGACGGGACGTCGACCGACCGGTGCCGGGCGATCGCGGGCGCCCTCATCAAGGGCGGGCTCAAGGCCCCGATCCGCCCGCGGATCCGCGACGAGATCTGGCTCAAGCTGCTCGGCAACGTCTGCTTCAACCCGCTGAGCGCGCTCACCCGGGCGACCATGGCCCAGATCGCGACCGACCCGGAGATGCGGCCGATCGCCCGCGCGATCATGGAGGAGGCCGACGGGGTGGCGCGCGCGCTGGGCGTCGAGCTGGCGATCGGGGTCGAGCAACGGCTCGCCGGGGCGGAGAAGGTGGGGGCCCACAAGACGTCGATGCTGCAGGACGTGGAGAGCGGGCGGCCGCTCGAGATCGAGGCGGTGGTCGGAGCGGTCGTGGAGATCGCCGATCTCCTGCGGCTCTCCCTCCCCCACCTCCGGACCGTCTACGCCTGCACCCGGCTCCTCGACCAGGGTCGCCGGGGTGGCTGAAGCCCCTACTTTGGCTTGGGCGCGAAGAGGGCGCACCAGCCCTTCGGGTTGATCTTGCCATCCACCATCTTGCAGCTGTTCGGGGCGATGAAGTGGAGGCAGTTGTCACACTCCTGGGCGCCCTTGGGCTTCTCCTGATACTGCACCAGCTTCTGGGCCACCTTCTGCTGCGCGCCGGCTCGGCAGGGGACGCCGGCCAGCACCAGGCCGATGCCGGCCAGCAGCAGGGCCCGACGGGAGGCGCTGGCCTCGGTCTCGGATTTCGTGCTCACGTGCTCAAGCTCCTTTCGAGGATGATCGCACCATCTAATGCTCAAGCGTACCACCCCGGAGCCCGGCGGGACGGCCCGCCGGCCCCCCCGACCCCCCTCACGATGTCCTTGACTTCCAAGACTTCCACCCTTACAACTGAGGGCCAATCGATGGCCGACCCCTGGCCGATGCGCATCAAATTCCTCTCGGTTCCCGTGACGCTGCTGAGTCTGCTCCTGCTACTGAGCGGGTGCGAGACCATCGCGGATTTCTTTCGCCAGCGTCCGCAGGCGCTGCCCCCCGCCTCCGAGCTCTACGCGGAGGGCGAGACCCAGCTCAACAAGAGCCGCTTCGACGACGCGCGCACCGCCTTCCGCAAGCTGGCGGAGCGGCACCCACAGTCGAGCTACGCGCCGCGGGCGCGCTTCCTGATCGGGGAGGCGTACTACCGGGAAGGACAGTTCGACAAGGCCATCAAGGAGTTCGAGGGCTTCATGTCCTTCTATCCCCGCCACGAGATCTCCGATCTGGTCCAGTTCCGGCTCGCCATGAGCTACTACGACCAGATGAAGCCGGTGGAGCAGGACCAGGAGATCACCCGCAAGGCGATGGAGGCGTTCAAGTTCCTGGTACGCGAGTATCCGGAGAGCCGCTACGCCGCGGACGCGCTGGCCAAGGTCGAGATCTGCCGTGGCCGTCTCGCCCAGAAGGAGCTGTGGGTCGCGGCCTATTACATCAATCAGGGCAACCCGGCCGCGGGCCGCCAGCGGCTCGAGAAGGTCGTGAAGGAGTTCCCGCGCACGCTCGTGATCCCCGAGGCG
>Ga0210404_10001254_pt1 | contig 11144 bp, 9 predicted proteins | sample IncBWH28MmetaG_FD_155455 | JGI IMG/M metagenome (GOLD analysis project Ga0210404, IMG submission 155455) | Forest soil microbial communities from Barre Woods Harvard Forest LTER site, Petersham, Massachusetts, United States - Inc-BW-H-28-M | ecosystem: Environmental > Terrestrial > Soil >... | reverse complement strand
AAGCTCTACAATTTTCATCTCCCCGTCGCGCAGATTCTCACCGCTCTCACCGCCAACAATTCCAACACTGGCGGCGGTTTCTACACCCAGGGCGGCCAGTTTTATTACGTTCGCGGGCTCGGCCTCGTCAAATCCACCGATGAAATCGGCGAAGTCGTCGTTGGCAGCAACAATGGCGTCCCGATTCGCGTCAAGGACATCGGGCACGTGGAAATCGGCCACGCCCCGCGCCTTGGCATTTTCGGTTTTCAGGATAAACAAAAAAACAACGATGACGCCGTCGAAGGCGTCATCCTCATGCGCCGCGGCGAACAGACGCAAAACGTTCTCGAAGGCGTCGAGAAAAAAACCGAGGAACTGAACCACAGCGTCCTACCTCCCGACGTCAAGATTCGTCCCTACTACGACCGCAGCGACCTCGTGCGCGTCACCACCGACACTGTCGAAGGCAATCTTTTCCGCGGCATGGCGCTCGTTCTCATCGTGCTCATGTTTTTTCTCGTCAGCGTCCGCGCCGCCATCATCACCGCTCTGACGATTCCACTCGCTCTTCTCTTCGCCTTCATTTTCCTGAATGCCACCGGCGAAGCCGCCAACCTTCTCTCCATTGGCGCCATCGATTTTGGCATCATCGTTGACGGCACCATCGTCATGGTCGAGAACATCTACCGCGAGCTCGGCCTCCGCAAAGGCCAGGACTATAAACTCACCGAAGTCATTCTCGCTGCCGCCCGCGATGTCGACCGCCCCATTTTTTATTCCGTCGCCGTTATCATCGCCGGCTATTTGCCCATCTATGCCCTCACCGGCCCCGCCGGAAAACTCTTCCACCCCATGGCCGACACCATGGGCTTCGCTCTTCTCGGCGCACTGTTGTTCACCCTTACGCTTGTTCCCGTTCTGGTTTCCTATTGGTTCAAGAGTGGCGTGCAGGACAAAGAGAACCGCGTTTATGAATGGCTGAGACGCGAGTACGGCTCGGAACTCAAATGGTGCTTAGACCGCCCCAAGCTCACCATCCTCATTGCCATGCTTATTTTCGCGGCCTCGCTTCTTCTCGTGCCGTTCATCGGCGGTGAATTCATGCCGCACCTCGACGAAGGCGCCATCTGGGTTCGCGCCACCATGCCCTACACCATTTCGTTCGAGGATTCGGCCAGGTTCGCTCCGCAAGTGCGCACGATTCTTTCCAAGTTTCCCATGGTTACTGTCGTCGGCTCAGAGCTCGGCCGCCCCGACGACGGCACCGATCCCACCGGCTTTTTCAATTGTGAGTTTTATGTCGGACTGAAGCCCTACAACGATTCCACGTGGCGCCAGGGCTCCATCCACAACAAGGAACAGCTCACCGCCGCGATCCAGAAGCAACTCGAATCCTACCCCGGCGTGATTTTCAACTACACCCAGCCCGCCGAAGACGCCGTGGACGAAGCGCTCACTGGACTCAAGAGTGCCCTCGCGGTAAAAATATTCGGCCCCGATCTCGACGTCCTCGAGAAAAAAGCCGTCGAAATCAAGAATGCTCTCGACAAAACTCCCGGATTTACCGAACTCACCGTCGTCCGCGAACTCGGCCAGCCCAGCCTGATCATTGATGCCGACCGCCAGAAAATCGCGCGTTATGGCATCAACGTCGCTGACGTCGAAGCTGTCGTCCAGGCGGCCGTCGGTGGCCAGGCCGCCACGCAGGTCATTCAAGGCGAAAAACTTTTCGACCTCATCGTCCGCATGGAGCCACAATTCCGCACCGGCGCCCGCCAAATCGGCGACCTTCTCGTGCCCGCGCCTGCCGGCCAGCAAATTCCGCTCGCCGAGCTCGCCTCCATCAAGGAAAGTTCCGGCGCATCCTTCATCTATCGCGAAAATAATTCACGCTACATTGGTGTTCAGTATTCGATCGAAGGGCGCAACCTCGAGGGCGCTGTCCGTGCCGGTCAGCAAGCCATCGCCAAGAGCGTGAAGCTTCCCGACGGCTATCGTCTCGATTGGGGGGGCGAGTACAGCGAGCTTCTGGAAGCCAAAGCGCAACTTCTCGTTATCGGCCCGCTCGCTGTTTTCCTGATTTTTCTGATTCTGTTTGCGCTCTACGGCAATTTCAAGTTTCCCGCCACCGTGGTTCTCAGCGTGGTCATGACCGAACCGGTCGGCGCGCTTCTCGCCCTCAAGCTAACGCACACGCCGTTCAGCGTCTCTTCCATTCTCGGGCTTATCGTTCTGATGGGCGTCTCCGTCGAAACTGCGATCATCGACGTCTCGTATATCAATAAGCTGCGCTTGGAGGGCCAGGATATTGCCACTGCCACCTACGAAGGCTCGCTCGTGCGCCTGCGTCCCATCATGATGACCGCGCTCGTCGCCTGCCTCGGTCTTCTTCCCGCGGCGCTCTCCACCGGTGTCGGCTCGGACTCGCAGAAGCCCTTCGCCATCGTCATTGTGGCAGGACTTATCTCGCGCCTGTTCCTTGGCCGCGTTGTAAGTCCAGTCCTCTACCAAATGGTCGCCCGCGACGGCGACGTCCTTCAGGTTTGAAGTCCTTGGTGGCACAGGCTTCAGGCCTGTGCGCTTTGGGACCTGTCTCGCAGCTATGACAAAACCGTCTCCGCTACTTCTTCTCCGGCTGCGCCGTCGGCGGCAAAATCCCATTCAGCCGCAGATAGATTGCCTCGGTCGCATAGTGGTCCGTCCAGCTTCCGCCCAGCGCCACAAGCGCCCCGCCCCGCGAGATCGGCCGGTTCCCAAACAGCACGAACTGCTCTCCCAATTTCGAATCATCCACTTTTTCCAGCGCCGCCGTGCAAAACGCGAACGAATCCTTCATTGCCGCCACCAGCTTGTCCTTCGGATCGGTTTCCGCGATCTTCACATCCGGCGCCGCCTGCCCGGAAATCTTCGAACAGAGCGTATTGTTCGATTGCGCGATGTGCATCATCAGGTGCCCGAACGAGTTCATTTCCGGCGAAGGCTTGAAGCTGTATTTCTCCGCTGGCATCGCGTCGGCCGCCGCCACCATGTTTTTTCCGTATCGCGCCACTCCCGCTTTCACGAACGCGCTCACCGGATTCGCCACCGTTCCCAGGTCCGCCATCTTCTGCGCATCGGCCGGCGCCGCCTGTGACGCAGCTGCCGCGGGCGCTGCTTGTTGACCCCACGCCCCCGCCGCCGCGAATACCATCACCGCCGCAAACATCGCAGTCGCTATCTTTTTCATATTCGTCTTCATTGTCGTCTCCCCCTTCAAATTGCGCAGGAAAGCATACCCCCGTCGCGCTCAACGACAAACAGCTTTCGCGGCCGGCTTATTTCGTGAGGAGTCCAAAGTGGCCTTCCCTCCCGAAATGGAGTCCTATGTCTTCTCTCAGCAATGCCTCCACCGCGCCAACTCCTTCCTTCATCGCTTCACAAAGACCACGCAATAATCATCCTCCGGCCAATCCTCCTCAATTTTCTGCACCTTCAACCCCGCCGCGCTCAATTCCTCGATCACAATCTTCTGCGGAATCCCGTGCCCGCCACGGTTGCTCGGAACTCCCTCCACCGGCTCCAGCCCCGCCCGCGGCGGAAAATCAATAATCGCCAGCCGCCCTCCCGGCTTTAGCGACCGCACCAGCGCCGCATCGAACTCCGCCGGTTTGGTCAGGTGATGGTACACACGCCGCAGAAAAATCGCGTCGCAGCACCCCGTCGGCAGATTCGTATCCGCCTCTTTGCTCTCCACCACCATCACGTTCCCCAGCTTGCGTTTCGCCACCTCGTCCCGCAACTCCCCCAGCTTCTTCGCATCAATCTCCGTCGCATACACTTTCCCGGTTGCCCCCACGCGCTCCACCGCCGCAAACGTGTATTTCCCGTCCCCCGCCCCAATATCCGCCACAATCGTCCCGGCCTTCCACCTCATCAACTCCGCCAGCCGCCCAACCTCCTCCCCCGCCTCCCCGCGCACCCCTACCGCAAACACCGCGCCCAACGCGCACGCCAAACCCAGCAACAGCAGATTCTTTTTCCTCGTCACGTTCATGGCCCCTTCTCCCAACAAACTGGTCAGACTTCCCGCAAACGGAGACGTTAGCATCCTGCCGTCGCTCTGGGCCGTGCACGCCGTCCATCCGTTATTCCGTGGGCGAGTGTGGTATTGTGCCGGTAAGGACGCACGGGGATTCCATGAGCGCACCGGTTAAAGTGCAAATTTTCGGGCAAACGTACTCGATTCGCGGCGAGCTGGAAGAGAAGTACGTGCAGAAGCTCGCGAAGTACGTGGACGAAAAAATGCATACGATTGCGGATGCGACGGCGACGGTGGACACACAGAAAGTTGCGGTGCTCGCGGCGCTGGCGATTGCCGATGAACTCCACAGCATGCGGCGCGAGCGCAGCGACAGCGAAGAATTGCTGCGCGAGCAAGCCGAGCGTTGCCTGACGCTCGTCGAGCGCGCATTGAAACAAACCGCGTGAAAAAGTTCAGCCGCTTTCGTTTCGAGTGCGCGCAGTGATGTATCGCCGGTTAGTTCGATTGCTTCTGTTTCCCGCATGTATTCTGATCCTTGGCTGCATTCCTCGCGTCTCGTTCTTCGTGTGGTCGGGACACGGCGGCATCGGATGGATTCTTTTGCCGATCTGTTTTCCGTATTTGATCGTTCGATTGACGATCCTCGTCTGGAAAACGGAAGCGAGCACGCGAAAGAACGCGGCCGGCCTGGCAGCGGCAATTCTCGCGGGGTACGTCGTGCTTGCGTATCCGATCACACGATACACGGAGCACTACGTCAATTCGGCAATCGGGAATTTTATCCAGGAAGGAACGCTGTTCCGCTTGGCCATTTTCCCGGTCGGGCTGGCAATTCCGAATCATCATCCGCGGCCCTGAAACATATTGCGTCATTTTTTTTCTCTTCCAAAAACATAGATGCTATTGGCTCCACTTGGTGGGGGTGCGGTCCCAGCGGTGGGGGCGGAGTTGCGTGTGGAGTGGCGCGGACAGGGGACCCTTGTCGCTGGCGACTAGATTGGCTTCGACGTTGCGGATTTTTCGCATGCCGGGAATGATGGTGCTGACGTCGGGATTGTTGAGGATGAAGCGCAGGGCCATTTCCGGCAGCGTGGAGCCGGCTGGGACGAGAGGTTTGAGGGCGTCGGCGCGGGTGACGCTGGCTTTGAGATTTTCCGGGACGAAATACGTGCTGCGCCAATCGGTGGCGGGCCATTTGCTGTCGAGCGTGAGCGTCCCGGTGAGGGAGCCTTCATCGAAGGGAACGCGGGCAATGACGGCGACGTTCTTTTCGCGGCAGGCGGGGAAAAGTTGGTCCTCGGGATTCTGGTCGAAGATGTTGTAGATGATCTGGACGGCGTCCACGAGGCCGGCGCGTACGGCGCGAATGCCGTTGGCGGGCTCCCAGCGATTCTGGCTGATGCCGATGGCGCGGACTTTTCCGCTGCTACGGAGTTTATCGATGGCGCGTGTGAGGCGCTCATCATCGAGCCAGACGTCTTCCCAAGTGTGGAACTGGATGATGTCAAGCGTGTCGGTGCCGATGTTTTTGAGGCTCTTGTCCACGTACTCGAAGATGTAGTCGGGCGGATAGGAATCGTCGAGAGAATATTCGGGGCGAGCGGGCCAGCGGCGGTTCTTTGGCGGGATTTTCGTGGCGGCGTAGAGTTTTTTGTCGGGCCCGCCGACATTTGTTTTGTTTTTGTTGGCGCGCAGGATTTTTCCTAGCAGTTCTTCGCTGTGGCCGTCGCCGTAGGCCCAGGCGGTATCAAAAAAATTGCAGCCGAGATCCGCGGCGCGCTGGAGAGCGTCGAGGGATTCCGCGTCGTCGGAGCCGGTCCAGCCGGCCATGCCCCACATGCCGTAACCAATTTCACTGACGTTCCATCCGGTGCGGCCAAATTTGCGATAGCGCATAGTGTGCTCTCCTGAAGTGGAGGGCACATTATACGCGTCTAGGCTCGGCGAGGAGAGCTTGCGCTTCAGGAGGCGGAGTTTGTGCGGGCCGCACGAGGCCGACGCGAACGTACAGATCGCGGATGATTTTTTCCCAGCCGAGATAGCCGCAGGCGATGGTTTGTTCGTGCTTGACGTCTTTCTGGCTGAAGAGAAGAAGCTGGGCGAGATAGGCGAGGAGCTCGGCGTTGCGCCGGGGAATGCGATTGGCAGCGACAAGCTTGAAGAGCTTGCCGACGACGTGATTGATGTCGGTGGCGGTGGTGAATTCGCCGGAGAGAGAGGCTAGCTGGGCACCGATGCGATCCAGCTCGAGGAGTTGCTGTTCCTCGCGGGCGTGGACAATGCAGAGAGAGGGGTGGGATTCGTGGCGGAACATGCGGCATTGGCGTCCGTCGGCGAAGGGAAATTGGCAGAGAGAGGATTCTTCGGGAGCGACTCTGGAGCGGGAATGTTTTGTGTTTTTCATGGGGACCTCTTAACGGTGATTGATGATTGGTCGGAAACTCATCGGTGCAGCTGCCCGATCGAGGGGCACGATGTATCGTGCCCCTACGGATGGCGCGCAATGGGGCGTGGGCTGTGCGGCCGTGGCCACCCCCCTTGTTTCTCGGATGTGTGGCAAACAAAGGACTTTAAGTCTAATGATTTTGGATGTGTGGCAAAGAAAGGGGTTAGCGGGAGAATTTGCGCATGTGTGGCAAGGAAAGGACTTAGGGGAAGTGAAAGTAGAAAAGGGAGACTAGAAAACTGAAAATGGGGGAGAACGGCCGGGGATTCTGGAGAGCAGCGAAGTTGTCGCGTTCGATTCATGCGGAATGATGGCGTGTAAGGTACTAGATGTCATGAATTACTTGTTAGTGATTCAAATGGAGAGATTGCTCTGAAAATGGAGGACGAAAGTCGGGCGGTTTCAAGGAGTTGCGAAAGGCAGATGTTTCGAATGATTTGTGGAAATGTGTGGAAAGTGAAATCGTGAAGGCTCGGGCGAAGGTCTATTTACATTTTTCGCGCTGTTCGATACCGTGTGAGTTCCAGCCTGTTTGTTTCCTCAGCCCGCGCAGTGACATTCCCTTTGCCCGCACAAGGAGCGTCCCATGGCCACCAAAGCTCATACCAAGAAATCCGCAGCGCCACAGCACCCGATCCGCGTCGTACCGCTGCATCGCCCGGAGGCTGAGCGCGCCGCGCCCGCAGCCGCGCCGCATTTGACCTATCGGGGAGGGCCGCTGCTCACTGCGGTCGAGGTCTTCACCGTTTTTTGGGGCGCAGCGTGGCAAGAGTCGCCGCAAAGCGTGGTTATGAACAGCATGAATCTTTTTTTTGACTTCATCCTCACGAGCCAGCTGATCGATCAGCTGGGCGAATACAACGTGGCGGGAAAAACAATCGGGCATGGTACGCGGACGGGAACCAAAATCCTCACGGCGCCGGCTCCTGGAACTTCCGTGCAGGACAGCGTGATCCAGCAACTAATGCAACAGGAAATCGCGTCCGGAGTCTTGCCCGCGGCAACTACGAACTCGTTGTACTTTTTTTTCTTGCCGCCGGGCGTGCAAGTCCTGCAAGGAGGAAGCGCGTCCTGCAAGGATTTCTGCGGGTACCACGACGCCACCAGCGACAATGTTTTCTATGCGGTGATGCCGTATCCCGGTTGTTCCGGATGCACGGGCGGGCTCGCGGTGGCTGACGCGCTTACTTCGACAAGTTCGCATGAACTGTGCGAAGCGATTACTGACCCCATTCCCGGGCAGGGCTGGTATGACGACAACAATGGCGAGATCGGGGATATTTGCGCTTGGAAAACGCGAACGCTCGGGAACTACACGATTCAGTTGGAGTGGTCCAACAACGCCGGCGCGTGCGTTTGAGCGTTCGAATTCCCTACTGAGCGCGGAGCTGCGCGCTGAGATTTTTTTCGAGGGCGGCAATGATTTTGCCGCTGTAATCGCTGGCCTGCGCGTCAGTCAGAGTCGCTTCGCGGCTCTGGAAGGTGATTCGAACGAGCAGGGAATATTTTCCGGCGGGGACGTTTTTGCCGCGGAAGAGATCCGTCGCCTCAATCGAAGCAATCTCTGTGATGGCGAGGGCTCGGATGATTTTCGTCACATCGGAGAAATGTGTGCCGTTCGCGAGCAATAAGGAAAAATCACGTTCCACTGCAGGGAAACGTGGCAGTGGCTCATAACGGCGCGCGTCTTTGGCGGCGCGAATCGCGGAGGAGAGCGGATCGAGTTCCAGTTCGGCGAGGAAGACGTCCTGGCGGAATTTGAACTTTTCGGCGACACGGCGGGCGAGTTGGCCGGCAACACCAACCAAAGAGAGATTTTTCGCTTCGCTCAGAATGACGGAATTCAGATGAAAGGTGGCGCGGCGCGCGGCGTGGAGCCAGTCTGGGCCACCGTCGTGCCATTCGAACGCGCCTGCCAACGCGCCGATGGCGTCGAGATCGCCTTTCAGGTCGGCAAAAGAAAATTCGCGGGCGGCATCGTACAAACCTTTTTCGCGCGCTTCACCGGTCGCGCCGATGGTGAGCACGCGAGTCTCCACCGAAGTGCTTCCCTTCAAACGGTAGTGGCGGCCGATTTCGAACAAGCGGGCGTTGCGCTGGCCGTGATTCAGATTCCATTCGAGGGCGGCAGCCATGGTGACGAGGCCGTTCGAACGAAGCACGTTGGCTTCTTCTGAAAGAGGGTTCGAAAGACGCGCGGGCGCGACGCCTTCGGGACGGAAGAGCGCGTCGCGATCTTCGGCGACGTGCGGAATCGTCAGAATCTCGCGGTAACCGAGACCGATGAGCCGTTCGCGCAAACGCGTTTCCGCTTCGTAGTGCGGAAGGCGCGCTGCGCCCTGCCGCGCCGCGGGCAAGCGCGGCGGGAATTTATCGAGGCCGTAGATGCGGGCGATCTCTTCGATGAGGTCAATTTCGCGCTCGACTTCTGCGCGCCAGGATGGCTGGGTGCATTCCCAGGCGGCGAGGAGCGAGCCTTCGGCGCCGCGGTTCTGGTCGATTCGAACGGGAGCGAAGCCGAGGGCGCTGAGGCTGGCCTCCACCTCTTTGTCCGGGACGTCCGCGCCCATGACGCGAAGAATTTCCGCGCGAGTAACACGGATTTTTTTCGGGGCGCGCTTGCCGGGATACACATCCACAACGCCGGAGAGCAGTTCGCCGCCGGCTAGCTGAAGAATTAATTCGGCGGCGCGGCGGGAGGCCAACTCGGCCGTTTCCGGGTCGGCGCCGCGGCCGAAACGCGTGGAAGCTTCGGTGTGCAATTTCAGAGAACGCGCGGCGCGGCGGACGGAGACGGGTTCGAACCAGGCGCATTCGATCAAGACATTTTTGGTGGAGAAGGAGATTTCTGTTTCGGCGCCACCCATGATTCCGCCGATTCCGACGGCGCGGGAACCATCGCCGTCGGTGATCATGCAGATGTTGGAGTCGACCTGGCGGTCGATACCATCGAGTGTTCGAATCTTCTCGTTTTGTTTTGCGCGGCGGACGATGATTTTGTGATCGCGGACTTTGTCGTAATCGTAGGTGTGCAGCGGGTGGCCGAGCTCAAGCATCACGTAGTTTGAAACGTCCACGACGTTGCTGATGCTCGCGACGCCGGAGGCTTCGAGCCTGTCCTTCAACCATTTCGGCGAAGGCTGGATTTTCACGCCGCGAATGACACGAGCCGTGAACCGCCCGCACAAATCGGGCGATCGAATTTCCACTTTTACAGCGTCGCCGGCTTTGACCGTGCTTTCCGCAGGTTTTGGCGAGACGTGCTTGAGCGGCAATTTGTAGATCGCGCCGACTTCGCGCGCAATTCCGTAGTGGCCCAAGCAGTCGGGGCGGTTCGAACTAACTTCTGCGTCTATCACCGCGCCGTGCGGGCCGTTTTCGATTCCGCCGATGTTGGTTCCGGAAAGAGCGAGGCGCGAGGCGAGCTCGTTCGGCGACGCGGTTACGTCCACGAAATCCTTCAGCCAATTGTATACGACCTTCATGCGTTAGTCCTCGCCAGGTCGAGCTGACCATAGTAAAGACGAGTCAGATACTCCATGCGAACAGCGCCTTGCTGCTGATGCGCGTCAAAAATGGTTTGCAGCTCCGCCATCATCGGCAGGAAGTTTGGATGATCCTGCGCGGGCATGTAGGAACTGCTGCGGACGCGGCCGGCGAGGCCCTCGAAATCAAAAACCTGCAGGTTGGGGAGCTGTTGCTGGCGATAGGCGTTACTTTGGAAAAAGGAGCGCATCTGTTCTTCGCGTGGGTAGCTTTCGTTCACTCGCGAATAGTCGGTTCCGAATTTGCGAAGCAGCGCTTCGAAGGCGCGCAAGAACAGAGTGGTGTCCGTGAGGCGTTCGTTCCAGAGAACGACGACCCAGCCGGTGGGCTTCAAGATGCGCGTGAATTCCTTTCGCGCGGCGCTTTGGTCAAACCAGTGGAAGGCCTGGCCTGCGGTGACAAAGTCGATTGTCGCGTCGTCAAGAGTTGTGGCTTCGGCGGAGCCTTCGATACTCGAGAAGCCATCGTAGGCAGCGAGATATTCTTCACCGGCTTGGCGCATTTCGGTGTTGGGTTCAACGCCGAAAACGCGATTGCCGCTTTTCAAAAAGAGTTCGCTCAAAAAACCAGTTCCTGAGCCGATGTCGGCGACGACGTGGCCGGGGCGCAGGCCGCACTCCTTGCGGAGTACGTCGAGCACGGCGGCGGGATAGCCGGGGCGGTAGCTGACGTAGTCCGTGACGCGATTGGAGAAGCGTTGTTTGGCGTCGGCGAAAGTCATGGAACTCAGTTTTCAGTCCTCAGTTTTCAGTTGTCAGTAAGACCAAAACCGGGCCGGGCTAAAGCCCGGCGCCTACAAATACTTCCTACGGGAACTGGCGCAGGAAGCGGACGTCGTTCTGGAAAAAGACCTGGATGTCGTCGATGCCGTATTTGAGCATGGCCAGGCGGTCGATGCCGATGCCGAAGGCAAAGCCGCTGACTTTTTTCGGGTCGTAATTCACGAAGCCGTAAACAGCAGGATCGACCATGCCTGCGCCGAAGAGTTCGATCCAGGCGGCGCCTTTGCATTTCGAACAGGTGGCGCCATTCGAAGAGCCCGTTCCACCGCAGAAGGGGCAGGAGACGTCGAATTCGACGCTCGGCTCCGTGAAGGGGAAATAGCTGGGGCGGAAGCGCGTTTTGACGCTGGGGCCGAAAAACTGTTTC
>Ga0210404_10001253_pt1 | contig 11146 bp, 7 predicted proteins | sample IncBWH28MmetaG_FD_155455 | JGI IMG/M metagenome (GOLD analysis project Ga0210404, IMG submission 155455) | Forest soil microbial communities from Barre Woods Harvard Forest LTER site, Petersham, Massachusetts, United States - Inc-BW-H-28-M | ecosystem: Environmental > Terrestrial > Soil >... | reverse complement strand
AGCCATCGATCGCGCCTCGGGTGCCGTGCGCGTCGTGCGCCTGGTCGAAGCGTTCGAATGCGGCGCTATCATCAATCCCGATGGTCTGCGCAACCAAGTTGTCGGCGCGATGATCCAGGGCTTAGGTGGCGCGCTCTTCGAAGCCATCGAATTCGAAAACGGCCGCATCAAGAATCCGCATTTCGCGACCTATCGCGTGCCGCGATTCCACGACGTGCCGCAAATCGAAACCATCCTGCTCGACCGCAAAGATATTCCGTCCGCTGGCGCCGGAGAAACGCCCATCATGACCGTGGCTCCGGCCATCGGCAACGCCATCTTCGACGCCACCGGCGTCCGCCTCAACAGCTTGCCGCTCGTTCCAAACGGATTGCAGCGGGCATAAGAGCCGCGCAAAAACAGCGACGGGCCGTCAAACCGTTTTGTCCTTGGCGTAGCACAGCGATTCCAGATTGCACTCAATGCATTTCGGCTTGCGTGCATGACACACCCGACGCCCATGCCATATGATTTGGTGAGAAAACTGGATCCACTTTTCCCGCGGAATGATTTTCATCAAATCCTGCTCGACCTTCTTCGGATCTTCCTCGCGTGTCAAATCCAAGCGGTTCGAAAGCCTTAGCACATGCGTATCCACAACCACGCCGCTGGCAATTCCATAAGCTGTCCCAAGCACCACGTTTCCCGTCTTTCGCGCGACGCCCGGCAAAGTCAGGATCTCTTCCATCGTCTGCGGCACTTGCCCGCCAAACTTTTCGAGTATTGCCTTGCTCGCCCCCATTACCGACTTCGTCTTGTTCCGGAAAAATCCCGTCGGCCGGATTTCCATCTCTAATTCGCTCGGCGTGGCATACGCAAACGCCTTCGCATCTGGATACTTCTTGTAGAGTGTCTCCGCGACCTGATTCACGCGCACGTCCGTGCACTGCGCCGAAAGAATCGTGGAAATCAGCAATTGGAAAGGATTTTCGTGTTTCAACTCACACGTCGCATTCGGGTATGCCTCATCCAGTTTCGCAAGGATGGCGGCGACGCGCTTCGGGTCAGTGCCCGCCGCGCGCACCAGCTTGGCACTTCTGGACTTCCTTCCAGCCCTTGCTGGTTTCGATTTTGCCGGGTCCGTTTTTTTTCGCGGAGCGGCTCTTTTCTTCGATTTGGTCGCCATAAGGGCCAAAACTATAGCATGGAGGAAAGAGCGGCCAGCAATCGCCGGAAGGCCTTCCCGCGATGGCTGTGCTGATTTTTCTCTTTCGCGGAGAGTTCCGCGAAAGTTTTCTTCAGGGCAGGGAAATAGAAAACGGGGTCATAGCCGAATCCTCCTGCACCCCGCGGCGCATCCAGAATCTCCCCATCGACGCGGTCGGTCACCACCGCGATGGCCCGGCCCCGCTTTGCTAGCGCAATCGCGCACACGAAATAGGCGGCTCGCTCGCGCCCACTCTTGTCTCGCATCTCTGCTAGAAGTTTTTCGATACGTTGCGAATTTGCCGCTCCCGGTCCCGCATATCTTGCCGAATGAACTCCCGGCGCGCCACCCAATGCCGGCACAACCAGTCCCGAGTCGTCAGCAAACACGAAGCCTTCCTGAATTCGCGAGTAGTGCAGCGCCTTGCCCGCCGCATTTTCTGCAAATGTGGGGGCATTCTCGTCAAAGGGCGGTAGCTCGCCGACGTTCGCCAGCAATTCCAGTTCAACCGGCATCGATGAAGCTGCCGCCGCCGCAAGCGCACGAAACTCCGCAAGTTTTCCCGGGTTCGAAGAAGCGAGAAACAGCTTAACGGGCGCGCGCACTGAACTTTGCCGGCAGAATCGCGCGCTGCTCTTCCGTCAACCGGCGGATTCCTGCGGCCGCCAGCGCCAACAGGTCCTGCATCTCGCCGCCGGAGAATGCGCGTCCTTCCGCCGTGGCTTGCACTTCCACAAAGTGTCCGCTACCCGTCATCACTACATTCATGTCCACTTCGGCGCGTACATCTTCTTCGTAAGCCAGGTCCAGCAGCGCGCGATCGTCCACAATCCCCACGCTTGTCGCCGCCACCGTATCGATCAGCGGTGAACGCTTCAAGATTCCCGCCGCCACCAGCCGTTCGAACGCCAGTGCCATTGCCACAAACGCCCCAGTGATCGACGCCGTCCTCGTCCCGCCATCCGCCTGAATCACGTCGCAATCCAGCCACACCGTTCGGTCGCCTAGAGCCTCTTGATCCGTCACCGCGCGCAGCGATCGCCCGATCAATCTCTGAATCTCCTGCGTGCGTCCGGATTGCTTGCCTTTTGCCGCTTCGCGCGGCGTACGTTCTTCCGTCGCCCGTGGCAGCATCCCGTATTCCCCGGTCACCCATCCCTTGCCGCTGCCCTTCAGAAAACTCGGCACGCCGTCATCGACCGTTGCCGTGCAAATCACCCGCGTGCTTCCCAGCTCGATCAGCACGCTGCCCTCCGCCGTGGAAATAAAATCCGGCGTGATCTTCAAGGGCCGCATCTGATCCGCGGTCCGCCCGTCGGCTCTCACTTTTCCTCCTGCTGTCATCGTTTTATACTCGAGCTTATTTCGGTTTCTGCTCGGGCTGCGCCAGTTTGCCGGGCGCTTTCTCCGGTGTCAACGCGGCCGGCGCCGTGCTTGGCGAATTCGCTGCGGGCATTGCCGGAGGCTGCCCCAGCTTGGTGTTCACCACGAACGCGCCCGTCAGGTCCAGGTGCCCCGCCAGCGTTTCCACTTCCTGCCCATGAATCAAAATCTTCAATCGCTGGACTTTCGGCACATTGGCTTCCAGCGTGCGCGTGATGGAATCCACCGCCAGCTGTTCGCTCGCGATCCCTGACGGGATCGACGTCGCCAGCGCTTCAGAAAAATCCGCAATCCCCGTGCCATCCGGCAGCAAATAAAACGCCAGCAGCACCGCGTCCGGAGGCAGCGTGCGCAGCTCCGCATCCACGGGCCCTGCCAGCAGCACATTCAGCACTTGTTTCGAGCGCAGCACCGGATCATTCGAAAGCGGCAGTTCGACAACCACCGGCGCCAGCGTGGAAGTCTCCGCGTCCGCAGCCCAAAAGAGTTTGGTCTTCACGCGCGGATCGCCCGGATTGATCGCAATCGGCTGCGTCAATTCGCGCCGCGCTTGTTCTTCGCTTTGCTGCTGCAATCGCGCCGCACGCTTCACGCGCCGCCGCAGGATCGGCAGGAAGATCGCCGCCGCGACGAGTACAAAAACCAGCCCGCCGATCACCCAGAATTTCCAGCGTGAGCTCACGGCAAAGCTCCCGGTGCGCCCGGAACGATGTAGGAAGGCTTGAACGCGGCTGCTCCTCGGGCGATCGCATCAGCAATCCCCGGCCCCATGCGATCCAATTCGGCGCGGTCCTCAACGATGATGCTGGAAATCTCCACTGCGATTGCCGGTGCTGCTGTCGTTCGCAACTGCCGCACCGATGCCCCTTGTGCGGCGTCCGGCGATCCTTTGAAGCGCTGACTCAGTTGTCCCTGAACGAGATCGCCGAATCTTTTGCTCAATCCAAGAAACGGCGCCTGCGCGCGCTCCCACGGAATCAGTCCATTCGCATTCGTCACGGGCGGCAAATCCGAATTCACATACACGTGCACCGTGCCGGGCATTCCCGTCGAGGAAATGTGGAGCGTCACGAACACCGCGCCGCGCTGGGCATTCGCAGTTGCCGAGCGGTCGTCGAACGACGGGTTCTCATTCCCTTGCCGCGTCTGCACCACTTGAAAGCCTTGCAGCTCCAGTGCCCGGCGCACTTGCGTTGCCAAGTCCAGCACGATCTCGCTCTCACGAATCCCGCCCGTGCCTCGCGCGCCTGGGTCAGTGCCGCCATGCGCGGGATCCAACACAACAACGTTGAGGCCGTTGTGCTGCGTTTGCGTTCCGAAAGGCGCAGGAACTGACCCTGGCACGCCGCTCTGCGGACTCGCGATAGGTGACGCAACAGGCGCCTGCGCGCCCGGCGCCGCAGCCGGTACCTGAGCAGGAGTCTGCGATGAGTAGACAATCGCGGCCCCCGCCAGAACCACGCAGAGCACCGCGAAAGGGAAGAGGGTCCTGTTTCGAAAGATGTTTCGCACCTCGAGCAGCATATCAAATCCGCGCGCCAATCCACGCTCCTCGCAACCCTTTCGTGCGGCCAAAAAGAGACGCCTATCAGCCCCTACGGTGATTCCGCAGTTTCGATGGAAAGCCTAGTGAGCAGCTGGGGACGCGTCCACGGTCAGTACCTTCAGTTTCGCTTTTTGGAGCTGGGCATTAATGCTTGCCAACTCCTCTTTTTTCAGCGCCGCCCATCGCACCAGTGTTTCCTGCGCGCTGGCGTCCCACTTTTGGCTAGCCATGGCCGCATCCGCCGTCGGCGCCGCGTCCGCGCTTTCAACGATGATCAGCAAAGCCGTAAGCGCTGCTGCAGCTTTGGGAAGCGGTTCATGCTCCTTGCTTGGCACGCCGAGTCCAAACAACATGAAGTCGTCATCGCTATCGGGTTCCACCGCTACTTCGATTTTTTTCTCCAGTGCCTCCAACGCCTGCTGCAACTCGGCGTTTCCGCTCGTTTCTTTCTTTCGTTCATTCATCTGCTTCCGCAACTCCTTCGTTTGTTGCATTGCAGCGGAGACTTCGCTCAATCTCCCGGCGAGTCTCGACGACAGCGCGAACTGCCGCACCAGCTCTTCTTGAGAACTCTTCACCCGCGGATCCATCTTGATGGTCAGCGGCTGTGTGCTGCTCTTGCCGTTCGCAGTGAGTTTCACGATGTAGTTCCCCGGCAAAGCCCACGGCGCAGAAGATCCCCGGAACGAGGCGCGAGCACCCTTCGGTGGCGAATAGCGCAAGTCCCAAACAAAACGGTGCATCCCAGCCTCGGCCGAAAGCGGTTGTGGTTCGCGCAACCAGTGGATGGGAAAAGCCACTTCGCGCGGGTCGGTCTTTTGCAGCTCATCATTGCTTGAAAAACGCCTCACCAGCTTCCCATCGTTATCCAGAATCTCAAGTTGCACCGGGCCCGCGGCTCTTTCCTTCAAGTAATAATCCAACGCCGCACCGTCCGCAGGATTCGTCCCCATCGGTTCATCGGTCTGCAGCGGGGTCCCTTGGTCGTATCCCGGCCGTACGCGGTACGCCACCCCCGGCCGAAACAGCCAGCTGCTCGCCACGGTCATTTGCGATTCGATTTGCCGCAGCGGCGTAACATCATCCAACACCCAAAATGCTCGCCCGAATGTAGCGACCACCAGATCGTCCTCATGCACAACCAGGTCGCGCACCGAGGTCACCGGTAAATTCAGTTGCAGCGGCTGCCAGTCGTCTCCGTCATCAAACGAAACGTACACGCCCTTCTCCGTGCACGCATACAGCAATCCCTTTCGAACGGGATCTTCCCGCACGCAATTCAAAAAGCTTCCCTCCGGAATGCCATTCGAAACGCGCAGCCAGCTCTTCCCAAAATCCCGCGTCCGGTAAAGGTACGCCTGATAGTCGTCCAGCCGGTGCCGGTCTACCGCCGCATAGGCCGTTCCCGCATCCGAGTGCGACGCCTCGATGTGCGTTACCTTGCTCCACGGCGTCAACTCCGGCGGCGTCACGTTAGTCCACGTTTTCCCTTCATCCTGCGTCATTTGAATCAACCCATCGTCGGTTCCCGCCCAGATTTCTCCTGCTCGCACGGACGAAGGCCCAATCGTGTAAATCACGCCGCGTCGTTTGCTCGCCGGAGCATCCGCCGCCGTGCCTGCATCAAGGTTCGGTGGCACACCCGGATCTTCTCGGGTCAAATCAGGGCTGATGATCTGCCAGGAATTTCCCCCGTCCACCGTTCGAAACAAGACCTGCGACCCAAAATACAAAACGTGCGCGTCCAGCGGCGAAAACACCAGCGGTAGCGTCCACGTCCGCCGGAATTCTCCGGAATGCGCGATCGTTGGCGGCATCTGCTGGATCTGCTCGTCGCCAAGATCCTGCCGTGCCACGAACCCGCCGAATACCACTCCGGGATTCAGCGGGTCCGGCGCGATGTATCCATTCTCGTCACCCGCCTCCATCGGCCGCCAGTCGTGGAAATTTGGCGAACGATACTTGCCCTGGCTCGGCGTCGCCAGCGCTCCGCTATCCTGTTGCGCGCCGTACACCCAGTATGGAAATCGGTTGTCTGTGGCCACGTGATAAAACTGCGAAGTCGCTTGGTTGTACCAGGAGCTCCAAGTCTCTCCGCCGTTGCGCGTCACCACCGTCCCCTGATCGCTGCTGAGAGCCATTCGCAGCGGCTCGTCGGGATCAATCCACAATTCGTGGTAATCCGGCCCAGTCGGATCGCCTCGGAATACATTGAAGGTCTTGCCTCCGTCCCGCGACTGATAAATTGAAGTATTCGGCAAATACACAATGTCCGGATTTTTCGGATCGACGGTCACCTCTCCGAAATACCACCCGCGCTGCCACGTTCGCCGCTCGTGCGAAATCCGCTCCCAGTTCTGCCCGCCGTCATCCGAGCGGTACAGCCCGCCCACCTTTGCGTCCACAATCAAATAAACCCGCCGTGGATTGCTTGGTGCAAACGCAATCCCCATCCGTCCGAGTCCTTCCGACGGCAACCCATGCCCCGTCACTTGTTCCCAATGGTCGCCGCCATCTTTCGAACGATAGAGCCCGCTCCCCGGCCCATTCGAAGGCGGATAAATGCTCCACGGCGGCCGCCGCGTCTGCCACAGAGCCGCATAAATCGTCTTCGTATTCCCCGGTTCGAACGCCAGATCGATCGCACCGGTGTTTTCATCGTGGAACAAAATCTTCTGCCAGCTTTTCCCTCCATCTTTCGAACGAAACACGCCACGCTCTGCGTTCGGCCCATATGGATGTCCCAGCGCCGCCACAAAAACTTTGTTCGGGTCCTGCGGGTCCACCAGGATCCGCCCAATCTGTCTCGAATCGCGCAATCCCGCCCGCGTCCATGTTTTTCCTCCATCCGTGGACTTGAACATCCCGTCCCCATACGAAATCGAAGAGCGCATGTCGGCCTCGCCCGACCCTACGTAAATCACGTTCGAATCCGACGGCGCCACTGCAATCGCCCCAATCGACGCAATCGGCTGCGAATCAAAAATGGGCTTCCACGTCCTGCCCGCGTCATTTGTTTTCCAGACACCGCCCCCCACACTCCCAAAGTAATAAACTTCCGGTTGCCCGCGCACTCCCGTCACCGCCAGCGTTCGCCCGCCGCGAAACGGCCCGATCAGTCGCCACCTCAATTCTTGAAATAGTTTTGGATCCACCGTCTTGACCGAGTCCGGCGAACCCAGCGTTCGGCCGGCCCAAGCCAGCGCGACGAAAACTAGAATCAATGTGGCGATAAAGCGAAGCAGTCTCACAGTGTCCATCCCCCCACCGAACTTCTAATGCTCGACACGCGCAGAGTATATATCAGCCCCAAAAACAAAACCGCCCGGCTCGTTCGAACCGGGCGGCACTCCCTTCGCAGTTTTGTGGAATCGTTTTACGCCGCGTCGAAATCCTCGATCTCCGCCCCCACCACAACCGGCTTCGTGTGCCGAATCTTCAGCTTGCCGGTTACGAAATAAACCAGAAAGCCCGAGCACATGATCAAAACGCCAAACAGGAGCGCGTTCATACCCAGAACTCTTTCGTTCTCGCTTTCGACGATCGCCAGGCTCAGCAGCAGCAGCGGAAAAACTCCGCAGCTGATCGCGCCCGGCAGTCCGCCCGGCACCCGGAACTCGCGCTTCAATCCCGGCTCGCGGATCCGCAGCGCCACCAGCGTTACGAATTCCAGCATCAAGCTCGCTCCATACAACATGATGTCCAGCGTGATCAGCCGCCTGAAGCCCAGCCCCAGGCACAGGGCCCAGCAAGCCGCGCATACCAGAATCGCTACCCACGGCGCCTGCGTTTTCGCGCTCAGCTTGGCAAAAACCTTCGGCAGCATGCCGTCCCGCGCCATCGCCAGCGGGAGCCGCGAGTAACTCATCACCAGCGCGTTGAACATCCCGAACGCGCTCATCATCCCGCCAAGGACGATGAAGAACCGCAGCCATTCGAATCCCAGAATCTTTCCGCCCAGCACTCCCGCCACCGCCGCCCACGACCCATCTTCACCGAACATCGAAGACGGAATTCCCGTCAGGTACACCATCACAAACGGCAAAACGTAAGTAAGCGAAACCAGCACCACCGCCGCAATCATCGCTCGCGGATAAGTTCTCTGCGGCCGCTCCACTTCCTGCGCGATCGTCGACGCATTGTCCCAGCCCATGTAGTTCCACATGGCCACCAGCACGCCGCCCAGCAGCCCCAGCCCCGTTGCCGCCGGAGCGGTATGCGATTCCGCGAACGCACCCATTTTGAATGGCGCCATCACCACCATCACCGCAAACGGCGCCGACAGCAAAAAGAAAAGCCACAGCGAAGTAATCCCCACCACGCGGATTCCCGCGATGTTCAGCGCGGCGCAGGTAATCACTACAAACAGCCCCGCGTAAATTGCATGGCTCCCCGCGCCGAACCACGGCGACATCTGCTTCAAATAAAATACGAACAGCGTCGGGTAAATCGCCATGTCAAAAATGCTGGCCGCCAGCGAAAGCCACGCTTCCTGAAATCCCCAGAAATTTCCCAGCCCGCGCCGCACCCACGCGTAATACCCGCCCTCTTGCGGCAGCGCGCTCGACAGCTCCCCGATCATGAACGCCGTCGGCAAACACCACAGCACCGGCAAGAAAAGCAAAATCAGAATCCCGCGGCCATAGCCCGCGCCGTGAACGATCTCTTCCGTCCCGTACGTGCCGCCGGACACCATGAAAAATGTCGCGGCCACTAGCGGCCACAGCGTGAGCTTGGCTACTCTTTTTTTAGTGGTGGAGATCGAGCGGGAAGGTAGTTGGGCCGGAAGGGGTAAAGAACTCAATTTTTACTCTCGTCCTCCTAAACGATCTTCGCTCTCGACGTTGCGGTGAAGCGAACTCGCATTCGAAGAATACAAGACTCACTTCTGCATGCAACAAGAAAATGAGCCCCAACAGAAATATTTTTCATGTCCCGCGCGACGCTCCCGCTCCCTCGCCATTTGCAGTGGTGGAGCCCAGCTCCCGCTTTTCTTCCCGCCATGATTCCCCCCACGCACTCCTCAGTTCGCCTTCGCTCTTCTCCCGCTCTGCTCCGCTCTCCTCCCCCGGGCCGTCTAACCGCAGGGGCTGTGATAGACTTCGCCGTTTGCCCGTCGCACTCATCCTCAAATTGGGAGGTCTTTCTGCATGAAGCTTGCCTTGCGTCTCCCAGCTCTCGCGGCTGTTCTGGTACTTGCGCCCCCCGCCCTCCCCCAGCAGCCCGCTCCTCGCCCCATCACCATCGACGACTACTTTCAAATCCGCACCGTCCACGAACCCCAGCTCAGTCCTGACGCAAAATGGCTCCTCTACACCGTCACCACCGCCCAACTCAAGGAAGACAAAAACGAAGACCGCATCTGGATGATTTCAACGGCCGGCGGCGATGCGGCGCCCCTCACCGCCCAAGGCGTCTCCTCCACCCATCCCCGCTGGAGCCCTGACGGCAAATTCATCGCCTTCCTCTCCGAACGCGCCGAATCGAAGGACCAGGTCTGGCTCCTGAACCGGCAGGGCGGAGAAGCCCAGCGCCTTACTGACACGCCGCAAGACGTGGACGACTTCGCCTGGTCACCCAACGGCAGCCGCCTCGTCCTCGTGCTGCGCGATGCCAGCCCCGAAGAACTCGAAGCCGCCAAGGAAGCCAAACTGAAAGAGCGGGGTGCCGGAGCCGACGCCAAAGAAAAGAAAAAGACTGCCAAGCCTTGGGTTATCGACCGCCTGCAATTCAAATTGGACGAAATGGGCTACCTTGAACGCCGCCGTACCCACCTCTTCGTATTCGACTTAGCGGCCAAGTCCATGACGCAAATCACTTCCGGCGACTTCGACGACTCCGAACCCGCTTGGTCGCCGGACGGCAAGCTCCTCGCCTTCACCAGCAATCGCTCCAAGCCCGACCCTGATCTCAATTACAACACCGACATTTGGGTCGTCGCTGCGGACAACCCCGACAAAGGAGCGCATCTCACTCAAGTCACCACCAATCCCGGCGCGGACTCCACTCCTTCCTGGTCCCCCGACGGCAAGTGGATCGCCTACGTCACGCAACTCGATCCCCACCTCTTCGACTACGCCACCAAACATCTGGCGATAGCTCCCGCCACCGGCGGCGAAGCCAAAGTCCTCACTCTCGCTCTCGATCGCATGGTCAGCGCCCCTCATTTCTTCGGCGGCGGCGAATTCATCTCGTTCATCGCCGACAATGACGGCGCACAAATCCTGTACATAGCTGACCCGGCGGGCCGCGGAATCATGCGGCTAGATACACCCCGACACGTTTCGCCCCTTCCCGAGTCCGGCTCCCGTACCGTCAATGACTATTCCGTCGGAAACGGTTCCAGTCGCGTCGCCATTGCGCAAATAGCCACGCCCGAGCGCCCCGATGAGCTTTTTTCCATCATCGACGGCAAGTACCACCAAATCACTCATGTCAATGACTCTCTCTTCGCCCAGCTTAAGCTTTCTCCCGCAGAATACGTTCACTTCAAGAGCAAAGACGGCACCGCAGTTTCCGGTTACCTGTACAAGCCGCTGGATTACGTCCCCGGCAAAAAGTACCCCACCATTCTCCGGCCGCATGGCGGTCCCGTCTGGGCCTATTACGCCGAGTTCGATCACCTACCGCAGTTGCTCGCCGCCAACGGCTATGCCGTCCTCTTCCCGAACCCACGCGGCTCGACGGGCTATGGCCAGGACTTCGCCAAAGCGATTTGGGCCGATTGGGGCAACAAGGACTACCAGGACGACATGGCCATGGTCGACTACGCCATCGAGCAAGGAATTGCCGACCCGGAGAAGCTCGGCGTCGGCGGCTGGTCCTACGGCGGTATCTCCACCGATTTCATCATCGCCCAGACCACCCGCTTCAAAGCCGCCATCTCCGGCGCTGGCAGCGCCCTCTTCGTCAGCGACTACGGCCACGATCAGTATCAGAAGGATTATGAACTCGAGCTTGGCCACCCCTGGGAGAACAAAGCCGCTTGGGATAGAGTCTCCCCGTTCTACAAAGTCGCGAACATCACCACT
>Ga0210404_10001252_pt1 | contig 11147 bp, 8 predicted proteins | sample IncBWH28MmetaG_FD_155455 | JGI IMG/M metagenome (GOLD analysis project Ga0210404, IMG submission 155455) | Forest soil microbial communities from Barre Woods Harvard Forest LTER site, Petersham, Massachusetts, United States - Inc-BW-H-28-M | ecosystem: Environmental > Terrestrial > Soil >... | reverse complement strand
CACAAGATCTGTTCGAGGAACTGCGCCGGCATGACGTTCTGCTGCACCATCCCTACGACTCCTACGATGCAGTGGTGTCGTTCATCGAATCGGCGGCGGAAGATGACCAGGTTCTTTCGATCAAGCAGACCCTCTACCGCACCAGCGAGCACTCTTCGATAGTTCCTTCGCTCATGGATGCGGCTTCGCGGAAGGAAGTCACGGCCGTAGTCGAGTTGAAGGCGCGTTTCGACGAAGCCCACAACATCCGCTGGGCGCGCGATCTGGAAGATGCCGGCGTGCAGGTCTTTCACGGATTGGTCGGTTTGAAGACGCACTGCAAACTTTCGTTGCTGGTGCGTCGCGATCCCGATGGCGTCCGCAGCTATGCGCACATCGGTACCGGCAACTACAACGCCACCACCGCTCGCATCTATACCGATCTCAGCCTGTTCACGGCCAATCCCGAGATCACCCGCGCCGTGCACGATGTCTTCAGCTTTCTCACCGCGTATGCCGAGAACCCCAGCTATGACCCGCTGCTGGTGGCCCCCCTTGACCTGGCGGAAAAGATCATTGCTCTGATAGACCGTGAGGCCGAGCACGCCCGCCAGGGCCTGTCGGGACGGATCATTGCCAAAATGAACGCCCTGCTCGACAAAAATATTGTCCACGCCCTGTATCGCGCTTCTCAGGCTGGGGTCGAGATCGATCTGATTGTGCGGGGCATTTGCGCTCTGCGTCCGGGCGTACGCGGTCTGAGTGATCGCATCCGGATGCGAAGTATTGTCGGGCGCTTTCTGGAACACAGCCGCATCTACTACTTCGGCAATGGAGGCGAGGAAGAAATCTACATCGGCAGTGCCGACTGGATGCCGCGCAACCTCTACGAGCGCGTCGAAGTGCTGGTACCCTTGCGCGACGAATTCCTGCGCGAGCGTGTCCGCCGCGAGATTCTTGATGCCTACCTGGCGGATAATCGCAAGGCCCGCATCCTGCTGCGCGATGCCACGTACATTCGGGCGTGGCAGCCGGTGCACGGCACACGCACTCGCAAACCGCCCACGGGCGCAGCCGCCTTCAGCGCGCAGGATTTTCTGATCAGCGTTGCCGAAGGCAAACAGCAGGCAGGATTTGCTCTGCCGCAGCTCCCGGCGAGAAAGCGCAAAGCTCCCGCCGGTAGAGTACGATAAGTCGCGATGATCATCTATTTCCTCCGTCACGCCAGCGCCGGCGAACCTTTCGTGAATCCGAAGAAAGACGAGAAGCGCGCGCTCGATAAGGAAGGCATCGAACAGTGCGGCTACGTCGGTCGTGCCCTGGCCGCAATCGAAGCGCAAGTGGACTGCATTATTTCCAGTCCACTCAAGCGCGCCACCCAGACCGCCTCCCTAGTGGGAAATGAAATGGGTTACGAAGGCAAACTGCAAATCGAGACCGCGCTGCGTCCGGAGGCTACCTTCGCCGATTTCCGCCGCCTGCTGGAAAAGTACGCCCGTCAGGAATCGATCATGGTCGTCGGACACAATCCCAACCTAAGCCAGTTCCTCGGTACTGTGATCAGCGAGTCCGGCTGTGAAGCCTCGGTGGAGCTGAAGAAGGGTGCCGTAGCCCGAGTCGACATGCGCCGCAACTCCGGAACCCTGCAGTGGTGTTTGACGCCGAAGGCCTTGCGCACTCTCTACACCGCCGCGGTGGAAAGCTCACGACCGAACACTTCGCGGAAATAAGCCGCGTCCCTCTCGATTGCCCAGAGTTCCAAATCCACGCCCATACGCCGGCGAGGCACCAGTGTGAGCCGCACCTCGGCAGCGTGCTGGCTGACTCGGACTTTTTGTACTGCGTGGCTCCGGCCCAGGTTCAGGGCGCGCGCCAGCCGCAGCAGCAGAATCGCCTTCTGCACTCCGGGCCGGTCCGACGGATCCAGCGCTTTCATCGGAGCTTCTTCTGAGGCTGGCCGCGACTTCCCCAGATAACGCGCGATAGCCGCGATCAGCCGGCGTTGCTGCGGCGTGTAGCCCAGAATCTCCGAGTTCGCGATGATGTAATACGTGTGCCGGTGATGCCCGTTCCGGTTGACGTAGTCTCCCACCTCATAGAGCATGGCGGCCGCCGACAGCCACTCGCGGAATTCCGGCGCCAGGCCGTGCACCGAACGCAACGCAGATAACAAGAACATGGCGGACTCGCGCACATCGAGAGCGTGCTTCATGTCCACGCGATAATGCGCCACCGCCCGCGTGATCGATTCCCAGCGTTCCGATTCAATCTGTTTTCCCGAGCGCGTGCTGCGGTCGTGTTCCGCCGCCATCTGGGCCAGCAGGCCGTCACGTAAGCCCAGCGCGGAATAACGAAACCCCTTGAGATGGCAGCGATCGAGCAGTTCGTGATAAACGATCGCCCCCGCGACAATAATTTCGGCCCGCCGCGGACCGATGCCTTCAATTTGCCGTCGTTCGTCCACCGGCAAGCGCGCCAATTGCTTGGCGATGCGTGTCATCTCCGCGCGGGAGACGACCGCGCGTTGGCGGCTCCCGTTCTTCCGCAGATGGCTGGCCGCGGCCGCCAGCGCGGCCGCAGTCCCAGACGTGGCAATTACATTCTTTACTTTTGCCGCCACTACACGAGCGGCGATGCGGTTCACTTCGCGGGTCACGAACCCTTGCAGCCGCTTCAATTCGCCCTTGCGCGCCGGATCGTGGCCAAGGAACTCATCGGTCAGACGGACCGCTCCCAGCGGCAGACTCACCATATCGCGGATGTGGCCGCGCCCGGAGACCGTCAGTTCGCAGCTTCCACCTCCCAGATCCACCATTAAGGCGGGCGAACTGTCTACACGGAGACTAGAGACAAGTCCCAGATGAATCAGACGCGCCTCTTCCAATCCCGAAATAATCTCGACCTTCCATCCGGTTGCCGAACGCACCCACTCCAGAAAGGCTTGTGAATTACGGGCATCCCGCAGAGCGCTGGTGGCGACCACGCGGACTGGGTCCGTGACCACCTGCTGCGTGGCGCGATGAAAGCGGCGCAACACCTTCACCGTTTCCGCCATCGACTCGGGGGTCAGAAAGCCGGAACGAAACACGCCTTCGCCCAGGCGTGTAACCTCGCGGTCTTCGTGTACGGGGCGCAGGCGCCCGCGCGTGAGGCGTGCGATCTTAAGCCGGACGGAATTGGAACCGATATCAACCGCGGCAAAGGTCGGCATGAGGCAAGGCCAACAGTGTACATGCGACCGCCAGCATGGTCATCCGCATACTTGGTTTTATCCCGAGATTGCCCCGGAAGAATGGCGTGGCGGAGTTCCCAGCGGTTCGTCTGTAAGGTTCGTCTGTGTAACTCTGTGTCCCCTGTGGTTACGGATCTAGGGAGTCCCCTTCTGATTCATGCGCGCGGAGTAGAAATCTGACTCAAGCAGCGGAGGTCGAAGGCTGACTCTTCGCGGCCGGGCCCTGGGCGGCAGTGGGCTTGGGGGCGCCGCGCGCCCCACGGACCTGCGAGAGCACAGCAACCGCATGCCGAAACTTCGCTCCGGTCACGTTGTGCAGTTCCGCCACCAGCGATGACTCCCGCACCTCGCCCAGATGCCCGCTGGCGGTTTGCGTCAGGGTGAGCCAGTCATGCCAGTCGCCTAACACGTCTTGCATGCGTTTGAGCCCGGCGATGAACCGTTCAGCTTCGGCGGACTGGTTGGCGAACTCAGCCGCATAGCGGGCCCGCTTGCTTAAGATGCGGTATTGGTGCAGCAACGCCTCGGTGACCGGTGCTTCCCCGCGGTCAATCGTTTCCAGCATCCCCCTGGCGACCGCCAGAGGATCCCGGCTCGCGTCCGGGTTGAAGTCCTTGCTGGCGCGTTTCAGCCGCTTGCGAATCTCGCGGACGCCATCTTCATCTACTGCCTTCCGCAGCTTTTTTTCCTGCTGGCCGCGGAGTTCGATCAGGTGGTTCACCAGTTGCGTCTTGCGCCGCGGTTCCCGCGGAATCTTCAAACTTCGCAATGCAGCCAACTGCACGTCCAGATCGCGCACCTTGCCGGCGCGCTTGCGGATTCGGCTCAGCAGCTTCAGAAGTTTCTTCTGACTGCGGTCGAGCTCTGGAGAAAGCTCACCCAACAATATCTGCAGGCGTCGCGTGCCCGTGCGGAAGCGGTGTACGTTCTCTGCCCGTGGTTTCGAGGAAAGCTTGACCAAGTCCTGCTCAAGCTTCTGAAAAACAACCCGGCTGCGCTTTGGCGCGATCGACATAAAAAGAAAAGAAGAATCGAATCGGGAGATGAAAATACAGCCTTACCCGGGAAAAGGCAACCCCTGAAAAGCTTTGTCATTTTAACATCCTGTTAACAGGATTCTGCTAGCGTAAACGCGAATGGCCTTTTCCGCACTACCTCGGCCTGATATGCCTGCACGGCAACCTGTTGAAGCGACGAAGGTTAGCAGCCTCCCTCCACCAGGGAAGCCGGCCGCGCCCCTTGCCTATGGGACGAGTGGTGAAACTGGCGACCAAGTCTTCAGATTCGCAATGTTATTGTGCGGCTTGGCCGTGCTGGCAACGCTGGGCCTGATTATCTACGAGCTGATGTTACGCTCCGGACCCTCCTGGCACGCCTTTGGATTTAAGTTCTTCGGCGGGCATGATTGGGATCCCGTGAACGAACAATTCGGCGCACTTCCGTTCGTCTACGGAACCCTGGTCTCCTCGCTGCTGGCATTGTTCATTGCGGTGCCGCTGTCGATCGGCGTTGCGGTGTTCACTACTGAGATGTGTCCCGCCGCCTTGCGTGGCCCGCTCTCGTTTTTCGTGGAATTACTGGCCGCAATTCCGAGCGTGGTCTACGGACTGTGGGCGATTTTTGTGCTGATCCCCATCCTGACCAGCTACGTCGGACCTTTCCTGGCCCGAACGCTCGGCTGGACCGGGTTGTTTGAGGGGCCTTTCTACGGCGTCAGCATGCTGGCGGCCGGAATCATCCTGGCCATCATGATCATCCCGATTATTTCTTCGATCACGCGGGAAGTGCTGATGGTGGTGCCGCAACATCAGCGGGAGGCCGCACTCGCCCTGGGCGCTACCCGCTGGGAAATGATTCGCGTCGGCGTGCTGCGCAACGCGCGCGCCGGAATCATGGGCGCCATCATCCTGGGCTTGGGCCGAGCCTTGGGAGAAACCATGGCCGTGACCATGGTGATCGGAAACCGCCCGGAGATTGCCCGGTCATTGTTTGCGCCGGGTTACACCATGGCCAGCGTGCTGGCCAATGAATTTAGCGAGGCCACCGGAAATATACACCGCGCCTCTCTCATCGAGATTGGCCTGGCTCTGTTCCTGGTTACGATCGTCGTCAACGCACTCGCGCGATTGCTGGTCTGGACCGTCACCCGCGGCCAGCCTTCGAGGGCGAATGCCTGACACGACCAGCACTTCCGCGCTCCACACCGTGCCCCCCATTGCATTGCGGCGCCGCGTCACCGACCATGTCATGACTGGCGCGGCCGTGCTTACCGTCATCCTGGTATTGGCGCCGCTGTTCGCGATCTTCGCCTACCTTGTCTACCGCGGCATCGGCTCCATCAACTGGGCCTTTCTCACGCAAACTCCGAAACCGGTGGGTGAAGCCGGCGGCGGAATGGCCAACGCCATCGTTGGCTCCGCCTTCATCCTTGCCCTGGCCAGCCTTCTGGGTGTTCCCTTGGGAGTGGGTGCCGGCATCTACCTTGCGGAGTACGGCCGCAACCGCTTCGGCGATGTCATTCGCTTCACCGCCGACGTGCTGAATGGCGTGCCTTCCATCGTGATCGGCATCGTGGCCTTCTCCATTGTTGTCCTCTACCAGGGCCATTTTTCCGCATTGGCGGGCGGAGTCGCCTTGGCCATCATGATGATTCCCACCATCACCCGCACCACTGAAGAAATGCTTTTGCTGGTGCCGCAAGCCTTGCGCGAGGCCGCGTATGGCCTCGGCATTCCGCGCTGGCGGACCACTCTTTCTATCACTCTGCGCACCGCAACCTCGGGCGTGATTACAGGAATCATGCTGGCTTTCGCCCGGGTTGCGGGCGAGACCGCGCCCCTGCTCTTCACCACGCTCGGAAATCAATTCTGGAATCTGCGGGTAGACCAGCCGACCGCCGCGCTCCCGCTACAGATTTACACCTATGCCAATTCTCCCTATGACGATTGGCATCGGCAGGCGTGGGCGGGCGCGTTTGTGCTCATCGTTCTCATCGTTACGGCAGTAGCGGCCGTGCGTTTCGCGGTACGCCGTGGTACCTTCGGAGCGACATAGTCTATGGGCGTTGGAATCCAGGTCGAAAACCTGAATGCCTGGTACGGCAAGACCCAGGCGCTATACGACGTCCGTTTGACGGTGGCGGCAAACCACGCCACAGCGCTGATTGGCCCCTCGGGTTGCGGCAAGTCCACATTCATCCGCTGCCTGAACCGCATGCATGAAACCATCCCCGAGGCGCGAGTCACGGGCACCGTCCGCATCGGGGATATCAGCGCCTACAACGGTACTTCGGCCACCCAGCTTCGCCGCCGTGTCGGCATGGTGTTTCAAAAAGCGAATCCGTTCCCCACCATGTCGATCTACGACAATGTCGCCTCAGGGTTGAAGCTTAACGGTTTTCGCGACCGCCGCAAGCTGGACGAAATCGTGCATCGGTCGCTGGATTCCGCGGCGCTCTGGGACGAAGTCAAGGACCACGTCCACAAGAAATCAGGCGCCAGCCTCTCCGGCGGGCAGCAGCAGCGGCTTTGCATCGCCCGCGCTCTGGCCGTCGAGCCCGAGGTCCTGCTGATGGACGAGCCCTGCTCTGCGCTCGATCCCATCTCCACCGGCAAAATTGAAGAGTTGATCTTTCAGCTCAAAGAGCGGTATACCATCGTAATCGTCACCCATAACATGCAGCAGGCGGCCCGCGTCGCCGAGTTCACCGGATTCTTCCTGCTGGGCAAGATGATTGAATTCGACAGGACCGAAAAAATCTTCACCAAACCGTCGGACAAGAAGACGGAAGACTACATCACAGGCAGATTCGGATAGTTCGTGGTTTGGGTAGAGAAGTCGTGAAAGGGCGCGGCTTAAAGCCGCGCCGCACGGCGGCAGACTTGTTCGGCTTTAGCCGCTGAGGGAGAAGGGTAATAATGCGCACGCGTTTTCAGCAGGGGCTCGACGATCTACGCCAGAAGTTGCTCCGCATGGGTGGACTGGCGGAACAGGCGGTGGATCGCGCCCGTCAGGCCTACATCGATCGCGACCTCACCCGCTGCCAGATGGTTCTCGAGGGTGAGAGCCTCATCAATAACTCGGAGCGCGAGATCGACGAGGCCGCCTTCGACCTGCTCGCCATGCAGCAGCCCATGGCCGTCGATCTGCGCTTCATCCTCGCCGTGACCAAAATCAATTCTGATCTGGAACGCGTCGGCGACCAGGCCGTCAACATCGCCGAGCGCGTCATGGACATGATGGATCTTCCCGTCGTTGACCTGCCGGTGGACATTGCGCGCATGGGCGCCGCCGTCAGCGCCATGGTCCGCCGCGCTCTCGAATCGTTCATTGAAGGCAAGGTCGAACTCGCCCAAGCCGTGCTCGAAATGGATAACGTCGTGGATCGCATGAAGGACGACGCCTTTATCCAACTGGTCAAGACCATGAACCAGCGTCCGGAAGTCGTTAGGCAGGCCCTCGACGCGCTGCTCGTAGCCCGCAATCTCGAGCGCGTCGCCGACCACGCCACCAACATCGCCGAGGATGTCATCTTCTGGGTGCAAGGCGCCGACGTCCGCCACAATGTAGGCACGGAGGAGCACTCGGAGCATTCGCCCAGTCACGAGGCGCCCACGCGCGCCTCCGGAGCCTAAAGGACATCTCTCTACGCGCCCTGTCATCCTGAGCGGAGCGGAATGATTCGCGAAGCGAATCATTCCGCGGAGTCGAAGGCTTGCCCTGAGCGAAGCCGAAGGGACCCCTTGCACCCTTTAACTACCGGCGGCCTCGCTAGGAGTTTCCACCAGCACCTTCGACCTTCTGCGTGTGCGACTCCTTTGACCGCAAGTTCAGGGCTGAACTACTCTCATCTCTCTTCACCTTGCACACCAAATCCCGCGGAGGCCCCGTGATCCGATTCTCCCGCTTGATTCTCCTGACCGCATTCCTCGCCTCACACATCGCGCTCCCGGCACAAGAAGCCAAGCCTGACGCCTCATCCATCCCGCTGCCCACCAGCAAGACCTTGACGATCCCCACGCCCGGCCGAATCGGCCCCACCAACAGTTTTCCCGCCACCATCGCCATTAGCCCCGATGGCCGCTACGCCGCTCTCCTGAACGACGGCTATGGAACCCAGGAATCCATGGCCATGCAGTCGATTGCGGTTCTCGATCTCAAGACAAATCAAATCACGGACTATCCCGACAAGCGCTTCAGCGAAGAGGAGCGCTCGCACCAAAGCTATTTCCTCGGCTTGGCATTCAGTTCCGATGGAAAGCATCTCTACGCGTCGGTCGGTTCCATTACTGATCCCACGGGGCAGAAACCGGGAAACACCGGCAACGGCATCGCAGTTTACAGTTTCGCAGACGCCAAGGTCGCGCCCGAACGCTTCATCGCCATCGCACCGCAGCCGCTCGCCGCCGGGAAAAAAGTCGCAATTGCTCTGCGCAGCACGCCGCCGGGGACGGCCATTCCTTATCCTGCAGGATTAGCGCTGGTTTCTGTCGAAGGCCACGACCGCCTCCTGGTGGCTGATAATCTTTCCGACAACGCGGTGATGCTCGACGTGACGACAGGCAAGATTCTGCAGCGCTTCGACCTGAGCACAAACGAGCTAGTCCCCTCTTCGTTCCCCTACACGTGCGTAGTCACGCGCGACGCCCGCCGTGCCTGGTGCAGCCTGTGGAACGCCTCGCGGATTACACCCATCGATCTGCAAGGCCGCGGAATCCTTCGTTCTCCCGTGCTGGAGTTCCCCGAGGATCCGATCGCGCCGGGATCGCATCCTACCGCGCTACTCCTCAGTCCCGATGAGAAGGTGCTGTATGTGACGCTTTCCAATATCGACCTGGTTGCTGCGCTGCCCACCGACGGTAGCGGGCCAGGTCGGTATTTTTCAACTAAAGTGCCGTCTCAGAACTATGCTGGCAGTTACCCAACGGCTTTGGCCATCTCCAGAGACGGCAACCGTCTCTTTGTGGCAGATTCTTCGCTCAATGCCGTTGCGGTCTTCGATACATCAGAAATTGCATCAGCTCAGAACACCGATACTGTGCAATCCCCCCTCGGCTTCGTTCCCACCGACTGGTACCCGAGCGCGCTAGCCGTCCAAGGCGACGACCTGCTCATCGCCACCGCCAAGGGCCAGGGCACGCGCCCCAACAAGGAAATGGGCAAGACTTCCTATGAGAAAAGACACCACGAGCATCCCTACATTCCAACCCTGCTGCGGGGCTCGATCGCCCGCCTGAACATTCCTTCCACTCTCGGCAAGCTCGAAGAACTCACCCGCACCGTCGAGCACGACAACCTGCTGCACAACAATCCGGGGACGATCCAGTTCGCCGGCGGCAAGAATCCCATCAAGCACGTGATCTATGTCATCAAAGAGAACCGCACCTATGACCAGGTCCTCGGAGATCTAGTCCTCGGCGATCTGAAAGTAGGAGACGGCGACCCATCGCTTACGCTTTACGGCGCCGACATCACGCCCAACGAACACAAGCTGGCATTGCAGTTCGGCGTGCTCGACAATTTCTACGACAGCGGAGAAGTTTCCGGTGACGGCCACCTCTGGTCCACCGCAGCCATCACCAGCGACTATAACGAACAAACCTGGCAGATCGCCTACCGCGGCAAGGAACGCACCTATGATTTCGGGGGCAACGTCGCCGATGAAGTCGCACTCGACCACAATCAGCCGGACATCGACGATCCTTCCACCGGATTTCTCTGGGACAACCTCGCCCACCATGGACTCACCTACCGCGACTACGGCGAATTCGTGAATGCCGAGTGGTGTAACAAGCCCCGCAAGGCCGCGTCGCCCAAGCAGGGAACTCCTTCCGCCCAGGAAGCCGCGTGCCCGCGCACCGAGGTCCACAAGGGCGAGCCGCTGGCGCCCAATGTCGGCGATCCGCACGCCGCGCCGAGCCCGTGGCCATGGGCCGTGCCGCTGTTCAAGCAGGTCAAGCCCACGAAGGCGGTGCTGCGCGACCACTTCGACCCGCTCTATCCCGATTTCAACACGGACTATCCCGACCAGCTCCGCGCCGACGAATTCCTGAACGAATTCGCTGCCTACACTCGCGCCCGCGAGTCGAACCAGGACCGCGAGTTCCAACTCCCCGCATTCGTCCTGCTCTATCTTCCCGACGATCACACCGGAGGCACGCGCCCCGAGCGCCCGCGCCCTGCGGCCTCGGTGGCCGATAACGATCTAGCCCTCGGCCGCGTAGTCGACGCCGTCTCGCACAGCCCCTACTGGGACGACACCGCCATCTTCGTCCTCGAAGACGACGCGCAAGACGGCGGCGACCACGTCGACGCCCACCGCTCCATCGCCTTCGTAATCAGCAAATATTCGCCCGGAACGTCGGCAGAGCCCTACGTCGATCACCGCTTCTACACCACGGTCAACATGATCCACACCATGGAAATGCTGCTAGGCTTGCCTCCCATGAACCAGAACGACGCCTACGCCCCGGCCATGGGACCAATGTTCTCAGGAGCAGGTAATCAGCCAGCTTTCAAGGCAGACGCTCGCAACCTGAAGAACGGCCTGATCTACGAGACCAACAAGCGTGACGCCAAAGGCGCAAGCGAATCGACCAAGATGGATTTCTCCCGCCCCGACGCCGCCGGAGCCGCGAAGCTAAATAAAGTTCTCTGGCGCGACCAGAAAGGCGACACGCCCGTGCCGGCTCCCAAGCACACCGTCCTTCCCGCGGCAGGCGATTAGAACCGGTCTTACGGAAAAAGGGTTCGGGAAGGGCACGGCTTCACAGGCTGCGGAAAAACTCGGGAACGCCCGCAGTAACGTGGAAGAGCGGCGCTTCAGCGCCGCGTAAGGCGTTCAGAATAGTGTGGGCTTTAGCCCCGGTGGACGCATATTGCGCTCACTGTGACTCTTTCCGCAGCCTCTTCAGCCCTGCCGCCCGGAGCCAATAAA
>Ga0210404_10001251_pt1 | contig 11150 bp, 15 predicted proteins | sample IncBWH28MmetaG_FD_155455 | JGI IMG/M metagenome (GOLD analysis project Ga0210404, IMG submission 155455) | Forest soil microbial communities from Barre Woods Harvard Forest LTER site, Petersham, Massachusetts, United States - Inc-BW-H-28-M | ecosystem: Environmental > Terrestrial > Soil >... | reverse complement strand
CTGGAAGATTGACAACTCAGCTTCATCTGTTGAGTCTTTCAAACATTCCTTTGATGGATATTTTTTACAAAAAGTTAAAAATTAATTGAAGGTATTCATCAAACAATCCTTTATTACAATAAATCTCGTATTCACCCCTCTCTCAAGATATCACCTGAAATATGACTGCCGCTTTGTCGACTAATATAAAAATAAAATCCTATCTTCTGTAAAAATTTAAGAAGCTTTTTGAAGTTATGCTAGGCATAATTAATGAATAAGTGGGTTATTAATAGTTACTTGCCCCATAAATACGCTTGTATCACCTACAGGGATTTCTTCTCCATCTGCCGCTAAATCTTCAACATACAGCTTTATGGCATCTGCAATGTTTTCTTTTGTTTCTTCAAAGGTATCACCTTCACTTATACATCCAGGTAAGGATGGAACTATTACAGTATAACCGCCAACTGATTGTTCTTCAAAAATAACATCATATTTTAATACATTCTGCTTTATACTAAACATAGTTTATATATATTTCCTATTTGATTTTCAAGAGAGCTTAAACTCGGCTCACATATAAAGCTTCTAACCATAGAAGGACTTCCTCATCCCAAGTTTTTTTTATCCAATTTTCAGTTTTAGAGTCTGTTAGAATTTTCTTCACCTCTTTTAATGCAACCCATTTAAGTTGGTCAATTTCTTCTTTTTCAAAATGAAATTCAGAAATTTCTTTATTTAATATAAGTGCAAATACATGCTGAAATTCTTTATGTGTAGGTTTATCACTTTTGAAAACTTTGTATGGAATTAAATCGTTTTGGGTTACTTTTACTCCAAGTTCTTCATTACTTTCTTGAATTGCATTATGTATATATTCTTCCTTAGGAGCTAAATGTCCTCCAAAAAATGCCTCCCAAAATCCAGGCCTTACATCTTTTTGAAGTGAACGTTTTTGACAAAGAATTTGCCCTTTTCTGTTTATAACCCAAATACCAGTTGTTCTATGCCATAAACCATTTTTGTGAGCTACATGTCTTTCTTGTGGTTCAAGAGGATTATTATCTGCATCAACAATATATAAGAGTTCCTTATTATCAATCATTAATACAAAGATAGCACATTTACATTAACCATAAAAGGTTCAAATCCATTCAGTAGTTTTAACTTTTTGAGGTTAACAAAATATTTGTTAAAGCTAATTTTCTTGGGGTGGCTGGCTGGAGAATTTTCGTACCTCAGTGGAACAAACCAAGTTTCAGTATGCAATTCCAAACCTTTCAACCATTTAAATAATTTCTTTTGTCTATTGTATGCTGGAGACTATTTTTAAAATTTGAGATATAGAAGTGATAATAGAAATTGCGATACCACACCAACCGATAACGAGTATTATGACTGCTAACCATAAAGACTTTTTTGATAAGCCGACACCGCTTACGAGCTTTTTTTTCAAAATAAATCCACTTGCAATTTGCACAATGACTAACAATACACCCAATATAAACGGAATATATACAGAGGTACTAGATATACCCAAACTACTAGAGAGAGTTGATATTTGAGGTAAAACAAAAATGCCAAATACTGCGAGGAATAATAACCAAAATCCAGCACAGACCCATAAAAGGATCGGAAACCAACTATGATACCTCTTCTCTCGAAACATAAAAAATAATGCAACAGGAGTTGTTAGGTTTATAAGCAGTAGAATGATGATTATCCATGCTGGTACATGTGTCTGATTCTGATTTACTGATGGTTTTGGAGAAAATAACTCGGTATTACTTTGTTCTTCAGATATATTTCCTTCCATATAAATAATATATTATCATAGATGAGATAATACTTCTATAAAGGTTCGATTCTCTTCAGTGGTTTTGAGGAATCGAAGCTAGTTCAAAATCCTTGTTGAGGTTAAATTTTTTGGGTAGACTACCGAACGATGTTCGAACCTATTTTAGCGGGTTATCTATGACTGATAGAGAATTTTATAAAGTTGCGTATAGTTGTCTTTAGTATTATTTCGTGAAGGAAACCCGAATTATTTGTTTTTACCAATGTAAGCCTTTACAGGAGTATAAGGGTTTGTTTGAAAATAAATTTTATATCCGAGTGTGCGATGCGCACCATCTTCAATATAATATGATGCATTTTCGGTATCTCCAGGCAAGACACTCCTAATAATTAGTGGGGATAAACTTTCTCCAAGCTCTAGTTTTTTTGCATACCTTTGCATTGTAGCTATGCTATCGTCACCTTCGACACTTGCTATATCTTTATCTTTGAGAAGTGGTTTGGATTCTTCAGGGATAATCAGCCGCATAAACTCATCTTCAGTTAGTTCGCAAAGTTTCCAATCATTCCACTTATTGAGTACAAAAGGGGTGAATTCATTCCTGAAGTGTCCATCAAGTATTCCCATGCCATCTACATCTACAACGAAGTATTTAATGATGTCTGCAAAGCTAACTATCTGACAATTATGAGGCATATTAAATCATTCTTTCATTCATCATCTGGCGAATAAATATAAACTTTTTATATTTCCAGTTTTATTTAACTGCGTCCGGTCAAATCCCACAAGCACATTTAAAGCATTTTTGTTTCCATCTACGATATGCGATTTTCTAGAGAGAATGGCATAAACGCCTATGAAAATAGGTTTACCTTCTGCCGTTCTTCCATCTATCTGGAACCAGGGAACAGCTCCTTTTTTAATTTGCCCATCAATGCTTTTTTGGCTGGATCCAGCAAATGCTTGTATCTCAAAATTTATAATATCTTCTGGGACAAGTAAAATTGTTTCAAGTTCACCGTTTGAGTTTCTGTGTTTTTTTAAATCTTTAAACTTACTTAATCCCTCAAACCTGATTGTAAAAAGGTGGCTTCCGTTTGCTTGGCTTAGGGGATCAACCTTAATTGCTGCCAGTTTATAACCTTTATTCTTAGTACCGGCTCCATAGTTTGTTGGTTTAAAATGAACATTACCGTCTTTGTGATATGAAAATTTTACAGGTATTTGGCTAGCTAGTCCATTCTTTACAGCATTAAACACGCCGTCCTTAATGGGAGATTGAGGGATTTCAACAGTCCCACAGTGGTAGTTCTTAGTCTGATAATACGGAAAAGTAATATAAAAATCAATGTTATCGGGCGTAAATATCCATTTAAAAATCTTTTTTTCTTCCTTCCCTCGTTGCACAATAAATGTTAGGGATTTCATTTGCCCTTTATAATCTTTATTTACTCCCTTTATTTTTTCTAAAAAATCATTATTACTCATTTAAGCAGTCCTAAAAATAAATATCTCCCATTTTGATTGCATTATCTTTCTTTTTTTGCTCTGACATTTTTCTCCTCCTCATGGGCTAATTGTAAAATCTCTATGAATTCTTTAACATTATTTGCTCTTTCTTCTTGTTTTGTAATCTTATTCAAATTTTTCTTATTCATCATTCATTTTCACCACGCTATCAATGGCAATATTAGCTATAAGAGCTAAATGGTTAATCAGATCTTGTACCTGTTTATCTGTGTATTTTTTACCTCTTTCTCCTAATGTCTTTCTTGCTTCTGCTATTGTCATTTTTGACTGAGTTATTATAAAATCAAATTCAATAACATGGAAATATAAGCTAAATTGACCCTTTCTTTGCTAACCTCCACTTTATTAGCTTTAGAACGGGAGGATTTTCAGTACCTTCTGGAATAATAATATCGTCTTTTTCATTAATACCACCTAGGTCTAAATCATTCGGTCCTACCTCCCAAGCATGACGATCCTCAAAGCTTTTTTTTACTATTCCCAGATCAGTATTAATTTCAGGATTAGGATTCTGCTTAGACGGCTTCACAATGACAGGAGCTAACAGATAAACACCAAATCTATTAAAGCTTTTTGAAAATCCATCAAGGTTCCTTGTGGAATCAGGCTCCAGAGTGTGAACTCTTGAAACGGTAATAATATTGTCAGTACTTAATTTTTTATTCTTTAGATTTATTCCAATGATAGCTCTATACCAGGATGGATTCTTTCTAGAAATTCCTCTTAACATGGCTATTCTTATTAACTCATCTTTATCCTCTCTAGAAAAAGTCTCTATCCAGTCTTTAAAAATTGCTTCTGCCATATTTTTATTATCAAACATTAGAGCCAATATGGGCGGGCTATCAGACGGAACACAATACATAACTCCTCTCCAGCCTGCTTGATCCCATAAATGCTGTCGAATAATAGAAACATTCTCTATCTCATCATGTCTTAGTTGTTCACGTCTAACTGGTTCATTAGACTTGGATTTTTCGTTAGTAATAGGCTTACCGCTTTTTTTGGAGATGTAGGGATATTTCTTATATTCTTCTGATATCCATTTAGTAATGGAACTTTTTGGAGTATACCCTAATAAATTTCCAAGGGTAATTAGAGAACTTGAGAAATTAAAAGCTCTGTAAGAGACCTCCTCATCTCGAAAAAGTTTTAGTAAATCTGCTTTTGGATCTCTAAATAGTATTGAATGAGCAATTAACTGTAATACTGCTTCAGAAAAGCTACCAGCTATTTCTTTTTGTTCTTTCAGGGTAAGTTTGTGAGGATTAAATTTTTTACAGATTAAATCTATACCAAGTTTGCTATCAGTTCTAATTTCATATTTAATCTTTTTTTTCTGAGCATTATCCCTTTTTATATATATGAATACCTGTCTATCTCTTGAAACAGCATCATACGACATTGAAGTAGCAAGAAAACTTTCGAGAGCTGCTAAAAAGTATTCTCCAAGTTCAATTTCGGGACTACTATTTGGTACTTCCACAATAAACTCAGACCCTAAAATTTTTGACTTCATCTTTATTACTTCACCTTCATAAAGAAATGGTTTCTGAGGTAAAGCTTCTTGTGCGGGTTGAGTTAAGTAGGAATCGAAAAAGCTCTGAATGTCTTCGGGAGTTTGATCCTTAACAAACTCTGAAGGAAGTAACTCATGACAACCTAATCGAAAAATCAAACCAAGCGCAGCAAAATCTAAGTCTAGGCTAAATAATAAATCTGGTAGAAGTTCAAGACTTTTTAGCTCCTCATCAGGTGTTTTAATAAGTAATAATCCTAAGATTAACCCAAAATGTAGATTGTCCTCAAGAAACTTCTTTTTATCTTCTTCAGATTTAATTAACTGTGAGGCCATAACACGATTTAAACGATGCCACTCTAATGCATAACCAACATTACCTAAGCGAAGTTCAATAGTTCTAAGTCTCTCATAACATATTATTTGCATTCTATTTATCTCGCTGTATATCCAAAAATCACTTGTCGCATAAGAAGCGGCATTTATTAATGCACCACGAGCTGACCAAAGGAGACCAGCGTCTTCATAAGCCATTGACAATAAAAAGAGTGTACAAACAAGGTCTTCTTTGCTTTCTTTTTTATAAAATTTATATAATGCTTTTCCCAGATAATTAATAGATTTGTAAAACTGTCCCGAATCATAATAATGTCGTCCTCTGCTATATAACATTTCAGCTGTAGAAACATCTCCATATCTTTGTGTATTTATCTCAACTATTCTTTCTTGTAATTTTTCATATTCCTCATTGCCACTAAATATGTCCTCCATCTCATTGATTATTTTGAAGGAGGGTTCAAAAGGAAATCCAATTAACAAGTTTGCTTTCTCAATTACTTTCAGTAGCTGTTTAAATGTTTTAGATATTATCTCTTTTTTACCTATGTTTAAAATAAGATTCATAAATAAAAGCATCTCTTCTGCCTGAACTGAAGCACTTATATGAGAACTATTATTCTTAAATAATTCAAGCTTCTTTTGTAGATTTTTGGTCTTTTGCTCCATATTTTTGGTTGAAATTAGATCAGAAGTTCTAGCTAGCGTTGATAGCAGAGTCCAAAGGTTTCTCAGCCTTTCAACCGAGAAAATATTGTTGGAGCCTAACGCTTTACTCTCGACCTCATCATAAAGTTTCAAGAAGGTGTCAAAGTCTTCTAGCCAGAAGAAGATAGTCCAAGCTTTTTGATACATGGCAGTGAATAGCTGATCACTTGTACCGGAGTCTTTGGCAAAACTTATAGCCCTATCAAAATTCCCTAATATCTCAGATTTTGGTTTTTCTAATTCTGCAGTTAAAATTGCTGAATAAAGAACGTCATCAACGGTTTTAATACTTACATGACCACTAACAACATCCGTTTCTATGGACTCAGTTAGCTCTTTAAGTTTTTTTTCTTTCTGGAAATCTAATGGTCCCACGTCCACCTTCTCTTCTAGTCCATCACCTAAATTTAGCTCTTTGATAGCGAGCTTCTCTCTCTTATTTTCAAATACTTTATCAAGTAACCATGTTCGGTCATGTATTGTTACCTTTATTTTATATTGCTTTGATAAATCATCTTCAATTTCAGCTCTTTTACTTGCTTTGGCATACTGGTTTGTTATAAAAAATATTTTTTTATAACCTCTTTGGGTCTCAGCGATTTTTTTAATATCGTCTTTTACCTTTTGTACCCACCCTTTCTTTGCACTGAAAGCAAATGCCCACTCCTCATTTATAGATTTTTCTTTACCCAGATAGTAGAGGTTGACTAGCTCCTTTGACTTAGGAGTAGTTTCTGTATCAACTTTCCCATCACCACCGCCAGTGGGACCTGTTTGCGGTCTTAAGTCCGGACAAATTTCAAATTGGCATAGTTTTCTGACAAACTCTTCAAACTCATATTCTTGCTTTCTACTAGTAAGTGAGTCAAGCTGATATTCAAGTAAAGTTCTATTTAGTTTTGATTCCTTGGTAATTTTAGAATCAGAAAACTTATCTGGTTTTCTATTCTTCATGAAGTCTTTGGGTGATATTATGTTCATTTCTTAAATGGTTAGCTTATTTCTTTCTATTTAAATTCTCTTGATATCTTATCAAAAATCTGAGTTGATTTGTTATCAGAATTACATCAAGCGATACTTGGACTCTTTGGCAATATAGCTGTGTCGCCACACGTTCGCCACAGAGGCCAATGACATCAATTTTTTGTATATATTCCCGTTTAGGGGTAAAATATATCTATGGACCCGATTCAATCAGATCAACAAACCATTATCCCAATATCTGAGGAGGAACGGATGATGGCACAAGAAAATGCCCTGGAGAAATTACAGAAAAAGGAGTTTGTTCCCCAATCTGCAAGAGTACACGAGGTCAATATTGACGATTATGTTGCAGATCTAACGGCTGCCTTTCAAAATGGCTTTAATGTAGATGAGGCTTGTAGCTATATTGGGATTAACCCATCAACCTATTATCGCCATTTGAAGAAGAATCCCTCATTTGCTGAAAAAATGGAGAGAGCCAAACTTTTCACAGAATTAAAAGCAAAAGAGAGAGTAACGCAAATTCTTGTCAAAGGAAGTGATAGGGATGCCGGGCCGATGGCTCGCTGGCTACTTGAGAAAAAGCAACCTGATATATACGGGAGTCAGACGATCATTCAGCAGAATAATCAAAAAAATACCTATGTTAATTTAAGCTACGAAGAGGTATCCGAGCTGGTAAAGCAATTACATCTTGACCACCTTGGTCCCGTTGAGTTGCTTGAAGCTCTTGAAGAAGCATCCATGTTGGATGAAAAGAAAGATTCTTCTCCGCTCAGTTAAATGCTTATGCCCAATAGGAGATGTTAATCCCCCTTTTCATATATCTTTATTGTTATGCCAATTCAAATCCCTTTTTTGTTACCAATAATCTCCTTTTACAGACCTTACAGGTTGTTGCCTTTTCTTTCACTTTTATTGTTATAAGCGTATCGCAGCGTGGGCATTCTCCCTTAAAATTCTTGAAATCATCTGCATCCATAAATATTCCCGAAAAAGGAGCTACTATACCCATCCCTATTAAAAATATGCCAGGAATCCAGCCGATGATAGGAATGGCAAAGAGTAAGATTCCAAATATGATAAGAAAAGGTGCAAATGCAGTTCCAAGAATAGTGCCTCCGACCTTAGCTGCCACATCTTGACCTAAATTTTTTTTAGTCTTTTTATTTAATTTTTTAGGTTCAAATCCGTCTTTATATATTTTCATGCCCAAAATTGTTTCATTATTATTCTTTTTTTTCATATATCTTTATCCTAACAAATAGTTAGTAATGCTTGAGATCAATTATAGCACAAAGTCAAACAGATAGTTTGTATCGAAAATCATTTATAGCTTCGATAATAAGTGTATGCGCAAGTACTCAAGAATTCCTAAAAATATAGGGGAGAACATAAAGAGATTGCGCCAAAAGAGAGGGGTATCTCAAGTGAAAATGGCAGAAATAGTGGGAGTAACTCCAACTTATATTGGCTTTATTGAACAAGGAGTACGTAATCCTTCAATAGCAACTGTTGATAAAATTGCCAGAGCTTTAAAGGTTGAGCTATCCGAATTATTTAAATAATCCCCACCTCATATAAAAATGTGAAACATTTATAGCTTCAACAGAGAATCTTTTCTACGTAAGTGTATAAAAATTGTGTCTTTTCTCTCCACCAATAACTTGTCCCGCTTAATTTATAGAGTTTTATATAGTTTATGAGTTAGTTTATAGAGTTTTATAGGGTTTAGCTTGATATATCAATTAAACTTGACAATATAATGTTTTTAATATTTACTTAAATAAAGCCCTATAACAGACTTTCGTTGTCGGGGGAATTAATAAAAGGTATCTTGATACCTTTTTAGCTGAGATTGAGGCTGGCGTTGACTGAGTATGAGCGAGAAACCAATAACTAGTATTGATCGTATTAAAATAATACCTACTCATGTAGCACAGTCATGTCCTGTGTGCAATTCCTGGGGAACGTTACGTTATGGGAAAGTTACATGTCATGCTTGTGATGGAAAAGGATACATCTTAATACCTGCTGAGGAGGTAAAAAAGTGAGCTGGAAACAACCAATCCTCACTGGTTTAGAGAGCATTTTTGGTGAGGATTATAGATGCATGCAGCTTTATAAAGAGCTTATTTATCGTGCCAATAATACTTCCGGTACTAGCGTAAGTATAAAAAAACGTGCTGGTGTTTCTATAACAGTTATTTTGCAACGGGGAGAAGTTCTTTATGGGAGGATTAAATTTGCTTCTTACTTAGTATGGGATGACAAAACATGTGACCGAGCGTTAATAAAGCTGGAGAAAGTGTACAAGTTGGTGACCAACAAAAGAACTCGGAATTATACTGTTGTAACAATCAAAAACTATAACCAGGTTGTTGACATGACCAAGCAAATGTCCAACATTCGACCAACATTCGACCAAGACACGACCACATCTAATAATGATAAGAGTGAGAATATAGCTAGCGGCGCTCTTTCTTCTTTGAAAAAACAAGCTTGGGAAAATTATTCATTAACTTACTTTAAATCTCTTGGCATATCAGATCCAGCCTTTATAGAAGCAGCCCACCAAGCTTTTATGGAAAAAGGTAAAGCATCGAGCGAGAGAACTGTTAAGGCTTTTATTGATACGCAAAAGAAAATCACTCCACCTGATACTGCTGACTACATTGCTGAGTTATGGCCGGAGGAGGTAGCCAATGAATAATATAGCATTAATATTAAAAAATTACGGATATAAATTCACTGCAGAAGGAAATAAGTTTGTTTTTTCAGATTGTCCGATATGTAAAGGGAACACTAAGGCAGCTTTCAATGAGCGATCATTTTTCTGTACTAATTGCATGCAAGGTAAAGCCATTCCTATAAATGATTTTCTAACCCGGCTTAAAATAAAAGTTGATATATCCCCCACGGATGTTAAAGAGCTTCTTGAGAAAAGTATAGATCTACTTCTCGATCCTGAACTTAAAGGAATTGAAACTGGATATAAAAAATTAGACCACCGGACAGGCGGACTACTTCATGATCACCTCTACGTTTTGGCAAGCGAAACAGGTATGGGAAAATCTGTTTTCTCAACTAACCTGCTTATCAATATTGCAAAAAAAGGCTATCATACTTCGTATTTTGATTTAGAAAATGGAAAGTTGCTTATGCTGAAACGATTTATTGCCATTGCCAGCATGAAGCCTGTATCTCTTTTTGATGATCCGGATAATATTGGAGATATTATAGCAACCGGTGAGTCATTAGCAGGTATGATAACTTTCCGTGATCAGCAAATGCTTGAAGCATATATTGGTAATCTGCAAGGAGTCCAGATTGCTGAAGCAATATGCGATCTTATCCGTAGCGATGTAAAGGAGAAAAAGACTAGGGTAGTTGTGATAGATCCACTTGAAAATTTTGAGACAGAAGATAAAAGTTACAATGTTACCGGACGAGTTGTCGAGCTTTTCAAAAATCTTGCCCAAGAGCTTCATATAGCGATCATTATCAACCATCATGTCAAAAAACCTGACCGTTCAAGTAGCCAACGAATAGCAAATGTTTCAGAGTCTACATCTGTGTCATATCGTATACCCACAATTTCCGATCTTACAGGTACATCAAAGATAACAAACAAAGCAACTGACGTTTGGGCAATTGTCCGGCAGAAAGATGATCTGGATATCAATAAAAAAGGTAGGATGTTACTTTGTATTTTAAAAAGTCGTGAAGATCGCCCTACAGAAACAGGCGACCTCTACTTCGGAATGAATTTAGAAAATCTCAAAATTGTTGAAATTGACCTTACGAAAGGTAAATAAAAATTTATGAAGTCAGAATTATTCAAAAAAGCAGTAATAGAATTCAAGCAAATATACTTTGAGGAGTTTGGGGTGAAACTTACTGATAAGCAAGCAGCAGATAAGGCAATGTTCTTACTGCAGCTATTTTCAGCGTTGACTTCCACAGCTTAAAATGAAATTATACGAGTTAGACATGTATCACAATTTGAACTCGACTAATGAGGTGGAGAAAAAGTATTATCTTATTTATTGTCGTAAATCTGAAGAGTCAGAAGATAGACAGGTTCAAAGTATTGGAGACCAACTTAATGCAGCAGAAGAACTAAAGGTATATAAAAATCTTATTACGCTCGAAACCTTCACAGAATCAAAATCCGCAAAAAAGCCTGGCAGAACTGAATTTAACCGAATGATTGATCTCATACATGAGCGTAGGGATATTAAGGGGATAATTGTCTGGAAGCTAAACCGTCTTTCAAGGAATCCAAAGGAT
>Ga0210404_10001250_pt1 | contig 11150 bp, 7 predicted proteins | sample IncBWH28MmetaG_FD_155455 | JGI IMG/M metagenome (GOLD analysis project Ga0210404, IMG submission 155455) | Forest soil microbial communities from Barre Woods Harvard Forest LTER site, Petersham, Massachusetts, United States - Inc-BW-H-28-M | ecosystem: Environmental > Terrestrial > Soil >... | reverse complement strand
CGGACATGCTCAGATGAACCTCGGCGTACGCACCGGGAAGAAGCTCGCCCATCGCGTTGTCGACATCCACTTCGACCAGCAGCGTGCGTGAAGCTGGGTCAATAGAATCCGCCGTTCGAACCAGTTCGCCGGAGATAAGGCGCCCGGGGAATTCCTGAAGTGTCAGGTTGGCGAGGATGCCCGGCTTGGCTGCCTGCGAGTATTGCTGCGGCACGTTGATGTATACGCGGAGGTTTCGGATGGCGGCGATGTGGAACAGCTCGGTGGCCGGACCGCCGGCGCCGGAATTGATCAAATGCCCGACATCGGTATTGCGCGCGGTGATCACGCCTTCAAACGGCGCGTAGATTTTCTCGAACGACTGCAACTGTTCGAGGCGTTTCACGTTGGAGTCGGCGGATGCCACCATGGCTTTCTTCGCTTCGAAATCGCCGTGGGCGTTGTCCACGTCCTGCTTCGACACAGAGTCCGTTTTCAGAAGATCCTCGTAACGTGTGGAGGTGATCTCGGACAGATGATAGTTTGCCTGGGCCGTATTCAAATCGGCGCGCGCCTGATCGAGCTGCTGATCCACTTCCGGTGTTTCAATGTCCGCGAGCAGTTGGCCGGCAGTGACGCGTCCGCCGATGTCCACATACCACTTCTTCAGATATCCATTCGTGCGGGCATAGATCGGTGAGTCCGTGAAAGCCTGGATGTTACCGGGAAGAACGATTTCCGCCTGAGGCGCTCCAAGCTTCGGATGAATCACCGAAACGGTCGGAATCGCCAGATCGCGCGTTTCCGTGCGAAGCGCTGCTTTGGCCCTCCAGCGCGGCACGATGCCCGCGACGACGATGGCCGCCACGATTAGCAGCGCGACGATCATCCACAGCGCACCGCCCTTGGGCCGCGCTTGCCCCGCGGCGGGGGGCTGCCCGCCGGGAGTCATCGACCCCCTGTCGTCCCGCTCGCTCATGCCTTCCTCTTCCTATCGGGAGCTAACATCATTAGACGATTTTCGGTCAGCATTCGTTTCACGCCGAAGCCGCCGGTGATGTGTCTTTCTCGTGCCAGCCGTGCACGATGGCGAAGACCGCCGGGACGAAAAACAGCGTCGCCCCGGTGGCAAACAGCAGCCCGCCGATCACGGCGCGGCCCAGCGGCGCGTTTTGTTCGCCGCCTTCACCGAGCCCCAGCGACATCGGAAGCATGCCGATGATCATGGCCAGCGCCGTCATCAAAACGGGGCGGAAGCGCGTAAACCCGGCATCGAGCGCCGCTTCCACGGGAGTCTTGCCGGCCTGCAGTTTTTCCTTCGAAAAGCTGATCAAAAGAATGCTGTTCGACGTGGCCACGCCCATGCACATGATCGCTCCGGTCAGAGCCGGGACACTGATCGTGGTGTGCGTGATGAACAGGAACCACACGATTCCGGCCAGCGCCGCTGGCAGGGCCATTAATATGATAAATGGATCGAGCCAGGACTGAAAGTTCACGACGATCAGCAGATAGACGAGCACGATTGAAAACCCGAGTCCAGCCAGCAGTCCAACGAAGGATGAATTCATCGTCTGAATCTGGCCGAGGATCTTGATTTGCGAGCCGCGAGGCAGGTTCTTCCTGCTCTGATTTACAATCGGCGTGATGTCTCGGGCCACGCCGCCCAGATCCCGCCCGTCCACCGATCCAAATATGTCGATCACGGGCTGAACATTGTAGTGCGAGACGACAGCCATTTCGGACCCGCGACTGAATGAAGCAATGTCGCCAAGAATTTCGGGCTGGTTCGTTCCTGGCCCCGTGATCGGGATGTTCTCGAGCTTTTGAAGAGAATCGGTTCGATATTCGGGGGTTTGAGTCACGATGTTGTAGCTCACGCCGGTTTCGGGATTGAGCCAGAATGTTGGCGACGTTTGAAAGCTGCCGCTGAGCGATATCAGCAAATTCTGAGCGACATCGAGAGCGCTAAAGCCAACCTGCTGCGCCTTGGTGCGGTTCACGTCAATGTGCAATTCGGGCGTATTGAACATTTGCTGGATCCGCAGATCCACCGTTCCCGGCACGAATTTCAACTGATCCAAGAGATTGTCGGCAAACTGGCGATTGGCACTGAGGTTCTTGCCCACGATTTGAATATCGATCGGCGCCGGCAGGCCAAAATTCAGGATTTGCGTGACGATGTCCGTGGGCAATTCATAAAACTGGACACCGGGAAAATCGGTGCCGAGCCTTCTGCGCAATGCGCGAACGTATTGCTGCGTGGGGGGATGGCCAGGCGCCAGTTCCACAAGGATATCCGCATCGCCGGCTCCGATCGGCGCGGAATTGCTGTAGGAAAGATTGAGGCTGCTGTAGGGAAGCCCGACGTTGTCGATGATGGTGGTGAGCTCCGACGGCGGAATCTCGGAGCGAATGTCACTCTCCACGTGATCGCAAATGTCCGCTGTTTGTTCAATGCGCGTGCCTGTTGGGGCGCGCATGTGCAGTGTGAATTCGCCGCTGTCCACACTTGGGAAAAAATCCTGTCCCACGAGCGGGATGAGAGCAAAAGAGAGACCGCAGGCTGTCAGAAAGACGACGACGAATATTTTCCGGTGGTGGACGGCCCTTTCCAGCAGACCATGATAGCGTTCCCGGAAGTGTTCGAAACCAGTTTCAAATCCCTCCTGCATGCGCACAAAAACATTGCCCGAGGTTTTGGTCTTCTCCCGCCGTTCTTCTTCCGTTTGCTCGATCAGGAGATAGCGCGCCATCGTGGGCACCAGCGTACGGGACAGCAGGTAGGACGCCAGCATCGCGAATACCACCGCCTCCGCGAGCGGTACAAACAAGTACTTGGAAACTCCCGTTAGGAAAAACATGGGCACGAACACGATGCAGATTGAAAGGGTGGAAACCAGAGCGGGGACGGCTATCTGCGACGCGCCGTCCAGAATTGCCTGAATGATTTCCTTGCCTTGGTCGAGATTGCGGTTGATGTTTTCAACTTCCACTGTTGCATCGTCCACCAGGATTCCCACGGCTAGCGCGAGACCCCCAAGCGTCATGATATTGATCGTTTCACCGAGCGCGCTCAGGACCACCAGCGAAGTCAGAACGGAAAGCGGAATGGACGCCGCGATAATCAGCGTGCTGCGCCAGCTCCCCAGGAAGACGAGAATCATCAGGCCCGTTAGGCAGGCGGCGATCACGCCTTCGCGAACGACCCCCTTAATTGACGCGAGCACGAATATGGACTGGTCGGAGAGCGCCTGAACTCTGAATTCCGGAGGGAGTCCCGCCAAGATGGTCGGCAGCAATTTCTTAATATTGGAAATAATGTCGAGCGTAGACCCGCCATTTTTCAAGATCGACAATAGGGCGGCGCGCTTCCCGTCCACGCGCACAATGTTCGTCTGTGGCGGGAAACCGTCGCGAACGTTCGCAACGTCGTGAATGTAGATGGTCGAATTCCCGGACTGCTTGACCGGGAGGTTATTCAATTCCTGAATCGTTTGAGGAGCGCCGTTCATTTCGACTTGGTACTCAAACGAGCCGATCTTAGCCGTGCCTGCCGGCAGAATCAGGTTCTGATTGTTAACGGCATTGACGATATCCAGAGGAGAGAGCCCTTTGGCTTGCAGCGCTTGGGGATTCAGGTCCACCTGAATCTGGCGCTGTTTTCCGCCGTAAGGATACGGCACGGCGACTCCAGGGATGGTAATCAGTCCTACGCGGAGGAAATTCTGGGCGAGATCGCCCAGCTCCTGCTCGGAAAGGCCTTGGCCCGAAAGTCCAAGCTGCAGGATGGGAACGGTAGAAGCATTGTACTGGAGAATGAATGGCGGCTGCGTTCCGGGAGGCATGGAATGGATGGACGATTGGGAGATCGCCGTCACCTGGGCGACCGCGCTGCTGATTTGCACGCCCGGCTGAAAGAAAACCTTCACAATGGCGCGGCCGTTCAGCGATTGCGATTCGATGTGCTCGATATCGTTGACGGTGGTGGTCAGCGAGCGCTCGTAGTTATAGACAATGCGATCGGATATTTCCTCCGGCGAAAGCCCTGCATAACCGAACAGAACGCTGACGACGGGGATGTTGATATTCGGAAAAATGTCCACGGGCGTGCGAAGAATCGAAAACACGCCCAGGATCAGAATCAGAATCGAGGCGACGACAAAGGTATAGGGACGGCGTAACGCGAGTCGGACGATCCACATCTGTTCAGCGCTCCAGAAGTTCCTATATGAGACGTACCGACCACCCGTCAGGGTTTCGAGCAGGCATTATCTCATGTGCGCCCCCGATCATCGAGGCGGTGGCGCCGCCTGTGATGCATGGTAAGCCGGGTCCTTTGCCCTTTCCCTGGATTCCCGAGCGCTCGACAAAGAATTTTGGGTCGGGTGCGACACCTTCGTCACTTCCGTTGAATCAGAACCTGTGGGGCCGCTTGCCCGGTGCGCGGCGGATGCAAGCTATTGACGAATCGAGTGGCGTCCGTCAAAATACCCTTCGGACTGCGCGCGCGCCCGTCGGAGGGAAAATCTGATGGCGGTGACCTCGGTCAACATTCTTCTCCTGATCCTGCTGGTTTTGGCCACGATCCTGTTCATCTTCGGCCCGGTTACGGCTCTGGGTGTGATGTTCTGGCATTGGCACAAGGAATTGAAAGAAACCGCCCGTTTGCGCCTATCGAGAAGCACGCAAATTAGGTAGCAGCAATCACTTACAAGCCGGGTCTCGAGCGGGATCGAAGTCCGGGCCAACGTTACTTCTGCGAAACGTATTTCTGCGTGGAGGTGAGGCCTTCCTGTGCAGCTTCCAATTGCCGGATCGTCGGAGCCAAATTGTGTTTTTCGAAGCAATGCGCGATTGCTCTGCCGATTTCGTCGTACCGGCCCGTTGCCAACGCAACCGCGCTTGGCCCAGCGCCGCTGAGGGCGATTCCCAGCAGACCGGGCGTGCGCGGCAGCGCGAGCACTTCGGCGAGCCCTGGAATAAGTGCCTGGCGCGCCGTCTGATGCAACCGATCTTGCATCGCGTCCCACAGGAGTTCGTAGCGACGGTCCTCGAGCGCGGACACGAATAGCGCCGACCTCTGCAAATTGAACACCGCGTCGGCGCGCGAAATGCTCCCGGGCAGCACGGCGCGCGACTTCTTCGTTTCGAGCTTCACGTTCGGCGTGACCACGATCAAGCGAATCACCTTTGGCCAGTGCTTCCGCACGGCGGCAACCGTTCCGTCGGGACGGCTGAAGGTCACAACCAGCCCGCCCAGCAGCGCCGCGGCGACGTTATCGGGGTGGCCTTCCATCTCTGTCGCGTAGCGCAGCGTTGCGTCCTTCGCGATGGCGCGACCGGTGACCGCAAAACCCAGCGCGATGCCTGCCACGGTTGCTGCTGCGCTGCTGCCGAGTCCGCCTGCCACGGGAATTTCGTTTTGCACCGCGAGCCGCACGCGCGGCAAAGCGAATCCTTCGCGGTCGGCCGTATGGCGCATCGCGCGGAAAATCAAATTTTGATCGGGTTCGCTGGGAAGTTCTGACGTGCCGCGCACGCCGCGGCTTCGCGCCAAAGCTCGCCCTTCGGGTTTCGCGAGCACCGTGGCCCGCACGCTAAGATACATTTCCAGCGCGAGGCCCAGGCAGTCGAAGCCCGCGCCCATATTGGCCGTGGAAGCGGGAACGCGCACTTCAAACGAACTTTGCCGGGAGGCTGTCATCGGATTGGGCCGATCGCCGTCGCTATCGTCGCCGTTCCAAGGTTGCCAGAATCGCGGCTTTGTTTGCAGCCACGCGCTGGGGCGAGTTCTGAAATGCGCCGTGAATCGCCTGGGGCGCCCCGGAACCATCCTTCGCGCTCGAATCAATCGCCAAAGTTCCGCGATGATACGCGGTCACGTAGTCCGGATCCTTGAGCATATGGCCGGTCAGCACGGCGACCACGTTTTCATCGGCCCGAATGTGTCCGGCGGTCACCAACTTCCGGATTCCCGCGACCGTGGTGGCGGAGCCCGGCTCGCAACCGATTCCGTCGTGGCCGATGATGGCCTTCGCGTCGGCAATTTCCTGCTCGCTCACGGAGATGACTTTTCCCTCCGAACGCAACACCGCGCGCAGCGCTTTCTTCCACGATACGGGCGCTCCGATTTTGATCGCCGTAGCTAGCGTGCGTGGATTTTCGACTGGCGCCATTGTCTCCGGGAGATTCGCGCCGCCGGCTGCCTGCTTCAGATCGAGCGTCGCGAACAGCCGCGCCACCGGCGCCGCGCCTTCCGCCTGAATTACGCTCAGTTTCGGCAGCCGATCGATCATGCCGAGATCGAGCAACTCCTGAAATCCCTTGCCCAGTGCGGTGCTGTTGCCCATGTTTCCGCCGGGCACGACCACGTGATCAGGAACCTGCCACAGGCACTGCTCCATCATTTCAAATGCAACCGTCTTCTGCCCTTCGATCCGGAATGGATTGATCGAGTTCGCCACGTAAATCGAGGGATCGTCGCCCAGTTCTTGAATCAGGCGCATGCAGTCGTCGAAGTTGCCGTCGATTTCGCAGACCAGCGCGCCGTAATCCAGGCTTTGCGCGAGTTTTCCCGAAGAAATCTGTCCACGCGGCAGCAGTACGGCGGACTGCAATCCAGCCCGTCCCGCGTATGCCGCAAGACTCGCCGAAGTATTTCCCGTGCTGGCGCAGACCGCCGTGCGCGCGCCGAGCACGACCGCCTGAGTGATGGCGGTTGTCATGCCTGTGTCCTTGAACGAGCCGGTCGGATTGCAGCCTTGATGTTTCAGGCGCAAATCGTCCAGGCCGCAATACTGCGAGGAGCGCGGTCCGTGATAGAGCGGAGTATTGCCTTCGAACAACGTCACGAACGGGATGGGCTCATCGAACGGAAGCATTTCCCGATAGCGCCAGACTCCGCTCACGTCGCGCGGATCGCGCGAGGCAGCGCGAGCCGCCCAGCGCTGACGCATCGCGGCCGGATCGCCGGATGCATCGAGATGGCAGAGAATTTCGAGCGTCCCGCCGCATCGCGGGCACACGTAGATGCGCTCGCGAAGGCCGTACGTCGCGCCGCAGGCGGAATCAATGCAGCGCTGCACGGCCTTTTCGGCCGTCTGGTCCGCCGCGCGCGCGGTTTTTTCCATCATTTCAGGAACCCTTGGCTTTCGATCCCGCCAGACCGAACTCCCGGTGCGTCGCTGCGAGAGCAGCCTTGATTTCCTTTTCGAACACGACGAACGAAATGTTCGTCTCCGACGATCCCTGCGCGATCGCGATGATGTTCACGTTCTCGCGTCCCACCGCGTTAAATGTGCGCCCGGCGACGCCCGGAGTGCCGCGCATGTTTTCGCCGACCACGGCCACAATTGCGATGGTCGTATCCATCGTGATGTGCTCCACTTTTTCGTGTGCCACGTCCTGCGCGAATTCCTTGCGCAAAGCTTCGACCGTGCGCTTGGCATCGGCGGCGGCGACGATGAAGCAGATGTCATTCTGCGACGAGGATTGCGTGATCAGCAGGATGCTCGCGCGCACTTCCGCCGTTGTCGAAAAGGTGCGGCCCACCACGTCGGTCAGGCCCACGATTCCGGGCCCGCCGATGGTGATCAGCGCGACGTCGCGAATCGCAGTCAGCGCTTTCACGCCTCCGCCGTTGGAGCGCCCCTTGGGCGTGATCTTTGTGCCCGTTCTCTCTGGCGTAAAGCTGTTTCGAATCCACACGGGAATGCCCGCTTGCGACACCGCATGCAGTGTTTTCGGATGCAACACTTTGGCGCCAAAATATGCGAGCTCGGTTGCTTCGCGGTAGGAGATTTCAGGAATCGTGCGCGCATCGGGAACCAGCCGCGGGTCCGCCGTCATCACACCATCCACATCGGTCCAGATTATCACTTCGCCTGCGCCGAGCGCCGCGCCCAAAATGGTGGCCGAGTAATCCGATCCGCCGCGCCCGAGCGTCGTCAATACGCCTTCGTGCGTCGCGCCAATGAACCCGGTGACCACGGGAACCACGCCTTCCACAAGCAATGGATGCAGGCGTGCTTGGGAGCGTTCGCGCGTGCGATCCATCCGGGGATCAGCGCCGCCGTGGCTGGCGTTCGTCACGATGAGTTCAGTGGCTTCCACCGATTCACTGGGTGTTCCCAATTCTGAAAGAGCGCCGGCAATGATTGGCGCAGAAAGCCGTTCCCCCAGGCTTGAAATCGCATCGAGCGAGCGCGGAGTCAACTCCTTCAGCAGCGCGGTGCCCTTGCAAAGGCGCTCGCCTTCATCGAAGATCTTTCCGACGCAAATCGCAACGCGCTTCCGTTTGGCATCGTCATGGAGTAGCGAGGCGAGCGCGGTCTCGTGCTGCAGGCGCAGCGACGCGAAAATCACGTCCACTTGCTTGCCCTCGGCCAATGCCGAAAGATTTGCGGCGTCAATCAAGCGGTTTGTCACGCCGCTCATCGCCGAGACCACGACAACGATCGGGCCTTCCGCCGCCGCTCCCTTCACAATCTTCGCGACGCGCGCGATACAGGATGCATCGCCGACAGACGTGCCGCCGAATTTCATTATTCGCAATGACTTTTTCATGTCTTAGGAGAATCCGGCGCAAAGCAATTCGAAGTGGCCTGATGCGAGAGCAACCCGGCGTTTACGATGGCCGCGCCTGTAAAAACTATACACTATGCGGGCAAATCCGCGCGACGCCTGTTCGGCGCGTGTTGTGGTCAATTTGCAACCTGTGACGGCCGCCTTCTTACCAACATCCAATTATTTCGGAGGTGTTTTCGCCATGACGCTACAGTTTCTTGCCGTTGTAGTGCTGGGTCTACTGTGTGGAAGTGAGCTAAATGTGGCAGCGTTCGCCCATCCCACACTCAATCGTCAGCCGCTGGAAATTCATATACCGGTGCGCTCGTCGTTCGCCGCGCTGTTTGGTCAGGTGGTGCCGTTTTGGATGGCGGGCTCCACGCTGCTGAATCTACTTCTGCTGTTGCCCGTCGTGCATCTCGGCAGACTTGCGTGGCGCCTGGTGGCAATCGCGTTTGCCATACAGATCCTCGCCATCGTGTTTTCGCTCGTTGGTCCCGTGCCCATCAACAACCGAATCGCGAAATGGACGGTGGGATCTCTTCGGAATGACCGGAGCGCACAGGAGCATCGCTGGGATCTATATCACTGGTTCAGAACATGTGGGCTGGTTGCTGCGTTCGCAATTCTTGTCTGCAGCGTGGGCGTTCGCTGAGAGGATGTGCGATGGGTCAAACTGACACACTGCCTGGCTTCGACCCTTGCAGCGAGTAAGTGGGAAGAAGCTTCCAGGGGTGTTGGGATGCGCCGGTCCCGCTGCCCCGCCGCTGAGGAAGCCGGTCGGAGCAGCGGTCCGGTCGCGTTTAGCGCTGGGCTGCGAGTGCGGTAACCAGAGCGCTGACCTGCGGCGTACCGAGCCCGGTGACGTAGTCATATCCAGGGCCGGCTGTGCACATCTTGCCGCATGTGCCGTTGGTGCCTTGTGTGACCGCTCGGAATTCCGAGTTCAGCCCCGTCTTCGCCAGCGAGTAAAGCGTGGTGTTCGTGCTGGAGAGGCTTGATTTGCGGGCGGCCGCACGCATCGAGTTGGTAATGGCAATCAACGCGGCCCATTGCGGCGTGCCCGCGCTCGTGCCACCCACTTGAAACCATCCGGCGTAGCCGCTGATTCCGACGGAATCGTAAACCGCGTAGCCTGTGCCGGGATTTCCGTTGTACGAAACATCTGGATTACCGCGGTAGCCGCGCGGATCATTCGGTATCCCGAATTGCGCCTGGAACGAAGGCTCGCGCTCGATCGCGCTCAATCCGCCGCCGCTGCCACTCCAAGCCGTTTCACTCTGATAGCCGCCGTTGGCGCTCAGATACAATGACGTCCCGCCGACTCCGATTACATCCGGCGACGCTGCCGGATACACTGCACCGGTCCCCGCATCGCCCGAAGCCGCCAAATAGGTCACGCCATTCGAGACGAAATTCCTGTCCATGCTCGTCTCGCCGGAAAACTCACTCACCGTCCAGCTCATAGAGACGGTTGACGCGCCATCGCGCACTGCGGTCGTCACACCGTTGACCAGATCCGTCAAGCTGTTGCTCGGTGTTTCCACCAGAAGAATGGTGGCCTTCGGGGCGATCGCGTGCGCCCACTCGACGTCCAGCGCGATTTCCACCGCCCAGTTGGCGTTCGCCACAGGTACCCGTCCATTCGAATAGACTTTGCGGAAGCAGCCGTTGCTGCTGGTGCAGGCCGGCAAACCAAATTGCCCGCTGAACACGCCGAGATCGGATTCCGCCTTGGCGTCGTCGTACGCGTCCACGATTCCGATCGTCTGCCCGGCGCCCTGATTCGTCACTTGGTCAAACCCATAAGCGTGGCGCACCTGCGCGGGAGCAAGTGCGGAAGTTGGCGGGCCGGATGTCGCGCCAATTGCCGACAGATGGTCCGGGGTATAAATCGAATAGTGCGGGCGCATGAAGCTAACGGGGCTTTCGCCGCCTTCGGTGAGGCGCGGCAGGTTCGCAATCACGTGCTGTGCGTGGAGTGGCTGGCCAAATAGCAGCGCGCCGGATAAAACCATGCAGCTGAATGCGGATTTGCGGATTCCCTCAGTACGCATCTCAATTTCCCCCGTCTGGGAGGTCCCTTGCGGTCGGGACCGGATGACTGGCTTCTTCCAGCGAGGATGAGGATAGCCGCCCGATCCAGGTATGCCCTATAGGCCAGGATTCTCAAATGACTGGTACGAACGTTCAAGCCTTGGACCTGTCCCGGCGGCCGCAGTATTCAATTAACATTCGTATTATCAGCTATATAGAAGGAGGCTGTCGATGAGGGCCAGCTCTTGGAACCTACGGCCGGCGGAGCCCGGTTTTGTCGCCAGCGAGTTGCCCGGTGTAAATTGCCATTCCCACGGCGGCGTCCATGCCAGCCTTTTCGAGCGCGTTCACCTCGCGCATGCTGCGAATTCCGCCTGCGGCTGTGATGGGCAACTTGGTGACACGCTGAAGCTGCCGAAACCACGCAAGGTCGGTTCCCTTCATCGTGCCTTCGTTGTCCACGAACGTGGAAAGGAACCCGGAGCAGAAAGGCTCAAGCTCGGGAATCACATCCGCGGGCCGAAGTTTCAGGCGTTCCCGCCATCCGCGCGCGACGATCCGGCCGC
>Ga0210404_10001247_pt1 | contig 11171 bp, 13 predicted proteins | sample IncBWH28MmetaG_FD_155455 | JGI IMG/M metagenome (GOLD analysis project Ga0210404, IMG submission 155455) | Forest soil microbial communities from Barre Woods Harvard Forest LTER site, Petersham, Massachusetts, United States - Inc-BW-H-28-M | ecosystem: Environmental > Terrestrial > Soil >... | reverse complement strand
TGGAGGATTCCATGCCTGCGATTATAAGTTTTGGGAATGTCTCTTCTAAGGTCTGGCGTAATGCACCAAGGATTTCGGCGGTACTACCATAGAAATAGACTGGGATTCCCTCTGCCGCAGCTCGGGAGCATATCTTCAGGGTCAAAGTCGGTCCATAAACGCGGTCCGGGAGTCGCGCTTCGTGGAGGAGGTTCACTGCCCAGCGAACCGGTTGCCCATCCGGCACGAGCAGATCGAAGTGGTTGAGACGAAACTTCTGTTCGCGTTCGAGTGCACCTGTCATTAGTCCGTGAACCGCTAAGGCCGAAATGGTCGTCGCGCGTTTTTCGCGGGCAGCGCGGAAAACAACGTCTATAGCGGCCTCATAATCCATCGCGTCGATCAGGATACCGAGTACATTTAGCTTGCCAGCATTTCGCATTGGCGGCTCCAACGTTCCCGGTTGACCTCAAACATCTCGTGCAGGATGTGTGGAACGTTGTACTGCAGATTCCATTCCGGGTAGTGTTGCTGGAAGCGAGAAATATCGCTAATCCACCAAATATGATCTCCACGTCGGTTGACGTCGACGTAACGGGAATTGAGTTGTTTCCCTGAAATTTGTTCGCATAGCTCCATCGCCTCAAGCATAGAACAGTTGCTGTGTCGGCCTCCGCCGATGTTGTAAACCTCGCCTGGGCGAGGCCGGTTAAAGAATTCATGGAAGGCACAAATTAGATCAGCACTGTGGATGTTGTCGCGCACTTGTTTCTTCTTGTATCCGAAAATTGTGTAAGGGGTTCCGGTCACCGCACACTTCATCAAATAGGCAAGAAACCCATGCAGCTGGGTGCCACAGTGATTTGGACCCGTTAGACAGCCTCCTCGGAAACAACCGGTTTTTATGCCGAAGTAGCGACCATATTCCTGTACCAGAAGATCCGCTGCGACTTTGGACACTCCGAATAAGCTGTGCATCGTCCGATCAATGGGCATGCTCTCTGGAATACCATCCTTGGCGTAGGAATGGCTAGGCTCGACTTCCCACCGAGTTTCGCGTTCCACCATAGGCAGGTAGTTTGGAAGGTCTCCGTAAACCTTGTTCGTCGACATGAAAATGAACACAGCCTCCGGAGCGAATAGTCGAGTGGCCTCCAGCATGACAGAAGTCCCGTTCGCATTCACAGCAAAGTCGACAGTAGGATTGCTGGCCGCCCAGTCGTGAGATGGTTGAGCCGCGGCATGGATGATGAGAGAGATATCACCCTTATAATGCTCAAAAATGTGACCGATACTTTCCGAATCCCGGATGTCCGCCTCATAGTGACAATAAGCAGAAATGTCTCGGATTAACTGATCGCGGACCCACTTGGTCGAGGCCTCCTCACCGAAAAAATGGGCTCGCATGCCGTTGTCGATTCCGACCACGTCCATTCCTAGCGAGGCAAAGTAGGCGACAGCTTCGGAACCAACTAGACCAGCTGAACCCGTAATGATCGCAACGCTCACCTTATCCTCCTAAGCACCGTCGCCCGAAAGCACTGCAGAAAATGTCCCGAGCAAAATGCTGAAGTCCATCCCCAGGCTCCAGTTTTCGATGTACTCAAGGTCAAGTGCTACACTCTTTTCAAACGAAGGGTTTCGACGCGCAGTGACCTGCCACAGGCCTGTTAGACCCGGGGTTACGTCTAGGCGGCGCAAGTGCTTGAGTTCGTACCGTTTGTAATCGTCAACTGGGTGTGGACGCGGTCCAACCAGGCTCATATCACCAGTGAGAACGTTCCAAAGTTGAGGGAATTCATCGAGGCTGTATTTTCTAAGAAGTCTTCCAACCCGAGTGATGCGGGGATCATTCGTTATTTTGAAAATCACGCCTTCACGTTCATTCAAGTGCCGGAGCGAGTCTTTCAAGGAGTCAGCATTTGTGACCATCGTACGAAATTTGTAACAGACAAACAGCTTTCCTTTCTTGCCAACCCGGCGGCTTCGATAGAAAACCGGACCCGTGGAGTCGCATTTGATCAAAACCGCTATTGCCATCAAAAGTGGGGAAAGCGCAACGAGACCAAACAGGGCACCGATGACATCGAACAGACGCTTTGCCAGCCTGGCTAGGAGCGGAACGGGTTCGCCGTAGAGTGACATCACCGGGATGCCACCCATGTGCTCGAGGGTGGCTCGGCCTCCGTATGCGCCATACATCCTTGGAATGAGCTTGATGTCCAGGTTATTCCGTTTGGCTTCAAGGATCACCTGCTTTACCAGGCGCTGCATGGAAGAGATCGTAATGATGATTTCATCCACAAACTGGGCGCGAGCGATGGTGGAGAGATCCTCAATTCTGCCCAATACTCTTGGATTAGTAGCGTGGTTTTGATCGATGAACCCTCTTACTACCCAGCCGAGCTGCTTGTTTTGGTCCAGGTAACTTGCGACCTCTCGGCCCGCTTTTCCGGCCCCGATTATTAGGACATTCTTGACCCCGACTCCGGCAGCTACACGACGTTCAACCATTCCGCGTTTCCAGAGTCGCCAGGTGCTCAGCGTCACGATGTTAAGAACAGCACTTCCCCACACCACCAGCCGCGATATGGTGTGAACTCCTGAAGCGTAGATCGAGGCCGTTAGGAGCACGGTCGCAAAACAAACTGCTTTCGCCACCGCAAGGGTCTCGTCCAACCTCGATCGGTCGCGTGCGGTGTGGTAAAGAGCTTGTGTGTGGCAGAAGAGAGCAACTAGCGGAGCGTAGAGCACCAAGAAACTCAAGTAATGCGGTGGCACGCCCGAACCAAACAGACTGAACATCACGTCGAATGGTGAGCCACCACCTCGACCCCCGAACCAGCGGAGTTTCGCCACCAGTATGAAATCGAACAACACCAGAAGCATGTCGGTCATCACATATGCCAATTGGACCCACGGGCCGCCCAAAATCTGTGGGGTGGCCAGTGGGCCCTTAGCACGCGCGAACGGATGTGTAGCATGTGTTATCCGTTTTGCGGACAGTGATCCGGTTCCTGTTTCAATTGCGCCGACAAGAACTGGCGCACCCGTCGTCTCTCGCTTTTTGCGGTGAGCAGAAGCCAAAGATGCGGTGGTGCCTTCACCTGGAGGGCGTTGGTAAACAATGGGTGCGTCAGCCATGAAACCGTCTTCGACTGTGTATTCCGGGTGGGATAGGATTGTGTGGCCGTTACTTCCCGGTACTAACTAACTTCTGTAACGATGGAAAACAAATCCGCCACCGCGCTAACCCGTACGTGTATGCGCAGAGGCAAATCTATGGTTGCGACTAAAGCAAGCGATAGATTTTTTCCGGTATGGGAAAGGTGCGATTGTTCAGCACTGTCCCGAGCACCCGAACATTGCCGGCCTCAAGCGCCTGCTTCGCCCTTCGCGCCACCACCCTCCGGGTGGAATTCGCCTCCAGCACGATGACGACACCGTCCACCATTTGACCCAATAGCGTTGCGTCGCCGTACAACCCGGCTGGCGGTGCACTGATGACCATATAAGCGAATTGATCGCGCAGGTCTTTTACGAATGCCCCTACCTGCTCCAAGGTTGGAAGGCCGCCGTTCTTGGCAGCCGAGTCACTCGATGCAAGCCAGAGGTTTTCTGTGATTTGTCTCATGAGCTTGTAGGTAGTCCCGCCTTCCGAAAGAGGTAAACTGTCGGACGGGAACAGCTCAGGCAATCTTGCTGGCCCACGTAGGTTCGCATCCACGACACAGACCAGTGACGGAACCTCTTCTGCCAAGCGACGTGCCACCCTTGCGCATAATGAATGGCTGCCATCGGCCTCATCGATCCCGCAAAAGACCACTTGCCGTCGGCTGCTGTGGCCGCTGTCGTTCGTTGCCAGGAACAAAAACTGCACGAGTCTGAGGATCTCTTCGCGCGCGAATCCATCGGGATCCGATAGCGAGACGTTGCCGTGGGGGGGGCGGCCATTACCGGACGTTGTCTTTGTGACCGGAGGAACGCGGAGGAGTTCCTGATGTTGCTGGACCCGCTCCAGTATCTCGAAATTCCTGCTCATACTTCCTTCTTCACTTTGCCAGCGCAAGAATCGGTTCTTGTTCGCTCTGCAACGGTCGGGTTGAATTCTGTGGGGCCGGAGGCAGAAGTACTGGAATCTTTTGTCCTATCTCGATGCTGTTCAGATCGAGGTCGAGGCCAGGATTGAGGGCTTGGATCTGCTGCCCAACACGGAGGTTGTAGCGTCCCAAGTATCGAAGACAGATTTGCCTCAGGGTCTGTCGAGGCTCGACCAGCACGATGCGATACTCGGATAAGCGATTCCGCAAACCCACTTGTGTCGTGGCCGTGGTTTTTGCGGAAGGCGTCTGGGCTGTCGCAGCAGCGATGGGTATGCTCTCGGCAGACACCGGAATGAGCGGCTCAGATCGCGCGCCTATCGTCATGCCCTGCGTCAATGCGAGCAGGAAAGCCAGCAGGCAGGCTGTGCTGCTTACATATCTGTCGAACCAGCTCTGGGTTGACCCCCGTCGCAAGCTGGCCGTTTGGGCTGTTCTCGCTGAGGTCTCGGGCAACTCTCGGCGCTCCGGCCCGGGCCTCTGGTGTTTTAATGAGACGACCTTTTGACCCAATGACCTCAAATTCTGGTCAGCCGCGACACTCTCCACAATTTCGCGGTCAATCTTCTTCTGATTCAGCGCAAATGCCATGGACATTGCGCCAAAACAGATGTTGTTGATGTTGCGTGGAATCCCCTGGCTCTCTTGCGCCACTAACTGCAAAGCATCAGGGGTAAACAAAGGCTTGCCTTGATAGCCAGCCACTACCAACCGGTGGCGAATGTACTGCTCCACCTCCACTGCATTGAGCGGGTCAAGGAAATTCGTTACCGAAAGTCGCTGGGTGAGTTGCAGCATTTCCGGCTTCATCAGCGTGTGGGCCATTTGAGTCTGGCCCGCAAGGATGATCTGCAGAAGCTTGCCTTGAGATGTTTCGAAATCCGATAGCAGACGCAAGCTCTCTAACGCTGATTCGCTCAGGTTCTGGGCCTCATCAACTACGAATACCAGTTGCCTTCCTGCCCTCGCTCCTTGCAGAAGCGCTTCGTTCAATTGGTAGTGCATGGAGACGGGATCGGAGTACGGCGAGATGCCAAGGTCGAGCAGCAGGTAGCGGATCAGATCGTCCGCGCTGCAGCAGGTTTGGAACAGGAATACTGTTCGTACCGAAGTTCTCCGGAGGCGCTGCAATAACTGAAACAGCAGAATAGTCTTTCCCATTCCCGGCTGCGCTACTAGGGCCATGAACCCGCGACGCTGCTCTATGCCGTACCACAATGAGGCCAAAGCTTCGCGGTACATCTGGTTCAGATACAGAAACCGCGTGTCTGGCGTCACGCCAAACGGCTGCTCTAGCAGGTTGTAATATTCAAGTAACATGGCGTCACCCCCCGTTTTGCGGGATTGATGCCAACACCGGTGAATTCAGGAAATCCAATACTTCGTCCGGTGTGCGGAACGATGGATCGAGGAAATCGGAGGCAAACGCCAACCCGATGCTCCCCGTGGTGGCTAACAGCACGCCAAGGAAGCCGTATGACAAGAAAGAGCGGGCAGGCAGGGCCGGGACTGTCGGCGGCTCCGCGATCGCCACGTTCAGTATTCCACCCCGATCCAGCGCATCATTGATTCGAGCTTCTTCCTCTTTGCGCTGATACAGCAGATAGTTCTCTTCTTGCGTCTTGGCCGTTCGCTGCAGATCCTGCTGAACGATGGTGGCCTGCTGCAATGCGCGAGCGCTGCCACGATACTTAGTGAGCGCTGTCTGGATGGCAACAGCTCGAGCCTTTAGTCCGCTCAGGTCGGTATGGGCCTTTGCCAGCTCTGAATTCACCCATTCGAAGACTGGGTTCTGGTCGGTCGTTTCGTCTCGGACCGGTGCGTTTTTCTCCCCGGCAATCGCAGCGCGGGTCTCGCTTATCTGCTTCTCCAGTTCCACAACGGGACGGTAGGTCGGCTCGAACTTGGAGAGTAGCTCCGTCCTCTTCAATTCCAGCGCCAGCAAAGAAGACTTCATTTGCTGGAGTAGCTGCGGATTATCGGCCGTCCGGAGCTGAGTAGTCAGGCGACGAGGAATCGACGCTGCTTGCTGTTCTAGCGTCCGGATGCGTTGCTCAGTTTCCGCAATCGCGGCCTGTGTCTGTGTTAGAGATGCTTCCAGTTCACTGGTCTTCTGCAGAGTAAGATCGCGTTCGAGCTGGGCGGATACAACCCCTTGCTCGTCAGTGAAGTCCGTAAGGCGGGTCTCAGCGCTACTGAGGCCCTTGCGGAGCTGCTCGGTCTCCCGATCGAAGAAGCCGAACTCGCCGGACGACCGGTGCACCTGAAGGCGTTTCTCCAGATAAAGGCTGGCGAGCGAATTCAGCAGACGGGCAGCCAGATCAGGGTCGGACGACTCAAAGCTTACAGAAATCATGTTGGTCTTACGCAGGGGTTCCGCATTCAACCTGCTCGCTAGTTGGCGCACGGCTCTTGCGATTCCGACTTCCTCGCTCGATTTCCCAAACCAGGTTCGCCAGGAGCTCTCCTTTGATTGCAGGCTGTTCCCAATCACGACCTTTCGCAGAAGGTCCTGACTGTTCAATAGCTCGACCTCAGAATTCAGCTCCGACTCCGTAATTTCCTCCTGGACCACTTGAGCCGGGGCGTTTGGTTGGGACGTCACCATGGGGTCCACGCGCTCACGCCGGACTAAAATCTTCATCTCCGCCTTGTATGTGGGGGTCAGCGTTCCCGACACCACAACCACAAGCAAGATGAGGACGAACGAAATCAGTAAGATGCGTCTCTGACGAAAGACGACGGCCAGCAGATCACGCACTGTCAGCGTGACAGGTCGGTGATGATCGACCACTAAGTCGGTTGGTTCTCGTTGCATGGTCAGCCTCATCCAGTGGCCCTCAGAACATAGTGGGGCTCGCATACATGCCCATGCTGGTTGTCGGCAGGTAGCGCTGTATCTTCGAAATCTTGTTTTGTGGCACGAACAGCATGTCACCGGGCAACAGATGTGGGTCTTCCTGCAAGTTACGCGAAGCTAACATCTGCTTCACGTTGAACACCCGGGCTTCGACCGTCTCATTGGAAACGTGGCGGAACAGCACGACCTGGGAGTGCTTTGCTGCCGTTGTAATGTCACCGGCTATGGCCAACGCTTCCACTAGAGTCGTGTCGCTGCGCAATTCGTATTTGCCCGGGTGTCCGACCTGGCCAGCAGCAATGAAGAAAGGTTTATCAAAATCCTTGAGCGAGACCGTGACGATTGGCTCATGGAGAATGCCCTGATACGCGCGCCGAATGGCCTCCGTGAGCTCGGGGAGAGTCTTATCCTCCACCTTGAGATCGCCCACCTCGTTGAGAGTCACGAAACCGTCAGGCTGGACCGTAATTGTCTGATCAAACTCCGGCGAGAACTTGAACTTCACCTCGACGACATCACTCTTCCGCAAGCGGTAGCGCGGGTCCCGCTCACTGAATCGCATCTCTGTCGAATTCGTCTGTGGCGGCAGATCTGCCCGTTCCGCTCGCACGGAGGCGCCGTAAGTTTGCTTGTGCCGTCTGTGCTCCCGAGGAGGCACTCAGCCCCAGAAGGACGACAAAAAGTGAGGTAATGCAGCTCCGAAACATTTTCAAACTCCATTCATGTCATGCATTCAGCTGTGCGTCTCAACTCGGTTTTCCATTCGGTGTGCACGCTGCCGCCATAACCCCCGACAGGCTCCACATCGAAGTTGTACACGCTCACCGCCAGGGAACGCTGAATCAGCTCGATCGAGATCACAAGTTTGGAGGCAGAGTCGCGTCCGACAAGAATCCCCTCCACGCCGTCAAGCGAGCTCCCACGGATTCTCACACGCTCCCCCAGTTGCAGGAACGGATAGGGGGAGCAGTTAACTTTCTCCTGGAGTACGGCATAAACGGTGGCGATTTCTTTATCTGGGATGGGAACCGCACCTTGCCGGTTTCCGACAAACTGCGCTACGCCGCTGGTCTTGAGCACGCGGAGCTGCGCCTCAGCCGAGTTCGGAATTTGGACAAACACGTACCCTGGAAGCAGGGGCACGTCCACTGACTTGCGTCGGTCGCTCCAACGATGCATCTCCCTCACCAGGGGAAGGAAGGTTGTGACACCCACGTTGGTGAGGGCGCTGGCCACCAACTTTTCATGGCGTGACCGACTCCAGACGGCATACCAGCGCAGCGCGTTCGCCGTTTCATTCTCAGATCCGATAAGCCTATGCACAGCTCCGCCCTTTCACTCCCATTTCTGGCGAATACATGGTCATCGACATCAGCGAAGAACACTACTGCCGGGTCAACAAACTGGCAGCCACTTCTTCGATGTCGTAGCCCAGTTGCCCACCTTCTAGTCCACCTTCTAAACGACCAGCCACCGCAAACCCGGCGACCTTATAGCAGGTTTCCACTCTGGTCACTTGCCCGATGCAGCGAAACCGAACTTGGTGCGGGACCAGATCGAAGGCCGGGATGACGAACTCCAGCTCAACTTGCGTGCCGAGGGGCGGGTATTTCGAGGTGAAGATGAACATGCCACCCATTCCCACGTTCCCGGAGTTACCAACATCGTAGTGTTCTGCGCTGTCGGCCCAGCGGAACAAGACGGGCACCAAAAATCGAAACCGGCGAAAGATCCTGCGATCGATGGAACGCTGCACGTGATTTGTGGCTTTCGCAACTCGTGCCACCATAGCCAGCGCGCTCGCGCGGTACAAGCGGGCGATAGTCCATGTCGATCAAGACGAATGCCCTGCCTGATGTTGTGGCGATCTTTCCTGTCTGTTGTGGATCGGAAGTTTCTCAGAGAGGGGTTAACATCCCCCAGCAACGAAGTGAGTAGTTCGTACCCATGATTGGAGAATAGTGCCCTACGAACAATGAGGAGAAATCTTCTCGCGCTACTTCAAGGATGGGACAGTATCACATTGTCAGTAAACCGAAACGTCGCTCCACAAGCGTCTTCATGTCCAAGTGATTTGCCGAATTGATTTTTTGCTCTTGTCCTGCTCCGTGTCATATGTTAAGACTGCGTCCTCGCAAACATTGTGGTGTGTCTCCTGGTTTTTGCCTTTGCCTCCCCCGAAGGCCGAGGGCTCGCCGCCCGGTTCGCCCCTTATGTTCAAAGAGGCCCCGAGTGTCCAGCTCGGGGTGGTGCACTACAATGCCGTTACATTCAGCAGCAGGTCCTAAGCAAGCACAACCCATTCGCATTTTGGTTGCGGATCGCAACCGTATGGCCAGCCAACTCCTGGCGGAATCGCTCGGGCGAGACCCAAGCTTCGAAATACTCGGTGTAGCCGGAGCAGCTGACATCTTTCCTATTGCTGCCCGCGAACCCGACGTCTCGCTGATCAGCATGGAATTTGATGCCTGCCCCAAGAAGGGACTGGCGATCGCAAGAGGCCTGAACGCGGTTCACCGTGGTATTCAGATCGTGATTCTGCTTGAAGAGAACAGGCGAGAATCGGTCATCGCCTCTTTTCGCTGTGGTGCAACCGGTGTGTTCTGCCGAAGCGAGCCGATCTCGGAACTCCACAGCTGCATTGAGCACGTCAACCGGGGGGAGATATGGGCTGGACGCGACCAGGCTCAGTACGTGCTTGAGGCGCTCCGGAACACGCCATCCTGCGACGGCATCGAGGACGATAAGCTCTGCTTGCTGTCGAAGCGGGAACTGGAGGTGGCCGAACACGCCGCGCAAGGACAAAGCAACAAGCAGATCGCGGATGAACTGAAGCTCAGCGAACATACCGTCAAGAATTATCTTTTCCGCGTCTTTGAGAAACTGGGCGTGTCGAGCCGGTTCGAGTTGCTGTTTTTATTGTTCAACGAGCGCAATCGTCCCGCCCTCGGCCGAGCGGCAACCTTCGATGCAGCCGGGTTGAATCGCCCCATCGAGAGCTATCTGAGGGCGGCTGAAGAAGGATTCATTGCCGCTCAGTATCTGGTCGGGCTGGCCCATCTGGAGGGCTACGGCATGGAAAAGAACGGTCGCTCTGCCTACTACTGGCTGAGAATGGCGGAGGAAAATTCCCGTGAGCTCCGGCTGCGCACTCGTGCTCTGACCGAGGAACTGAAACCCCAGATGCGACCGGAAGAATTGGAGACTCTCGAGCGCAGCATTGCAACTGCGGTCGCACGCAACAAGCTGCTGACCGCCAAACGGCCCGTGGAACTCATCAAGTGGAACTCATCAAGCGGGGCACGCCTTCGCTCTTGCGGATAATGTGAGAACTCTCCAAGGTAATCCTCACGGGAGCAAGACGTCCACAGTTGATCCATGCACGGAGCGGGATACCAGGTTCGTGGAACTGGGGGAATGCCTGTGCGAACACGGGCTGGCCATTACTGGAGGTTGGAGAACCGGAAGTCGTTCGACGAGGATTGTGCAACTTGGCTGCACAAGGCGCGTGAAATGCCGAAGGAGCAGTTCAAGCGGGAAGTGGAGAAGGAACTAACCGGGAGATAGACAGAACCGCATGAAATTATCTATTTCAAGATCTACAAGAGCCAGATCCCGGTCAACGAGCAGGCTCTGCTGCTGCAGTCAAGAGGCGTATAGTGAATCCATCGACTGCCAGGAGGGCTTTGGCCCGAGCGAGGTACCAGGCGCCGCGTTCGCAGCCAGCCGTATTGTCGGCGAAGCGGCGACGAACCCAGAGCTGAGCGGCGACGGCGTGGTGTCCGCCATTTGCCGCCGCAGAGCAGGTCGCAATCGCAATCGGACGATTCACTGACGCCCTGACCTCGGGCCCGTTAGCGATGATCGTGCCCTGTAAGCTGCCACCAGGGGTTTCGACATTATGTTTGCTTGCTTCGACCGCAGCACTTGCGCGCAGAACGGCGAGAACGCAGGGGTATCCGGCAACCAGGAAGGCAGTGGTCGTACTCGCTTGCTTTATCGCCCAGCATCTTTGGAATGGGGAGAGGATCCGTTGGAACGGGCAGTTTTGGCAAGTTTGTGGCTAACGCGCCAACAACCCTTCAAGCTTTACGCTTTAAACCTGGGATTCTAGTGCGCTTGTCTGGTGTTGACATGGGGTACGTGGAAACAATGTGTCGCTTTGGTCGTACTTATCGGACTCTTAGCTGCTTACTCCACTGTTGCAAACGTCAAGCAAAAATCAACGACCA
>Ga0210404_10001245_pt1 | contig 11175 bp, 8 predicted proteins | sample IncBWH28MmetaG_FD_155455 | JGI IMG/M metagenome (GOLD analysis project Ga0210404, IMG submission 155455) | Forest soil microbial communities from Barre Woods Harvard Forest LTER site, Petersham, Massachusetts, United States - Inc-BW-H-28-M | ecosystem: Environmental > Terrestrial > Soil >... | reverse complement strand
ACGGTTCCGCTGGTTTTCGCGAGCGCCGGAAATGGGACGTGGCTTTCGTATTTGGGCGCCACGGTTTGCACGCTGCTGGTGGCCATGTGCATCGCGCGATTCGCGCAGGAATCCGCGTCGCCGGGCTCGCTCTATGCTTACACGACGACGTCGCTGCCACTGGCGCTCGGGAGCGTTGCGGCTTGGGCACTGTTGCTGGCCTACGTGGCCACGGGCGCATCCGTGGTCGGAGGATTCGTTCACTACGCGAACGTGGTGCTCACTGAGTTTCTTCACGTCGCCATTCCGGCGATACCCCTGGCCGTGTTTGCGGGGGTGATTTCCATCTGGATCGCCTACCGCGACGTGAAGGTTTCGGCGCGCCTGATGGTTTATATCGAAGTGGTTTCCGTTCTGCTGATCTGCTGCGTGTTTGCGCCGCTGCTGTGGCTGCACGGTTTTCACTTCGATCCGGTGCAGCTGAAACTCCGCGGCGTGAGTTTTTCAGGCGTGCGGCTGGGCATGGTCCTGGCGATGTTCAGCTTCGTGGGATTTGAAAGCGCCACGACGCTGGGCGAAGAGGCGAAACACCCCCTGCGGAATATTCCACGAGCGGTGCTGCGGAGCGTGATTTTCTCGGGGCTATTTTTCATCGCCGCGGCCTACACCGAAGTGCTCGGCTTCCCCGCCAACGCCGGAACCCTGGACCAGAGCGCATCGCCGCTCAGCGTGCTGTCATCGGTGGCGGGAATGCGACGGCTGGGCGGGCTGATCGATATTTGCGCGATGGTGAGCATGTTTGCCTGCACGCTGGCGTGCGTGACGGCGGCGGCGCGAGTCTTGCTGCTGATGGCGCACAACGGGATCGTGCACAAGGGGCTGAAAAAAACGCACCGCCGGAATGAAACGCCGCACGCCGCGGTGATTGCCACCGGGGCGGCGACGATGTTGCTGCCCGTCGGGCTGATTTTGGGAAAGGTTAGCGGCGAGACTATTTACGACTGGATGGGCTCGCTCGCGACGTACGGATTTATTGTGGTGTATGCGCTCGTAGCAGTGGCACTGCCGTGGCATCTACGGCAGCTGAAGAAGATGACGGCGGGTACGGTGGTGCTGGCGATATTGGCGGTCGCGGCGATGCTAGTGGTGCTGGCGGGGACGCTGTATCCAGTGCCGGAGTGGCCCAAGAATTATTTGCCGTATTTGTTTTTGGGATACTTGGCGTGCGGGATGGGGTGGCATTGGGCGAGCGCGCGGCGAGCGCGCAAGAGTGCGTAAATTTCAGAGCGGAGCCGAGCGCCTCAGAAAAACGCCAGCAGGATACGAGCGCTACGGGAGGCGGAAGGCTATTACGCTGTCGCCGGGGTGGTCGTTGAAGTAGCCGGCGATGGCGACGATGCCGGGGCCGCCGAACGCTTCTACCACCACATACTGATGACCGTCGCGACCCATGTAGGTGACGGGGATGGTGTGGGCGCTGGCGTCGATATTTTCAGTCCACAATTCCTTGCCGGTGCGGGCGTCGAAGGCGCGGAAGCGGCCGTCGTTGGTCGCGCCGATGAAAATCAGGCCGCTGGCAGTGACGACCATCGAGCCGGTGTTGGGCGCGCCGGTGTGCGGGAAACCTTTTTCAGCGAGCGCGTCGACAGTGCCGAAGGGGACGCGCCACACAAGGTCACCGGTTTTTGCGTTGACGGCGAACAGTTCCGCCCACGGCGGATTCAGGCACGGCCAGCCGGTTCTCGGATCCCAGAAGCGCGTGTTGTAGCGAATTCCTCCCCCCGGATATTCCTTCTCGTAGAACCCGCCGGTGGGAAGTTCCTTGTCGCGCTTTACCAGGCGGCCGATCTGCGCGGCGTTGAAATCGGTGGTGCCGAAGATATAGCTGAGCTTGGGATCGAACGCGACGCCGCTCCAATTCGCGGCGCCTTCGCGGCCGGGCGAGACGATGGCCATTTTGTTGGGGTCGTCGCCGAAGGGCGTGAACGGGCCGAGGTTGTAGAGATTGTTCTTCTCCCAAAGATCCTTGCAGAAAGCGGCGTGCTCGGGCGTGAGATTGTAGAGGTCGGACTTCGAAACGCTCATCGGCGCGAGCGGCGGAGGTTTGAGCGGGAACGGCTGCGTGGGCGAGGTTTGCTCGCCGGGAACCGTGGATTGCGCGACGGGCCGTTCCTCCATGCCGAACAGCGGCCTGCCATTCGTGCGATCGAAAAGAAATAGCGTTCCCTGCTTGGTGAACTCGGCGATGCCCAGAACGATTTTGCCGCCGACCTTAACATCGAACAGAGTCGGCGGCGCGGGAACATCGTAATCCCACAGATCGTGATGCACGAGCTGCTGATACCACGCGAGTTTGCCGGTCGATGCGTCGAGCGCGACAAGGCTGTCGCTGTACAGGCCGTTGCCGAGACGCTCGCTGCCGTAGTATTCGGTCCCGCCGCTGGGCGCGATGGGAACGAACACCAGCCCGCGGGCGGCGTCCAGGGTCATGAAGCTCCAGACGTCGGTACCGAATTTTGCGTCCCAGCTTTTGCCCAGCCACGTTTCGTGGCCGGGCTCGCCGGGCTGAGCCTTGGTATAAAAAGTCCAGACGAGTTTTCCGGTGCGGGCGTCGAAGGCGCGAACAGATGGCACGCGATTTTCGCCGGTGATGATCAGGTCGTGGTAGATGACGGGCGCAGCGGCGGGACTGACGCCGTCGAGGAAGCCGCCGGTGCCAAAGCCGCCGGCGGGCTTGCCGGATTTCGCGTCGAGCGCGAGCATCTGGCTGCCGGAGACGCCGAGGATGATGCGCGGCGCCGTGTTCGCGTCGCCGGGCCAATACGAAAGGCCGCGGGGGCGTGTGCCTTTGGTTTCGAATTTCCAGATTTGCGTGCCGGTGACGGGATCGAGCGCGTAGACGTTTTTTCCAGCGTCGAAATAGAGAACGCCGTCGATGACCAGCGGCGAGCCTTCCGAGCTGGTGTCGTCTTTTGGGTCGCCGGCGTGGAAGGTCCAGGCGCGCTGAAGTTTGGCGACGTTTTTCGCGTTGATTTGTGTCAGCGGCGAGAAGCGCTGCGCGCCGGGATCGTGGCCGGCGAGGGGCCAGTCGGATTGAGCGCACACAGGTGTGACCGAGACGAGCGCGGCAAACACCACAACACAAAAGGCGACACCTGTCGGCACACCGCGCTTCAAAATTTGCGAACAGCCAGAAGAGGGCATTCGCTCGAAGCTACTTGGCCGCGAGGAGCGGACTTACGTCCTTCTCGAATTGATCGAAGGTGCGAGCTTCTTTGTAGAAAGCGACGTTCTTGCCGTCACGATCGAAGATCATGGTCATCGGCAGCGCGGTGTCCCAGCGCGGATCGACGTCCGTGTAGAATTGGTCCTCGGTGTTGGCTGCGATGTAGACGGTGAAGGGTGGCTTGGTTTCGCTCAGGTATTTCTGCAGTTCATCTTGATCGGTGACGTCGTTCATCGAGACTTCAATGACCTGCAGGCCTTTGCCCTTGTAGGCGTTCTGGAGCTTGATGATGTCGGGAAATTCAGTGTGGCACGGGACGCACCAGGTGGCGAAGAAGTTGAGCAGAACGACTTTGCCCTTGTTCGCTGCGACGAGGTCCTTGATGTCCTTCGGCTCGACGGATTTTATATCCGCACTTCCCGCCGATTGGGCGCGGATGCCGATCCCGGCGGCGCTCAACACCAAAATCACGGCCAGGGCGGACAGGCCAAAGCGCCTGCGCCTAGCCTTCACTGGCCGCTCCCGGACGTTGCCGGCGTTGAGGCCAGCATCTTCACCGCGGCATCCTGAACTTGACCGAATGTCGAGTCGCTGATGTTCACGAAATTGGCGACCACCTGGCGATTCGTGTTCACCAGAATGGTGTTATCCGCCGCGGGAGCCAGCTTGTAAAGGCGCATGCCCAAATCCTGCTGGCCCTTGGCGAAGTAGACCAGCGGGATTTGAATGCCCTTGTCGGCCGCGAGCTTCTCCAGCCAGCCTTTCGTATCGGCGCCTTCCGTCATCACCACAAAACCCTTCAGGTTCTTCTGCGACTTCACCAGCGCGTCCAGTTTGACGATCAAGTCGGCCGCCTGATCGCTCGGCTTGCTGAAAAATCCGATGATGGTTGGCGCGGCGCCGTACTCGCAGACGTAGCAGGTATCCTGACCCTTGTACTTCCCGGTGACGTCGATGACGCGCAGAGACGGCGTCATGGCGCCAACCTGACGACCAGAGACGAGCGGGCCGTTGGTTACCGTCGCAGACGCAGTGGCGGCGGCAGTGGCCGCCGGAGCTGCGCTCGAGCTGCCATTGGCTGCCGCGGCGTCGGCCATCTTGATGGCGTTCGCCGCGTCGCTGCCGTCGACGGGCAGCTTCAGAGCGACCCATTTGTACCAGCCGCCTTCCAGAATCTTGGCGTTCAGATAGCCGAATTCGGCGAGCTTCTTGTACATATCAATCGAGTCTTCGTCGTGATTGCAGGGGCAATAGAGCACCAGCATCTTATTGCGCGGCAGGGGGATCGGAGGCTTCACCTGCTGGACCCACGGAAAGTTGATCGCGCCGGGAATGTGGCCTTCGGCGAAGGCCTCTTCCGGCTGTGTATCGACGAGCTGGAAGCTCGTGTCGTGGTTGTCCATCATCTTCTTGATTTCGGCAGGGGCAATGAATTGGGGAGGAGGCGCGGCCATGGCGGTGGGATCGTCAAAGCCCACCTGTCCGCCGTCGTCCTGCGCGACAGCCACCTTGGGCGTCAGCGAGAGCACCGCGAGCGCGAAGTATCCCAGAGCGACCCACTTCAATACTGTCTTCATGGCAACCCCCTACCTGACCCAAACAGTTTTCATTCCCACCTCATTAGACGACCGGCGAGCATGATCGGTTTCCAATCCGCCCAGGCAAAAAACCGAGACCCAAACGGTCTCTTTTGTGGATGTTAAGGCGACGACTTGTAAGTGTCAAGGTAACCGGAGGTCTAAGGTGTGTGGGGCACTTGCGGGCGGCTGTCGAGCTCCTCGGCCATAGGCCCGGCGCCGCGAATTCACACGCATTTGGCAACGATCATGGTGATGTCGTCGTGCTGGGTGCCAGCGCCGAAGTCTCTGACTTCGTCCACCACCGATCGTAGCAGCGCAGGGGAAGCCAGCTCGCGATTCCGGAACAACGCACGGAGAAGGCGCTCTTCGCCAAACTCCTCGCCGGCGGGGTTAAATGATTCGGTTATCCCGTCGGTGTAGAAAACCAGCGTGTCTCCGGCAAAAAGCTGGCACTCGTCAACAGAACAATCCCATTCCTTGAAAAGGCCGACGACCGTGCTGGTAGACCCGAGGCGTTCGACCACGCTGTCGCTGCGTATGACCAGCCCGGGAAGATGGCCGCAATTCGCATAGCGCAGGCGCCGCGCCGCATCGTCGTATTCCGCGAACAGGAGAGTTGCGTAGGCGCGATCAGAGGTGTTCTCGCAAAACAGCCGATTCAGGGATTGCAGGAGGCGCTGCGGCTGCTCCACCGCAAATGGGATGAACGGGCGGCTCGAATAGGTTGTGCACAAATTACGAAGGTGCGCTTGCAAATTCGCCATCAACAGAGCGGCAGCCGTTCCCTTCCCTGAAATGTCGCCGATTACAAGTCCGTAGCGCTGCTTGCCGAGTTCGAGAAAATCGTAATAGTCGCCCCCCACCACGCGAGCCTGTATGCACAGGCCGTCATATCGAAGCGTGGCGAGGGCCGGTTGTGTTTGCGGAAAAAGCCTTGCCTGCACTTCGCGAGCGCGCTCCAACTCTTGGGCGTCGCGACGATCGGATTCGAGCCGTTGTGCGTGCGCGCGGCGCTCCTCCTCGATTTCGCGCACCACAATCTCGTCTTCGACCAGGGCGAAAGTGTTGCCGTCCACGTCCTTGAAAACAGCCGAGACGTTTCCCCAGGGCTCTCTTTCGGGCTGCTGAGTGAACACCACGCCGCGCTGGCGCCATTCCTGGAATTTGCCGGCGACATGTTCGGTGAGAAAGGCAACCTGCGTGGGCCGGCCAATGAGCTGGTAATCATCAGAACCCGCCGGAGGAGCGACCAGAGCCAGCATGGCGGTTCCGTCCGGAGGCGAGACCGCAAGCAGACGCTCGCCCGAAGGTGACCGGGCGTCGAGAGCCACCTCGAACCCCAACTGGTCGACGTAGAACCTGAGGCTTCGCTCCTGATCGCGCACGAAAACTGCAACCGTTCCGAGTCGGACGTATAGATCCTGCCGGTTCGGATGGAAACTGCGCCGGTGCGCTTGGGGACTCAGAACGCGACTGTGGGCCGGGCCGCTCATGGGAGGGATTATAGCGCCCGGAGGGGCCATTCAAGCGCCGCGATGGTCCCTCGGGCCGGCTCTCTAGTGAGCTCGAGAGATCTCCGCCGGGGGTAAAGCGAAGGCGTAGACGACGCCATCGACCGGGAAGACCACGTACTGACGGCCGTCGAGCTCGTAGGTCATCGGGCCGGTGCCGAACGAGCCGCCGGGATACATGTGCCAGAGAACTTTTCCGGTGGCGGCCTCGAGCGCGACGAGATTGCCGGACATATCCGCGGTGAAGACCAGATGACCCGCTGTGGAAAGTATGCCCGATTGCCCGCCGCGGCCCTCCGTGTCAGCCATCCAGCGGACTTTTCCCGTCTGCACGTCGATGGCTTTGAGCATCGATTTCGACCCGAGAAAGAAATCCCGGCCGGCCCAGCCTTCGGCGGATTTTCCGGGCATGGTCAGATAGAAGACGCCCATCGTTTCGCGCGAATTAACATAGAACAGTCCAGTTCCTGGATCGTAGCTGGGCGCCTGCCAATTCGTGCCGACGCCGCCGGTAACGAGCACGCCGTCAGGCTTCGGCTCCTTGTCGGGATCCGGAATGGGCTGGCCGCGGTCGTCATATCCCTTCAACCAGTTCGCGGGAACGAACGCTTCGGAGATGAGGGCTTTTCCGTTGGTGCGATCGAGGACGAAGAACAAGCCATTCTTGTTGGCTTGCGCGAGCATCTTGCGCGGCTTGCCTTTGAAGGTTCCGTCGAAAATCACCGGCGTCATCACCGTGTCCCAATCGTGCGTGTCGTGCGGCGAAGACTGGAAATACCAGATGAGTTTTCCGGTGTCAGGATTGAGGGCAACGATCGTGCAGGTGTAGAGGTTCGCGCCGACCCGCGTGTCGCCATTTTCGACCGGGTGGGGATTGCCTGTACCCCAGTAGAGAAGGTTGATTTCGGGATCGTAGGTTCCGGTGATCCAGGTCATGCCGCCGCCGCGCGTGGCGACGTCGGTATCGTGGGGCCAGGAATTCCACGCGACGGTGTCGTCGGACTTGGGCATGGCATCCCACCGCCACTCGACTTTTCCGGTCATCGGATCGACCGACTCGAGGAAGCCGGGAAGATCGGCTGTATCGCCCGAGGTGCCGACAATGATGTGATCGCGAATTACCAGCGGAGCCACTCCGCCGAAGGCTTTCAGCGCGGGATCGCCGAGTTGAATCTGCCAGAGTTGTTTTCCGTCTTTCGCGTCGAGACACAAAAGCTGAGCGTCCGGCGTGCTGAGGTAAAGGCGGTCGTGCCACATGGCGAAGCCTTTGTTGCCGCCGGTGGCGGTAACTCCCGCGCGCTGGAAACGCCAGATCTGCCGACCGGTGCGCGCGTCAATGGCCCAGCCTTGATTGCCGCCAGAGACATAGAGGATGCCGTTCACTTCGAGAGGCATCGACTGGAGGCCGTTGGCGTGCGCCTGGAACGCCCAGGCGAGAGACAGCTTGCCAACGTTTTCGTCGTTGATTTGCTTCAGAGCACTATAGCGACGGCCGGTGTAATCGCCGTTCGATGTTGGCCACTCGTGATTGCTCGGCCCGTCGCCAGTAAGCGGAGTAACCAGCGTAGCTGGATCGAGCCCCTGCGCGTGTAAGAGCTGCGGCGCAAGCAACAGGCAGAACCAAATCAGAGCGAAGCGCTTGCTCACTTCAAAGTCTCCAGGTAGGTGAAGATGTTGTGCATGTCGGCGTCCGTGTATTTATCGAGCAGCGCGGCGTGAGCGGCAAGTGGATCGTGCACCTCGATCTTGACGGCGCTCGCGGGCCAGGAGTGATACCAGCCGTCCTTGCCCGTTATGGCGACGTTGAAGCCGTCGTTCAGCAGCAGTGTGCCTTCGAATTTCTTGCCGGAAGCGTCGGTGACCACCGCCATCGACGGCACGCCCGGAGGATACAGGAAGTGCACCTCGAGATCGGGCGGATTGTATTTTTTCGCAACCCCAGCGAGATCCCCGGTCGGCGAATGGCACGTGTTGCACTTTCCGGGGCCATTGAAATACGCCTTGCCGGCTTCGACACTTCCCGTGGCGAGGCGTTCGGCCGGAATGTCGTTCGGATACGGGCCGAAGCGGGTGTGCAGGTCGAATAGATCGAGCTGTGCGTCCAGGAAGGCGACCAGGTCGGCCATTTGCGAATCGGAAAACGGAAACGGCGGCATGCCTTTGTCAGCGCGGCCGACGGTGACCAGGGGACCGATCAGGTCACCTTTCTTATCGTGGCGCACCAGCGACGAACGGATCAGATCCGGGCCGCGGCCGCCGGTGGCGTCCTCGCCATGGCAGGCGACGCAATTCTGCTTGAAGAGCGCACGGCCGCGTTCCGCCGCGGCGGCCTGCGCGGCAACTTCCGCGGCGCTGGGCCGCGGAGGAGGGCCCTGGGCCGCGAGTGAAACGACGACGGCAAAAATTGCGAAGGCGACAAAAGCGAACTTCTTCAAGCGGCTTCCCCCGGGGAACTACATTGAAATGACGCGAGGATAGTAGCATCAGTTACAGAAAATGCTAGAGGCCGACGAAACGGAACGTGGCCCTTAGAACCAGAAACGCGCCAGCGATCCGAAAAAGCCAGGTCATGCACCAAGCATGGTCAAGCACGCCCACAGGAGTCGTGGTACAGCGTCTGACATTCGTCCTGATCCTGGCTGCGTCCGGCGAGATGAGGGCGGCAACTCAGCAGCGAAGTCCTACGCAATCTCCAACCCTAGCGGCCGGCTTGGGTCATCGTGGCGCCGCTGATTTTCTTGGTCTCGTTCGCCCAGTTCGGCCCGGGATAACTAAAGAGCAGGCTGTAACCTGGCGACCCGCCCGCGACGAAGATGTGAAAATCGTCGGGGCTCTGCACGATCGGGATTTTGCCTCCGGGCTTCAGCGCGTCCTTGAAGATCTGCACGCGATCGGCGCGAATGCGCCCGTCGTCGATCGACGCCTGGATTCCCTTCAGGGCGCTATCGTGGCCGAAGCCGGTGGTCGCCAACGCGGCCTTCTCATAAGGAACTTTCGTGTGTTCGTAGAGCCATTCCTGCAAGCTCTTGCGCGTGAAGCCCATCTTGCCGAGCTCGTAGGCGCAGTCCGGGTGCAGCACCAGCACGAATGTCTGCGAGTGCACCCAGAAGAAAGGGCTGCCGGATCGCGCGACCACCGTGTCCAGAATTCCCTGCGCGGTCCAGGGCGCCACGGCGCCGCCTCCCAGTACGGCCGGAGTGCCGGACGTGGCGACGGTCACGGTGCTGTCCTCAGGCTTGTAACCGAGGCTGACGCTGTACGGTTCCCACGGGCTCTTGGCTTCGTCTTCAGCGAAAGTGAAGAATGTGTAGGCCTCGAAACGGCCGGTGAGCGCCATGTCGTTTACCGCGGGCCAGGTCTGGCCGATGTTCAGGAGCGAAAGACGCAGCGCGCGGCCGACGGTGCTGTTCGCGCGCCAGCCGTGGCCGAGCATGCCGATACCGGAATTAAAATCCAATTCCTTGGCGATCGGACCGTTCACGATCACCACGGGAGTGAAGGAGCCCGTCGAGGCCTGCACGTGCGTGAGATCGAAATGTTTATCGAGGAGGCCGTCCATGGCCGCGAGAATCACCGGAAAATATTCCGGCTTGGCGCCGGCCATCACGGCATTGACGGCGATTTTCTCGACGGTAGCCGTCCCGTCTTTGGGAGCGGCTAGACCAAGAACTTGGTCCGGTGAATGCGTGGTGGCCGCGAGCATCTTTTTGACCAGCGCTGGCGTGGGCGGAACAATTGGCAGGCCGTCCGCCCAATGGCTTTCAAGGAAGAGATCGTTCACTTTCTGGTATGCGTCCTGATAATCCGTGCCGGTAATGGTGAGGTTGGTGTTTTCTTTCTGCTTTTGAATTTGCGAAGGCTTGGCTTCTTCGGCCGTGAGCGGGCGGACCAGATCGTCGACCATCTGGTCGAAGACGTTGCTGGCGATCGGCTGAAGCTCTTCGTGGGTGGCGCGGGCGCGATAATATTTGTCCGCGGGAAGCGCGATCATACGGATGCTGGGCATGCCGCGATCCCGGGCTGCGGATTTCGCGTCGTCGAGAAATTCGGTGGTGGTGAAATAAACGCCGGGCATTCCTGACTTTTCAATTTCGATCGTGTCGTGGGAACCCCACCACGTGCAGCTCCCTCAATCACCGACACCGAAAACGAAAAGATCGCCCTGCTGCTTCACCGTGGGATACCACTTGGGAAGATCCGTGATGGTCTGCGCCGAGGGTTTGGGTTCCATGACCACCGTGGCTCCGGGATATTTCTGCTTGATGATCTGGGCGATGACGTAGAGAAAATTGTCGGCGCCGAACTTGCCGTTGTCGACCAGCACGATTTTCTTGCCGTTCAGGTTTCCTCCGCGCGGGCTGATGCCCAGCGTTTTCGGCGGGGGGATTTCGCCCCGGGGATTCATGACTTCAAGCGAAACCTGCGCGGCAGCGGTGCCCGCAAGCAACAGGCTTGCGCCAACAAACGCTGCGCCGAACAGCCAATTCGAATGGCGTTTCATAGCTTCCCCCTCGGCCGAAGTTAGGCTCACGATAGACACCAGGTGACAGAAAGTCAATTCGATCGGCCGCGAACGCTTCTACTGCCAGCCGGACGTGTCGCCGAAGGGAAGGCCGGTCATCACGGCGATGATGGAATCGATTTTGCCGCCCTCGATCTTGAAGATTTCGGCGACCTCTTCGCTAAAAGGGCGCAGGGCCGCGGGCGATTCGTCCACTCTGCCCACGCCGGGGACGTCGACGGATTTCACTTTACCGGAAGTGTTGAACATGAAATTGCCCATCACGATGCCCCGCTCGCGATCAACGACCGTGTAGCGGCGCGGGCGGATCGGATAAATGTACTCAAAGACGTGCGAATCGAGGCCGGCAGCGCAGCT
>Ga0210404_10001244_pt1 | contig 11176 bp, 9 predicted proteins | sample IncBWH28MmetaG_FD_155455 | JGI IMG/M metagenome (GOLD analysis project Ga0210404, IMG submission 155455) | Forest soil microbial communities from Barre Woods Harvard Forest LTER site, Petersham, Massachusetts, United States - Inc-BW-H-28-M | ecosystem: Environmental > Terrestrial > Soil >... | reverse complement strand
CGTTCAAAAGAGACCTCGTCCATCACGGATTTCATCAGCCAGATGCCACGCCCGTGCTCGGCGCCGATGTTTTCGGGAGCCGTGGGATCGGGCACCGCGCTCGGGTCAAATCCTTGTCCCTGATCCTTGACGACGACGGAAATCCCCTTTCCCGGTTCACAGCGGCAAAGAACTTGAACCAACTTTTGGCGGTCCATGCGGTTGCCATGAACGACTGCATTGTCTAGGGCCTCGTCTAGCGCGAGTTCAACGGCGGGTTCCTGACCGGCAACGCAGCGGGACCCCGCGATCAGTCGCATCAACCGGTCTACCAGCGGGGAGATAGCTTTGATTTCACTCGGCATCCAGGCCTCGATCTGAAAGAAGGAATCTGCGTATTTGCTGGTAAACTCCGGTCGCGAATCTGACGGTTCACGCGCGGTTTGCATTCGAGCCATCGCAAACGCCTCGTGCTAATGAGAAATGCATCACGGGGGCCAAGGCGCTGAGGGTTCCCAAGGTTGCGGAACTTATTGATTTGTATTGGGATGGCGAGCCGAAAGAGCCTTCTTTAGATCACGCTGCCGCCGTGCCACTGCCAGCTAAATGGTAGGCTGCCAGTTTCCTGGCGCGTAAAAGAACTGCGCTCGGGGCAAGAACATTTTCAAAAGAGGCGCGATGAGATTGGGTGCCGCGACTACGCAGAGCCGCGCGCAATTCCGAGCTTATGCATTCTCAACTGGAGGGTGGACCGCTTCATTCCAAGATGTGCCGCTGCTCCGTTGGGACCTGCCACAATCCAGTTGCTCTGCTTGAGCGCTTTCAGAATCTGTTGACGTTCCGTTTCTTCCAAAACGTTGTGAAGTGCGCTATTTGTTGATTTCGGAGAAGTCGGTTTTTCTGCCGGTGGTGGGCCAGCCTTGGCAAATTTTAGATCAGCCACGTCGACGCTAAGCGCGGGACCTGTCGAAATAATTACGGCGCGTTCGATCACATTCTGGAGTTCTCGTATGTTCCCCGGCCAATGATACCGGCACAACGCATCCATTGTCGCCGAGGGGATCGTTTCTATGACCTTTTTCATACGTCTGGAAAACTGCTGCGTGAAGTGCCGCGTGAGGAGCGGGATATCCCCATCGCGTTCCCGCAAGGGTGGAACGTGGACGGGAAAGACATCCAAACGAAAGAAAAGGTCGGATCGGAACTTCTGCTCGCTCACCATTGCTTCTAAATCACGGTTCGTCGCGGCGATCAAACGCGCATCTGTCCGAATGGTGCGCGAGCTTCCCAGCCGCTCGAACTCCCTCTCTTGCAGGACTCGGAGCAGCTTGGTCTGCAATTCCAGAGGGATTTCTCCTATTTCATCCAGGAAAATCGTTCCGCCATCGGCCACCTCGAAGCGCCCAATGCGTTGCGCAATCGCCCCTGTAAATGCGCCTTTCTCGTGTCCGAACAGCTCGCTTTCCAACAAACCTGTCGGAATGGCCGCGCAGTTGAGCTTGACGAAGGGCTTCGAGCGTCGCGGACTCAAATCATGAATGCCGCGCGCAATCAGCTCCTTTCCCGTGCCTGTCTCTCCATAAATCAGCACCGTCGAATCCGTCGGTGCAACGGTCTCCACGCGCTTCAAAACTCTGCGCAGAGAAGCGCTACTTCCTATGATCTGGGCGAAATTCATCTCCGTGCGGATCTCATCTTCCAAGTAGAGTTTTTCCTTCGAGATTTGCTCCTTCAGTTCTCGAATCTCACGGTACGCAAGCGCATTCTCGACGGCGAGAGCAACTTGGTTTGCAACCTGGCTAAGGAAATCGACATCGGCCTGACTGAACGCATCGTCTCGGAGTCGGGCAAGAACCAAGGTGCCAATCGCCCGATTCCGGCTGATCAATGGCAAAAAACAGAAGGACTTCAACCCTTCGCGAACCGCGATCTGAACGATCGGGTAATGGAGCCAACCGGTGAAAGGACTCTGGAGCGTCAGGGGTTTCATCGTTCGAAATGCCGTGCCAGAGGGCGATCCCTCGATCGAATAGACCAAGTCTTCCTGGAGAAACCCTTTGCCCTCCGGAAAGTCAACCGCGTAAAGTCGCAGCTGCTTGTTTTCCTCATCCGGGAGCGACAAGCCCGCGTAGTCGCACTGCATCACGCGCCGGACGTGCAGCGAGATGGCATGCAGCAGATCGCGGAGCTCCAAATTTGAGACAACCTGGTTCGTGACCTCAAGGAGTAACTGCAGCCGTTCGTTCTTACTCTGTAGTTCCTCAGTCGCCCGCCGCAACGCCGCGAAATTCGACGCGTCGTCGAACGCCAGCGCAATGTAGCCCGCCACTTGGGACACGAATCGCACTTCGCGTGGCGAGTAAGTATCGAGCTGCTTGCTACCGAAAGTGATTACGCCAAGCTTGCGGTGCGCCGTCGTCAACGGAAGTGCGCAGATCGATCGAATAGAGAGCTTTTTCAATACTGCCTGCAGCCGGCTATAGGACGGCTCCATTTCATTCGTCGACCTGAACAGCGGCTCTTGCCGCTCGTAAACGCATAAGGTGAGCGTCTCCTCAGGCGCTAGCGGCTCTTCGGGAAGCAACTCTGATCCACTTGCAATATCGATGAAATAATTGTGGAACGTATCGGAGTTGTTGTCGCGAAGAGACACTCCGATGAAGTCAAATTGCACTACTCGCTGCAGTTCGTTGGCTAGCACGCCAAAAAGCTCTTTGAGGTCTCCGTGCGCACCGATGGCTCGGGACACGCGGACAAGCGTTTCGTAACACACAGCAAGGGGCGATGCTGCTACGACTTCCGAGTCATTGTTCACGATCCTGCCGCCTGTCTCGGCACGGTTGTCGTGCCAGCTGCCTGAGACCGTTAGGTCTCGTCTAATTCCCAGCGTCTGACAGTGAGCTTGCGTTGCTCATGGTCCTTCACATTTTCTGTATTGGTTATGGTTCTTACGATGAAGTGATGCCCCGCATAGATGCTCGGTTACATTGGGGAGCGAAGGATGCCCTGTTTGCAATCCCGATCCTACTCGCAGTTGCCGATCGCCTGTTCCGCAATCTTGCCATGGATTTTGAGCAGTTCATGCCACGAGGCATCGCCCCTGCCGCGTCATCTTCTGCAGCGTGTAGTGGAGCGCATGCATGACCTCGTCGCCGACCTGGATCTCCAAGCACTGGCTGCTGAGAGCGGATACAGCCGGAGCCATTTTCTGCGAATGTTCGAGGCTGCGACCGGGCTCACGCCACACCGTTATTTGCTGCAACTCCGTTTGGAGCGCGCACAGGAGCTGATCAGAAAAGGGTCCACCTCGCTCATCGATATCGCCGCCCTTTGCGGATTTTCGAGCCATGCGCATATGTCCAGAATATTTCGTCAACTGTTGGGAGTGACCCCAAGCCGGTATCGCCGCAATCTGTAGCACTTTTCTCCAAAGCTGCGACGTTCCTGCAAGCTTCCCGCCTGGTCTTGAGATAAAAGTACCAGCGGAGGCCATGCGGAAGATGGACGCACCACTATCCTTGTATATGGACGGGCTATATGGCTATGCCATGGTCCTAACTGGCGACGCGACCGTAGCAGCCGTTAAGGTTTGCGGGACTCTTGATCGACTCGTGTCACAAATAGGTCAAGCGTCAGGCATCCAAAGAAGACGAGTCCGGAGAAAATCGCGGCCGGGAGAACTGCCCCTGTATGGCCTGCAAGGAAGGTTTCCAAGGTGGCGCTCAGGAGCCAGATTTGGATAATTAAGAGAATGATTATGAGTGCCATTGCGCCATCGATGGCCACAAGTCCGTATCGCCGCTTGGAACGTTCGAGATTGGACATATCAGCTTCCCTTTACACCCACCGCTAGGATTCTTGGACCATCCCTTTCGAGAGTGATCTGGGGGAGTGGACGCGACGGAGGACCTTGCAAGACCGAGCCATCCCTTACCGAGAAGAATCCTTGGTGGCAGGGACATTCGAGCCGGCCTTCTTTCGCCGAAAAGTACACCGCACACGACAGGTGTGTGCACTTCTGGCTGTAGGCCACGTATTCCTCTTCGCCGGTGCGGATCAGGATGCAATGATCCTGTGGGGTCGGGTAGGCGAAGAGTTTTACACCCCGAACCGGGATTTCACCCACCTCGCCAACCGTGACAGAAGGAAACGAAGGAGCCTTCGTGAAATACGCCTTCGCCAGAATCCAAAGATTGCCGACGAACATGCCGAGGCTGGCGAGTGTCAGAAACTTCGTGAACTGGCGGCGTGTCACGTAGCGCTCATCGCTGGTGAACACGGAGAATTCGTCTTTCCAGAGAGGCTCCTTACTGGGGCTGCGCAAAAGCGGCATACGACTCCTCCCACATGTAGTCCAATACGTCCATGGAAACCGAATCCGTCTTCGAGGGAACCATCATGTGTACGCGCGTGACGATCTTCTGGTTTCCGAACTGAAACACGTTGGTTGGCTTTTCGCGCCGCCCGCGAATTTCCTCGGGGCGAACATAGGAAAGCGCCTGACTGGGGCAAACAGTTGCACACATCGGTCGCTTACCCATGGATGTGCGGTCGTAGCACATGTCGCATTTCATCATCTGCTCGTATTGCGGAAAGATCTTGGGAATGCCGAAGGGGCAGGCAAGGACGCAGTTCGAGCAGCCGATGCAACGTGGCTTCAAGGACGATTGGACAATGCCGTCATCCCCTTTCTTGATCGCATCCGTAGGGCATGCCATGGCGCACGTCGGCTCTTCGCAGTGCCAGCAGACATAAGCCGCGCTCGCCGTCGTTCCACCTCGGTCAATGAAATCAAAATTGATCAAGGATGTGCCGCGATGGGTCTCGCATTCCTCGCAGGCTCTGACGCACGACTGGCAGCCGATGCAACGAGAAGGATCGACGTAGAATTCGTAACCCTGCATTAGGCTTTGCCTTTTCTTGGTTCAGACGGGTGCTCCGGCGAGGAGAGCGCCCAGTCGGGCGGTCCGTCCGCCACCCGGAGCTGGCACGCGGATACTTTGTACTCGGGAATCTTGCTGCGTGGGTCGAGCGTGCGGTGCGTCAGTCGGTTAGCGCTTCGCCCGCCGGGCCAATGGTACGGGATGAACACAGTGTCCGGGCGGATCGTCTTCACCACCATGGCTTGCAAGGTGATCTCGCTTCGACGCGTGGTCACGGTCACCCAATCTCCGTCCTTTATCTGGCATTGCTCAGCGAGACGGGGATGGATTTCCAGCCGTGGATTTGGATACTGCTCGAGGAGGCCGCCGATACGGCGCGTCTGCGTGCCTGAGAGATACTGACTCACCACGCGCCCAGTCGTGAGATAGATCGGAAATTCGGACGAGACCGGATCTCCACTATCGCGCCACTCGGTGACGACGAAGTGGTGTTTGCCATCCGGATGAAACGAGCGCCCATCTTCGAACAACCGGGGCGTTCCAGGATGATCGAGCGAAGGACAGGGCCAGAAAACGCCCATGTTCTTGTCGATTTTTTCGTAGGTGATGCCGAAATAGTCCGCATGCCCACCGCGAGAAGCTTCGCGCAGCTCGTCGTAAATGTCTTTCGTCGAAGCGTACGGAAAGTATTGTCCTTTCCCAAGCCGTTTCGCGAGTTCGCAATAGATCCAGCTATCGCCTTTAGCGTTGCCGGGCGGGTCCACAGCCTTCTGGATATGGATGACGCGGCCCTCGGCCGTGCAGCCGATGCCTTCCTCTTCTTCCTGCAAACTTCCGGCCAGGACCACGTCCGCGTGATGTGCGGTCTCAGACATGAAGAAGTCGACGACACCGAAGAATTCGAGCTTCTCCAAAGCTTCCTTAGTGAACTTGGCATCCGGAAGGGAGACCAGTGGATTGAAGCACGTGGACAGCAATGCCTTGATCTCTCCACGATGAATCGCTTCCATGATCTCTACGGCGGAATAGCCTGCCTGGGGAATCTCGTCGGCAGCAATTCCCCAGACCTTTGCCGTGTGTGCGCGGGCTTCCGGGTCGCTGATGGATCTCTGACCGGGAAGTTGGTCGCATTTCTGGCCGTGTTCGCGGCCACCTTGCCCATTTCCTTGCCCGGTGATCATCGCGCAGCCCGCGCCTTCCCGGCCGATATTTCCGGTCGCAAGGCACAGGTTAATCAGCGCCGAACAGTTTTCGACGCCTTTGGACTGATGCTCGACACCGCGCGCGTGAAGGACGATGGCACGTTCGGCCTTCGCAAAGAGGCGCGCCGCGCTCTCGATGGACTCGGGCGGCACTCCGGTCTTTTCCGCAACGGTCTGCAGGTCCCAGGCGCGAGCCGATTCGGCAACCTCTTCGAAGCCGTTCGTATACGCCGAAATGAAATCTCGGCGCTCCAGGCCATCGCGCAGAATGACGTGAAGCAAACCCATGTACAAAGCTAAGTCGGTGCCCGGGCGAACGGGAAGATACATGTCCGCGTTCCGGCAGACCGGCGTCATCCGCGGATCGACAATGATGAGTTTTCCGCCGGCGTCGCGGCACCGCCACAAATAATCGGTAGTGATCGGTGCGCACTCGGCAACATTCGCGCCAGCCACGAGCACGACTTGTGCTTTCGGAATATCGCTCCATGGAAAAGGACTGCGATCCACGCCAAACGCGAGCTTGTAAGCCGCGGCCGCCGAAACCATACAAAGTCTTCCGTTGTAATCGATGTGGCGAGTACCCAGCGCAACGCGAGCAAATTTTCCGATCAGGTAGGATTTCTCGGAAATCAGGGAAGCTCCACCGTAAATGGCCACGGAATCCTTGCCATATTTCGCTTGAATTTCCCGCAACCGTCTGGCCGTAAAGCCCAATGCTTGATCCCACGAAGAAACTCGAAATCCCTGCGGCGTGCGCATCAAGGGATCGAGCAACCGATCAGGATGGCCGCCTTGCATGTAGCGCTTGACACCCTTCGGACAGAGCATTCCGTGGTTGAAGGGGAACTCTTCCCAGGGCTCAAAACCAGTCACTTGATTGCCGCGAACCTTGAGCTGTATCCCGCATTGCTGGCCGCAAAAACAGCAATGCGTTTTTACTAAACGCTCAGCGGGGTAACGTGATTGGTCCTGCCAGCCGCCCGGAGGCGTATAAGCCGGGTGTGGACCAAAACCCTCCAGCAAGGACTCCAACGAAACGGGGGTCTCAGCCACGAGCTACCTCCTTTAAGCGCAGTTGTGCGAGCGACAGCGACTTGCGCTTGCATGCCGGACAAATCTCCTGCCATGTGAATTGGCTCTCGTTGAGGCGGTAATCGAACCCAAATTGCGGGAGGACACGGTTCAAGTCGTCGATATGCATTCTGGAAGCGAAACGCTCACCGCAACGCTTGCAGACCGCAGGCTCGCCCGCTTCTCCCGCCGCCTGATAGAACTTCACGCCGAGCTGAGCGGGACGCTGAAACATATGGAAAAACTTTCCGAACGGGAGATGGAGCAGCGCGGCGATCACGGTGATCGCGTGCAGAATCGCTAGAAAACCGTAGAACTCTCCGCGCAGCCACTTCTGCGAAACCGTGAGCGCGAGTCCGGTAACCGAAATCGCGAATAGGAGAATGATCGGCAAAAAGTCCATCGCGAAGGACTGCACCGCTTGTGCGCCCCGGTCTCGGAAGCGCCTCCAGAGAGAGAGCGCGATTCCACCGAGTACCAGAAGTGCCGCGATATCAAGTCCGTGAAAAAGGAGCGCTGCAAACAGCGTGTGCAAGCGGAACGTCTGTGCCGGAAAGCCGTAGACCAGTACCACGTACGTTTCTTGATCCGTCGGGAGCGTCTGGAATGAGATCCAGCCGAAGACCAGTGGAAAAGTAATCAGAGCAGCGAGGGTGCATCCCCAAAAAAGTAGTTGGTGCATCCACCAGCGCAACAGCGAACGCCGCTTGATAAAAGTTTGAGCCGCCAGATGGGTTGTTGCCAGGCGTACTAGCCGCGCCGTTCCACGAAACATGCCCTCCTTGCGGAAAAGCTGCCAGCCCCGTTCCCAATACACACGCGTTGGTGGTTTATCGAGCCACACGCGGTAGTGGTATACGACTCCCCAGGTCGCAAAGACCGTAGCGAACGTGTAAATGACCAGCGCTGGGTCGAAATTCTGAAGGTTACGCGACCCGACAACGATTGCGGCCACTAACAAGCCAGTGAAGAACGTCGCGGTAACACCCGCTCGAATGCGGTCTGCCGTCCGGGTGAACGATGCCGGAAATGTGAGTTTGGCGGCCTGTTGCTCGCCCAAGAAAAGCACCGCATTGGTCCGCCATAGAACCGCGGAAAGGAGAGCAAGCAGCGCAAAGCCGGGCCAGATAATGTGCAAATGGTCTCGCAAAAAACCCAGCAGTAAAGGTGGGAAAAATCCGCCGAGCCCGCCCATTGCTCCGACCAGGCCGGTAACGGTTCCGACCTCCTTGGGAAAGTATTGCGGCACGAGCTTGAAGACCGCGCCGTTACCATTTCCAAGCAAGAAGGCGCACCCAAGTGCGCCCACGGTAAATGGCAACATCGAAGGCCACGCCATCAAGAGGGCGAATGGAATGATCCCAAGGAAAACGGTTTGGAGAACGCGAGCTCCTCCGATTTTATCCGCTAACCAACCGCCCAGTGGGCGAGCCACGGTTGCCAGCACAACAAAACCAGCAGTACGTAACCCAGCGCCCACCGGTTTGAGTCCGAACTGGTCTTTGAGCAAGACCGGCAAATAGATCGAAAATGCAACAAACCCACCGAAAGTCAGGAAGTAAAATAGGGAAAGCACCCACGATAACCGTTCGCGTGAGAGAAGTTGGAGCATTGCGGCCAAACTGGAAGGCGGCATTGTCTCTGAAGAATTGTGGGCGAGTAGAAAGAACGCAATTCCCCAGATGACCAGCAGAGCTGCCATGCCGCGAAAAATGTTCTGCCAGCCCGCCGCCACTGCTAGAACTGGCCCGAGGAACACGGCAGCCGATTGACCGATATTACCGAGGCCGTAAATGCCCAGCGCGCCTCCCTGTCTTTCCGGTGGAAACCAGCGGGAGACAAATCCCATTCCGGCAGCAAACGAGCTTCCAGCCATGCCTAGGAAAAACGCGACGTATAGGAGCATCCGGTAGCTGGGGACCATCGGCACGACGTAGGCGGGCACGGCAACGATAATCATCAACAGCGCAAAGATCGCCCTGCCGCCGAAGCGGTCTGCGAGCATCCCGGTTGCGACCCTTAGCAGCGCCCCAAGAAGAACAGGAATTGCCACGAGGAAGGCCGTCTGCGTTGCAGTTAAGTGAAACACTTCCCGGAAACGCGGAGCGAATGCGCTGATCAGTCCCCATGCGGCAAAGCAAATAGCGAAGGAGAGCGTCCCGAGGGCTAACTGCAGGTTTGGTCGAAGGGTATGTTCGCTACTGCGTCCGCGGAGAGGCTTTGGCCCTGAAGTAGTCGCCGCCTTTGGCTCGCACATCATCTGTTCCCCACTGTATTTCTTCATCGATCTTCTGCATGCGCGGAATGTGCTTGGAGCAATGGATGTACGCTTCCACAACAGATACCACCACCCACCGCTCCGGACCGCGCCCCGTCGAAGGAGAAATATCCTCGCGGCTCAGTTCAGACGCAGATTCAGTCCGAAGGAGCTCATCATTTTCAACAATTCGGGCGCGGCCATTGACATGGAGCCCGATCTTTTCAGCGAAATCTACGAAGAGAAGCCCCACGTGCGGATTCTCGACAATATTGCCAAGACTCGACATCACTCCGTTACCTCGGTACTCAGGATACGCAAGAGTTTTCTCGTCAAGCACGCGGATGAATCCTGCCAATCCTGCGCGAAAAGAAGTGTCCGCCTCTCCGTGCCTATCGGCAGTTCCGACAAACATCATTTCCTGCTTGGTGACGAAATCCTGCATCAAGGGGTTCAGGTAACTGAGTACTTGATGGCGATAGAAGGCATTCGCGCGTGAAGTTGTATTGCACTTTTCTTGAAGCTCGTGCTCTCCATCAGATCCGGGGAGGGCAACTGTTTCAGGCGCTGACATAATCGTAAGTAAGCTCCTTCTTTGGCTTATCGCGGGCTGGCCTCGCTAAAGATCACTTGATGCTCAAGTCCTACTCGTCAGCATGCGCAGCAATTTCCACAAACCAGGCGAACTCTTTATTAGCGATTTTTCGCCTATTGGTTTCAACGCTGCGTGAGTCCCTCGAAAGATGGCAAATTGAGCGATTCTTATCCCTGTGAGCCGACTTTTATTCCTGCCCATTCAAGCAAAGTACGCGGGCTCTCGACGCCCCTGACCAAGCCTTTGGCCCGATCAATGACGCCCAACTGGGCCAACACGCTGGCATGATCCCAGTACAGGTGCTCGCTGGCGATTTTTCCGTTCTCGAATTTGATGATGCCGACGACACCAACCTCGACGCGTTTGCCGGTCGGCGGCAGACCCGGAATCATCCAGTCCATGATGCGATCATGCGTAAACTGATAGACGGCCTCTTCGGCGAGAATATCTTCTCCGACGACCTGCGAGATGGGTACGGGCCTGATGTCAGCAGGGAGCTGAGCGAGAAAGCAATCGTGGTAATACTTGTAGACTCCGTCGCGTCCCCTGCCGCCGATCGCGATAGGCACCATCAAGACATACGGATTGTCCGACATGGTGGTCAGTGCTGCCTTGGCATCCTTCATTACGAATTCGGAATAGCAGTGCTGCTGCCAGACTTCGAGCAGTAGTTCCTGTCTAACACGGTCGGTTGTTGCGTTAGCCATAGGTCATGATCTCCTTTTCCGTTGAGACTGCGCGGGTCGTCTCATGGTCAGCTACGAGATGTCGCCGGTGCTCATAGGACAAAACACCTGCACAGTTGCCTTATTCCGAAGTAACAGGAAAAAGTTTTGCGCCTCGCAGCGAAGGCCGGGAAAATTCAGCTCCTAATGATGAAGCGGCCCAGCGTAACCTCCCCGCGCAAGTGTCGGACTTGGGATCCTGGCTTAGCCGCGCCACGAGCACACATCCGGCCGAACCGGCCCGAAAACGCGCGACAAGAATTTGATTACATCGTTCAATTGTTAGTGCTTGGCTCCGAGTAATGCTCAAGCTAGAGTGCACTGCGGCACCTTGCACCGAACAGCGCAAAAATATCTCAGGCGTGCGATAGCGCGGCACGTTGGCCGGCTGGATCCACTATCTGATTCTTCTTGAACGCCCGTTCAATCACGTCGGCGGCCAAGTCCAGCCCCTGAGTCTG
>Ga0210404_10001243_pt1 | contig 11179 bp, 9 predicted proteins | sample IncBWH28MmetaG_FD_155455 | JGI IMG/M metagenome (GOLD analysis project Ga0210404, IMG submission 155455) | Forest soil microbial communities from Barre Woods Harvard Forest LTER site, Petersham, Massachusetts, United States - Inc-BW-H-28-M | ecosystem: Environmental > Terrestrial > Soil >... | reverse complement strand
ACGCCGATGACTGATGCGAATCCCACTGCTCCGGAAATACTAAATGGAGTGTGTGTGACCAGAAGAGACAGCACCCCGCCAATCGCGGCAAACGGAAGGATGGCCAGAACCAGAAGCGCATAGCGGAGAGACTGAAAAGCCATGTACAAAAGTCCGAGAATTATCACCAGACTGATTGGAAGGATCACTGCCAGACGCCGCTGCTCCTGTTGCAGGCTCTCATATTCGCCGGCCCATTCGTAATGGTAGCCCTCGGGCAAATGGACTTTGCTGGCAAGGCGGGTGTGAACATCCTCGATCGTGCTGGCGAGGTCGCGGCCGCGCACGCTGAATTTAATGGGAATGTAGCGACGGCCATTTTCCCGGTAAATCATGAAGGCACCCTCGCGGAGCGATACGTCGGCGACCTGGCCCAGCGGAATGTTGCTGCCGTTGGGCGCGGGCAACAGGATGTTGCGAATGGCTTCGGGACTATCGCGGAATTCGGGCGTATAGCGGACGACGAAATCGAAGCGCCGGTCGCCCTCGAGAATCTGCGTCGGCGCCAGGCCGCCGATGGCGGCCTGGACGGCACTGTCCATGTCCGCGGCCATCAAGCCGTAACGGGCGCTCGCGCCGCGATTAATCGATACGATCAGCTCCGGCTGGCCCGTCTCCTGAAAGACGCCCAGATCGGCGACGCCGGGCACGCCGGCCATGATGTCGCGAATTTCACCCGCCTTTTCCGCAAGGACGTCGATATCGTCGCCGAAAAGCTTCAAAGAGTTTTCGCCCTTCACGCCCGACATGGCCTCCTCGACGTTGTCCTGAATGTTCTGGGAGAAATTGAAGTCGATGCCGGGAAATTTCTCAAGCTCCGCGTCCATCTGGCGAATCAGCTCGTCCTTGGATATGCCGCCCGGCCAATCGCCGGGTCTCTTGAGTGACACCATCAGCTCGATGTTGTTGAACGTGGTGACATCGGTACCGTCGTCCGGCCGACCCATCTGCGATACGACCTGCGTCACTTCGGGAAATTGCAGGATCAGTTCGCGGATATCATGCGCCATCTTCGCGCTGGACTCGTAGGAAACGTCTTGTGGCAGGATCGCGCGCACCCATAAGTTCCGTTCCTCGAGCTTGGGCATGAATTCGCCTCCCATGAAGAGATAGCCCATTCCCAGCGTCAGGGTAAGAGCGCCTCCGGCGATCGCGAGGGTCAACTTGCGATGCTCGAGCGTCCAGCGCAGGGCACGGTGGTAATTTCGGCTGAGCCACCCGACCAAGCGCGTGTGGTGGGCGCGGACTTTCTCTGGACGCATCCAGGAAGTAAGAACCGGCGCGAAAAAAATCGAAAACAGGAGAGCACCTGTGAGGGCCAGCCCGTACGTCTCCGACATCGGCGCGAAGATCTTGCCCGGCACGCCTTGCATAGTGAACAGCGGAATCAGCGCCACAATGATCACCAAAACCGAAAACACAACTGGGCGCACGGACTCGGCCGTGGCGTCGGCAATCAACTCATACACAGAGTCCTCAGCTCCAGCCGCCTGCATGCGGCGATAGATATTTTCAAGGACGATTACCGCCGCATCAACCAGAATTCCGAAGTCGATCGCGCCGATGGAAATCAGATTGGCCGATCCGCCCGACAGGACCATCAGCGAGAATGCAAACAGAAGCGAGCACGGAATCGTGATCGCGGCGATCAGCGAAATTGGCACATCGCCCAGAAATATGATCAAGATCGCCACCACCAGCGCCAGCCCGACGAGGACGACGTGGCGGACCGTCCCAGTAGTCAGATTGATGAGGTCCGTTCGGTCGTACAGCGTCACGAGCTTCATGCCGCGCGGAAGGAGGCCGCTATTCAACTGGCTCACTTTTCTCTTGAGGTTACGGAGAGCGGGCAGAGACTGTTCGCCGCGCTGAAGCAGCACGATGCCCTCGATGGCGTCGTCATCGCGGTTCACGCCGACTTGTCCCAGACGGGGTTGCGCACCCTCGTGGACGTCCGCCACATCGTGCAGATAGATAGGAACGCCATTTCGCGAGGCGACGAGGACATTTTGCATGTCTGTGACTGTCTGCAGCAGGCCCACACCACGGACATTGACGCTCTGGCCGCCCATCGTCAGATAGTTTCCGCCGACGTTCGCGTTGCTCGATGAAACGGCAGCCACAACCTGCGGCAGCGTGACGTTGAATTGGAGCAGCTTCCGCGGATCGATTTCGGCGATGTACTGGCGGGTGCTGCCTCCGAAGGACGCGACGTCGATGATACCGGAGACCTGCTTGATCTCGCGGATGACGACCCAGTCTTGCGTCGCTTTGAGCTCGTTGAGCGAATACTTCGAGCCATCGAGGCGGTAGCGGTAGATTTCGCCGATCGGAGACTCGGGCGACAGTTGCGGGCTCAGGTTCGAAGGCAGCGTAACGAGCTGCAAGCGGTTGAGCACCTCCTGGCGGTCGCGGAAATAATCGCTGTCGTAGCTGAAATAGAGCTTCACGTCGCTCAGGCCGAAAATCGTGATGGAGCGGACATATTCGACCCGCGGGATTCCGAAAAGGACCGTTTCGATCGGAACCGTGACCTGCCGTTCCATTTCCTCACCCGACCATGAGGGATTCTGAGTGATTACCTCGACAAGCGGGGGCGACGGGTCGGGATACGCCTCGATGTCGAGGCGGACAAACATATAGAAGCCGCCGGCAATCCACGCGGCCAAGACCACGAGCACGAGGGCGCGAAACTTCAGTAGCAGCTCAATCAGGCGGCGCATTGCCGACTAATCCTGGCCCGCTGAGCGCAGGAGTAAGCCGCCTTCGGAAACGATGGTGTCTCCCGCCTTCACGCCCGCAACGATTTCAAGAGAGACGTCAACCGGGCGACCCACCTGCACGCTGCGACGCTCGAAGCGGCCATTTCCCTTGCCTACGAACACGTAGGCGTTGTTTCCTTCCCGGATCACGGCGGAGGACGGAACGAGGATGCCTTGCTCCGACGATCGCAGAATTCGGATCGAGCCGAACATCGAGGGCTTAATGACGGGATCGCCCCCTGGAAGCAAAGTGTTCGGCAACACGACACGCACGTGGAGGGTTCGCGTTGTCGGATCAACGGCATCGGAGACCACGCTGACACGCCCAGTCCATTGCCGGTTCGGGAACGCATTCAGAGTGACCTGCGCTCTCTGGCCCGGTTTGGCGGCAGAGAGATCCTTTTCGTAAATGTCGCCGACGGCCCAGACCGTGCTGATGTCTGCGACGGTTGCGAGGGGCGCGGGAGCCGAGAGGGCGTTGGAATATTCACCGGGCGCTGCGCCGATGTCGAGAATTACGCCGGGTCGCGGCGCGGCGACGCGCAGCTCGCTGGTTGCGGCGTCCGGATCCATTCCAAAGACAAGAATTTGCTCGCGCGTGGCGGCGACATCCGCTTGAGACGATTTCGAATCGGCCTGCGCCTGCTGAAAATCGCGCTCGGAGATGGCGCCGTGCTCGAGCAGCTCCTGCGCGCGGGCCAGAGCTTTCTGCTTCACTTCACTGTCGGCGAGCGCCTTGCGGTAATCCGAGACGGCGCGCGAGAGGTCGCTGCTTTCGATGATGGCGAGTAGCTGCCCCTTCTCGACACGATCGCCGGGGCGGACTTTCATTTCCACCACGCGGCCGCCAGCCGGGGAATACACACGCACGACACGCCCGGGATCGGGTTCGATGTGCGCGGCCAGGTCCAGATACTCGGGTATCGCGGTGGCACGGACGGTAACCGTTTGCACGCCGCGTGCATCGGGAGCAACGTACTCGTCGTTCTGGTCGAGCGAAGCCTTCGCCTCGGGCTGCGCCTGGCTCGTGGCATCCGACGAACGGCAGCCCGCAGCCGCGAGGGACACCATCAGTACGAAAATCCAAAGGATGGATTTCATTCGTAAAACTCCGTCGTCCCACGCGAGGATTTCGGCGCAAGCGGTGGACGAACTTGGATACAGTCGTAGGCTCGCGATAATTTCTCGATATTACGATGCGAGCGCACGACCGATGAACTTCGGGAATCCTGAGACGGCGGCGTTATGACGAGACGATCTTCGCGCCTCGGCTTCGAACTCCTCTTCCGTCATGTTTGCATAACGGTTCGCGCCCGGGCAATCCCGATCCCGTAAATGACCACAGCGACTAAGGCGAGTCCGAGAGCGTATCTCATCGTGGTTCCGCCTCTCCGGGACCATTGTACACATTCGGCACGGGCTCGGCGCGTCCCCGGTCAACCCGAAACTCACCTCTCATGTCCGCTTAGCGCGGCGATCTGCCGCAGCCCATCGACAAAAGTCGGGATTGGCAATTCGAGGTTGTAGACCAGACGCGCAGCGGCAAGTTGCCGCTACCACTTCGCCATCCACGCAAATTCGTGCCACATGCGATGCCAGCCACAGGCGTTAGCGCCGGAGATCACCCTCAGTTTTATCGCAATTCCAGCTCAACCCCCCGATAAGTCGGATTGACCCACTTTACCGGTAGCGCGTTCATCAGCAGCTAGGACTTAAGGTCATGGACTCAACAAGACGCGCCTCTTGGCCGAGAATGACCTAACGATGCGTTTGCTGAAATTATTCGTTGGTTGCCTATATCAAAGGGCATACCACGTACCCTTATGCTATATGTTTCCAACACTGAGGTGGATGATGGACACTCCCCTGGAGACCCCGGTCCACGACCCTGTGCTGCAGCGGATCGCGGATCATTTGGTGGCGGCTCAAGTCGGGCTCCTGACAGCGGCAGACAGTCAGGTCAATAGTGCAACGCTGCTCGAAGCGCATAAATTTGTGCGGCAAGCACTTACGGTGTTGTCCAGAGCAGCCCCGCAAAAAGTGCGTGGGGTAAGAAAGTTGAAACGCCCCCGCCTGACGTCGCAGGACGCGAGAGTCCTGCAGGGCCGCCTCAAGTGAGAGCGCCGACACCTTAGGTTCGAAACGACGGCGGCCTCTCGTAACCTACAGTTTGTTCCGCGCCGAAGTGCGTCTTATTCTCTCCGGCGCCTGCCTTCGTGCGTCGCGAGGCTTTTTGCGCATACAACATTTGATCTGCCCTTTGCAACATCGTGTGGCTCGTATCGTCAATTTGATAGTGCGCCCTCCCCACCGAATACTGAACAGTGATCGCATGTTCATTGAATCGGACCTCAGGAGATCCGATGCGATCCACGATCATGTCCACCTTCTCCCGCGGGCATTCCGGCAGAATAACCAGAAACTCGTCTCCCCCCACTCTGACGGGAACATCACACGCGCGAATCGCTCTTTTCAATTTCCGAGAAAACTCTTTCAATGCTGCATCGCCCGCTGCGTGTCCATATTGATCGTTGATTTCCTTGAAATGATCCAAGTCGAAAAGGAGCACTGCGAGGGGTTCGTCATTTCGCTTGGATCGCGCAACTTCCTCTTGAAGTCGCTGTTCGCCGAAGCGGCGATTGTGGAGGCCTGTCAGTGAATCGAGAATCGAGAGGTCGTACAACCTATTGGCACGGATCTTCTGCATCACAGCGACCTTCAGCTGTTTGGCGAGGCGCTCGCGAACCTGTGCGGTTTGCCCGTGACGAAAGAGGTCGCAAATCTGCATCGCGAGAATCAGAACCAAGAAGCCGTAAGCGACACCCCCGGCGCTGAAATGCCTCTTAGCTTCGGGGCTTTCAAGCATAAACGGCACAAGGATCGCGGCGATGACCACCGTGATTTGTAGCGCGGTAGCACGGAAGTTGCTCTTTACGACGCGATCGAGTTCCGCGATGCTCGCGCAAAAAGCCTCGTGATCGCTCGCTTCTTTCGCCTCCGGCCTGGCGATTTCCATTATTCTCGCGCTCCGTCGTATGAGTGTGTGGTCTCGATGCCAGCAAGTTCATCCATAGCCGGCGCCCTTTTTACGTCTCCGAAAGTTTCGCAAACCGGTGCCGGGCTGCCTATAGGACGAGCGGGCTATTTTTATGCAGATGGAAGGGAGTGCTACAAATGAGGCTAATTTCGTGGCTCAAACCTCCGTACTAGGGCCATTGCTACTTCCTACCCATTGGAGATTGTCATACCGCGACCTAAATTCGTCACACACCAGAACTGTGGGTTCTGGCTCATGAGAAAAAATGGAAATGGGTATTACGCGTCGAAGCGAAACTCGCCCGTCCGACACGGCCACGGCGGACTTGCCGTATTTTCGTCAAGAACAAGACATGATCGGTGTTGAAACTGGCCGCGAGCCGCTGGGGGTCCCGGCGCGCTTTCGGGTCTTGTCCGAAGTCGGCCACGGGGGCATGGGGGTCGTTTACAAGGTCCGCGACCTTGAAGCCGATGAAATCGTCGCCCTGAAGCTTCTCAAACCGGAAGTTTCCTCCAACCCGAAAATGCGCGAAGAACTTCGCCAGGAAGTTTGCCTGGCGAGGAAAGTGACACACAAGAACGTCTGCCGCATTCACGAGCTATATCGTTCTGCTACCGCTTCCTGCATATCGATGGAATTCATCAGCGGCGAAACGCTGCTTTCGCGGTTGCACCGGGATGGCGCCCTCCCGGCCGCCGAGACAATCGCGATCGCGCGCCAGATATGCGCGGGCCTACGCGAGGCACATTTGCACAGGATCGTGCACCGCGACTTGAAGCCCGGCAACATTATGATCGATGCGTCCGGGGTCGTAAAAATAATGGACTTCGGCATCGCACGCCGCACCCAGGAAAACGATCATTCGACAACGACCATCGCCGGCACACCGGAGTATATGGCACCCGAGCAGATCGAACTGAAGGCCATGGGACCGCGGACGGACATTTACGCCGTCGGACTGCTTCTTTATGAAATGTCGACCGGCACGCGGGCATTTACGGGAGAGACGACGATTGCCGTCGCCTTGAAACAGCTCCGCGAGTCACCGAAGCGGCCCTCTGAGATCGTTCCGGCGATTCCCCTCGGACTGGAGGCGGTGATTCTAAAATGCCTGCGCAAGAACCCTGAGAGCCGTTTCCAGTCAGTGGACAGTCTGGACGCAGCGCTTTCCAAGCCGGCTGCCGCCAACCCCGCCGCTATTCGAACGATCGTACCGCTTGCCGTGAGAATGGATGCGGTCGTGAGGTCTGCGCGAGAGAAGTGGCGGCAGCTTCGGCCAGATGTGCATCAAGTTGCCGGCAAGGTCTGTCGGGGAGCGCAGCGGCTCGGCCTATTAGCCGAAATCGAATTTAAGAAGCTCGTGCTCATGGTCGTTGCCATCACGCCGAGGGCCGCGAGAACGAGCCGTACGATTCAGGCGGTGGCAGGCGCGGCTGTCGTGCTACCGGGAATCGCGCTGTTCTCCATAGTTGCAGGCAGTTTCAACAAACACGACGCCGTGATGTCGCAGGGCACCATTTCGCCACCCGTCCGAACGCTCCAGACTGCGGGACCCTCGCTCTCTTCCGGGGCAGCGCCGTCGACAACCTCTGATACGGTAGTGACCACGCCTTCGCTGGCGGAAGTCGCAACCGCGTCCGATCCCGGAACCGATACAGTCATCCCGCCTGCGGATGAGTCCGGCGACGATTTAGCGGCGGCTTCCTCTCCAGCTGAAATCGTCTCTCAGCCTGATTTGCCGAATCCGGCTCCCACAAAGCAGAAGTGGCCCAAGTCCGCCACCTCAGCATCGAGGCTGGCGGCGAACAAATTGGTGGGCGCCACAGACCCGGTCGCGGTCGCCAAAACCACGGTTCACGACTCCGCAGTGGTGCAAGCAACCGGTGTGGTTGCTGAACCCGCCCTCGCCGCGGCACCGGCGACGCTGCAACCGGAAGCTCCCGCCATGGATGCGAACTCGGACTCCTCGAAACCGGATGCGGGCTCCGTCACCTATCTTGAGGTCGGATCGTTCAAAGAAGCAAAATGGGCGGATGACGCCGTCGAGCGACTCAGGGAATTGGGATTCCACGCGATCTGCGTGCACAAGACGATGCTATGGAAGCTACAGTCCTATCACGTGCAGGTCGGACCGTACACAACGTCGAGCGATATCGGAGTAGCTCAAGATAAGCTGACCGCGCAGGGATTCAAGCCGCACCCCGTCAAGTAGCCTTTAGCTGCAGCTTCGAACCACCGATTCGAAACCTCGACGTCGCTTCCAGGCGGGCCACCGAGATGCGCGAGTTCCGCAAATACGTCCCGTTGGTCGAGCGCAGATCGTGCAACAAAATTCCGTCCCGCCGCACTTCCACGGCGCAATGTGAACCCGAAACTTCTGGATCGTCGATTTCGATATCGGCGCCGCAGCCGATCCGTCCGATGGTCGTGATCGATTTGGAGAGCTCGAATTCGGTTCCCTGCGATGGCCCTTCGACCACGCGCAGTTTGATTTTCTCCCCGGTCGAGAGCTCACGATTCGCAGCCTCGGGAAACAGAGATTCCGTCAAACCGAAAGCGGTAGACATATCCCGGAGTGTCGAATCGGAAGACACGAGCGTGTCTGGGCTCCTATTCGTGCCTCTCGGGGGGGGCTCTATGACGGAATTGCACATCCAGCAGGTGACATCCGAAAGAGAGCTTTCCGTATCTTCCAAGTGAATGATCGCGGCACAGCGGGGGCACCGAAGTAGCATGGGGTTTATTCGTGTACCTGTACCGGACTCATCACCACTTTATACATCATCGAACTACCGGTTCCCTGTCGGTATCCGCTATTCCCTGTAAAAGGACGCAAGCGTAATCCTACGCCAGGGCGTCGAGCACCTTACGAGGTGCATGGCCGCGAAATCAAAGAAGCAGTAAGGTTGGCTCGGTACAATGACCCTCACGACTGTTGCGCTTCATGCGACGAGAAGCATCCCTGGCCCGATATCCTGGTAAAAGGCAGCATCGACGAACTGGCGGGACGGCTCAGCCTCCGAGTCACAGCAAACCGGACATCGAACACCTATCTTATTTTCGATCGGATCGTTTCATTGCCGACGGACCTGACGATGGAGGCATCGATGGCGAAACGATTGACACCCGTGGGCGAATCAGAAGCGTGGTTGCGGCCAGGCTACGATCCAGACAAAGACATCGATCGAAGGCGTGCCAAGGTGATTCAAAGGCCGAACACTTCACTTCCCCTTCCTGTGTCGATTGTCCGCGCACCGACTACACCGACGGAGCCTTGAAGGCACAGATTCAAGGCGAGATAACAATGAGGATGCTGGTGAGCAAACATGGAGATCCGTTAAAGATCGTCGTACTACAGGGGCTGCTCTGCGGCCTGAATCGGAAGGCCCTGGAAACGGTCAGGACGTGGAGATTAAATCCCGCCAAGACTTCCGACGGAAGTCCGATTGAAGTATGGCGGAAACTCGAAATTACACTTCAACTCTACTGAGATGCTCGGCCCGCCAATCGTTCCTTGTCAGATTCAAGTCTTCACCAACCCAGAATGTAAGCGACAAGTTTAGGGAGAGTCGGATTACCGGACATGTCCGGTTTGCGCGTCGGAAGGTCTCGGTGGGAGGCCTGACGGGTGTAGACTCCCCGGTCGGCAGATGACAGGGGAAATTCAGTCTTATAGGAGGAAAGATGCGGAACCAAATTCTGATTGGTTTTGCGATGTTGATTTTGCTTGTCGGCTTGCATCGGAGTTGGGCCCAGACCGGTACCCCCGCCCAGGCCCCTCTTTCAAGCAGCGGGACCGCGACGGACGTGACCAATTCCGAGATCCAAGCGGCCGCGAAAGTAAATCCTTCTGCCGCAGTCCTCGATCAGGCACTCCGGGTCGTTAACATCAACGGCGAATACAACGTCGGCATCGGCGTCGTTCATCGAAACAAGACGACCGGCCCGGTCTCCAGCGGTGCAGTCGAACACAGCGAAATCACGGAGATCTATCACGTGATATCAGGCAATGGGACGCTCGTAACTGGCGGCGCGATCGAGAATCCAAAACCGGCCGAACCGGACAGTGACGTGGTGAAAGTCCTCGTTGGCCCCAGCACGCGGGGCGATAAGATCCAAGGGGGCGTGAGCCGCAGGTTAGGCCCTGGTGATGTGGTCGTCATTCCCCCGAACACTCCCCACTGGTTCAGCGAAGTAACGTCAGATCAGATCGTCTATCTGGTCTTTCGAGTTGACCCCAAGAAGGTGTTGCCGGCCGGATACAAGTTGAAATAGAGATCTCGCGCCATATCGGAGAACTTCGGGGATAGGCTATCCATGCGTGCCGGAAAGACGCCGCTGTAGTGCTCGGTAAGTCCGATTGCCGGAAAAGTTCGTACCGGCACCCACTTTTCCGGTTAGCCGCGTTTTTCAGGAGATGGGATGACTTGAAAGCGGCTCTTGCTGCGGCACTCCTATTCCACTAGGAAATGCTCCCTTTGATCGAAGGGTGCGCCGAGCAGCGGCGCCATCTTGGCTCGGTAGTCGAGCGTGTGCGCTAGGGTCTCGTGCTTCTCAAATGCCGCTTCGTCTTTCCAAACCTCCATTACCACAAGGTGGTTGGCCCTCCCCGCAATCTGCGCGACCGCTTCGCAGCGTACGATTCCGGGTTCCTTTCGAGTGTCCAGGACATACTGTTTGATGGCTGCGGTCCCAGTCTCCCTACCCGGCGGCATCAGGTCTATAAAAGTAACCACGTACAGAGGCGACAGATTGGCGGGACCCTGAGCGGGTGGCTGCTGCGAGTGCAACTCGGTCGTGACCACCACAGCCGCAAACACCAAACCGGCGGCGATGGCTGCGGTGATTACCCGACGCATTGGACTCATGCTGGCCCTCCTTAGGCGATTGGCTGGTGCACAGTGTAATGCTTCTGCTAACCGGAAACTTGGTTCCAGTGCAAACTGGTCTGGTTAGGCCCCGGAAAAACGGATCAATCGACGCGGTGAAACCGAGGTATATGCTCACTTTTGTGCCCAGTTGGCTTCCGAAACTCGTAGCTACCTTCGGCGCCGTATGCGTTATCGTAGGCGTTTCCTGGGGGTTTGTTGATGAGGGCACGCACTTCCGGTTAGAGTTCTTGGGGGACTGCGCCGGATTATTCCTCATAATGCTCCCTGTCGGAATTCTCCTGTCGATGGGTGGAACAATAGTCTGGGCGCGACATTGGGACAGACGCAAGAGGCTCAGAGTAGCGGGAGTCGTCTTCGTAATCGCCGTAATCGCATTCATGATCGCAACCGAATAACGTGCACGGACCAGGAATGTTGCTGGGTTTGGCTGCCATTTGTGCACGTTATTC
>Ga0210404_10001242_pt1 | contig 11180 bp, 11 predicted proteins | sample IncBWH28MmetaG_FD_155455 | JGI IMG/M metagenome (GOLD analysis project Ga0210404, IMG submission 155455) | Forest soil microbial communities from Barre Woods Harvard Forest LTER site, Petersham, Massachusetts, United States - Inc-BW-H-28-M | ecosystem: Environmental > Terrestrial > Soil >... | reverse complement strand
CCAACCTTCGAGTCCCAGCGGTTTCCGCGGCACCAGCAGCCAGGCCACCAGCGCCACCAGGGGCATCGCCGCAAACTGGACCACTTGATTCAACGCAAAGGCCCGCCCGCGAATCTCCTTCGGCACTAGCTCAGCGATGTACGTGTCGATCGTAACCAGCTCGACGCCGATCCCCACGCCCGCGATCAGCCTCCACAGCAAAATATCTTCGGTGCTCGTCTGAAAAGCCATCACGATCGACCCGGCCGTATACCACAGCAGCGAATACGTGAAGATCGCCCGGCGCCCAAACCGGTCGGCCGTAAACCCGAACGCGATGGTTCCGATGAAAAGCCCTGCGAAAGTCGCCGCTACAAAGCTTGCCAGCCCTGTTAGCCCGAAAAACGAAACGGACGCTCCCGCGAACAGCCCGCTGCGGATCAACCCGGGTCCGATGTAGGTCATCAGGAAAAGATCGTAAAACTCAAAACAGCCGCCGAGCGAAAGCAGCAAAACAAGCTTCCAGATGTAGTGCGTCGTGGGAAGCCGGTCCAGTCGCGCGCTGATCAGCGCCGCCGGTTCGCGAATCGAAGCTTCTGTCGGAAAAGTCATCCAGCCCGGCGAATTCTAGCAATATTGCCGTATTCGCGCTCGGCAAGCTCGGAATTCGAGAATGCTTGTAGAACGCGGCTTCAGCCGCAACATACATCGCGGAACGAGGACGGCTTTCGCCGCTGAACTTCCTGGCGGTGTCCCCGCAAGAGTTTGCCACGGGCCGACAGGATTGCCTTGGCTGACTGCAGGAAAGCCTGGAATTAGGATCTGGCTTCGGTGGGTTGTAATCGTACGCTGAATAAATCGCGGCGGTTACTTCGTTTTCTTCACATCCTCGCCCAACACGATCGCTTCAGCGACTTCCTTCATTGACTTTCGTCGCTGGCGGCTCTCCCTCTGCAGCATCAGGTAGGCCTCTTCTTCGCTCAGCTGCAGGTTCCGCTGCAATATCCCTTTCGCGCGTTCGACGATTTTTCGCGCCAGCAGCCGCTGGGATAGTTCTTCATTCTCACTCGCCAGCCTGACTCGCTCGATCTCCGCCCCAGCCAGCAGCGCCGCCGTTGCCATTAGTTCCACATCGTGCTCATCCATCGCCGGTCCACGTTCGCGCCCCAACAGATTGACCAGCCCGACCAACCTTCCAGCGTTGACCATGGGGATCGAATGAAACGACTCGAATTGGTCCTCCAGCTGTTCGCGGAAGAACAACCTCACACGCGAGTCGTGCGACGCATTGCGCGCCACCGCCAAGAACTCCGGGTTTCCAGCCTTCCATCCCGTAGCATCAACGACGGCCTGAACTTTTACGCGATGCAGAATTTCAGGATGGGAAGTCTGCGCGGATCGCGCCACCAGCTGGTCGCCTTCCACCACATATACACCGCAAGCTTCGCGTCTCGCCGTCTCCGCCACAAATCCGCCGACCTCATTCAGGATTTCGTCCAGAGATGCAACTGCGGATATTCTCGATGCGGTCTGACGGAGGCGCGCGATGTCCCCGCCTTGTCGAGCCAGGGCAGCCGGCTGATCCGGAAGTGTCACTGTCAAAAGATTCCTCGAATGAACCCAATCCCTTGCGAAGGCTGTTAAGAGCAGAGACTAGCAGCGTCGTACGGCGCCAACAATTATGCTTTGGTATACCAGTCCAATTGCTTGGAGGGAGACTACTTGCGGGCTTTCGCCTTGAGCTTTTCCGCCATGCGCACCAGATCAGCCAGCGACTCGGCCTTCATCTTCTGCATCACGTGGCCGCGATGCACTTTGACGGTGATTTCCATCACGCCCAGCTCTGCCGCCACTTCCTTGTTCATCAGTCCGGTGGCGACCAGCTCCATCACCTCGCGTTCCCGCTGCGTAAGCGACTCAAACCGCGCCCGCACAGCGGCAATGCCGGCTTCCTCTTCGCGATACGCCCGGTCGCGGTCCAGCGCTTGATGGATCGCGCTCAGCAGTTCCTGTTTTTGGAACGGTTTCGGCAGGAATTCAACCGCTCCCGCCTTCATCGCCCGCGAAGTCATGGGGATGTCGCCGTGCGCGGTGATGAAGATAATCGGTATGCGGACGCCGCGCTTCTCCAGATCGGCCTGAAAATCCAGCCCGCTCATCCCCGGCAACCGGACGTCCAGCACCAGGCAACTCGGCCCTTCCGGCCTCGCCGCGCTTACGAACTCTTCGGTTGAGCCAAAGCCCTCCGAGCGCAGCCCAACCGATTTCAGCAGGCTCTTCACCGCGCCGCGAATCGACGCGTCGTCGTCCACCACAAACACCATGGAATCGGTCTCGACGGTTGGCATCTACGACTCCACGGGAATCGTGAATTGAAAGACGGCGCCCCGCGGCTCGCCCGCTGTTGCCCACAAATGCCCGGCATGCGACTCCACAATCGTGCGACTGATCGAAAGGCCCATCCCGATTCCCTGCTCCTTTGTGGTAAAAAACGGCTGAAATATCTTTTCGGCGATCTCCGGCCTGAGTCCGACGCCGCGGTCCTCGACGACCACCCGAACTTCCCCCGCCGCTTCCCTGCGCGTGCGGATCCATATCTGCTTCGGGCCGCCGTTCATCCCGCGCATCGCTTCCATGCTGTTCATGATCAGGTTCAGAACCACTTGCTGCAGCTGCACGCGATCGCCCCGTACCCGCGGCAAATCGTCCTCCAGGTCCATCTGCAGCGCGATTCGCTGGCTGGCTGTCTCCCCGTGAAAAAAAACAGTCAGCTCCTGAATCACCTCATTCATGTTCAGCAGCTCCCGCTGGGGCAGGTCCTTCTTCACCAGCGACCGGATGTGCCTCAGAATCTTCCCCGCCCTGATGCCGTCCTGGATGATCCGCTCGGCCGACTCCCGCGCCTCCGCTATTTCCGGCGGATTTGCCGACAGCCACTCCACGCACGCATGCCCCTGCGTCACCACCGCCGTCAGCGGCTGGTTCACCTCGTGCGCAATTGACGCCGTCAGCTCGCCCATCGTAAACACGCGCGACAGGTGCGCCAGCTCGGCCTGGGTATTCAGCAGCGCTTGCTGCGCCTTCCGATGCTCCTCGATGATCCTCCGCAGCTCCTGGTTGGATTCTCGCAGCTCGGTCGTGCGCTCGGCCACGCGATATTCCAGCTGGTCGCGCGCCTCCGTCAGCGCCAGCTCCGTCCTCTTTTTCGACGAGCTCACCCAGCTCGCCACCAGCACGCAAATCACAAACACGCTGAAGTACTGCGCATCCGTCGCGGTCATCCAGAACCGGTCGAAGGGCGGCACGATGTAGTACGCCACCACCAGGGCCGACACCAGAACGGAATAAAGCCCGACTGCCGCTCCCCCCAGCCACGCGCTGGCCATCACCGCGGCAAAAAACAGATACAGAAACGGATACGGTAGGATCCCGCGCACCAAGATCGTGCATACGAGCGCCACCCCAACCAGCACCGTCGAGATCGCATACGGTCGCACCGCCCGCCACAGCTTCATCGCCGACTCGAACCGCCCGCCCGGAACCACTTTCCCCGAGGCGGCACTCTGCGGCCCCGCGTTGCTCTTCCGGGACGGATTCGCAGATGGCGGCATGGCCATTTCGCTGTTCTTGAACTCAGCAATCACGGATGAGTTCTCCAAGGTCGTTGCCGTTGGTTTGGCACCCTTGTAGTCTTCCCAGTTCTCCCGCAGAGAGTACCAAGCCCCGCCCCGGCTGTCTAACCGCCACTCGCAATTCCTACCGTCGGCGGTCTTGGCCTTCGCTTTCAGTCTTCGCTTTCACCCTTGCATCGGTCTCCCCTGCCTGCTAACATAAAACCGTACTGGATTGGTGCTATATGCTTCAGATTGGAGCGCTTCATGGTAAGGCTTGGTAAATTAACGGACTACGGGCTAGTCCTGATGACCTGCATGGCTCGCGCCCAGGGCTCTCCCATGCGCACCGCCCGTGATCTGGCCCGTGAATCCAAGCTGCCGCTTTCCACCGTCAGCAAGCTCCTGAAGGAGCTGCTTCAGAGCGGCCTGCTCGTGTCTCATCGCGGCATCAAGGGCGGCTACCTTTTGGCCCGCGCTCCGCACGAGATTTCCATTGTCGAGATGATCGCCGCGATCGAAGGTCCCATGGCGCTCACCGAATGCAGCACCGAAATCACCGGCCTATGCAATCTCGAGCCCTGCTGCCCGATCAAAAGCAACCAGCAAATCATCAACCAGGCGGTGCGCGGCGTGCTCGAAAAGATCACCCTCTCTGATCTGCTCCATCCCATGCATCTCACCGACATCAGGGACGCTCGTGGCCGCGTGGTCACCATTGCGTCCGGGGGAATTCAATGAGCTCGACGAACGACGCAATTCGTGAAATGGCCCAACAGGAGTACAAGTGGGGCTTCGTCACCGATATCGGCGAGGACCGCGCGCCCAAGGGCCTTAGCGAAGAAATCATCCGCTTCATCTCCGCGAAGAAGAACGAGCCCGAATTCATGCTCGAATGGCGGCTGAAGGCTTTCCGCCACTGGATGGCGCTCGAGAAAAATCAGGCTGAGCCCAAGTGGGCCAATATCCACTATCCGCCGATCGACTATCAGGCGATCTCCTACTACTCCGCGCCGAAGCAGAAGCCGAACTTGAAAAGCCTCGATGAGCTGGATCCCGAAATCGTGCGCACCTATGAAAAACTCGGCATCCCGCTGGCCGAACAAAAGATGCTCGCCGGAGTCGCTGTGGACGCGGTGTTCGACAGCGTCTCCGTCGCCACCACCTTCAAGGAAAAGCTCAACGAAGTCGGTGTGATTTTCTGCTCATTCTCGGAAGCCGTGCAGAAGCATCCCGATCTCGTGAAGCAGTATCTCGGCTCCGTCGTTCCGCACACGGACAACTTTTTCGCCGCGCTCAATGCCGCCGTCTTCACCGACGGTTCGTTCGTCTACGTGCCCAAGGGCGTCAAATGCCCCATGGAGCTTTCTACCTATTTCCGCATCAATGCCGCGGAAACCGGCCAGTTCGAGCGCACCCTGATCGTCGCCGACCAAGGCGCCTCGGTCAGCTACCTCGAAGGCTGCACCGCTCCCATCCGCGATGAAAATCAGCTCCACGCCGCCGTCGTCGAGTTGATCGCCCTCGATGACGCCCAAATCAAATACTCGACCGTTCAGAACTGGTATCCGGGGGACAAGAACGGCAAGGGCGGAATCTACAATTTCGTAACCAAGCGCGGTGCTTGTCGCGGCAAGAACTCCAAGATCTCCTGGACGCAGGTTGAAACTGGCTCGGCCATCACCTGGAAATACCCCAGCTGCATCCTGCAGGGCGAAAACTCGGTTGGCGAATTCTATTCCGTCGCCCTCACCAACAACTATCAGCAGGCGGACACGGGCACGAAAATGATTCACATCGGTAAAAACACGACGAGCACTATCGTCTCGAAGGGTATTTCCGCCGGCCACGGCCAGAACACCTACCGCGGCCAGGTGAAAATCATGAAGGACGCCACCGGCGCCCGGAATTACACTCAGTGCGATTCCCTGCTCATCGGCGACAAATGCGGCGCCCACACGTTCCCGTATATCGAAGTGAAGAATTCGACGGCGCGCATGGAGCACGAGGCTTCCACCTCGAAAATCGGCGAAGACCAGATGTTCTATCTCCGCCAGCGCGGGCTAAAAGCCGAAGACGCCGTCTCCATGATCGTCAACGGCTTCTGTAAGCGGGTCTTCAAGGAGCTACCCATGGAGTTCGCGGTAGAAGCTCAAAAGCTCCTGAGCGTGAGCCTGGAAGGCAGCGTCGGATGAGCCTCAGTCGTAGCGTTTCGAGGCGGCACGATATCTGTATTCCCATTCGACAATGAGCATTCATCGAAATGCCCGAACGCAATTGAAAACGAAGGATCGGTGCCACTTCGAATCGACGATAAGTCGGGGGGCGCCAACCGCTCAAAAGGAACAAAGTGAATGAGTCTTTTGAATGTTAAAGATCTGAAGGTCAGGGTTGAGGACCGCGAGATCCTCCGCGGCATCAACCTTCAGCTGAATCCCGGCGAGGTGCATTCCATCATGGGCCCCAATGGCTCGGGCAAAAGCACGCTCGCCCAGGTCCTCGCCCGCCGGGAAACCTACGACGTCACGGGCGGCTCGGTCAGTTTCAATGGCCAGGACCTGTTGGCCATGAAGCCCGAGGAAGCCGCCTGCCAGGGACTTTTCCTCGCGTTCCAGTATCCAGTCGAAATCCCCGGCATCAGCAATGCCTATTTTCTGCGCTCGGCTCTGAATGCCGTCCGCAAGTATCGCGGCCTCGACGAAATGGACGCCATGGATTTTCTCCCCATGCTGCGGGGGAAACTGAAACTGCTCGACATGGACGAAAAGCTGCTGAACCGCTCCGTGAACGAGGCCTTCTCGGGCGGTGAAAAGAAGCGCAACGAGATTCTGCAAATGGCGGTGCTCGAACCGAAGCTGTGCATTCTCGACGAAACCGACTCCGGTCTCGATATTGACGCGCTGCGCATCGTCGCCGAAGGCGTCAATGCCATGCGCAGCCCTGATCGCGCCATGCTGGTCGTCACGCACTACCAGCGGCTGCTCAATTACATCGTGCCCGACCGGGTGCACGTCCTCGTCGAGGGCCGGATCGTGCGCTCCGGCGGCCCCGAACTGGCCCTCGAACTTGAAGACAAGGGTTATTCGACCTTTGAAGCCGCGGCGGGAAATTGAAATGGGAACTGCATCACAAGCCATCGCGCGATACTCGGAAAGCTTCGGCGGATTTGAAAAATCCGCCGTTAGCCACAACCTCCTCTGGCTGAAAAAACTTCGCCAGGAAGGATTCGCGCGCTTCAGCAAGGCGGGCTTTCCGACCACACGCAACGAAGACTGGCGCTTCACCAACGCGAGCGCCATCGCGCAGACGCCATTTCATCTCGCTCGCAACGGTCATTCCCTGCCCTCGCAAAAGGACATCAATCCTTTTCGAATTCCGGGAGTCGATTGCCAGCTGGTATTCATCGATGGGCGGTTTGCCGCAGGACTTTCCTCCATCGGCAAGCTGCCCAACGGAGTTACCGTTGGCAGTCTCGCAGCTGAACTCGGACGCAATCCGGGCACAATCGAAAAGTATCTGGGCCGCTACCTGAGTCTGGAGCGTGATGCCTTCGGCGCGCTCAATACTGCGTTCCTGGAGGACGGCGCGTACCTGCAGGTCCCCAAAGGGGTCGTGCTCGAAAGCCCCGTTGCGATCCTGTTCGTGTCAACCGAGAACAATTCACCGACGGTTAGCCATCCACGCAATCTGATCGTCGTGCATGAGAACGCCCAGGCCACCATCGTCGAAGACTATGTCTCGCTCGGCGGGGGCCAGGCTTTTTGCAACACGGTCACGGAACTGGTTGCAGGTGATCACTCCATCGTCTCGCACTACATGATCGAGCGGGAACACACCAGTGCGTTCAACATTTCGACCCTGCGCATCCAGCAGGGCCGCGCCGCGAATGTTTCCTCGCATTCCGTGCTTCTCGGAGGCGCCCTGGTGCGCAACAACGTCCACCCGGTTCTGGCCGGTGAAGGCGGCGAATGCCTGATCAACGGCCTGTTCATCGGCGACGGCCGCCAGCACCTGGACAATTACATGCTCGTCGAACATGCCAGCCCGCATTGTGGCAGCCGCCAGTTTTACAACGGCATTCTCGACGGCCGCGCACACGGCGTCTTTCACGGCCGCATCATCGTGCACAAGGACGCGCAGAAAACAGACGCGAAGCAGACCAATCGCAACCTGTTGCTTTCCGATAGCGCGCAGATCGACACCAAGCCGCAGCTGGAAATCTACGCCGACGACGTCAAGTGCACCCACGGCGCAACCATCGGTCAGATCGAGGAAAACGCGCTGTTTTACCTGCGCTCCCGCGGGATTGACGAAACCACCGCGCGCCGCCTCTTGCTCGTCGCCTTCGCCAGCGAATGCATGGACCGCATGAAGGAAGGCCCGGTCCGCGCGCACATCGAAAGCTTGATTCACGACCAAGCCCAGCGCCTGGCCGCGTCTTCGATTGGGAGGGTCGCATGACTACCGCCACGCGCGGGCTTCATGTCGTAAAACCGGGGGATCATGCGCTCGATGTGGCGCGCGTGCGTGCCGATTTCCCCATCCTGGCGACCGAAATTCACGGCAAGCCGCTCGTCTATCTCGATAACGCCGCCACTTCTCAGAAGCCTCAGGCGGTGATCGACACGATCATGCGCTACTACCAGGACACCAACGCCAACGTTCATCGCGGTGTCCACTATCTTTCCGAAACCGCAACCGAAGACTACGAAGCCTCGCGCCGCACGGCACAGCAGTTCATCAATGCGCCGCACCTGCATGAAATCATCTTCGTCCGCGGCACCACCGAAGGCATCAACCTCGTCGCACAGACCTTCGGCCGCACCCGCGTCGGTGCGGGTGACGAAATCCTGATCACCGCCATGGAGCACCACTCGAACATCGTGCCCTGGCAGATTCTTTGTGACGAAAAGGGCGCGAAGCTCCGCGTCGCCCCGATCAACGACAATGGCGAGCTCCTGCTCGACGAATTCGCGAAACTGCTCGGCCCGAAAACGAAGCTCGCCGCGGTCACCCACGTTTCGAACGCCCTAGGCACCGTCAACCCGCTCCAACGCATGGTCGAACTGGGGCACGCTCACAACGTCCCCGTGCTGGTCGATGGCGCGCAGGCCGTGCCCCATCTGAAGGTTGACGTCCAGGCCCTCGATTGCGATTTCTACACGTTTTCCGGCCACAAAGTGTATGGGCCGACCGGCATCGGCGTTCTCTACGGCAAGACCGCGCTGCTCGAGTCCATGCCTCCCTATCAGGGCGGCGGAGACATGATCAGCTCGGTCACCTTCGATAAAACCACGTACAACAAGCTGCCCTATAAATTCGAAGCGGGCACTCCCGACATTGCCGGCGCAATCGGAATGGGCGCGGCGCTGAAATACGTGAACGGCCTCGGCATTGACAAGATCGGCGCGCACGAGCACGACCTGCTCGAATACGCAACGCAAACTCTTTCCGCGGTGCCGGGCCTTCGCCTGATCGGCACGGCCAGGGACAAAGCCGCGGTCGTCTCGTTCGTCATCGAAGGGGTGCACCCGCACGACATCGGCACGATCCTCGATCAGCAGGGTATCGCCATTCGCACCGGACATCACTGCTCGCAGCCGATCATGGACCGCTTCGGCATTCCAGCCACCGCGCGCGCCTCCTTTGCCGTTTACAACACCCGCGCCGAAATCGACGCGCTGGTCCAGGGCATCGAAAAGGTGAAGGAGGTATTCGCCTGATGTCCGACCTGCGCGACCTCTATCAGGACGTGATCCTGGAGCACAGCAAGACGCCGCGGAATTTTCGCGTGCAGCCGTCGGCCGACCACAAAGCCGAAGGCTTCAATCCGCTGTGCGGCGACCGCTTCACTGTCTACGTCACAATGGATGGCGGCGCGATCAAGGACGTGAGCTTCCAGGGTTCCGGCTGCGCGATCTCGAAAGCTTCGGCTTCCATGATGACCCAAAGCGTGAAGGGCAAGACCATGGCGGAAGCCGAAAAAATCTTCAAGCGCTTCCACGAGATGGTTACCGGACACGCGGAATCGAACACCGGCGAATCAGAACTTGGCAAGTTGACTGTTTTCTCGGGCGTATCCGAGTTTCCTGTCCGCGTGAAATGCGCCACGCTGGCCTGGCACACGCTGCATGCCGCGCTCGAAGGCAAGCAGGATCCTGTTTCAACGGAATAGCGCTATGAACGAGTACATTCAGCTGAAGCGCGAAACGCCGGCGATTGCGATCCCCAGCGGCACCGCATCGATTCTGCCCGCCGGAACCGGCGTCAGCGTGATGCAGTTCCTCGGAAGCAGCTGGACGGTCACCAGCGCGCACGGAATGTTCCGGATCGACGTGAAGGACGCCGACGCGCTCGGCCTGCAGCCTCCCGCCGCGGCCGCCGGCGCAAACGGCGAGCCCGCGCAGTTCAGCGAAAAACTGGTCTGGGATCAGCTGAAGACCATCTTCGATCCCGAGATTCCCGTGAACATCGCCGATCTCGGCCTGATCTACAACTGCGATATCAAGCCGCTCGAGCAGGGCGGCAACCGCATCGAAATCAAAATGTCGATGACCGCGCCGGGATGCGGGATGGGCAACGTGCTCAAGATGGACGTCGAAAGCAAACTCGCCAAGCTGCCCGACGTAAAAGAAGTGGACGTCGAAATCGTGTTCGAACCGCCGTGGGGACCCGCGCGCATGTCCGAAGCCGCAAAACTTCAGCTCGGCTTCGACATCTAGAAACCTTCTTCCGTTGAATTAGTTCTTTGGCGCGGCCCGGACGGTTGAATCCGGCACGCGCTTCGCGACCATCGAGTGCGAGCCGCTGTAGACAAGCTGTAGGCCGGCGAAAATCGCGATTGCCGCGATAACGAATTTCAGTTTCCGCGCCGGAACGCGTTTCGCCAGCAAGCAGCCAATCAGAACTCCGGGAACGCCCCCGGCCAGAATCTGCCCGAGCACGTGGCCATTGATGGCGCCGAACTTCCACTGAAACAGGCTGCCGATCACCGCCAGAACCAAGCCGAACAGAATGTCGGTGCCGACGACTTCGGGCGGCGACATCTCCGAATAGTTGAGCAACAGCACCGTGCCGAGAGCGCCCGCGCCGGCGGAAGAAAAACCCGCTTCGACTCCGATGGGAAGCGCGAGCCAGGGAAGCCAGTGCGAATTCTTATGCGCGAAATTCCGGTTCTGAAGGCGCGCGAAGAACGTAATGCAGGACGACACCGTGAGAATCACGCCGAGAAGGACTACGATCACGGGATTGCCGCCGGACTTGCTGAGCAGGCGCAGGAACATCGTGCCGAGGAGCAGGCCGGGTACCGCACCCTGAATCAGCAGCCACAAATATCGCCAGTGAATGTGGCGGCCCGCGAGATAGAACGGCGCGGCGAGAAGACGCAGCACGCCGGCAAAGACGAACGCGGTGCCGACGGACGACGCCGCGGGCATGCCGACGATGAGCACGAGCGCCGGAACCGTGAAACTGCCGCCGCCGATTCCGGTGATGCCGACCGCGAGCGCAATCAGGAATCCGATCAGGGCGTTCATGGATCGGACCGTTTCGATTCCGTGTGAATGCCGCATTCGAGTTTCGCGCCGCCCC
>Ga0210404_10001240_pt1 | contig 11183 bp, 7 predicted proteins | sample IncBWH28MmetaG_FD_155455 | JGI IMG/M metagenome (GOLD analysis project Ga0210404, IMG submission 155455) | Forest soil microbial communities from Barre Woods Harvard Forest LTER site, Petersham, Massachusetts, United States - Inc-BW-H-28-M | ecosystem: Environmental > Terrestrial > Soil >... | reverse complement strand
AATCGGCTTTTCATCGCAAACGATCCGCGAATTCGGCGTGCCGGTTCTCTACACGGATCGAGTCGCTACTACCGCAGCACACATCGCCGACCAGAATGGAGAACTTTCTCGCCGCGCAGGCGCTCGAAATGGCACGCATCCGTTCACGCTCGCGGTTTCTTCAATTCAAGGGGCCTTTGTGCTGCAGTTGTTGCGAGGTCTTTCGATTGACCGCTACGTTGTATTGAGCCCCGCCGGCGGCTGGCGTTCCAAGTGCTGGCCTCCGGATCGCTACGGCGCTCTCTGCCAGAAAATCCGCAGCGACCTGGGCCTGCGCTGTGTTCTGAATCACGGTCCGGGTGAAGAGGATTGTGCCGCTGCCGTCAAAGCCGCAAGTGGCGAAGCCGAACCCATCGCTTACAATGGGTCGCTCGGTCAACTCATGCCCCTCTTGCGCAACGCAATCTGCATCGTAGCCGGAGACACGGGACCATTGCACCTTGCTGTCGCCTTGGGCACTCCGTCCGTCGCATTGTTCGGCCCGACTGATCCTGCCCGCAACGGCCCGTACCGGGACACTTCTGTTCCTGGAACTGACATTGTCCTACGCAGCCCAAATGCTGTGACCACCTACAAGCGCGGTGATCACCCCGATCCTTCCTTGCTGGAAATCGAAGTCGACACCGTCTTTGCCGCGGTTCGCCGCCAGGTCGAGGCTCGTCCATGAGCACGACCGCCAATTTCTTTGTGCGTTGGCGTGTCCGTCTGGGCTATCCGCTGGCCCTTGCTGTCCTTTGGTTTTCACAGCCGACGTTACAAAGTATTCTGCTCGGCGCGCTGGTCGGTGCAATCGGCTTGTGTATCCGTGCTTACGCCGCTGGCTATCTTCACAAGCAGGAAGTCCTGACCGTCACCGGCCCCTACGCTTACACGCGAAACCCGCTCTATCTCGGCAGCGCGCTTCTCGCCCTAGGAGCCGGCATCGCAACGCGCTCCTGGATCTCGGTCTCCATCCTGGTCATTTACTTCGCGGTTTTTTATTCCATCGTGATGCGCCGCGAAGAGCGCGAACTCCACTTGCGCCACGGTGAATCTTTCGAAGCATACGCCAGCACGGTCCCGCTTTTTGTTCCGCGTCTGACGGCGGCGAAATTGCCAGGGAACTCGGCTGGTTCGTTCTCCCTTGCACAGTACAAGAAAAATCATGAGTGGCAGGCGGCCACCGGCTTTCTACTTCTTCTCGTTGTCCTGTATCTGCTTTCGCGATTCCCCTTGCGCTGAAGCTGTCGCGCTCCTCGCATCCGGACATGCCACGAAGCAGGTGATCTCCAGCCGAGTGCCATCGGTCAACACGTGCACGGCGCCGTCCCGGTCAGTTCTCAAAATCCGCACGCCGGCGTGCTGCAATCGTTCGAGGAGCTCTGGGCTTGGATGCCCATAGAGATTGCCTTCCCCCGCGGAAATAATCCCAATTTGCGGTTGCACCGCGGCCAGCGATTCGGGCGTCGTTGAATTCTTGCTCCCGTGATGCCCGACCTTTAATATATCTGCGCGCAGAGTTTCCGCGTTATTCTCCGCGAGAATCGCGCGCTCCGATTCCTTCTCCGCATCTCCGGGCAAAAGCACGGTTCGATTCCCGAAATGCAAACTCAACACCAGCGAGTCATTGTTCTTTGCTGAAGAGGCAATTTCTTCCGGCGCGATCTCTGGCCACAAAAACTCACCGACAACGCCGTCCCAACCAAAAGATTTTCCCCGAAGCTCGTGCTCGACAATAATTTGCCGTCCCCGCGCCACTTCCTCCAGCCGGGCAAGAGCCTGCGAGGAGACTTCCCGCCCGATCCAGAGCTTGCCTACGCGGAAATTCTCCAGAATTGCCTGCAAACCGCCGATATGATCCTGGTGCGCATGCGTCAGCGCAACAATATCCAGCTTTTTAAGACCGCGTGACCACAGATACGGCGAAACTGCTTCTTCGCCCGGATCGATGCCGTAGTGCAAGTCGCGCCCCGGGAATCCGCTGAATGCTCCTCCTCCGTCGATCAACAGCGTTTTGCCGCTGGGAAACACAACAAGGATCGAATCGCCCTGTCCCACGTCCAATACCGTCACTTCCAATTTTCCCCGGGCCCACTTCTCCACGAAAGGATAGGTCGCAATAGTCATCGCGCCGATGATCCAAGCGGAACACAATCCCCAAATAATTGTCCTCTGCCGCAGATTGTCCAGTCGAAAAACGGCTGCAAGCAGAATCCCAGTAACAAAAAACAACAGCACTAACCAGAAGGGCGGCCCGGGGATCCGGTAACTCCACCGTGGAAAATGTGCGAACCATTGAACGATGTGGACCAGCAGCGCTGTCAGCCACCCGAGTGGTGCCGAAAGCAGCTTACCCGCGGATGGAAGAATTAGCCCGGTTGCCAGGCTCAAGAAACCGAGTGGGACGATGATGCCCGTCAAGGGAACAGCGGCAAGATTTACGAAAGGAGCTGACAAGGTGATTCGATGAAAATCGCGCGCCATCAATGGCAGCATTCCGAGCTGCAGGGCCATCGTTACTATCAGCAGCTCCCAAACGCGAAATGTCACGGCAAGCCCGCCAACCAGACCGTTCTCGGTTACCTTGCCGAGGGGTTGCGGCATTTTAACTGAAAGCCAGTGCGCTAGTGATCGCAGATCGATTCGAAACTGCGCGGCGCGCGGCTCGTGAGCGGCGTCTCGCGTCACGTCCCTCCAGCCGCGCAGCGCGCGCACGTATGGCTGTACCGTTTTCTCCAGCCACGGAACCGCCAGCCCTGCAATGCAGCCGATTGCCACAAAGGTGAGTTGAAAACTCGAATCGCGCACTGCAAGTGGTTTCGCGACGAGTAAAATCAACGCGGCTACAGCAGCGGAGTTCAGCAACTCCAATCGGCGGAAGAAGAATCCGCCCACGATGACGAGTGTGGCCATCAAGGCAGCGCGCAGCACCGGCGGGCGTTCGTCCACCACCGCAACATAGGCGAAAAGGAGCGCGAGCGTGAACGATATCGTCCACAGCGGCGTGAGCCGCAGTTTTCGTCCCAGCCAGTAGAGCGCAAACGCGATCGCTCCCACATGCAATCCCGCCACCACCAGTACATGGAACACGCCCGTCTTCTGAAAATCTGCTGCTTCCGCCCGGTCAACAAAGCTGCGATCGCCCAGAAGCATCGCCCGCAGTACGCCCGCGCTCTGCGGCGTTCCCCCGAACAGCTCATCAATCTCTTCTCGCAATCTCCGCCTGACACGCGCCAATCGTGTTCCGGCATTTGGTGATGCGAGTGCCAGCCGTTCGACCAATTCCGGGGCGCGTAACGTGCCCATAAGGTCGATGTTTTGTTGCGCGAGGTAGGCGCGCCGGTCGAACGCGCCCTCATCCCGGAATACTTGCGGCCGCCGAGCTTCTGCCAAAACAGCTACTTCGTCTCCGACATGAAGCTCGGGCATCGGCGTCCCGTCCTGATGAGGTGCAAAACTCAAACGCAGTCCGCCTCGAATAGTGCGCAATGCGCCCTCGAACTCGACGCCCGAAAGCTCGATTTCGTATCCATAGCCCCACGGCAGTCGCGCCGGCTCATCGCGAAGCTGGCCGTGCCATCGCAAAGGCGTCTTCAGATCGAGCTGGCCCGTCTCCAGAAGTGAGACCACGTGCTGCGCGGACCTCGGCTGCTCCGCAACGCATGCGCCAAGGAATCCGACCAAAATCCAGCTAAGAAGAGAAACAGCTGCGGCAGGGAAGAGGCGCTTGAGTTTTACAAGAATGAATCCCGCCAAAACAAGGATTGCGGCAACAAGAAAAGCGGACAACAAAAGTGCCCGAGGAAAAGCATTTTGTTCCATCGAAGGACGCAGGCCGAGAACAATACCGCAGGCAAATGCCACGGTGATTGCTACGGCCGGCAGCTTCATGGAACTCTTCTCAACCTCACCAGCGTTTCGATGTGAAAAGTCTGCGGAAACAAATCAAACAGGTGCATTTCCGTTATTTCGTAGCGGACGCTGGGTCCGGTGATGTCTTTCGGCTTTCGCGGCGAATCCGTTAACACCGTCAGGTCCCGCGCCAGCGTTGACGGGTCACACGAGAGATACACAATTTCTTTGGCGCCTAGCTCGGCAAGTTTCTTCGCCGGTTCCGCTCCCAACCCCGCGCGCGGCGGATCGAGGACGACAAAGTCGGGTTTTTCTTCTGTCTTCTTCAGAAAATCCTCTACATGATCATTGTGCGAGATGACTGTGACCCCGGCGAGCTCGGCATTCGCGTAGAGATCCCTAGTTGCCGCGAGGTTTGCATCCACGCTCACAACTTTCGGAAAAGTCTTTGCCAATGGCAGCGTAAAGAATCCAACCCCGGAATAAAGATCCAGTGCTAGAGCTCCGTGCGCATTTGCCGTCACCGTCTTCAACAGATCCTCGATCAGAAAGCGGTTCACCTGAAAAAAAGAAAGGTGACTCACCTTGAATTTGTACCCGGCAATTTCGTGAAGCAGGTGACCCGGGCCGGTTAATTCGAACCGGTTTTTCTTCTGGTCCAGCAGCAGCAAACTTTCGATCTCTGGAATCGCACTCCTGAAAGTTGCCGCCAGCTCCGCGGCAGGCTTGGAAAATTTCTCGAAGGCCACGTTGAGGGCAATCTTTTCATCCGCCGAGTCGGTAAAGGCTTCAATCTCCTGAATTCCTTCCGGCAGTGTGCCGGCCCTCGCCATTTCCTGCAGTCGCGCGAAAGTATGCGCAAGGCGCGGCGAAAGCACGGGACACTCGTCGATCGGCACGATCACCGAACTCTCCGGCAAGAAATACCCCAGCGCCCGCGGCATACCGCTGCGCACCGCCCACTGCGCCCGGTTCCGGTAGCCATACGGTTCAGCGGAATGTTCCGCGATCTCTCCCGTCCACGGGATGCCGCCAAGTCGCGACAATGTCTCGCGCAGAATCTGCTTCTTGAGCCGCAACTGCTCTGCTGCCGGAATGTGCTGATAGTGGCAGCCACCGCATTTCTGGAAATGCGCGCACTTGGCTTTTCCGCGTTCCTTCGCCGCAGAAGTAACTTCCAGCAGTTCGGCCCAAACCAATTTCTTCTTCTTCGATTTCGTGGCTGCGCGCACCTCTTCCCCGGGCAAAACAAAGGGCACGAATACCGTGTTTCCATCGGCGTGCGCCAAGCCATCACCACCGTAGATAAGCTTCTCAATCGAATAATCTTACTCATCAGCCATAATCGTGTCCTATTCTAAGATAATTCGCCGGTGGAGGCGCGAAAATTAAGTCGCCCATCCCGTTTTCAGATGACAGCGATTGTTCTGGCGCGCTAAGAGAGATAGAAAAGACTCAGCCGCGGTACTCCAAACTCTTCGAGCAGTCGCTTCTGCACGTACTGTTTCTCTACCATCGCCAGTTGCGCTGCCTTCATCTTCCGCCGGTACATCGCCAGTTGCCCATCCACTTCGCGCCGGATTTTGAGCAGCAGCTCTTCTGGCGCATGACTGGTCAGCACCGCATGTGTCTTCTCATCCATAACCGTCAGCCGCCGCTCCAGATCTTCCAAGTCCAGCGTGCCCGGCGTGTCCAGCAGTTGCATAGTGCTCTGCAGGGACTCCGCCATTTCTATCAACTGGCTGGCAATCACGGGTTGTTGCGGCAAACTGTTGTCCGCCGAACGTCTCAGTTGCGCCACATTCTTCGCAAAATAGTTTTTCAACTTGTCCCGCGAAAACGCTTCGCTGGCCGCTTTCCGACCGGCTTTTGGAGCACTTCCCGCAGCCGCTTCCTTTTGCTCTTCCGCGGCCTCCAGCACCGCGTCCGTGCAATACGCCAGATTTTTCAGCGCCTTGCCCGCCCCGCGCCGCGACCTCTGGTAACTCTCAAACGCCTTGTCGATTCCTTTCAGCGCCGCTTCCAGCGGCACGCCGGCTTTCTGCCAAGCTTCCATGATCGCCCAGTCCAGCGGCGACACCAGCAGATGCGCCCCGCGTTTCTTCCAGAAGTATTCTTCGATTTCCGTAAAATAATTGAAGTAGTTCCAGCCGACCATTTTATTGGTTAGGGCGTCGCCGGAAATTGGGCGTAAGCCTCAATCCAGTCTGCCTCGCCGCTGCCCGCAGCTAGCTCTGTGCTTTCTTTGCCGGGCTCGCGGCTGTGCTCTTGCCGTGTTCCGCCGTCTGATTTTTCTCCCAAATCAATCGCAGCCCAGCCAGCGTCAGGAATTCATCCGTGTGCTGAATGTGTTTCGAACCTTTCGCAACCAGCTTCGCTTGTCCCCCAGTAGCCACGACCTTTACGTTTTCCCCAAGCTCTTTCTTCATGCGCGTGAGCATCCCGTCCACCATGTCCACCGCACCGTAATACAAACCCGCTTGCATGTGCGTGATGGTATTCGTCCCAATCACTTTTCCCGGGTCTTTGATTTCGACTCGCGGCAGCCGCGCCGCTCGCGCAAACAATGCTTCGGAAGCAATCCCCAACCCCGGCGCGATCACTCCGCCCAAATACTCTCCCTTGGCCGAGATGGCGTCGAACGTAATCGCCGTCCCAAAATCCACCACGATGCACGGCCCGCCAAATTTATGAAAAGCTGCTACGCCGTTCACAATCCGGTCCGCGCCCACCTCGGATGGATTGTCCACCAGCACCGCCATTCCGGTCTTCACCCCAAGTTCCACGAACAGCGCCTTCTGCCCAAAATAAACGCGCGACATTTCCGCCAGCGTCCAGTTCACCGGGGGCACCACCGAGCTGATGATCACGCCCGTGATGGCGTCGCGGTCGAGTCCAGCCAGCGTGAACAAATTCCTCGTCAGCACGCCATATTCATCAACCGTTTGTTCGCGTGCCGTCGTCAAACGCCAGTTGGCAACCAGCTCTTCACCGCGGAAAACACCCAGCACTGTATTCGTATTCCCAACGTCAATGGTCAGCAGCATCTATCGCGCCTCCGCCACGTCGCCTGCGATTACCGTTTTCACGTGTCCGTCGTCGCGCTCCACTTGCAGCAATCCCTCCGGTCCCAGTCCTACGGTCGTGCCCACGTAGCTCTCCGTGCCGTTGGTCACCCGCACGCGCTTGCCTCTCGCGTAACTCGATGCTCCTTCAAATTGCGCAATCACTTCCGACGCGCCCTCGCGCAAAAACCGATTGTAGTCCGTCTCGAATTGAAGCAGCAACCGGACCAGCAGTTCCATGCGCGATTGCGGCTTGCCCGTCTCCGCTCGCAAAGAAGTGGCAGTGCTTGCAAGTTCGCCGGTAAATTTCTCCTGATTTACATTCAAGCCGATTCCAACAATGACAAATCGCACCTGACTGGGTTCCGCGTGCATCTCCGTTAGGATGCCCCCGGCTTTCTTCCCACGGATAAAAAGATCGTTGGGCCATTTCAAGTCCACCGTCAACCCGGTCAGCGCTTGAACCGCGGAACGTGCGGAAAGCCCAGCCATCATAGTGAGCAACGGAGCCTGCACCGGCGCCAGCTTGGGCCGCAGAAGCAAAGTCACATAAATGCCCGTGCCGCGGTCCGAATGCCACACGCGCCCTGCGCGCCCGCGTCCCGCGGTTTGCTCTTCCGCCAGGACGACGGCGCCTTCCGGCTCGCCCGCATGCCCCAAATCGAGCGCCACGCGGTTCGTCGAATCTGTCTTGAAAAAATGAAAGATGCGCTTGCCAAACAGACTGCCCTTCAGCCGCCGCTTCAACATGTCCGGAGTCAGAATATCCGGCACCTGCTCCAGGAAATATCCCGAAGCTGTCTGGCCCTTCACTTTTACGCCCAATCCACGAAGCCGCTGCGCCCAGCGCCACACCGTCGAACGCGACACACCGATTTCGTTCGCGATTCGCGCGCCGCTGATCACGATCGTGGCGTTTTCCGCCAGCAGCGTAAGCAGGCCTGCGAGCCGCCGATCGGTCGTTCCTGGTAGGGTTTCTTGAGTCATTCAGATTCCGCCGCGTGACGAAAACCGTTCCACGACCTCGAACTATCACCCGCCACCTGTCATCCTGAGGCGAACCGATGAGGTTCGCCTCACGATCTCAACTTCCGAAGCCGGCGAGACGCATCCCTGAATAGTTCTTGAGTTCGGGACTTGCCTAAGCTTACGTTTCCTCGATGCCGTCCACAAGGAGACTCAGGTTCGCAGCCGGCGCCGAGTGCGTCAGCATCCCGGAAGAAAGAAAATCGGCCCCAGCTTCGGCGTAGACGCGGGCATTTTCAAGCGTGATCCCGCCGGAAATCTCAATCACGCAATCCGCACGAAGTCCCCTGGCAGTCTTCACGCATTCGGCAGCCCGTTCCGGAGTCATGTTGTCGAGCAGCACGGCCTCTGCTCCCGCGCCGATTGCCTCAATCAATTCGCGCATGTCGCGCACCTCAATTTGCACCGGCAAAGGTCCTGGGCCAACGACCTCCGGGTCCAGTCCGGCAGCGTCGTAAGCACTGGCCGCTCGCGGCGGTGGCGCCTTCGGTGCCGTATAAGTGTGCGCCTTGTCCAAAGCCGCCTTGATTCCACCGGCTAGCGCAATATGGTTTTCCTTCAAAAGAATTGCATCGTAGAGTCCAAAGCGGTGATTGGCGCCGCCACCCGTTTTCACCGCATATTTTTCCAGCGCGCGCAAACCCGGCGTCGTTTTCCGCGTATCGCGAATTCGCGTCTTCGTCGTCGCTAGTTGTTCCACGAACCGCCGCGTCAGCGTGGCGATCCCGCAAAGATGCGCCAGGAAATTCAGCGCCGTGCGCTCGCCCGTCAGAATCGCCCGGGCATTTCCCTTGATCTGCACGATCTCCACGCCGGGCTCCACGAACGACCCGTCGTTGTGCGGACAAGTGACACGGATTTCCGGGTCCAGCGCCCCGAAGATTTTTTCGGCGATCGGCAATCCCGCGCAGACCAGGGTCTGCCTCGTCATGATGTGTGCCCGTGCCGTTGCATGCGGCGGCACCGTCGCCGCGGTTGTGGCGTCCCCGGAGTCAATATCTTCTTCCAGCGCACGCCGGACCAGGTCAACGATGTATTCCGAATTCCAATCCATAAGCACCCGTAGAACTAGGAGTCCCCTTCGAGCTGCGACAAGCGATCCTGCAGTTTCTGAAGTTCGATGAGCTGCTCCGCAAGCGTCGTTTCCAATCCTTTGACGATGTTCTCTGGCGCCCGGCTTCGGAACGTCTCGTTTCCGAGCTGTTTTTCCTTCGACGAGATTGCCGCCTGCAGCTTTTCGCTCTCCTTCGCCAAGCGCACTTTTTCAGCCGCCACATCCACCGTTTCGGTATACACGATGCGCACATCGAACTGCGCCGTCGACCGCACTGCGCCACCGCTTTGTTGCAAGCGCCCCGAAGAAAATTTCAAATCTGAAAGTATTCCCAGCCTGACAATGTTGGCTTGATTCGCAGCCATCAAATCACGGATCGCCCCATCGGCACTGGAAAACTCAGCCGCCACCCTTTTCTTTGCATCGAGTTTCATCTCCCCACGCATGGTTCGCATGGCCGTGATGACCTCCTGAATGAGCCCAAATTCCTCCAGCGCCGCCGCACTCTTCCAATTCGCACCGACTTTTGGAAACGTATCCAGCGCAATGGATTTCGCTCCAGCGCGCTGCGGCAATTGATGCCAAAGCTCTTCCGTCAGGAACGGCATGAACGGATGCAACAGCCGCAAAGCCGCATCAAACGCCGCAAAAAGATTCTTCCACGCGGCAATCGCTCTCTCGCGGTCCGTGCTCTGAAGCTCCGGCTTTACCCATTCGATGTACCAGTCGCAAAAGTCGCCCCAGAAAAACTGGTAAACACTCTGAGCCGCTTCGTGAAATCGGTAGTTCGCGAGCGCGTCATTCACGGACTCAATCGTCGCCGCCAGCCGCGCGAAGATCCAAGCATCCACCATCTGGATCTTTCCGCCCACCGCGTGCGGCGCCTTCGAGCGCAGTTCGGGTGCCGCCAGCTCTTCCAGTCTCGTGCCGCTCTCTTCGAACTTGTCCAGATTTACAAACAAGAACCGCGCCGCATTCCAGATCTTGTTCGCGAAATTCCGCGCGCTGCTCAGTTTGTCTTCGGACAGTATGATGTCCGTCCCCGGCGCCGCCATCGACGCCAGACAAAACCGCATCGCATCCGTTCCGTATTGCTGGTTCAGCGCCACCGGATCGAGTCCCGTACCTTTGGTCTTGGACATCTTTTCGCCGCTTCCCGTGCGTACCAGCGAATGCAGATACACAGCATGGAAGGGAATTCGGCCCGTAAAGTGAATGCCCATCATGATCATCCGCGCCACCCAGAAAAACAGGATGTCGTATCCGGTGATCAACAAGCTCGTCGGATAGTATTTCGCGTAATCCTCCGTCTTCTCCGGCCAACCCAAAGTTGAAAATGGCCATAGCCCCGAGCTAAACCACGTATCCAAAACGTCGGGGTCCTGCTCCAGGTCTGCCGAACCGCACGCCGCGCATTTTGCCGGCTTCTCGCGCGCGACCGTGACGTGGTTGTTTTCCTTGCAGTACCACGCCGGAATCCGGTGCCCCCACCAGAGCTGCCGCGACAACGTCCAGTCGCGAATGTTTCTCATCCAGTTGAGGTATTCCTCGCGCCGGTTGTCAGGCACGATCAGGATCTCTCCGCTTTCTACCGCTGCAATCGCCGGCTCCGCCAGCGGCTTCATCTTGCAGAACCACTGGATCGAAGCCCGCGGCTCAACAACCGTATTGCTCCGCTCGCACACCCCGATCGCATTCGTGTGTTCAGTGATTTTTTCAAGCAGGCCCAAGGCCTTCAAATCCTCGACAATCCTTTTCCGCGCTTCGAAGCGGTCCATCCCCGCGTAAGTCCCCGCGGCAGCGCTCATCTTGCCGTCGTCGGTCATGACCTCGATTTCCGGCAATTTGTGGCGTCGCCCCACTTCGAAGTCATTCGGATCATGCGCCGGCGTAATCTTCACCGCGCCCGTTCCAAACTCGCGGTCCACCATTTCGTCTGCGATGATGGGAATTTCCCGGTTCATCAGCGGCAACATCACTTTTTTCCCAACCAGGCGCGTGTAGCGCTCGTCGGCCGGGTTTACTGCCACCGCCGTATCGCCCAGCATCGTCTCCGGCCGCGTCGTTGCGACCACCACGAACTCATCTGTTCCCACGACCGGGTACTTGATGTGCCAAAGATGCCCTTGCCGCTCCTCATGCTTCACTTCCAAGTCGCTCAGCACCGT
>Ga0210404_10001239_pt1 | contig 11200 bp, 15 predicted proteins | sample IncBWH28MmetaG_FD_155455 | JGI IMG/M metagenome (GOLD analysis project Ga0210404, IMG submission 155455) | Forest soil microbial communities from Barre Woods Harvard Forest LTER site, Petersham, Massachusetts, United States - Inc-BW-H-28-M | ecosystem: Environmental > Terrestrial > Soil >... | reverse complement strand
CGCCATCAGACCAGGCGGTGAGACGCCTGAGGCTCAAGAGATCGTCGCACCTCATCGCGAATCCAACTTGGGTTCAAATTCCATCTCGCCGATAAAGGTCAACATACAAAGGGCCGACTCCACTGCCTTTTCATGCGACGGCCGAGATTGAGAGCCCGCTCTGAAAGGGTTGCGATTAGTTCAATGTTAGAAGGACTAAGACCCAGGTTTCAGCTTAATGTCCGAAGCCGGTGCGGTGAATGACTGGTTTGTTCCGACTTCCCGGGTGTTTATGAATGAGATTCCCATTGGGCTACTTAGGAACGGGGGCTGGGACCAATGCCAACAGTGATATGGGGCATTCCGCCAAAGAACTGCCCAATCTGCGGAACAAGAGTTTGGTCTCTTAAAATCACGCAACGCCCTTACATTGCACGGAGTCTCTACGACACGCATCTATATGAAAATCATCGAGAATACATGAGATGGAACGAAAAGATGTCTTACTACTACGCCGTCTCACTTCTCTTGTTCGTTGGATCCGCGCCAATCGCGTGGCTGGTTCAAACATTTCCGGCACCGACATTCCTTGCCCAGTTAACAGTATTGTTGTTTTGGGCCGCGGCCTTCGCTGTTGGTATTGCTATCCGATTGCTTAAGCGCAGGGGAAAGAGAAGATTTCGTGAGTTGTGGAACGAAGGCCATAGCAGGCCCATGAACGACCTTAAGCTACCGCAGTGAAAGGCAAATACGGGATCCGGGGTCCCGCCGAATCGTGCTGGCGCGAAGCAACTTCACCCAATCGAGAGTTGAAACTTAGGGTGACAAAACAGAAAATGGCAAAACCATTCTCGACAGTAATCTGTTCAGTAGTAGGCATTACACGTCGGTTTGGATGCGTTCACGTTCGGATTGTGCTCGGATCTCTACGCGATAGTGTAGTTAGTATGATATCTACGAGTTTCCTTGCGGACTCTGGGCTCAGCTCGACCGCAACACGAGCACCAGGACCTTCCTTCTCGTTGACGAAATCGATGTTCAAAGCATCCTCTAGTTGCGCGTCAGTGGGATGATCATAGGAGACGTTGACCTGTTCCAGCTTGAACCATCCCTTGGGACCCTTGCCGCTGCCTGAAACTTCGGCAGTCTCGACTATTCCAGTGCACATCTTCTATCGCGCCCTTCCAGGTGTTTCAAGATACTTCTCGAAAAACGTGAACATCTTCTTCCAGCCGTCAACCGCCGCCTCCGGACGATAGCCCACTCCGGGATAGTAGAAGAAGCCGTGCCCTGCTCCAGGGTACATGTGAAACTCGTAATTCTTCCCATACTTCTTCAGCTCCTCCTCCAACTGGTGAACATTTTCGGGTGTCGGGTTCTTGTCATCCTCTCCAAACAAGCCGAGTAGTGGACAGGACAGGTCCTTCGTATAGTCGATGGGCGCGACCGGCTGTGCGGGGGTCAGCTTCTCTTTTGGCTGTACGACGTTTCCGCCCCAGCAATTGACCGCTGCATCGAATGACTTTGTTCTGCATGCGACGAGGAACGCTTGTCGTCCACCGGAACAGGTTCCGAAGACTCCGAGCGTCCTATTGCTGAGCGGCGAGGATTTGAGGAAGCGAGCCGAGGCGTCAATGTCTCCTACTACGCTCACATCAGGTACTCCTCCGGAGCCTCGAACCTTTGCCGACATATCATCAGGGCTGCCATGGCCGAACCGGAAGTAGATGTTCGGACTGATCGCTAGGTAACCATGGTGGGCGAACTTCCGCGTAAACTCGCGATACAGCTCGTCCCATCCCGGCATGTGATGAATCAGCACCACCCCGGGAAAGGGTCCGGGACCGAGTGGCCGCGCATAGTAGGCGTTGATTATCTCTCCATTATGGCCAGGCAGCATAACGGTCTCCGCAAGCATTCCCTCATACATGTCAGTCGTATACGGATGCATGGCTCACGCCAGCGCTCGCTTTGCTTAAAAAATTCCCGACAGCCTTTCTTGTGCAGATCGAATTACAGAATCACAGAAGGAAGAAATACTGATCGCGGCCTAATCGGCTCCGACTACGTATGGTGAAGGTACACAAAGCTATGCCCAATGCTCCGGGCATGGAACAGTCCGAGGTTGACGTTTTTCTCTCGACTTCCAAGACTCCGTTGAGGCTAGGGACCGTTGATTCGAAGGGTGATCCTATGATACACCCCGTCTGGTTCCACTACTCGAACGGCAAGCTCTACCTCATGAGCAGCAAGGAAAACCGGAAGGTTCGAAACATCAGAGGGAAGAATACTGTCTACTTCTCAGTCGACACAGACGCAGAGCCGCACAAGGGCGTCAAGGGCAAAGGCACGGCCGCCATTCTCACAGATCTTGGAAAGTCGATACCGTTAACAGAGAAGATAGTCGCCAAGTATCTTGGAAATCTTACCACGCCCATGGCGAAGAGAATGGTGGACGGAGTAAGGAACAACTCAACGGTCCTGGTCGAAATTTCCCCCCTCTACTTCTCAACCTGGGACTATTCCAAGATGAGAAAATAGACCAATCCTCCAGAATCGTCGACGGCGAAGACAAGGGGATTACGGTCTGTTAATTCCCTCTCAACCCTGAGTTTTGTGTCACCGGAATTTTCTTGTTTGATGGTTGGTTCCATTACCTCCTTATCACTGCTCGGGCTCTGTTGCAACAATGAAAAGGGAATTTCCAGCGTCAATTCGTGGCAAGCCATGCCCGTATCAACATGATGTGATAATGGACGGCTTGATAATGGAAGCCGTCTATTGGATATTGTGTTCATGTTCTTGTGAATGGTGTAAACTTGCCCACGCTCAGTCTGAACCGTTTGGTGGATTGTTGGGACGATCAGTCGGACCATGACACTAAACCATGCCTGGGTAGGAATACGGATCCTTTCCCTCGCGAGGATCTACGATTTCCTTTCTGATTCTAGCCAGAGTCAAGAATAGGCAACCGGGAAGAAACGGTTCATCGTTGGCTCCTGTTGCATCTTCGCTTCTCTTTCCGAAGCTTTTCAAAAACCACGTTCCCAGCATGGGGACTATCCAACTTCTTCTTCCCGGAACGAATCTTACCAGACTTCACCATACGAATCCGACCAGCACACTGCTTGCTCGTACAAACTTAAGCGGTTCTCTAGGAGGATCGTCAGAGATAATTCCCTCGAAGCGTTCGAGTTGCGTCGCGAGACCTAAACCCATACCCAATTTTTTCCAGAGCGCCGTTAGCTCAGCAGATCCTAACGCAGAATGCTCAACCAGTCCGCACAGCCGATACATAGTTTCTCGCAGACCTTAACATCGTCACGGCCCCTCAGCCGTTTTCAAGGCGTTTTCAAGGGACAATCAGGTCGACGAATCATACCGTCTGCGTTCAACGGGTCATAGAACCTCCGAAACACGAACTCTGCGTCGCGAGACACAGCTGCTTTCGACATTTCTAGATGGTAGCGGATCTGGTAACCGTGGATGGTACCAGAGGATGAAGCAGGAATCTGGATATGGTACCAGTTTTAAGGGAATGGGTAACAGCTACAAAAGCTGGATTCTCGAACTCTTGTAAAGATCGGCATGTTGCGAAAGATTTGCCGGGTCGTGAAGCCTCTAGACCAAGACCGCAGCCTGCTACTTCAGGACTGGCTTCGTTCAGAGAGGCATTGTCCGAACTGATTAGTTTTGGATTCCGGCTTCCTGTCCTATTAAATAGGGTAAATCCCGATTGGTCAGTTTGAACGAGGGACGTTGAAGAGACTCCCACGGCTGAAAGGTCCAAAGAGTAGAATAGACTCTTTACCGAACCAATGCACCATTCATTGTGCCCTGAGTTGAGAGGATGATGGAGACTTCGGCAAAGCCCCGGATTTCTGTACTTACGCCAGAAGAGCTTCTGGGTCCACTCAACGATGTCGAGAAGAAGTATGCTCCATTGCAGCTGTTTGCTTCTGGTCCCATGGAGGTCCCGGTTCCAAGGCCGAGGCTGGCAATTATAGGATCGCGAAAGGCGTCTGGAAAGAGTCTTGACGTCGCCGTTGAGATTGCGAACACCCTAGTCAAGAAACGAGTTGTCATAGTCAGCGGCTTGGCCGAAGGCATCGATACGGCAGCTCACAGGGCGGCCATTGAAAGTGGCGGAAGGACAATTGCCGTACTAGGTACCCCTTTGGATCGGGTCTATCCTCAGAAAAACATCGAGCTTCAGCAAGAGATCATCAAAGACCATCTCGCAATATCGCAGTTTCCGATCGGATATCCTATCGAGCCGGGAAACTTTGTCATGCGAAATCGGACCATGGCGCTAACCGCGAATGCATCGGTCATAGTTGAAGCGGGTGAGACGAGCGGATCACTTCACCAAGGATGGGAGGCCTTGCGATTAGGCCGGCCTTTGTTCATCTGGACTTCAATAGTCAACAATCGATCGTTGAAATGGCCAGGTGAGATGATTCGTCACGGTGCACTTGAGCTGACGGACCCTGAGGAGATTCTGCAGGTACTACCTTCCTCGGAAAAGATTCTCATAAAAATGGCTCGGTAATTCTCGAACGTGCGCATCCACACACTCGAATTCGGGTCCCTCCTTTCTTATACTCCACGAGGGTCCTCTGATAAGATCCGATCCGCGCGGGACATCACACTGGCGATCAAGACTGACCACGTTCTCGACCAACCACCAATTCTGCCGTCCGAATGGATTGCAAGAACGGTCAAGCAATTAATGCCGAGTCTACCCTATGCGAGCTTCCTAACGTCGAAGCCGATCCTCGTTCCGGTTCCAAGCAGTTCCTTGATGAAGGAAGACACCCTTTGGGCTCCAGACAGAATAGCTAAGGCAATGGTGGCTAAAGGAATAGGGAGAGAAGTTGTCGCTTGTCTCTCTCGAGCGGTCGCTGTGCCAAAGTCGGCAACTAGTGATGCCCCTGATAGGCCGAAACCTCTACGTCATTTTGAAACTCTAGCAATCCAAGAACGCATATCTCAACAACCAGACGAAATTCTGCTGGTTGACGACATTGTCACAAGAGGGGCCACAATGTGGGGTGCTGCAAATAGACTAGCTGAAGCATATCCTGAAGCACTCATACGAGGATTCGCGGCCGTTAGAACGATCAGCAATCCCTACGAATTCGAAGAACTGTACCGCCCCGTAAAAGGAACGATAGAATTCCGTGAAGATCTTCAAGACACGCTTAGAAGACCGTAGGTATTCGAGAAATAATCTGAATGGCGACGAGCTGTTTCCAGTTGCCGTCTCAGCATTCGCTCAGTGGTTCGGGTTCTCCGCGTTTGGAACGATTCTACCAAACTTTGAGTCTTCGCAAAGTCTCGACGGACGAGTCTGGCGCCTCCACAAACCCCCACTTGAGATTTGTGGCCGCGTCCTTCGCCATTTCCTTGAGCTGGTCATAGGTAAATTTGCAACTCAAGACTTCGAATCCATGTTCCCACCTATTTCGGAAAAACAACTCGAAGTTTCTTAGGAATTCGTCGGTAATTATTCCACGGCTAGCAAAATGAACCTGTTGCGCCCAGTTTGTTATTGGAGTGCGAGACATTAGAAAGCTCCAGCTATCGCTCATCCAAGAACCGTACTTCTCAAAGCAGTGGAAAACGTAATCCCTATCGGCTGCAACGAATATTGTGTTACCGGGCTCCAAGACACCCCTCAACAAACGCTTCCAGACGCTCTTCATCACCAATGGATGTTCGAAGGGAAGACCCTTCTCTTGAATGTCCTGAACCATGATCGAGGTCTCGGACAGAATACCACCGCTAATTCCAGCATAGACTAGGCAAGTGTCAGGAACAAAAGAGACTGCTATCTGAGAAAACCCATACTCCCCGCCGGCGAAGCCGCCTTTGGGAAGATAGTCCTCTTCGGTCGGGGCCCACCCAGTTGAAAGCCAGGCACATCCGCGGCTCTGGAATTGTGAACCTACTTTGACTAGCCTGTTTGAGCGTTCTCCCCCTTTCCAGACGACCAACTTCAACCGAAGCCACTTGCAAAGGCGGTGGCCGTCCAATAATGAAAAGATAGCGCCCGATTGAAGACTCTCGAATAAACGTCGAGGACCGTGAGTGGTAACAGAGAAACCCTGCTGGAGGAAGGTCAAACAACTACTGGAGAAGCATACCGCCCGAGAAGCGTTCAGATTCTAGCAACACAGATCAGACTCATGAAAGAGCAGATCCCGGAGCCTCTTCCTCCGTCCTGCATGCAGACAGTATCCCAAAGGATTTCGTTAATAGCTCAAGACTTGGAAGATATCAGAACAGACTGCTACAGAAGAATCCAGCTGCCCAGCCAGGAAGAGGCCCGCTACACGCTACAACAGTGGCGAGAAGCCGCCAAGCCCAAACAAGAGACCCCAGTACGAAAGATCGTCATCAGAAGAGACCGGAACGTGGTGAGAGAATGACAAAGAGTAAGCTACGAGAGGACTTAGCGGGTCGAGCGTCGACGAACCCTATGGGTTTATCGGCGCTGGCTGGAGATTCAGGAATACCATCGACGGACATAACACACCTGTGGAGCGGGAAGTTTAACAGGCCTATCCTCACCTAAACGGCAGTGTGGGCGGTCTTTGAAGAAGCAAGTGGATCTAGTGACGTACCACCAGTCTACGAAGGTATTACCTTTCATAGGCATTGTTATTAGGAACTTCCGTGTTTTCGAGGGAAAACAGTACACTTATCCAGTTTTGGCGATACAATATTGAGTCCAGATCGAGCCGTTTGAAGTTAGGTTCTGGACGTCCGTCCAGCCGTGGCGCCAGATACCTTAAATTTCATCATCAATGCGTCAATGATTCAAACGGGACAAAGGCTTGTTCTCTTGGCAAAAGACGTCGTGGTTGCAACTCTTCTTACTATTGGCGTCGGTATTATTCTCCTGATCATTCAAGCTGTCCTTAAAGCACTGCGACCGAAGGCCGGTCCGAATGCTAGTTGGTTTCCTGATTTAGGTATGGACGCTCATGTAGACGCGGTGGCCATGCTGATGGGGGTCACCCCCTTCTCAACTCAACCAGGTGTCATCTTGGGAAATGATCTCATCATCGTTCAGATGTTTGTGATATTCGCGGTAACAGCGATGTTAGCGGTCACGGGAGTACTGCACAATCGGTCGCGAGACAGATTGTGTAGTCGTCTTGGCCTAGGATTCTTCGGGTTCGCCCTTTTCTGGGATTATCTGATGATTTTCTGGCTAACGCCCTAAGCCGAGGACTGCATAGTATTGGTCATCTTCACGAACTCAATTATCCTGTGATAGAGGACCCTGCTGGTTATTGCAGACGAAATGCCGAAGCCGACCAACAAGGTCATTCCAAGGATGGCGAGAATAGCGATGATCCCTTGATTAGCTATGATGAACGGAACGACGGTTTGTGACAGCGTGTAGGATACGAGCAGAATCAGATTGACGAACGCGACTATCAGAGAGGCTGACTTTACTGCGACCGGTGTCTTACGAATTAGCTTTTTGGGCCTCAGAGACAAGACTTCGATTCCTTCGAGTATAAGAAATCCGGACGCTATGCCGATTAGATACCCGCTAATTGCTTCAAACATATTGCGACCATTCCATACCCAGATTACTACTATCTTCCCAACTATAACGCAAGTTGAAGGATTTAGCTATTGGGGGAGTTTATAAGACAATTTGAACTGATTCTACGCGAGATTCTTGGAAAGATACTTTGCCGAAAGGAATCAAGACCAAGTACGCGTACTACAGCGGAAGACCGGTAAGGTGGGCCAAACATGGTCGTTGGTCTGCTCTCTTGCTTTAATCAAGGAACTCGACATCTTGCTTGGTCGAGATGTCTAAGCGGCAGACGGGTCTTAGAATAGATTGGGTTCTCTTCAAACAGTTTCAACAGCTCTGCGCCTTGGAGAAACTACGGCCGGGCAAGAGGGGGCTTCCTAGGAGCTGATTAGGCTAGTTCTTGCAGCGATGTGGGCTCGACTTTACGATAAACTTGGGATGGGTCCAAGATTTTTCCATCGACATTCAATAGGTTCCTCTCGATTGATATGCCGAACAGTTCCTCGTTCTCTTCCAGATATGGTAGAATAAGCTCCCAGTCTTTCGGGGTTGAGTCGACCAATCGTCCGCCGTTGAGCTGATCTCTTGACACGTTGCGATGAGGGTCTCGGATGAATATGGCCCCGCCAGAGGCGAGTGAGAACAAGTTGCCTCCTGGATAGGGATATTCCTGCTCTACGAACCTCCCGTCAAAGGAAGGTTTCAAGCCGTTGAGAATCACGAACCCACCTCCATTGTAAGGATCACCTGCCATGAAGGATTCTGCCAGATAGTCTAGACATGTGCCGTTGATCACAACTCTCGGCCTACCTACCGCGTTGATGAGTGGTCGTCCCGCTGCGTTACCCAGCACGTACACGTCGCCTCCCTTTGCGGCGTACATGAAGGCCTGACCTACATCGCCATGAACCACGAGCTTACCGTACTTGAGAATCTGAGCAGCTTGATCTTGAGCAGCACCATGGACCGTTATCTCACAGCCGTCAATGCCCGAAGCAACATAATCACCTACATCGCCATAACAGTCAATCCTCAATCCATTCGTTCGCGGACCCAGCCCGCTTCCGATGAACCTGTGGCCTCGCAAGTTGTACAACAAGATGTTCTTCCAGCCCTGGTCGTAGGCGTCGACTACGAACCTGGCAGCGCTCTCGTCTCCTTCGACCGGAAATTCGAGAGCATCAACCACCAGTACTTGCGAGTCCAGTCCCGGATGGGCAAGTCTCAACCTGTTCTTCCAGTCCAGCCGAGTGTAGAGGTCATAGTTTGACAATGGGACAGCAGAGAAGATCTCATTCAAGGCCTCATGATACAATTGCAATAGTGAGCTGCGCTTCTTGTAGCCAGTATCATAGATCCTGTCGAATAGCAGTGACATGGTTTGTATCGCGGAGCGTCTCGACTCGTGTCCCTTCAACGCGAGCCTCTTCAACTCCTCAAGAATCTCTCCGGCATACTGGAAGCCAGCATCCCTCAAGGCGGGACGAACATACTCGTAGAATCCCAGCGGGTCCTGAGCCCCTGGACCCTTACCCGGTAGTTGCAGGGCAACACTGACGTTTAACGCGACATCTGCTCGGGGTCCGTGTAGCCATTCCTGTTCTGGAAGAGTAATTTCCCGTCCAAATTTGTCAGCGCATTCCAGTTCCTTTCCATCTTCTCCATTTTTTACGCTGAAGAGGAATGCTCCGCCATCGGTGTGGCTCCCCCCACGAGCGTTCCAGTAGGAGTCAGCAAACCTGCTTGGAATCTTACCATCCTCTTGTAATCGTCCCAGTACGGCGTTGATCGCTTGTCTCTCGGATGCGATGATTCCAATCTTGATCGGACCCTCTTGCAATGCGAAGACCTGGGGTCGGAGCATCGACGTGTCGGTAATCCCTAGCAACTGCCAAGAATTCTTCTCCACATCGTTTCTAGCGACGATGAAGAACCATGGACCGTCCGGGGACCCGTGGATGTGAGAAGTCTGGATCAGTCGATAGATCTTTTTCTTCTCCTCGGGAAGCATCTCAAAGTCGCGCTCGGTCGTTGGCGCCAACGCTTCAATCAGATACTCCAGTGGATACTTGTAGACCCGACTGATCAGATCAAACAGTAGAACGGACACTTCTGTGTCAGTCAAGAAGAGTGGATGGATGTTCCGCTGTGCCAGATACTCCACTATCGAATGATAGTTCGCGAAATCGCCGTTGTGTACTAGCGCCTCGTGCAGTCCGACGAACGGGTGCGCGCCACCCGGATGCCAGACCCGGCCCTTCGTTGGATATCGGTGGTGGCCGATCCAGACGTGAGCCTTGAAATCTTCCAGCCGGTAATATTTTACAACGTCATCTCCATAGCCGACCAGTTTCAGAACGATCAGGTTCTTGCCGTGAGAGACGACGAATGCTTTCTTCTCGCCCAGCGACGAGTAATACTGTAGGTTGAGCCGGTAGCTGTTCTGGTAGACGAGCTCGTCCTCCAAGTCACTCCTTTTCAGATTGCCAAGATTATTCTTCTGCGCGAAATCATCTAGAACCTCCGGCTTGACCCTGACAAAATACCTGTAGACTTCTGGAGGGTCTACTTCGAGACCAGGAATCGACCGATAATCATCAAAAGCTTCAACCCTCGACTCATAGTCGACGAGGAAAAATGGGCGGACATGCTCATCTTCCACCTGTATCCTAACAGACTTGTCGAGGTAGGCGACTTGGAGGATGTAGTCTTCTTGCAGAATCTTCTCTGAGACTCCGAGCTGTTCCGGGACGAGTCCGAGCGCAGCAATACCGCCTCCCTTGCCATTCCCTCTGTTTCGCATCTGGACGAGCGACTGTAGGAGATATTTTCCCTCCAACGGGACGTTGCACGCTAGCCCGACGACACCGCAACCCCCCTCCGCCTCCTGTTTCACAGAGGGCGTGTCCGGGACTGGCAATGTTTTTCGAGAGTCAATAATCGCTTGACCAGTCATCGCAATCTCACTTGTAACGTACGAGCAGGTCCTTTCTTCCCCGTAGCTCCCGGATACTCTCGAGTCCGAACTCTGCGAGTATCATCCGTAGACGTTTCGACCAGGCGTTGAACAGGTTGATAATCCTCTTCTCTCCCCACTCAGGATCGATTAGCTGTGATAGCTCTGGATCAGTTGTCGTTATGCCCACCTGGCAACCTCGTCCGCGCTCGCAGTTTCCACAGTGCGTGCAGCCGACCGCAACAGCCTCAGCGGTACCAATGACACATCCATCCGCTCCCAGAGCAATCGCCTTTGCAACATCGTCCGCGGTTCTGATTCCCCCACTCGCCATCAGTGTGACCTGGTCTCGCACCCCTTCGGACACGAGATATTCGTGGACCTTCGGGATCGCGTATTCGACCGGCATTGCAATGTTCTTCTTCGCAATCTCCGGCGCCGCCCCGGTCCCACCATAGCCACCGTCTATGTGGATGATGTTCGCGCCCGCATAGTAGCTCCCGATTGCTACCATGTCGACGTCAGTTGGGGTCGAGACTTTTACTGATACAAGGGCTCGTGGATTGACTGTCTTTATCCAGTCAACATGCTTCTTGTGATCCTCCACAGAGTAGACGCTGTGGAATGGAAAGGGCGAGTAGAGACTCGTGAACATGGACGACTCTCGCATCTTCGCAACTTCAGACGTCACCTTGTCGGCG
>Ga0210404_10001238_pt1 | contig 11200 bp, 15 predicted proteins | sample IncBWH28MmetaG_FD_155455 | JGI IMG/M metagenome (GOLD analysis project Ga0210404, IMG submission 155455) | Forest soil microbial communities from Barre Woods Harvard Forest LTER site, Petersham, Massachusetts, United States - Inc-BW-H-28-M | ecosystem: Environmental > Terrestrial > Soil >... | reverse complement strand
TCCTTTCTGATCTCTCGCCGCGTGTGTTGGCCTCTTAGCCGTGGTTCCTATTTCAGACAGAACCAGACTTCCATTTGCTGTCTCAGACCAGCGAGTGGTCTTGAACAGAAGATTGAGTTTGTATTCTCCTGCCAGTCTCGAAACTAATCAATGGGAGCATCCAGAGCTTGCGCTCTTTCGCCCAGTCGGCTTAACGGCAAGACCTGGCAGGCTACGCGCCGAAGAAATCCTCCTTGTTTTGCCGCCACGTTCTACGCAGCAATGCAGTTACTCGTCTCCATCACCTGAAAATTCCGCTGCCCACGATCGACCGCCATGAGGTAGGCCACCAGCTTCCTTGCTACCGCCAGCGTTGCGCGATTGGTTTACGTTAGATGGCGCGGAGCGCATATCTGCCCTTAGGAGGTAACGCTCAATGGAATCTATCTGTGTTGTTCCGTTGAACTCAGGGACAAACGAATTCTGTATCGGTCGAATGGTCATGGCTGAGCAAATGAACAGATAAAGGTCAGGCCCCAGGGCAATCAGAGAACGAATACCTGAATTCTTAGCAGAAGCCCGAGTAGGAGGACCAAAGCGGCGATCCTAAAAGCACGTTCCACTACCTCCGGGAATCGCCTGACCCGAGTATCGGGGTTTCACCTTATTCAGTCCGTGGGTGAATCAATGTAGCTATTTCCCGATGGCCATCCTCCCCTTATTGGCTGTGGCGAGCCAGGCGCGGCAACACCCGCTTTGGCCGTTGAGATTCGCCATTCCGGTAGTCATCAGCCGTTACCGGACGACATTGAGGATGGGAGGGAGCGTGATGAGGCGGCGAATCTTCCTGCTCAGTTTGGTGTTAGCCCTTCCACGGCCTGCGCCCGCGGCGAATCAGAACCGCTTCATTGTCCGTTCGACTCTCGGGCTGCAGTCGCTGACTCAGCTATGCGCGCAGCCGACGCTGGGGTGCACGGTAGCCGGCGGGTTGGACGGGAGCCTGAACCAACTCTTCCTCCTTACAACGCCCTCAACCGTGGATCCCACGATCTTTTTGACGACTTTGAGTGCCACGCCTGGAATCGTCGCCGCTGAGCTTGACCAACTGCTTTCGATGGTTGGCGGGCTAAACAAAGTAACCACCGTACCATCCGGACTCTCGGATAATACGGTCGTAACCTATTACGGCGCGTCGGTTTGGCACGGCTACGTCAACCAACCGGCAGCGGCCAAGGTACAAGTCTCACAGGCACAAAACATGTTCAGCGTGACCGGCGCTGGGATCGTGGCCGACATCGATACCGGCGTCGATCCTAACCACCCTGTGCTGCAGAACGCCCTACTTCCGGGCTACGACTTCACCAGAAATCAGGCAGGCGCTTCTGAGATCAACGATTTAACTCCAATGGATTTTCCTGCTTTTCCGCCTTCCGCATGTTCTGGCTCGACTTGCCCTCAACCGGCCATCGTGAACCAGCAAAGTGCCGCCATCCTAGACCAGCAGTCCGCCGCAATCCTCGACACAAACGCCAAGTACGCCGCCTTTGGCCACGGCACTATGGTCATGGGTGTGATCCATCTAGTTGCTCCGCAAGCGAAATTACTTCCTCTAAAGGCTTTCAATTCGGACGGCACCGGCTACCTCTCCGATATCCTGCGGGCCATCTACTACGCTGTGCAGAACAACGCCAAAATCGTGAACATGAGCTTTGAGTTCAAAGTAAGCTCCCCGGACCCTGAGCTGCGAACCGCAATCAACTATGCCAATCAACTCGGCATCGTTTGCTCGGCGTCGGTGGGGAACGACGCACAGTTGAACCCCAGTGTCTATCCAGCCGGCTTCACCTCTGCGGTCATCGGCGTCGCATCCACCTCCGACCTGGACACGCGCTCCTCTTTTTCCAATTATGGCAATGCGATCGTTTTTGTAGCCGCTCCGGGCGAAGCCATCATTACCACTTATCCGTTCGCCAGCTATGCGGCCGGCTGGGGAACCTCGTTTAGCGCCCCGTTCGTTTCTGGCGGAGCTTCCTTGCTCGTGAACAAGCAGCCAAGCACTACTCACTCCGTGGCTGCCGGTGCGATCGCCAATGCGGACGTCGTTGGGCCAGACTTGGGTCACGGCCGATTGAACCTGGTTCTTGCGCTCGGCTCGCTTGCTCCGCCAACGTCTTCTGACTTCAATATTTCGGCCGCCCCATCGGCCGTCTCTATCGCAGCCGGCGAGTCGGCCACCTATTCCGCTTCGGTTACTCCTGTTGGCGGGTTCCAGGGGACCGTGACACTAAGGTGCGGCGGAGCTCCCGCCGCGAGCACCTGCTCGGTTTCCCCTTCACAGGTAACTCTTGATGGCAGCGATCCCGCCGTTGCGAGCGTCACGCTCACGACGGCCTCGCGTTCCTTCTTCCCGCCCGTCGTGCCGCGGCGATTTGCTCCCCCGCTGCCTCTCGGGAAACTCTTTGCCAGGTTCTTCGCCTATCTTTTCGTTTGTGCGATGCTTTGGAGACTCGCTTGTCTTCCACGCAAGCGTCTCGTTATGATCGCAGCGGTTGCGCTGCCGATTGCGCTGCTGTGCACTTCCTGCGGTAATAGCAATTCAAGTTCGACTAACCCGCCTCTCCCTCCAACGCAACACGGCACACCGCAAGGAGCCTTCATCATCACCGTGACCGGCACCTCTGCCAGTCTCAGCCATACGGCCAATGTCAAACTGACGGTCAACTGACGCAGTGTCGCCTTCAACGCTGAATGGTGGCGGCACCGAACTTCCTTGAGAGCCGAGCAAACTTTTGACAACTCCTGATAAACGCGGTGAACTCAACAGGTCGATGCAACACCATCTAATATAAATCTCTCTTCAGAGGCGGTGTCTATGACCTCTGCTAGCACTCACACTGGCTGAGCGAGAGGACATCTCACGAGGGACGGCTGCCGGGTCGTCGATTCGTGATATAGCCAAACGCCTGGAGTGCGCTGCGTCGACCGTGAGCCGGGAGGTGGCACGCCATGGTGGCCGTCCGCAGTATCGAGCCCATGACGCTGATCACCAAGCCTGGGAGTCAGCATTGCGGCCAAAGCGGTGCCTTCTGGCTATCCATGTGAAGTTGCAGAAGTGGACAGGACAGCGATCTTCTGGGTGCCGCACTCTCCCGCGCGACGACAGAGAAGGCAGAGTCGCCAGCAGCATCCGAGGCGGGCGCTTGAAGCTTAAACCTGGCGACACGGTTCGAGTCTTTAGCTCGCGGGGCACGGCGAAAATTCGTGCGATCCTAACCAGCATGCATGGAGCCCTGCTTGAGAAGCAGATCGATGGCTTCCGGCGCTGGAATCTTGATGAACTACGATTGGTGAAGCGAAGCAAAAAGAAGGAAGGTCACGCCAGGCCAACATAGAGGTGTCGGCGGTCTAGCACAATGCGCCAGCTACCTGAAAAGGGGACACTGGGGCGATTATCACACGAATGTAACAAGTCAGGTACTCTTGCCTCCCGCAGATAACCGTGCCTATAAACGATCCGCACGGTTGCCGCTGGATATGCCATTAAAATTTCGCGCTTGTACCGGTTTGCGCCACTTCGCTGGTGAACCGCTCGGATACGACGCGAACGTTGGGCACGCCGGGAGCGAACACGCGGTAATAGTCTTTGCGTTTCTCATTCATGGCTTCCTGTTCCTCCATCGTAACGCGAATTACTTCTCCGCTGATTTGTCGAGACCAAGGAGCCCGCGGATAACTGCGTTGGGGCTGTCCTTGAGGGCTGTGGCGTTCTTTTGCAACAGAGCGAACACCTCATCGTCAATACGGATTACGCGGGTACCCTCGTAGCCGACTGCTCGAACCGGATCACCGTGTTTCACTTTCACCAGACCTCCTCAGTACCACGCATTCTTTGATGCTGGTTACTCGCTTTCTGACACGATGACGATTGTTGGCCTTCATCCGCGCACCGCCTTGTAGAACGCCTGCCACAGTATCAGTGCACAGGGTGCATTTCAATTAACGTCGCCTGATCCACCGGGGGCTTCGGCGGTGGATGACAAACGGGTACCTACGTGCGTAACGTTCCTCTGCATACGTGGGAATTGCTCACAAGATCGAAAAGACGGATGAATTGGGCCGAGCGAAGTAAGTCAGTAGGAGGCATTACAAATGAACTTTCATTGCCGAGCACAATGCGATCCCCTGGGTCCAGTTCTCAACGAAAAATCGGAACGCAACGCGGCCAAAGCGATGGAACGAATCACCAATGGCCAAGGCAATCCACTCAGCCCTCATCCGGTAAATCAAAGTTGGGGACTTCACGGCACCACGCTACTGAGGGGACGGGAAAAAGCATGCAAGACGAGCGCCCGGACTTCCCCACAATGGAGCAGGTGGAAAAGGCCAATCACGAACAGCTCGCTCGTTTGTATCGTTTCCTACCCTCAGGCGATACGAAAGAACAACAGAAAATATTCAAGAAGCTCGGCGGCATGACTCCCGCGATGGAAAAGAAAATCGGCTATGGAGAGCGGCTTTTTGGGCCATGTGCAGCAAGAATTGTTGGAATGATGTGGGACTTCACCATCATGGAACAGGTGCACTAACGCGCGTTGCGGCTGCTTCTCCAACGGAGTCGTCTTCGAGGGGGAAACGATGGTCTATTCAGGCCCCAACGTTTCGTTGGGTCATCATAATTTTTCCTACGATCGCCGAGCGCGAAGAGACTCCCGTCTTGATCATGATCAGTCGCAGAAAGGCCCTGATGGTATTGGGGCTGACATCCATGCGATCTGCAATTTCCTTGTTCCTCATGCCTTGCAACAGGTACTGCAGCACTTCTTGCTCGCGCGGCGTGAGGTTGAATTGTTTGCAGACTTGCGCCAAAGGAACTAATCCAGCGGGCCCTCGTTCCAGGAGGAAGGCTACGCTGGGCTGAGAAGGTTTTTTGGCATGGGAGTCTATCAGGAACACGCGGCAAAAGTAACGCCGCCTTCCCGACTGGAGCTCCTTGACGAAAGCCGGTTCACCCTCAGACGGCCGGGCTATCAAGCTCGAGCGAATTTTTTCTGTGAGGAGGAGCTCCGAGTTTGCCAGGATCGCGACGTTATCTGGATAGCTGAGAATCTGCACGGCCTCGTCATTGAACGAGAGAGGACTCAGCGAGGAGTTCATCAGAAGGAATCCGGCCGGAGAATTGGACGGAGACACTCCCTTCTTCGTGGCCAAGCCTTCCGCTGGGGTTGGCGTAGCTCCAACCTTTTCGAGTCTGATTTTGCCGGCCATTCGACCGATAGAGAACTCGTTCGTGCCAGGGTTCACTGCGGTAGTAAGCATAGATTCCATTCGGATTCCCTCTTTGTAGTGCGGATCCAGACGCACGGTTCGCGCCTTTTTCTCGGTTCAGAAGGGTGACGGTCCGCAGCGAAAATATAGGTACAACACTGTACTGATTGGAGCTGGCACTCTTGGAGACGCATAGTCTTCGGGGGCAAACGCCTGAATCCCATTTCGGGTATTTTCCTGATTGCGCCGTTTGCGATCCTCAGGCACGTTTCTTAACGAGAAGTCCGTCCCCGCGCTTCCGGCGACGATTCATGCAGTCGACGTCTTTCTTCCAGGACGAAGTGCGGCGAGACGGTCTCCCCAAATGCACAAGAGAACGAATGACCGATGTCGGCCGGACAAATTTCTAGTGACATGCTTATTGCGGCTGGTGGCGGCGGCCCGCGCCTGAAGGGCCAACAACCGTCTAGAAGGCTCGCGTCGCGGACTGCCCCACCCTCGGAGCTATGGGTCTATTGGCACTCCAAAAGACAGGCGATCTCTCTCGCGTTCATGACCTGAGCATTGGGGGCCTCTTAATTGAAACGCCTGAGGCCATTCCTGTCGGAGAGACAATCGAGCTAAATTTTCTGCCGCAAGAAGGGCACATCAGGGCCAAGGCGGTTGTTCGGCATCTCGAACCCGCTTTCGGACTGGGACTGAAGTTCACGGCAACAAGAGCTGAAGATCGCCCGCGCCTGGCAGCTTTGCTGACAAGAATTCGCGCTGCATAAATGCCTGATTGCGGTTGCGAGGGTTTACCTAACCAAGTCCCTATCATTTTACGATTAGGCCATGGCTCCGGGAATTATCCCGAACCCGAATGAAGGTATTCGCCTGATTGCCAGTGTTCGCCTGTCGCATACGCTACGAGTTGGTTGACATGCGTGTGAAGCGCGGGCTGTCCGTTTATCGTCCTGACGGGAGGGTTCGTATCGACGTGACAGCCCGCTGCTCCTGTGAGGTTTGGGAGTGCTTACGGAAAGGATTCTTCGGAGCTGACAGCAGTTTCGTGTGGGTGGAAGCTGCTCACGACATCCAATCGGCGAAGAAGCGCGTTTATGAGCTATCACGACACAGTGACGCCGAATTTGTGATCTTCAACGAACACACATTGCAAGTGGTCGCAACTTTTGAGACACCTATCGGCTTTTAGGTAGCTGGCAGCCTATGTTACTTGCGAAGCCTTGCTATCAATGCTCTCAGACGTTTCTGGTCCTCATTGCCCATTGTCGATAATTTCAATCCTAGTCCACCAGATTTTACATGCCGCACGACGGCCTCAGACCCTATCCGTCCCTCCTGAACAAGAAAATCAACTTTAACCGACGCACCCACCGTGGTTGACTTTGCTGTCTCGACAAACAGGCCACCCAGGCTCAAATCCCGAACTCGTGATGTCTCCTCGCGTCCTTTAAAGTTCCAACAGACCCAAACGTCCACCCGTGTCTCGACGCGCGAGAAGAACCTCCGGGGATATGAAGGTTTCTGCTGCAAGTTAAACTCACCTAGCATCACACTGCACTTTGCAGGATTCGCTCCAAACCTAAAGGGAACAGAAATATATTCAATCCGGTGAACTCTCGCATTTTGCATGCCGTGTTTCCCCTAGTCGTGCAATCGGCGGTCTGAAACGGCCACCCTGCGCTCGTAGCAGCCTACGAAGCTGACGCCATGACGAATGAGCGTCCCCAGAAAAGCTTCTCCCCCATGCCTGAAACAAAAGAATTGTTGCGTGAGCGAAGCGAGTGTGCCACTGAGCGTTCCGAATGAGGGTCGCACGTCTTGCAGTCCGATTGTGGCGGTTTTCAAGCAACAATCCATGCGTCAGCCGTAGACTGCTGACCGCCAGAACTGGAGAGTCTCTTCAAAAAGTCCCCGATCTGCTTTCGCTGCTTCCACGCGATAAATATCGACAAGGCACTCGAAGAGCGTGACCGCTTCGCCTGGATGTTCCGAGGTGTCCCGTGTTCACAAAATATGAAAGTGTGTACATAGCCCGTGCTATAGTTGAACTGGAGGGTAATTAAATGCCGACCCCGAGGACGCGATCCCATAAGCACTTCCGGCTGGACGCGGTGAAAATCAAGCGCGCGCAGAAGGTGTTACAAGCTGGCACCGAAACAGAGGCCATCGAGCGCGCATTGGACTTGGTGATTTCCGAACACGAGAGGAACCGATTGGCTACCGACGCCAATGAGCGCTTTGTGAAAAGCGGCATAGCCGTGAAGGACGTCTACGGCACGCTGGAGCCGTAGATGCAGCCGGTCCTGTTCGACACATCGATTTACATTACGGCCTTGCGGACGGGGGATGATGCAGCCCTTGGTTTGAGACGGATTGCTGGGGGCGCCGCCCTATGGCTGAGTTCGGTGGTGCTCGAAGAACTTTATGCAGGGGTGAGCGCACGCAGTCGCCACGTTGTAGAGCGTCTCGAGCGCGACTTCCACAGAGCCGGCCGTATCCTAGTTCCCAACCTAACGGACTGGACGCAAACCGGCAAGGTGCTGGCCCTCCTTGCAGCCAAGTACGATTACGAGCAGATCGGAAAGGGGCGCTTGACCAACGATGCGCTGATCGCAATGAGCGCAGGCCGCTTCGGGATAATAGTGATAACGGCCAACGCACGCGATTTTAAGAAGCTTGCAGAGTTTCGGCCATTCCAGTGGCGAATAGAAAGACCGGAGAGCAACTAGGATTCTTCGGTGCCGGTGCATGGGCAAATCAATCCAATAACACAGCATAGTGCGCTTTCCTTCCCGCAGTCTAACTCTGGAAAATAACTTCCTCTCTCCTGCAGGAGTGTGTCTCCAGATCATAGGACCCGCTTCTCCGGCCCATGAGTAACGAAGCCGGGGAGCAGGAAATCATCGCCATTGTGACGGAAATTTGCTCGGACGCCGAACGGATGCTTCTCGCGAAGGCGATGGACAAAGCGGCTCGCGAGAGTAGGGCCCGATTCTGAGGTAACATTGTTGCGAGGAGACCATCATGGTGATTGGGAATCGCTTGAAGGAATTGCGCGAATCAAAGGAACTCTCGCAGGGCGATATTGAAAAACGGACGGGCTTACTCCGGTGCTACATCTCACGCGTGGAGAACGGACACACAGTTCCGGCTATCGAGACGCTGGAGAAGATGGCACGCGCTTTAGAAGTGCCGATGTATCGCTTGTTTCATGATGGTGAAGCGCCCGCATCATTACGCAAAATGAAACCTCCGAAGGATGACGAATGGGGAAGCACAGGTGAGGACGCCGTTTACCTCTCCAAACTGTGCAGGCTACTTGCGAAAATGAAACCTGATGACCAAAAATTCTTGCTGCACATGGCGCAAAAAGCTGCAAGAGGTTAGCCCCGAACCGTTCCAAGGAACAGTCAGGAGGAGCGCTCTGCGATTATCTGCTCTTCTTTACAACCATCTCAGTCGCGCAAAGTTTCCGATCTACATGTGGTTCTTCCCTGGCGCAGCGAAGGCGCGGCCAGCCTGAACAGAGCTGTTCTAGCCGCCTTCCTCTACCTTCTCGACATTGGCAGCTTGCGGTCCTTTTGGCCCTCGCACCAACTCGAACCTGACCCGCTCCCCCTCCTTCAGCGTCCGATATCCATCTCCCACAATTCCGGAGTAGTGGACGAACACATCTGGGCCATTTTCACAGCCGATAAACCCAAATCCTTTGGAATTGTTGAACCATTTGATCCTGCCTTCCATTTGACCCGCCTCCAAGATCTGTGAATCAACAACCCGAGATCTAAAACAAAACCAGCCTGGCTTTGGGTTGAGCCACTGTAACCTCGCCGTCGAGGTATTTAGGCATTTGACTTCAGGTAGCGATCCACCCGCCGCTTCTCTGGAAGCGCGTTGCCGCACGATTGGTATTCGTTCCAAAAGCGAATTTTGTACCAACACCTTCCGCGTTCAAGAACTGAAACCAAAAGGAGGGTTATTTAAATGCACTGTCCATATTGCGGCGACAAGCGAACGGATGTTTTCAAGACGCTCCTTTCGCCGGCCACCGTCACCTCGGCACAATCAACCCAACCAAATAGGAGAGAACGATGGCAAGCAAGCAAAGCAAAGAATTAGTAGATCTGTCCAAGCGCATGAGCGGGGCCATTGCGGCCGAGCCGCAGCGAACGCCCGGTTCCGAAAGGGCGTCACGGAAAGACGCCAAGACCCTGCTGCTCGAATTTCTCGCCGCCGTCACGCACGGCCAAAACGCTGCCACCCTGTTCGCCGAGGACGGAGCGGTCGAACTGCCGTTCCTGCATTCGCTGGGCATCCCCTGGCGCCACCGGGGTCGCCAGGCGATCAGCGAGCTCCAAGACTCTCTCGCCGAGCTCTATCTGGACTTCGCCTTCAGGCCCGAGGACACTCACGTCCTGATTGACACCCCTGAGCAGGTGTTCGCCGAATACATGGCCCACCCGACGGCGAGGGCGACCGGGCGCACCGTCCATCACCTATTTACTGGCCGTCTCGTGGCCGAAAACGGCCAGATCAAGCTCCTGCGGGAGTCTCTGAACCCGGTCGCCGTGGCCCAGGCCCTCCTGCCCGGCGGCGTCAAGGACCTGCCCGATCCGGAGAAAGTGATCTTCTCGGTCCCTCCGGACTACCGGACGTGAGGCCGTCGAGACTTCGCCCGAAACTTGGGCTGTAAACGCGGAAGCGCAAGATTGAGGACCGGGTGAAAAATGCTTGTCGGGTGGATTGGAGGACAATTCTGAAGCAGTTCGAACAAAAGGTTTAGCTGGCAGAAGAACGAAAGGACGGTAGCAAGAAACGAACATGAAATTACAAGGAATCGTGCTCAAGAGAAATTCGATGAGCTTCGCGGCCGCTCTTCTGGGAGCACTGGCCAGCTTAATCGCCGGTCCGAATGCAGCTCTGGGCACTCCCGAAGATTGCCAACGCCAGCGTCTCCATTGGCTCTGACAAGGCCTCCTACATCATCGGTGCATCCCTGGCGGTGGATGGAGGGATGCTCGCGGGCTGATTCTGGGTCCGCCCCCAGAAGGAGAATTGCTATGAGTAACTACGCGCACCACCAGGGGCCCTGCTCCGCTCTCGGCGAGGTGCATTTGCATGCGCTCGCAGAAGCCGGATTCCACGCGATCGCGCCAGATATGCGAGGCTACGGGCAGACGGATCGCCCAGAACGACTCGATGGGTACACGCTGCTCCATCATGTTGTTCCAGAGACGTAAGGAGAAATCTCGATCGGCCGAAAACGTAGCTCGCTTTACCGAGGTCCACTCGAATCCTTCCTTGCGCAATGACAAGAAGGCTTGGCTCGTAGGTAGACGGATTCGGAACGGTTGGAGCAGTACGGCGATAAAGCATCAGTCCCGGCACTTCCGTTGTACGTTCAGCCGAGTCGCCAAGTGAATTGCTAATCTTCTTTGCTAGCTCGGTGAGAAGTTGGGAGAGCCTGGATGCATCTGTATCACCACTTTTCCCATGTTTCAGCATCTTGAGGCGCCCTCCCCCTGTCGTAAGCATAATCGGCGGTTAGCACGAGCCGTACCACCAAATCATAACATCCGGACGAATAGGCAATGATTCGAAAGGATTGGGCTACCGCAGATGCATCGGAAGTCGCTAGGGTTGAAGTGAGGAGTGAAACACCATGAAAAGACGAAAACTAGGAACATTAGAAGTCTCGGCAATGGGATTCGGCTGCATGAATGCCAGTGGCAACTACGGCCCCGCCCCCGACAAAAATCAAGGCATTGGGGTGATTCGTGCAGCCCATGAAAAAGGCGTCACGTTCTTCGATACAACCGAATTTTACGGTCCCTACACAAACGAAGAGCTTGTCGGAGAGGCGCTCGCACCTATCCGCGACAGAGTCGCTATCGCAACCAAATTTGGCTTCGACAATGAAAAGGGCGGTCTTATTCTTAACAGCCGACCG
>Ga0210404_10001237_pt1 | contig 11206 bp, 9 predicted proteins | sample IncBWH28MmetaG_FD_155455 | JGI IMG/M metagenome (GOLD analysis project Ga0210404, IMG submission 155455) | Forest soil microbial communities from Barre Woods Harvard Forest LTER site, Petersham, Massachusetts, United States - Inc-BW-H-28-M | ecosystem: Environmental > Terrestrial > Soil >... | reverse complement strand
ATCGCGGGACGTACCTCCGACCTCGCCAGAAAAGAGCACGGGGACCATCGCCGGGTCTTCGTCGTGGGTGTCATCTTTAAGGAGCTGGTAGTGCCATTTCACTCTGGGCGCCTTCCCGCTGATGTCCAGAGCCACTAAGGAGTTACTGTAGAGATCCTCGCCCTTGCGGCCCTTGAGGATCATGTCAGGCCCGGGATTGCCGGGAGCCACAAAAAGCGTGTTCGTCTGCGGATTGATCGCCATTCCCGACCAGACGTCTGTACCGCCGTGCACCCACGACCTGCCCGGCCACGTGTCAGGCTTGATCGTGTCCCAGTCCCACTGCTTCTTTCCATCGGCAACGCTGAAGGCGCTCACGCGTCCTTGATTTCCGTTATCGCCACCACCCGTGCCGAGGATCACGCTGCCTTTATAGACGTACGAAGCCATCGAGAAAAAGCTGTTGGTTGCGTCGCGGCATCCGGGCACATCCCATACGGTCTTGCCCGTTTCACCGTCCAGCGCAATGACACGGCAATCCTGCGTTCCGAGGAACACCTTGCCGTCCTCGACACCGACGCCCCGATTGACCGCGTAGAGGATAACGGGCGGGTTGTAAGGAAATTGCCATTTGAGCTTCCCGGTGCGAGCGTCCAGTGCCAGCACGTTGTCATGCGGCGTGGAGATGTACATCGTCCCGTTGGTGACGATGGGCGAGGCCTCTTGCTGACCGTCGTCCGAAATCTGAGTCTTCCAGGTAAGCCCGAGCGTGCCCACATTCTGAGGGGTAATCCGGTTCAGTTCGCTGAAACGATTGCCGAGATAAGACCTTGCAGGAAGGAGCCAATCGTTGGACTTGCCCGCATTCAGGAGCGTCTGTGCATCCGGCGCACCCTTTGCGACAGGATCTGCCATCGCATTTGAGGATGCTACGCCGACCAGACACAGTAGCGTCGAGAGCAGAGGACCACTGATGCGGACGTGCTTGCCTGCCCAAAACCGAGTAGGAATCATTGCTGGGCCTTTCAAGAGTAAGTGTCCACGGATACAGCAGCTCAAGGCATTGATGACAGGGTTAAACGCCACCCACACCCGCTTGCATAGTCGCGGCAGAGACTAAGCAGGCGCGGTTACTGATCTGCTGCCGGCCGCCGCGCCAATATCACAGATGTAATCGCGGCGGCCCATGGGCATTTCGACTGTGACCGGATTTGCGGTTCTAGAAACCGATGCGTAGCTCGGCGGACGGAAGATGTAGCCGTAGTCGAAGGATCCGTCACACTGGAAGGACGAGACAATGCCCAGCTGCCCTGCGTTACGTTCCAAAGCGCCATTCGGGTCGGCGGCGCTGGCGCTGGTCCTGAAAACCGGAGTCCTCGGGCTGCAATTGGTTGGGCTCGATGCGACGGCGGGCACGCATGAGGCGACCGAGTTTTCCGTGCCGGTCGGCTCGCCCGACGAGTACATGCAGGCGGGCGCCGCCTTTGCCCGCGAACTGGATCCAAACGTCCGGATTTCCTTCTGGGATTCGCAAAGTGGATCGCTGTCGGTATCGCGCGTCGAAGGCGACCAGGTCCAGTGCATCCTTCGTACATCGCCCGACATCGGCGAGGCTCTGAAGCCGCTGGGGCGCTTCCTGAACGGCCGTCTCGACCCCCGGGCGCAGGCCATGTTTGCACTGGCCCACGAGGTCGGACACTGCAAGCTGCGTGACGCGTTTCTGAACCGATCCGACGGCAGCGCCGCCGACGCGAGCGTATTCCCGTGGCTGGCCCAGGAAGCGGCTGCCGACGCCTACGGAATACTGTCGGTCGAACGTCGGCTGGGCGCAGACGTTCCAGTGCGCGAGGCGGTCGTCCTGTCGCGGATGCTCAGTTCATCCATGTACCGCGACCCGAATCATGCAACCGGCCACTACGTATCGGACGCACTGGCGCTGTGCCAGCACAATCGCACCGACGCCGACGCCGTGCAATGTGCGATGGCGACCGCCTACTACACGGTCGGCAGCCTGGCCAATGATGAACAGGGATCGCCGTATCCGGTCGATTCCAAACCGGAACTCATCTACGAACTGGGCGTTCAGAAGGTGGCTCAGACCATGCACATATACCCGAACATCGCCCAGTACAAGGCGCAGTTCTCCGGTCTTGACTTGAGCCGGTTTGCCTTCAGTGAGGTCTCCAGGGACGGCCAGTCGCGCTACATCACCGCGGTCAGCAACCAGCAGACGGACACCACGTATGGCCTGGCCGACTATTACGGGTTCAAGACCGGAAAACTGGTCACCGACGACCAGCGCAACGTCACCGCGCTGCGCATCGACGGCGCGGATGAACTAGACTGGCTGCTCACCCTCGGCGCCGTCGTGCGCACCGAAGACGGTGAGTTACTGCGCAAGGGTGACCTGCAGAATTGACCGACCGCTGGGGCGGACATCCAAAGTTGAGTTGCGCACGGCGCTCGCGATATTTCGTTTAGTGCGACGCGACCTTTGTACCGATCAAGGCAGCTGACAGCCGCTGCTGGGACGGTACCGCGCTGGGTATACTGCCCGCCGGCACAACAGGACGGAAGAGGAATCCATGGCGAAGCTGCTTGCAATGTGTTGCATTGCCATGATTGCCGGTTTCACCGTCAAGACGTGGGCCGGGGAAAAGGAGGCGCTCAGGCTCGTACAGACGATTCCGTTGCCGGGGGTCCCAGGGCGCCTCGATCACATGGCCGTGGATCTGGAAAAGAAGCGCCTGTTCGTGGCTGCGGTGGCCAACGGAACGCTGGAAGTCCTCGACCTGGCTGCAGGGAAGGCGATCAACCGCATTGCGGGCATCAAAGACGCTCAGGATGCGCTCTTTCTCGGTGGTCACTTCAACAAATTGTATGTGTCGAGCTTGGACGGTACCTTGCGGATATTTCAGGGCGAGACCTTTCGGCTGGTGCAGGCGCTCAAGCTCGAACCGGATCCGAATCGCCTCCTGTATGACCCAGCGACCGATCTGATCTATTTTGGCTATGGCGGCCAGAATGCCGGATTCGATACTTACGAACGAATAGGGATCATGCAAGCTAAGCGCGGTGCGGAATCGGACCAATTCGTCGCAGACATGATCGCCCCGACCTTCCGGCCAGGGCATCTCGCGGAACTGGCGATGGACGACGACGGCAAGCTTCTTGTTTGCGACTCGCGAGCGGACCTGATCTTCCAGTTTGATACGCGGAAGCGCGAACTTCTAAAGAGCTGGCCGGCGCACGGCGACGGCGCCGCCGATATGAGCCTCGATCGGGCGCGCCACCGACTGTTTGTAGGTACGAGAATTCCGCCCGAGATGACCGTCTATGACAGTCTGTCAGGCCAGGAGATTGCAACTCTACCCGGGCCGGAGACCATGGATGGCGTCTACTACGACGCTGAGCTGAAACGGATTTACATGTCGGGCGGCCGCTGGTACGGAACACCGGAGGCGTCGCCGGGTTGGCTCTACGTGTATCAGCAGAAGGACGCCGATCATTATGAATTGATCTCCAAGGTCATGACCCGGCCCGGCTCCGGCACGTCTCTATACGTGGCGAGACTGAATCGCCTGTACGTGGCGTCCCAGGCGATCGGCGATCAGGAAGCCGCGATACTGGTATTCGAGCCGGTGCCATGAGCCGGCTATCGAACCCTTGACGGGCCCCCACCCACACGAACCTCGGTGGGGGCCCGAGCGCATCTACTGAACCACCAGCTGCACCGTGGTGCTATGAGTCACGCCTCCGCTGGTTCCCCTGATCCTCAATGAGAAGGTCCCGGTTGATGTCGATCCGTTGGTGTTCACCGTCAGTGTGGATGTCCCCTGCCCTGTCACCGAGCCAGGGTTGAAACTGGCGCTCGAATTAAACGGCAACCCGCGCACCCTGAATGTCACCGTTCCGTTGAAGCCGTTGATCGCCGTCGAGGTCACCGTATAGGTCGTGCTGTTGCCTCGCGTGACGGTCCGCGAAGACGGAGAAGCCGAGACGGAGAAACCCGGCGTACCCGTCGAGGTCACCACCAAAGTGACCATCGTCGAGTGGGTGAGGCTGCCGCTGGTTCCGGTAATCGTGAGCGTGTAGGTTCCAGCCGGCGTGCTCGAACTCGTAGTGACGCTCATCGTGCTGCTGCCCGTGCCACCGCTGATCGAAGTCGGACTGAACGAGGCGCTGGCGCCCGTGGGCAGCCCGCCCGCGCTCAAGCTCACCGTGCCGGTAAAGCCTCCCGACGGTGTCACCGTCGCCGTGTAACTGGTCGAACCGCCCTGCGTGACAGTCTGCGAAGACGGAGAAGCCGAGATGGAGAAATTCGGCGAGCTCGCCGCGTTCACGACCAAAGTGACGGTCGTAGAGTGGGTGAGGTTGCCGCTGGTTCCGGTCACCGTGAGCGTGTAGCTTCCAGCCGGCGTACTCGCACTGGTGGTGACGCTCATCGTGCTGCTGCCCGCGCCGCTGATCGAGGTCGGATTGAACGTGGCGGTCGCGCCCGAGGGCAGCCCGCTCGCGCTCAAACTCACCGTGCCGGTAAAGCCTCCCGACGCAGCCACCGTCGCCGTGTAACTCGTCGCGCTGCCCTGAACCACAGTCTGCGACGCGGGCGACGCGGAGACCGAGAAGTCCGCGGTCGTGCTGCAGGTGCTGAGTCTGAAGGAGCCGATGAAAGTGGCCCAATTGAACGAACCGTTGCTTGGCTGGTACTGGTTCGTATACCAGAAGGTGCAGTCGTCGCTCGGGTCGATGCGCATGGCCGAGTAATCACCCCACCGGCTCAAGCCCCCGGTCTGCGAGCCGCTCCCCTCGAGCATGCTGGTTTCGGCTCTCATCGTGCCTAACGGGTCGGATGAGGTGCGGCCGGTGTAGCGGATCGCCGGAAACACGCTGCTGCTCGAGGCGCTGTAACCGATCGCGATGTCACCCGCCGCATCCATGGCGGCGCTGGCCATCCAGCGGTAGGTGGAATCCGGAGCGAATGTGCCCTGTTGATACAGCGTGAATGCGCCGTTGAGCGGGCTGCGCAGCTCATACCAGCGCACGCCCACGCTTGAACCGGCCGCGACTGAGTGGTTCACCACCAGGGCGTCGTGATCTGCGAAATTGCGGTAGGCCATGCGGTACATCGGGCGGTCGCCCAGGGAATCGAGCTGCTGGGAGGTTCCGGGTTGTGGGATGCAGGTTCCGCCGCCGCAGGCCTCGCTGAAAGAGGCCACGTTGATGTCTATCGGCGCGCTCAAGGTGGAACTGGCCGGATTGGCGAAGTTCGGCGCCAACTGGTAGTACCTCAGGCTGCTCAGGGTCTCGAAGGTCAGGAAGTAAGCCGGCGAGCCAGCGGGCGGCAGGGTCGAGCCATCCAGGTCGGAAGGCAGATAGCTGGCGTCGTTGGCAATGGTGTAGCAAATCGAAGCCGGACTCGCGGCACCGCTCAGCATCGCCGCGCGGTCATACGCGCAAAGCGCCGCACCGACAAAGGGCCCGCCATTCGCGAACAGGTTATACGTGGCGAGGTAGGCGCTGTTCGTGCTGGTAGGCCAGACCGCGATTTTCGGGTAGTCGTTCAGATTCGTGCCGAAGCTGTAGGCGTAAAGGTTGTAGGCGCCGGTAGGATCGCTGGTCTGGGAAACCGCGATGCACTCATAAAAGGGGGCGCTGAAGCTTCCCAACTGGCTGATCAGCCATCGGTCCGCCGCCTTGTCGTATTGCACGATGGGGTCGCCGAAGTTTCCTGTGCAACTTCCGCCAAGAGCGCCGAAGACAGAACCGATGGTCTTTGGAAACCCAGAATGGAGGTTCCCGTTCTTGTCGTAAACCGCAACCTCCGTGTTAACCATCTGCACGATGTGGTTCGGCCCGACCGCGAGATTCGGGTCGGGAGGCGCAGAACCATTGGAACCCACGCCGGGAAAGCGCGGCTTGCCCTCCTCGTCCTCAAGCTCGAGCGGCGCGCCGGGTGCAGTTTGCACCGCCTGGTCCTGCAGGCTGGGCGCGAGCGCGCTGTGACCCGTGCCCCCCTTGGGTCGCAGCCGCAGCGGGATGATCGTCTGTCCCGTGGGTGTGGCGGGCTGACTGATCGGCGACAGAGCTGGTGAGACCGCCATCTGCGACAGCGGTCGTGAGACTGCAAAACCGGCCGGGTAACTGACTGTCCGATTGGACTGCGCACTTTGGGCTGATGCGGCCCCCGCGACCAGCAAGAGGCATCCCAGAGCTGCGATCAGAACCAACAACTTTCTTGGTCTCATACAGTCCCTCCCCGAGCAACCAAACCAGCTATGGCGCTGTCTTCAAGGTGCAGAGCGAAGCAGGTGCAGAGCGAAGCGAGTAGCTGGGCAGCTCACCCCCTCAAAATCCATTTAAATACTCCTCACCCATATGTGAAATCGCGTCCAGGCGTGACCCCACCCCAAATGCAAGGCACTCCATGAATATTTTTTGGAGACATTCGAACGGCCGAGACCGACCCCGAAGCGGGTCGCTTGTCGCAGGGATAGGTCGTCTAATCGAATGAATCGAAACGCGCGTAAAGTGGTCACATGGACGACGTGGTTTCAACCCTGCGGACCGCCCTGCTCGCCGGAGCCACCGGCCTCGTCGGTCGCGTGCTCTTGTCCATGCTGCTGGCCGGCGAGCAATACCGCAGCGTGCATGTCCTGCTGCGCCGCGCGCCGCCGGACATCAAGGCCAATGAAAAGCTCAAGGTTCACCAAGTCGACTTCGCGCAGCTGCCCGCACAGTTGCCGACAGTGGACGACGTGTTCGTCGCCCTCGGCACCACGATCAGGGTCGCCGGTTCGGAGGCGGCCTTTCGCCAAGTGGACTTTGACTTCGTCGTTAATACCGCACGAGCGGCCAGAGCCGCGGGTGCGACGCGGTTGGCCGTTGTCTCCGCGTTGGGCGCAGATCCAAAGTCGCGCGTCTTTTACAACCGCGTCAAGGGCGAGATGCAGGCCGCGATAGCGCAGCTCGGCTACGAATCGGTTGTGATCGCGCAGCCATCATTGCTGCTGGGTGACCGAGCGGCCCTGGGACAACCGGCGCGCCCTGGCGAGGTGTGGGCGGCACGGCTGCTCGGGCCACTCGGTTGGCTGCTGCCCAAGGGGGTGCGGCCGATCCCGGCGCGCGCCGTGGCGTCCGCGCTGCTGGCGGCCATTCTCGGGGCGAGGCCGGGGGTGGTTGTCCTGAAATCGGGAGCAATGCAAGCACTCGACCGACCCTAGCGCATCGCCGGCGCGCGGGCAGCACTGATACGAAAGTATCGCCGATACCGTCGACCAATAGCTTCGCCTTCACGCTTGTAGTCTGATCGCATCCGTATATCGCATCGATACATCGCATCCGAGCGCGGCCAACATCGATTTGAATCCAAGTCAGGAGAAATGAAATGTCCGAACAAGTCGACCATGATCGCCGCCGGCTATTTGGCGGTGCGGTCCTGACCATTGCTGCCGCTGAGCTCGCCCTGATCGACTCTGCGGACGCACAATCCCACAACATAAACCCGATTCAGCCGGGGGCGAACACGTCGTTCAGCTCACTTAAGCAGATCGATGCCGGCGTCCTGAATGTCGGCTACGCCGAAGCCGGCCCAGTTGATGGTCCTCCCGCCATTCTTCTGCACGGCTGGCCCTACGACATTTACAGCTACGTCGATGTCGCACCATTGCTGGCGTCGGCCGGCTATCGGGTGCTCGTGCCGTATGTACGCGGCTACGGCCCGACGCGCTTTCTTTCGACTGAAGCGTTCCGCAACGGCCAGCCGTCAGCTCTCGCAGCAGATGTCATCGCCTTCATGGATGCTCTGAAGATCGAGAAGGCGACCCTGGCCGGTTTTGATTGGGGAGCGCGGACGGCCAACATCATCGCGGCGCTTTGGCCGGAGCGCTGCAAGGCCATGGTGTCCGTGAGCGGTTATCTGATCGGCAGTCAGGAAGCCGGCAAGATGCCGTTGCCCCCAAAAGCTGAGCTCCAGTGGTGGTACCAATTTTATTTTGCCACCGAACGCGGCCGGGCCGGCTACGACAAATACCGACACGACTTTGCGAAGCTCATTTGGCAGATTGCTTCGCCGAAGTGGAACTTCGACGATGCGACGTTCGATCGTAGTGCAGCGTCCTTCAACAATCCGGATCACGTCAGCATTGCAATCCATAATTATCGGTGGCGGCTCGCACTGGCTGAAGGCGACCCGAAATATGATGATCTGGAAAAGCGGCTTGCCGCGGGTCCCCTCATCACCGTGCCCACCATTACCCTTGAGGGTGATGCCAATGGTGCACCGCATCCGGACGCCAGTTCCTATGCCAAGAAATTCTCGGGCAAATATTCGCACCGGGTTATCAACGGCGGCATCGGCCACAATCTGCCACAGGAAGCCCCGCAGGCCTTTGCGCAAGCTGTGGTCGACGTCGACGGCTATTGATCGGCGCTAGGACACGGCTTCGATCAGGACCTTTTCTTCGAACAGGGCCTTTTTGTAGAAGGCGACGACGATGTCTTTGTTGATCTCAGAACATTGGTAGCGGTATGCCTCATGGCTGCTTCTTGGCGGTGTTTGCTGCGCTCCAGAGCGAGCCCGGGTTGACGCGATCGGGATAGATTTGCAGCATTGCGTCGTAGAGCTCGCGCGCGGTCGTGGTTGCTGTATTCAGGCGATCAAAGTCGCGAAGGTATTGCCGCGTCTCGGCAATAATACGGGGATCGTCGTCGTTCTCCGGCACTTTGTGCCCAGCGACCGCCGCAGTGGGTTTCAGGGCCTCAAGCTTGTCGAGCGTGGAAATCCACTCAAGCCGGCTCTGTGCGTCAGTCTCGCCAAGATAGGGATGAATTCCGTTGTACACAACATCCCCGCCAACGATCAGTCCGATCGACGGCACGTGCAAGCATGTCGAATGAGCCGTATCGGTTCGCCCCGTGTTCACCGCGACCAGCTTGTGCCCCTCCAGTTCCAGCTCGTTGCCTTCGAGCGCCTCGGCGACCAGCAGACGGTCCGGAATCTCGCCGGGGAAAAGCCGACGCCAGAAGTTCTCGATCCAGGCCGGCGATAGATGCTCATGCATGGCGTTGACGACCTCTGGTGTCGCGACCGCCCTTGCGCGCGGGAAACGCTCCAGAAGCGATGCAAGGCCGAAGAAATGGTCACCATGTCCGTGGGTGACATAGATCGCGGTGAGGTGCTTGCCGCTCGTGACCACCCAATCCGACAGAGTCTGCGATTGCTCGGTCGTGAGAAAAGTGTCCACGAGAACGGCGTCGCGCTCACCGTAGATGAGAGTCGAGGAATTTGCTACCCACATCAGCTCCTCCTTGCCAGCGGGCAAGGCGCGAGTCAGACCTGGGCGCTTTATCGTGAGTACATCCCATTGAAGGATATCGTTGGAAGTGTCAGCTGCACTCATTGTCAGGACCTAGGCTGGTTGTGAGACATTCGCAATGCCTTCAACGGTCGAAGTGCTGACGAAACCAGTCGACCGCCGCACCGCATGAAGTCTGGAACCCTGACATATAGGGATCGAAGTGTCCGCCGGGGATAAGCACAAGCTTCTTTGGTTCGAGCGCTTGCTCATAAGATGCCAATGCGAGATCCGTCAGCGTGATTGTGTCGTGCGACGCGACGATCATCAGCAGCGGGGTCGGCGAGATGCGGGGCGCCCAAACGCCCGGCTCGTACATGCGCGCCAGTCTCGTGGACCGCATCGTCACCGAATTCTCCCATCTTGCCCCCTCACCGAGCGATTGGAGGTAGAAGTCGATGGCGTCCTTTGTCCTGTAGGAAGCGGGCAACGCGGTATCCGCGCTGGCGACAGCCTGGCGCCGCGGTGGTTCGCCGCGCGCCTGCGCGCGCTCGTCATCGTCGAGCGCCGCCTCCAGCGCCGCGACGGCTTCTGGGGCAACACGACGTAGACCTTGCTGGTATCCGCTAATCGTCGGCACTTGGGAGACAACGCAGCCTATTCGGCGATCGGTGGCGCCAAGAACCAGCGCATGCCCGCCGGCATAGCTGGTGCCCCACAGTCCAATCCGCTTCGAATCTACCTCGGGCCGGGATTCCAGATACGAGATTGCGCGACGCCAATCCGCGACCTGCCGCCAGGGATCGACGTCTTGACGCGGTTCGCCGCTGCTGATGCCGAAACTCCGGTGATCGTGGAGCAGCACCACGAAGCCGGCGTCGGCGAAGGTCTCGGCGAATCTTGTGATGCCGTGTTCCTTCACGCCGGCGTAGCCGTGTGCCATCGTGATCGCAGGGCAACGTTGCGCGTCGCCCTTCGGCAGATAGAGCCAGGCGCCAAGTTCTACGCCGTCGTCCACCGGGAATCTGACTTCGCTACGGGCCGTCATCGGCATCTCCTCACCGCACGCAGCATCTTTGGAACCGCGACCAAAATATAGCGCCATCATCGACACAATTTACCGACCGAGCACCTAGACCGATGCGAAAGTATCGACCGATATCAACGTCCAATAGATTTGCGTTCACGCTTGTAGTCTGATCGCATCTGTACATCGCTCCGATGCATTGCATCCTATTTGAATCGGATTTGCACGACGGGCAGTTCTTTTGTCAAGGAGCCCACCATGACCCTTCCGCCGCACCTCGAGCTTTCGCGACTGCACAACGCGGAAGTCTACGATCGGGCGATCGACACCCAAATCCACCGGTTGCGTCGCAAGATCGAAACGAATCCGTCGCAGCCTAAATACATCAAGACCGAACGCGGGGCCGGCTATATCTTCGACATGCCGGTCGAGGTCCTCTACTGAAATATCGTGGCGAGGTTCGAGAGCACTCCACACCAGATTTCTTTCCGGGATTCGCAAAGCGGGCGACATCGAACTCTAGAAACGTTATAAAGTTCGCCTTTCCACGCTGCTCGCCTTCCAGAACGGCGCGCGTAACGGCGCCGAGGCCAAGCCAATGCAGCAAATGGTCTCGAAACTCGAGATGGGGCGATGGCTTCCAGGCTTCGTGATCTTCTGTGTCGCCTGTGCTGGCGGCGCGCTTTGCTGGGTCGCTTCGGCCCTTTCCGTTCGGTGGCTCTACCGCATTGGTTCTGGCATCGGTGTCGTGGGCGCGATCGTCTTCGTTCTGTATGTTTGGTGGCGCTTGTACCTCGGTACCTTGGAGTCGGGATCGGCGCCAGTAACGCAGCAAGATGAGAAGTCGCCCCATTGACGGTGAATCATCAGCCGAATCCGAGACCGCACGCGGCAGCTGTGTCAC
>Ga0210404_10001235_pt1 | contig 11210 bp, 10 predicted proteins | sample IncBWH28MmetaG_FD_155455 | JGI IMG/M metagenome (GOLD analysis project Ga0210404, IMG submission 155455) | Forest soil microbial communities from Barre Woods Harvard Forest LTER site, Petersham, Massachusetts, United States - Inc-BW-H-28-M | ecosystem: Environmental > Terrestrial > Soil >... | reverse complement strand
CGGCATCTCGTTTATTGCGACCGCGACGCCGATGCCGTTCAGCAGATCCATGAGTCGACGATAAAAGTGAGCGACCGTTTGCGGCTCCAGGGAAAGCGTGCGCACCTCGCCCCGGCTGATGCGGGCAATGAGCTGGTGGCTCAGGAAATCGAACTCGAGATCCAGGATTTCGTTACCGACCGGAATCGGTGACGTGGTGAGACCGCGGGGCGTCACGTAGAGCGGGACCTGCCAGCCGTGATTGACCCACGGGGTCAGCACAAGCCGAACCTTGCCGACAATTTGAGTCCATAGCTGCAGAGTCGTGGCTGTGTCGCGCCAAGCGGGATACGAAAGATCGGGCCAAATGCCGGCAGTGTTGTTCATCGAACTCCTCCGTTAGAGTTAGAGGTCGGGCGTCGGATCTACCGTGTCAATTGGATCCCGGTCAGCCCAGACGTGCTCCAAGCTGCCGACCATAAGAGGCAATCTCTACACCGATCGGCAAACGTTCATGCTCATAGGCTTGGAGAGCGTCCGCATAGGGCAGCCGCGCGAGACCGGACCGTAGCGCCATCGCATCTCCCGCCGCCTTCGCCACACCCATCGCTGTGTGAGGACGAACAACGAAAGCCGAATCGCCAAGCAACGCCAGTCGGCCATGCGTCATGCGCGGCGTCTCATAATCGAAGATCGCCTGTATGAATGGCTGGCGCTCGGCGGCGACCGCAGCGGCAAAAGGCGGTGGCAGCAGGCGCGCCGCGTCCTCGACGAGGGCCTGGCGGCGGCTATCTGGCAATTGGCCTGGCGCCAGCGAGTAGAGCTGGACGCGCCCCTGCACGTCCGTTAACACCTTCCCGAGTTCCCCTTCCGAAATCCGTCGATACCAAACCCAGTTATAGCGTCGGGCTCCTCTTTCGGTCTCACCGTTGGGTCCCGTCACGGTATAGCCGAGGATGTGCGAATCCGGCATCGTATAGAAAGCGAATCGGTCGAGGAGAAGCGCCGCACTCTGTATCGGCAATGCAGATTCCGGAAGCAGCCCACGCCAAGCGACATAGCCAGCATAAATGCTCGGGGATGCTTGCCCCGTTACGGCGGGCCGCACCACCGAACCAACACCGTCCGCCCCGATGACGAGATCGGCCATCTCCTGACTACCATCCTCGAAATCCAGGCGCGCGGCTTTCTCGGACTGGCTGACGGAACGCACGGCGCATCCCAAGACATAGTCATCGTCTGCTACGAGCGCACGGAACGCACGATAAAGCTTATCCCAGGAAATCTGCATCTGGGCTGTCGCTTGCCGATGCACGACGCCGCCTTCGCGGTTAAATGTAATTCGCTCAAGTGCGACGACCCCGACGTGCGCAACGTGCTCGCAGCCCACGGCGCGCAGAATGGCAAATATGTCTCGCTGGCCCACCAGTCCTGCGCCACGGCCGGCAAGCCCACTCTCGGACCGTTCGTAGATTCGGACCTGATGGCCGTCCATCCGAAGCAATGCAGCGGCAAAGAGCCCTCCAAGGGACCCGCCGACGATCCGGATTCGCAAGCTGCCGTTTGTGCTCATTTCAGACGCGAGAGCCGTTGCGAGGAATGGACCTAGGTTCAAGCAGACGCGTCACGAAATGCCTTGAGGAAGCGCAATCGACTGTTTCTTCGACGCCAGCTTAAGCCCTCGGCGAACGATGCCGCGAACGACGTGCCGGACATCCGCTTCGGGATGCTCGGCAGCGACCTTGATCCGCTCGACCGGTAGGGCTCGCAGCTTCGCCAGACTTGTTTCAGATGTTTTTGTATATGCGTGCGCAATGATACGCAAGCGATGTCGTGGGAAGACAGGTATCCACGCCAAACAAATCGGATGACGTAATCCACACCGTTGGCGGCACGCACCGAACGCATCGCTCGTGGCGATCCAATGGCTGGATTGTTCGTTGTTCGCCAGCAGGGAGCTGCTCTCTCGAGGATCATCGAGGAGCACGCCTCGCCGGATTTCGATTCTTCCGAGCGCGATTGTCGGCAAAACGCGGTGTATTCCCGTCAGGCCCTTTCCGGTTCAACAACGTAGTAAAAATTTTTGTGTTTGCGCGCTAAAGAACAGTTAGCGGGTAACACCCCATTGACGGGGGCAGCTTGGAGCGACTATCAAGCTCGGACGTACGACATCCGACCTGAGTACCGCAGGGATCCATAGGGAACAATCTTCTCGATCGATGCGCGCCTGCCCCGGCCCAGATAGGCCGGACGCGAATAACCAACGACGAAGGATATGTCTATGATAACAACGCACAACGTGAAGACGCTCTTGCGTGCAGGCGCTTTGCTGGCAGTCGCTGTCACTGCGGGCAACTTGGCGCAGGCACAGACGTCGTTGCCCAGCTGTAGCGTCGCCTGGACTGGGAATGCGGGTAACGGCTCGTGGAGCACGGCCTCGAACTGGAGCCCTCGAAAGGTGCCAGGTCCGACGAGCGACGTCTGCATCCCGTTCAACACGACGGCCGACGCAACGCCGCCGATCGCGGTCCATTCGATTCAGGTAGCCGAGGCTGCGTCGCTCCTCTTCGGATCGGGGAAGGTCTCGATTGCGACCTCACTGACCAACCAGGGATTCATCACCCTGACTGGGACCACGCTGTCTGCAGCGTCGATCGACCTCCCAAATCCGGGTTACATCGCCTCGTATAACAACAGCTCCATCACGAGCCCCGCGTTCTCGAACACCACCGGCACCGTGTACGTTGGCCCCGGGGGGACCTTGCGACTCGCGGACAACCCGGTCCAGCTACAGAACGGAACCTTGAGCGGCGGCATCTGGCTCGTAGACGACACCGGCGTGCTGATAGTCCCGAGCGACATCTCGCAAATCACGACCGAGCCGGGCGCGGCCTACGGCACCGTGGTATCGATCGACGGCAGGGGCTCCGTGCAGGACACGTCCGGCAACCATGCGTTGGCGACGCTCACCTCGGTGGGCTCAGGCGTTGCGCTCGCGCTCGGTTATGGCGCTTCGCTCATCGTGGACCAAGACCTCACGTCCCAGGGGGTCGTCGACGTGGGAGCGGGTGGCAGTGGGAGTTCGCTGACGGTCAGGGGTACGTACACACAGGCCTCGGGAGCCACGACGAACATGTTCGGCTCGCTGAGCGCCACCTCAGTCATGGTCCAATCGGGATCGAGGCTCCAAGGAAACGGTACCGTCGCGAGTTCCATCACGAACAATGGCACCGTGGCGCCGCAGGGGCCCCTGACGGTGACGGGCAGCTACAGCCAGGCGGCTGGCGCTGCGCTGACCGAGTCGTTCGGCTCGACACTCAATGTCATTTCGAACGCCACACTGTCAGGCGCCCTCAACGTGACCATCAACCCCAAGCATCCCCCGCAGTCGGGCGCGAAGTACACCGCCCTGACGTTCGGCTCGCTCAGCGGATCGTTTACGAGCCACACAGCGGGGTTCACGCTCACAACCAGCGCAAACAGCATCCAGGTGACAAAGCAATAAGCAGTGCGGGCCGCAACGGAGTTCTGCGTGCGGCCCGTCGGCAGTTCCGCCTGCGCCTCGTCGATCAGGTACGGCGGCGTCCGAATGATTACTCTACGACATCCGGGTGAACCCGTCGGCGCTCCAGTCCTCGCTGCCGACGCCGTGGTGCACGACGAAGAGGCCGTCGGGGTCATAGCGGCGTTTGATGCGAGCAAGACGCGGGTAGTTCGAGCCCCAGAAGGCTTGTTGCCAACTCTCCTGAAAGTAGTCGCATTCGTTGACGTAAGCACCGGTGATTGGCGCAGCCGCGCGCAGCGCGGCCATCGCGGCCTGGACGCGAGCCGCGCGGGCGCGGCCGGCGGCGAGGTCGGGCGCGGTGCCGGCATATAGCGAGGGACCCTCGTCGGCGATAATCGCGAGGGCGAAGGCGGTGAGGACGTCCGGGTTCATGGCGGTATTCCGTGCGGCGTCGATCGCGGCGGAAGGAGCGCCGGCGAGGCCCTTGTTGAAATGAAAGGTGACCTGCCAGTGGCGACTGGCAGCGAACCAGGCGTCCACGAGCCGGGCTTGGTTCTGGGGCTCGAGCAAGGACGCGGGTATCCATGCCGACGTGTAGGCGTGCCAGAAGGCGCCCGCTTGCTTGCCATCGCCGGTCCACCAGAAGTCGGTGAGAGCGGCGCCTGGGCGAGGGTCGGAGACGATGGCGGACGCGAGGCCAAGGAAGTCCACGATACGGAAGAAGTAGGCGTTCCAAAGAAGCCGGGCCGGCACCGAGTCCGCAGTGAAAGTATTCTGACCTTCGTAGTCGGCGGCGTTGGCGTTGGCGAAGTCGATCAGCGGCTTCCAGGCGGCGCGGGCCTCTTGCTTGTTCAGGCCCTGAAAGTCCATCTTGACTTCCAAGCTGTTGTCCGGGCGAGCGCGGACCTGCTCTCCCCAGTGGGCATTGCAAAGGCTGGTCGCATAAAGGTCGACGAACCGGGCCAGCAGCCGGCGGTAGGCCTCGTCGGAGCGGGCCTGCAGCGTCAGGCTCGCAGAGCCGAAGGTCTCCGGAAGAGGATGGGTGGCGAGGGTGAGGCGTGTGACTATGCCGAACGTGCCCCCGCCCCCGCCCTTCAGGGCCCAGAAGAGGTCGGGCTCCTGGGCCTGGTTGACGACGCGGATCCTGCCATCAGCGGTGACAATCTCGGCTTCCAGCAGGCTCGCGGCGGCGGTGCCGAATCCCTTGGAGAAGCTGCCGAAGCCGCCGCCTTGCACCAAGCCCGCGACGCCCACCGTCGTACACCCGCCGCCCTGAACATAGCGCCCGGCACCTCCTGTCACCGCCTGGTAGGCGTGCAACCACATGCAGCCCGCGCCCACGGAGACGGCCGGGACCGGGGCGGCGCCGGACCCTGCTGGGGTGAACGCGTCGTGGACCGTGACGGCGTCCATCCGTTGAGTCCAGACCAGCAGAGAATCCGGCGCATTGGAGGTGCCGAGGTAGCTGTGGCCACGGCCCTTGACCACCAGGCGCAAGTTGTGGGCTCGGGCGAAGTCAACAGCGGCGGCGACGTCCGTAGCGGTTTCGGCCGCCACCACATAGGCGCTGGGCGACGAGCGCCAAGCATCCAGCCAGCCGGAGCTTTGGGTGAGGCCGGGTTGGTCCCCGATGTAGAAAGGATTGCCAAGCAGCTTGCGCACGGCGGGGTCGTCGACATTGGCCAGGGTGACGGGCGAGACAGGGCCTTTGGTGGCTTGATTGAGCGCGGCCCAGTCGGCTTCGGTGGGCCAGCCGGGCATGCCGGGGCGCGCTCGACTGGTTGCCGCAGCGTTCGCGGGCGGGGTGCGCAAGGCGGCGGCACCGGCCAGGGCGAGGCTGGCGCCAAGGAGAGGGCGGCGCCTCATTCACCGTCTTCCATAAAGACACTCGCGAACGGTGTCACCCGAACCACCTGGATCAGAAAGGCATCGCCAAGGACTCGATAGATCACCCGCCGAAATGAAGGCCGCTCAGGCCCATCATGATGGCCGCGGCCACGACCACGGCGACCCCGATACCGATTCTCGCGAGGAAATCAGCCTTTCCCCGGGGCATGTTGTGTGCCAACGCAACCACACGGAGGCCAAGCACCAGGTGCGTGAGAACGAAGAAGACGCCGATCAGGTAGTGCGGCAACAGGCGAATGTTCCAAGCATCGTGGATCAGACCGGAGGGGGCGCCGGTTGCCCAGTTCCAGTCCGTCTGGACCTTCGTGATCGTTCTGGCGACGCGCACGGAGTTCAGGTGGCCCAGCACGTAAAAGAACAGGTATGCGCCCGTCGCGATCTGCAGGGTCCGGAACCCATCCGTTGACCTGCCGATATAAGACCACAAGAGAACGCCGCCCGAAGCGACCTGAAACAGGAACAGGGCAATAACGATTGGCTCGACGAATCTGGCCCGGTACACGAGGCGGAACACATCCATAAGATAGCGGTGGGCTGCTTCGGTCCAAAGCCCCATCAGATGATTCGTCAGGTGCATAGCCAGAAATGTCAGCAGGATCAACGCGGCAGATGTGCCATGGGCGTATCGCAGCCGCTCATGGACGACCGCCTTTGGTTTTGGCGCGGGCGTGGAGTTTGTGAACGCGGCGTGAGCAGCCACCAGCGTGATTGGAACCCATAGCACTATCCACACGGTGATGTCCGACACCGGGTTATGCGCAGTGTAAAGCTCAACACCCGCAGTCGTGTAAAGAGGGGCCGCAGCCACCGACAGGAGCGCGATTCGTTTAATCCTCAGTTCGGCGACCGTGATCCGCTCCAAAGCGCCGAGCCTTGCGTAAACGTGGATCCCGACCGCCGGCACCGAAATGGCGAGCAGCAGGGCGACAGCCCCCAGGAGTACGTTGGCTTGGTCGGGAGGAGTTACTGCAGCGTGGAAGATTCCGAGAAGGAACGGGTAGCACAGGGCCGCTGCCGGCGGTGCGACCAGTGCCGACCTCTCCAAGAAAGAACTCGGCGAGCTGAGGGTTGCTTCAGGCACTGGCATAGAAATCTCCGAAGCGTCCGCCACGGGAATCGGTTTTGAAGGTGTCAGGCATTGCGAAAGACTTTCCTGTCCGCTCCGGCTGTTGCACGGATTTTCAATTGAGCATTCTCCAAAGCTATCGTACTTTTCGTGCCACCGCCGCTTGGAGCCGAAAGCCTAGGTGCGTTCGCGCTCAGAGTAGTTCTCTCGAGGTTCTCATTCGGTTCTGATCCCCCGGATTCGAGAACTTGTCGACTTCGCCAAGTCATACTTTCAAAGGGTTCTCGACTGAGCTTTGACGGCCAAACCTCCGGGTGACAGATTCGCGCTGTAGCGTTGGGCACCGTCAGGTGCAGGACGTCCCGTGGCCGTCATGTCGACGACGGTGGCCCCGTGGCTCATGGGGGTCCCTCTCCTCGTGCTTCTGTATTGGCCGTTACCGAGCTTCTTGATCGGCTCGACGATCCTGGGCGTTCCTTCCCCGTCCGTGCACGTGAAGCTCGAGATTGGTTGTCGGCTTTTGCGATGGATTTTCGTCTTAATAAGCTTGGTGTGTAGAGCTCGCCGGCAAATTGACTTTGGCCCCGCTTGCGGTCATCAACCTGGAATTAGCGACTAGCGCATCCATCCGACTCGAAGTTGTTCCACTTGAGCCGCCGCCTCTTGACTTCAACGACTGGTCGGTTGACAGTCTCAACCTGAAAACGAGAGGGGGTCGCTATGGAACACATCGCGAGCCGGTTCGCCACCGCGTTGCTCATCGTCTTCGCCGCCTCGCCTCTGATTGACGCGAAAGCTCAGGTCGATCTCGCCCGCGTCTCCGGTCAGAGCCCATTCGCCGATTGCAACATCCTGCTGATCCCCGGGGAGACGAACTACCTGAACTCCAAGGTCGAACCGTGGGTCGCCGTGAATCCCCGCGATCGGGCAAACATCGTCGGGGTATGGCAGCAGGACCGCTTCACCTTCGGCGGGTCGCGCGGGCTCATGACGGGTGTATCCCACGATGGCGGCCAAAGCTGGCGCAGGACGTTTGCCCACTTCAGCCGGTGCGCCGGTGGCAACGCGTCCAACGGTGGCGACTACGAGCGGGCGTCGGATCCCTGGGTCACGTTCTCGCCGAATGGTGTCGCGTACCAGATCGCCCTGGCCTTCGATTTCTTCGATTTTCCGCAGGCCGTCCTGGTGAGCCGGTCCACGGACGGCGGTGAAACGTGGAGCGAGCCCACAGCGCTCATTCGCGATACCGACCCGACCGTTGGCGACGACAAGGAGTCCATCACGGCAGACCCCGAGCACTCCCGCTACGTGTACGCCGTCTGGGACCGGGTGCAGTTCGATCCCACGTTCACGATATTCCTGGGACAGCCGACCTGGTTTTCGAGAACCACCGACGGCGGCGAAACCTGGGAGCCGGCCCGAATCATCTACGATCCCGGATCAAACGGAGGAACGATCGCCAACCAGATCGCCGTGTTGCCGAATGGCGCGCTGCTTGACCTTTTTGTCCTCTTCCTCCCGACCGAGATCCAGATTGACGTCATTCACTCGTTCGACAAGGGTCGCACCTGGTCCCAGCCGGTCGTGATCAATACGATCCAGGACGTCGGCGTCGTAGACGTCAAGAACGGGGTGCCGCTTCGTACCGGAGACGTGATACCCAATATCGCCGTGGACCGGGAAACGGGAACGGTGTACGTCGTGTGGCAGGACGCACGGTTCAGCGGCGGGCAGCGCGAGGGGATCGTCCTGTCGAAATCGACCGACGGCGGGTTTTCATGGTCGGCGCCGATCCAGGTGAACCGCGCCCCCACGGTGCAGGCCTTTACCGCCTCCGTCAACGTAGGCTCGGATGGCGTGCTGGCCGTCACGTATTACGACTTTCGGAACGACACACCGGACCCTGCGGTGCTTCTTACCGACTATTGGCAGGTCACTTCAACCAACGCGGGTGCAACGTGGCAGGAGCGGCACGTGGCGGGACCGTTCGACATGACCAACGCACCGATCTCGCGCGGATACTTCGTTGGAGATTACGAGGGATTGGCTCACCGGGGGGAATCCTTCCTGCCATTCTTCGTGATGACGAATTCCGGCGATGCCGCCAACGGGACCGATGTCTTTGCCGCGGCCAACAACGAAGAGAGTGCCAGCGAGGGCAACGGCCACGAGGAAATCAATTCGAATCCGCGGCCCATCATGGAGCGTCTGAAAGCGCATCGCGAACGTCAGCGCCCCTGACCAGCCGACGTTCGCGCGCTGCAGTCCGTCACACCCGTGCCACCTGTATTGCGCAAAAATTGAATCAAATGCACGCCGGCGCCCAATCGTACTCATGGTGAAGGCCACCGAGTATCGATTTGACGCGCGTGAGCCGACTGTGTAGCCTAATGTGTAACTTTTCACACAGCCGACTGTGATGGCGACCAACCTTGCCTTGGATCCGAAGCTGATCGATCGCGCGCTGAAGGTCAGCGGCGAAAAGACCAAGAAGGCCGCGGTGACGCGCGCGCTGCATGAATTCATCGCCCGCCGCAGCCAGAAGCGGCTGATCGAACTGATGGGCAAACTGCAATGGGATGACTCGTACGACTACAAGGCTGAGCGCTCTCGCCGGTGAGTCTGTTCGTCGATACGAGCGTCTGGTCGCTCGCGCTGCGGCGTGACCGGGCCAGCGCCGCTCCAGAGGTTCTCGCGCTGCGCCGGGCCCTGGAAGGCGGTGACGCCGTCACTACGACGGGCTTGATCTTGCAAGAACTGCTGCAGGGCTTCGCCGGACCGCGGGCCCGCCGGCAGATTATCGAGAGATTCTCGGCGCTACCGCTGCTCGTTCCAGATCGACAAGACCACATCGAGGCGGCCGAAGTGCGCAATCGTTGCCGCCGCGCTGGAGTTCAGATCGGCACAATCGACGCGCTGCTGGCGCAGATTTGCATCCGTTACGAGCTTACGCTGCTGACGACCGACCGTGATTTCGAGCTGGCAGCCTCGCACTGCCCCCTCAATGTGTGGCGAGGACCGAAGTAATGGTTCAATTCTGTATCACCGAGCCCGCGCGCCGAGTCGGGCCCGCACCAGCGCCCGTTCTCCGAGGCATGTCCTGTCCGGTCCCCGATTACCCAGTCCAGGAACGAGCATGACCGTCATGCCCGGCCCTTTGGGGCGGCGAGCCGCACCAGGCGACGGCCCATCGACGCGACCGCGACCCTGAGCGCGGCCGGCGAGCGTACCCGGAAATCGAAAGGCAGTCGGGCTAGTTGCAGCGCGAACCAGTCCAGGTCGTCGGCTTGGCTGCGCAACAGCACGCCGTCGCCAGTCCATTCGAGAACGCCGAATCCGGAAACCATTTCCCGCTGCGCGGCGGCCAGATCTGTCGCCAGGACGACCTCGATCCGGTGGGCACGGGACATCGTGGCGATCGACTCTTTCAGGTAAGCGAGCGCATCGAAGCTCGCCGGTCGATCGAAGCGCGCTTCCAGAGCGGCTGCGGCGCCGACCCGATCGAGGCGGAACGAACGCAATCCCCTTCGAAGATGGCACATCCCGACCGCGTACCACCGGCCCGCTCGGCAGACGAGGCCATACGGGTCGAAATCGCGCTGCGTATTCTCGCCCTGCGGCGTCCGGTACTGCAGATGGATTCTCCTGCGCTCCTGGGCCGCGGTGGTCATAAGTCCGAGCACATTCTCGTCGATGGGTGCCATGGGCCGGGTGAGTTCCAGAGCGACGGACTGGTCGACCGCGTTCAGCCTTGCCCTGAGCCGCTCGGGCATGACCCGCCCCAGCTTGGCCTTGGTGCTGGCGACCGCGGGCATCGCCCGGCCGAGCCCGAGGCTGCGCGCGGCCAGCAGGCCCATGGCCAATGCCACCGCTTCGTCGTCCGTGAACATCAGTGGCGGAAGCTTGAAGCCTGGAATCACTCGGTAGCCGCCGAACCGCCCCTGCGACGCCATGATGGGAATTCCGAGCTCCTCGAGCGTGGCGATGTAGCGGCGCAGCGTCCGCCGGTCGACCTCCAGCTCCTGCGCGAGTTCCGCCCCGCTGGCAGAGCCGCGCGCCTGCAGCAGCTCGAGCAGTGCGAGAACGCGGACTGTCGGCCGGGACATTTTTGAAGTCTCCGCCTCTTATAGGACAGGAACTGTCCTATATCGAGATTACTCTGCGCACGCTGTCCCCGCCACGTCGAAACAGGAGAAGGAAGATGGATCAGCCCTACAACCGGATCTCGGAGAACGTGCTGTTCACCTTGCTGCTGACCGCGCTCGTCGGTTGGCTGACAGCGCCAGTGGCCTCGGATCTGCTGTCGGCTTCGGCGGCCGAGGCACGCCATGCCGCGGTCGGGGGAGTCCACCGTTCATGACCGAGTTGACGACCCCATCTCGTGATGCGAAGAGGGCCATGCTTCCCACGCCGCCAGGAGTCTGCGCGCGAAACTGCCCGTTTCGAATCTTGTGTGATGCCGCGAGCAGACCTCGGGCAACGATCCCGATGGCCGTGGGTCTGCTCTCGGGCTCGGCGACAGCGGCGTGTGCAAGCGGCATTTCGCCAAAAGCGGCACGAACGCCGTTGAAATTTCTGCGGGCTCATCGGTCGGCGGGGGCGGTGGTAACTACACACGTCGAAGTGAATCAATCGGCAGACTGAGTACCGTGTCTCGCGGTTTTCGGACCCGATCAGCGGCCAGGGACGAGGTCCGGAATCCGCGAGGCGCGATCGAATCCGCGAGCAAGAATCGGATGGCGTCTTCGCCTG
>Ga0210404_10001234_pt1 | contig 11214 bp, 9 predicted proteins | sample IncBWH28MmetaG_FD_155455 | JGI IMG/M metagenome (GOLD analysis project Ga0210404, IMG submission 155455) | Forest soil microbial communities from Barre Woods Harvard Forest LTER site, Petersham, Massachusetts, United States - Inc-BW-H-28-M | ecosystem: Environmental > Terrestrial > Soil >... | reverse complement strand
TCGCTGCATGTTCGCGCGAATGGAAATTCGCCGTCGGACCGATGACGGCCAGAACCAAGGCGGTGGCGAAGATGATTGCTCCGCACATGGCTCTTCGCGCGTGGAGCGAAACTCCTGCAATTACGTAGAATTTATTCTGAAGAATCGATCGAATAGCGGACGAGCGTTGTTTCATTTCATCTCCTAATCAAGTTGTGGCGCGCCGCTACTACTGATCACTTGACGCGCCCGGATTTCGAATCTGCCGTTCGAACCTCAGTTCGCGGGCGATGCCACAGTGGTCTGTGCCGGTTTTTCCAGATTTTTCATCATTTCGCCGTAGATGGGCGTGGACCAGTTCTTCTTGACCATCCGGCCGCGGAAGCCTTTCTCCGTGGCAATGCGCACCCTCGTCTGTCCGCCGCCCTTCGCTTCCAGCCTGGCCGCCACTTTTTCGCCGCCCGAGCCTGTCCGCTCCGTATCGCGATTGTTCGCCCATGGGCGCTTGCACTCAATTTGGCTGGCGGTCTCGTGCTCCACTTTGCAGTTCATGCTCTCCATCGCGAACTTTAAAGCCGCTGCGACTGCTTCCATAGGGAACGGAATGACCTCGTCCATGTCCTTGCTTCCGGCGGTGGGATTAAACGCGCTCGTATTGGAGTTCAAAGTTGCGATCTTTTTCCCGGTTTTCGCTTCCAGTGTCGCGATCACTTGCTGATACTCGGACTTGTCGAGCCGAAGCGTGGTCAATTGCTTCGCGTCGCCCTCGCGATACTCGATGTCCAGCCAGTGGCTCTTCGTCTTGGTGGTCATTAGAAGCAGGCTGCCGAGCATGGCGCCTTCTGAAACGCGATGGCGCGCCGCGACTTCGTAGGACATCGTGTCAATCGAAGAAAACGGAATTTCCAGCGCAATTCCACCTGGCTCTTTGGAACTCACCAGGATCTTCGAATCCGTGATTGTGAGGACAACCCCGGCTTCTTTGGGCTGCTTCAGGGAGGAATAACGCGTCTTGTTGAAAGTGACGTCTTGCGCAAAACTCGCCGGCGCGAGCGCCAGCGCGGCAAGGCATAGCACGGCCGCAACCCTCGCGCCCAGCGCGCTAACCCAAGCTCTTGCGATCGTGCGAAACGCACGCACAGAATTCCACTGGCAAAGTGACAGACGGTTTTCCATTAACTCACCCCATACTTACCGCACGAACAAACTGCAAGATGCGAGAATGCTTGCAGCGGATCGAACTTATGTCAATGGGTGTCGGGCAGAGATGATATGAATTTGGTATGAAATCTGGCCGGCTTCACTGTGTTTCCAAAATCATTCTCAGTTGTGCGATTCTAGCTACCCACTTCAGAACCTTCGTCCCCAACCGGCATCACTGCATGGCCAGGATCGCTATCAGGCAGGAGGTGTTGTAACGCGGCTCGCCGTTGGGACAGGAGGCGGCATTCGCGCCTAGAGGGCTCACCAACAGAATCGAACCCCTCGCGCCTAGTTTCATGTCGTAGTAGCCAAAGACCGGACCATCGTTGCCGGGGCTGCTGGAATAGGTGAGTGTTGCTGAAAAAGCGTTGCCCACCGCATTACCCGTCAGCGTGAAGTTGCCAAGTTTGCTGTCGCTGCCGTCGCCAGTCAAAGAGCCGTTCGTGTTGGTTAGGGCCATGACAATGTTTTCGGTCTTATCAACAGCACTTGCTCCTGCGTAGTGGCCCGCAAGCGGGATACTGGTCAGATACTGGCCGGTCACTGTCAGGGGCGGGTTGCCTCCGCAGGTACCCGAGCTGGTAAGCGTTCCAGTAAAAGCCGGCGTGGGCGGCGTTGCAGAGTTGTCCAGGGTTCCGGTGATCGTCACCACCGCGGTGCCTCCGTCATTCTGGTTGAGCGTCACTTGGTTCGAGGAATTGACGCTTCCGGTTATGCTGCGGTCTCCGCTGTCGGTCCCGGTGCAGGTAAAGCCAAGATAGTCCACTGCAATGCCGTTGACGGCGGAAAGAGGGCCACCGAAAAAGAACACGTCCGACACATTCCCTGCCGGTCCATTGGCCGTCACTGAGCCTGTGGCTGAAATATTTCCGTGGTGGTCTTGCGTCAAGTTGGCTTCGATAACGAACGGGACGTTGCCTTTCGCGTTAGTCACCGTGAAATCCCACGGCCCCGTCATGTAACCGTTTATCGACGAGTAGCTGGCGCCACCATAGCTCCCGCAGGCTGACAGTCCTAACGACACTGCGAGCACAAGCCAGCACACGGAGCGGCTAAGTCCAAAGGATTTCATTCGCTGCCTTCCCCATTGCAAAGTGCTTTGGCAGATGCTTGCAACAGATCGTGTTCCAGTCAATGGGTTCGCGGCAGAAATGATATGAATTCGGTATGAAATCAGGCCGGTTTCAGTGTATCTCGACGGGGACGAAATCCGTTTTACATCCAACAAGGCATCGCACTTTTTGCAACTCCGCTTGTTCTTCTGCAGTAAAGGGATGCGCATCTTTGCCGTTTTGATAGAACCGCGCATGAGCGCTCCGAAAATCGTCGCCCGCGTAGGCGGTAATCAGATGAAGGTTCTTGTCGAACTCATACCAGACGGCGCAACCCAGTGGGACCAAGCATTCCTCCACCGTAAGTCGAATGCTGCCGTGCTCGACCGCTGGCTCTACGGCCACATTGAAGCTGAATAATGCTTTGTTTAAGTCGCTCCGCGCAAACAACAGGCGCAACCTCTCGTGGGCTACCCCCATGCCGTGGATTTGAAACTTATCCCGCACCTCGGTGGAAGCACCAGACACCCGCTCGGGATCAAGCACCACCAGTGTGGCCTGAAGATACCCATTGGTGACTCCGGTGGCGACAATCTCCTCTTTCCCATCGCCATACAGGTCCGCCAACGCTACGTAGGACAAGACCCCGGAATGCCAGTATTCCGAGATCATTTTGCCATTGGCATCGAGGATCGCGACCTGATTCTCCCACCAGGGGTGATGTTGGCTTGAAACAACGATTCGGCGAGGTCCCTTCTCCGTTGTCTTCAGCACCCCAAGGGCCATGGTCAGGAACGTTGGAGGACTGCCCCCGAACTCCGGTAGCACTCTTCCCGGCGTCCACCGCCATTTCTCTTTGCCTCGGTCGGAGTAGCAGATCAACGTCGACGATTGCACCAGTGGGCCAGAGGGGACATAGACGAAAAGAACACTCGTATGCCCTTTCCCCTCCAGATCTGCAAACCAGATATGCGACTCGACACCCTTCTGGTAGAACCAGTCGGGTCCGAATCCTTCGGGAAAGGTCTTTCGCCAAAGTTCCTTTCCGTCCGCATTCATAATCACAAGCGTCGAACCCTCCAGCCGCCCCGACCGGGGTGGATCATGCGCTGTCAGCATTCGGATGGATGCGTAACCCACAATGCCAATCGCAGCGATCGCCGCGGCTAGCATTAGGCCCCTGCGGGCGCTCACTTGTTGAATGGGCCGTCGATCCTCGCTTGCGCGCCGCAATCCGACAGTTTCCCCGTCACGAGGGTTCGCCACGATCCAGCGCTTTTCAGGCATGCCATCTGGACCCGGTGCCGTACGATTTGGCAGGCAAATGGTGATTGCGTCGCCCTTACCTTCGCCGTTGTAATAGGATTCCAGCGCATGTCGCAGCCGGTTCATCTCCGTCGCTACGTCTGCGGCTCGCTTTGTCTTTGTCTCCGCTGGCCACAGTTCCTTAATCACCTGGTCAGGCTTCAAGTTGGCTTGCGAATCCATGTTTTTGGACAGGATTTCCAGCAGCTTCCGGAGCTGGCTCTTGCTTGCGAAGCTCTGGCTGCGTTGGATTCTCTCGATTTGGTCCCTGATAGCGGTGGGATCCATAGGCTTAACGAAGCGGCAATGGAACGATGGCCGGAATCATACCACGCGCCAGCAGAAAGAGCCTGTCCCGTCTTCTTTAGGGCCCGCCTTCCGGGACCGCGCCGCTCCCCGGACCTGCTGAGGGCGCCCTAGACCCGGGTTGGACCAATGAGGCTGAAATCTGTATCCTTCCGCAACGGCCCACCCCCAGTGAACTCTACCCCTTTGTTTTCTTCCCCTTACGCACCCATTCGAATCAACCCCGCCTCCCATGAAACTGTAATACTAAAGAAATACTTGACAATATAGGGAATCTACGCTACCATGAGTCGTGAAACTCAGCCACTTTATCCAAACTGCTCCTTGCGAGCGGCATCCCCGGCCAATCTCTCTGTCTCGCCACTCTGGCAAGAATTCCACCGCCGTAACTCCTTTGCTCTCACATCCTTGCAAATGCCCCCTCCCACAACTCCTTTCCTTTGACATCCTTACAAATGCCCGGGGGGTATGGGGGTCTTCCTCTTTCCCAGCCTTTCATCGTTCCCGACGTGCAGGCATTTCTTCTGTGCGATCCCTTTCTTTTCAAGTACTTGCGCACTCTTTTGCTCTTGAGGGGGAGGGGGGTACGACCTCCAAAACTTCCAACGGTTCCCGTCGTTCCGGCCTCCAGACGAATCCTCAGACGTTGTATTCTTTCAACCTATGAATCTCCAATTGACCGAAGTCGAATGCCGCGTCCTCGGTGCCCTCGTCGAAAAAGAGATCACCACGCCCGAATACTATCCACTCTCCCTCAACGCCCTCGTCAACGCGTGCAACCAGAAGTCAAATCGCGAACCCGTCATGAATCTCGACGAGTCCGCCGTCCGCCAGGCGCTGCATTCGCTCGACGGCCAATCGCTCGTCCGGTCGGTCAGCGCTTCGGACAGCCGCGTCACAAAGTACGAACACCGCCTCCAGGAAGCCTTCAACTTTTACCGCCACGAAATCGCCATCCTCTGCGTCCTGCTCCTGCGCGGCCCGCAAACTCCCGGTGAACTCCGCACCCGCGCCGAGCGCATGCACCCTTTCGAAGATCTCAGCGCCGTGCAATCCAGCATCCAGCACCTGATGAAGCGCGAGCCTCCGCTGGTCAAAATTCTTCCACGCCAGCCCGGCACCAAGGAAGCGCGCTATGCGCACCTACTCGCCGGCGATGTGGAGTTCCCGGAAGCAAAAACAGAGATCGCACCGGCGGCAAATTCAATTTCGTTCGACGCCGAGCGCATTGCGCATCTCGAAGAAGAAATCGCCGCCCTCCGCAAGGAGGTCGCCGACCTGAAGCAGCAGTTCGCATCCTTCCGAAAACAGTTCGACTAAGAACCGCCGTCAGATTAATGCATCCGACCAGAATTGCGGTGATGCGTGTCGCCATTTCCAGATTGTTTTTCAGGTTGGAAAGAAACTAAAGAGCGGAAGTAACTGAGGTTCCGGCGGCGGCAAAGACTGTAGCCATCTCGGCTTGCGCAAAGGAAATGAAACAGTGCACGACAGCGGGATCAAACTGTGTGCCGCTGGACTCGACCAGCCGGCGAACCGCTTCTTCTTGAGGAAGGCCGACGCGATAAGGGCGCGAGGAAACCATGGCATCGAAGGCGTCAATCACGGAGACGATGCGAGACACCACGGGAATTTCCAGTTCTTTTAGTCCCGCTGGATAGCCCTTTCCATCGAAATTTTCGTGGTGGTGAAGAATGTCCAGTGCGGCGCGTTCGAATCCCGGCAGCATGCGCAGAACTGCCCAGCCATATTCTGGATGTTTTTTCATCAGGGCGTATTCGACTGCGTCCAGGCGTCCCGGTTTCCTCAAGATGGCGTCCGGAATTCCGACTTTGCCGATGTCGTGGAGCAGTGCTGCAACTTCCAGATTCTGCAGTTCCGCCTCTTGCAGGCCAAGTTCCTGTCCTACGCGCATGCCCCATTCCGCAAGACGCGTGCTGTGAACTCCGGTGTTGAGATCTTTCAGGTCGAGAAGCTGGTTGAAGGCACAGATCACCGAATTGCGAAGCGCGGAAGTCTGCTGTTCCAGTTGCTTGATGAGCAGCGATTCCGGCGCCTTCAGCGACAGTGATGCGCTGGTGAGCGCCGGAGATTCACTGGAAGACATGACGTTTACCAGGCGTTGACCCACGCGGAAATCGCCTGGTAGACGTTCAGGCGGCCGTGGTTCAGGTCGGGAGTTAGTTGCTGCGCGTTCGAGAGGGCCTTTGCAGCCTGCGATTGGTTTACGGACTGCAGTTTAGCGCTGAGCATCAGCGACACGGTTCCCGCAACGATCGGCGAACTGAAGGAAGTGCCCGATGCGCTCGCGTAAGTACCGCCAGGGAAAGTGCTGACGATGTTTTCTCCGGGAGCAGCAATCCAGACGTCGACGGAGCCGTAGTTGGAAAAGGTAGACCGGCTGTCCCAATTCGTCGTGGAGGCAATGCCCACGACGTAGCTATTCAAGGCAGCGGGGTAGACCGCAGCGTTGGTGCTTTCGTTTCCAGCCGCCGCAACGAGAACAACTCCTGCCTTATTCGCATATGTCACTGCTTGATTCAGAGATGGCGAGGAAGAGGCCAGGTCGAAGCTCATGTTCACGACGTTCGCTTTGTGTTGGACAGCGTAATAGAGGGCCGCGACGATGTTCGAAAGATAGCCCGTGCCATCGGACGAGAAGGCCTTCAGGGGAAGGATCTTGGCCCTGGGTGCCACAAGGTGAATCAGGCCGGAGGTCATCGTGCCGTGGCCGAACGCCGTGTAGTCTTTGCCATCCAGAACAGCGGCGGTGGATTGATCCAGAACGGCGGCGGTGGACTGCTGCACATAGCCTGGCTGCTGATCTTGAGTGTTGGTGTCGATGTAGCCGTTTTGCAGACCGGACACATCCAGCCACTCGGAAGCGCCTGGCTGATTCCGCGTAAAGTCATAGCCGGGCAAAAGTACGGGGTAAAGGACGGGGTGGTTAACGTCTACACCGGTGTCAATCACAGCCACGATGCCGGTGCCGCCGATTCGAAAGCCATTCTGTGCATCCACAAGACGGATGATCTGAGTCGCGGGCTGCGCCACGTAACCGTGCCATGCAATCGTGCCGTAGTAATTCACCGGGGCCGTGTCGTACAGGCCCGACGGAATGTTGGGAAGCGGCGCCTGCGGGATAGGCAGGATCCGATCGGCCTCAATGCTCACGATTCCAAGCAAGGATTCCACGAGATTGACAGCGCCGTTCACCACGCTTCCGAGCAGGTTGGTGGAGGAGGTCACTAGAAAGGTCTGGCCCACCTGGCCGTCCAAGCTGCCCTGCACCTGACATTTCAGGAGATTGCAAAGATTGAGGACGGAGGACAAGCCGCCGTTGGTACGCACGATGTAGCGGTTCTGGGCGGCCGCCGGCTTTGCAGCGCCGAGGGTGAGAACGATCATCGCGACAATGAGTGTGATGCGTTTCATAGTTTCAACCCTTTGGGGTTCTCCCACAATTGAATTACTCAGCCATTGGCGCAGTACTTTGCCCTCTTATTTTCAGAGAGCAGATGTGCCGCGCAAATAGTACGAGTGTGCCTTCCTGTCTAAACAAACTTCCCAGCGGGCTTGGTACTTTCGTACCAAAACGTCGATGCCATGCAAGTACATGAAAACACTGGCTTTCATGCCGTCTCCTCTGGCAGACGGCCCAGCGCTTCCCGGAGCGAAATCACGATCGGCTGTCCCCCGGGGCTCGAAAACGTCATCTGCAGGTCCCCGCTGTTTTCAATTTCTCCGCTAAACTCTCCGAACTGATTCGCGGCCGTCTGCACTACCTGTCCCCGCATGTTGGAAAGAAAAATGCGGGTGTCGCGCGCAATGATTCCAGGATTGCTCAGGTCCAGCATCTGGCCGGTAACGACTATCCGGCCGCTGCCAGGCTTAGCCTCTACCTGAACATCGATCTGAAATGGGTCCGCGCGATAGAGCATTTGTCTTGTACCGACTCCTGCCGATCGAGCTCCTTCGAAAACCGGCTGCAGAAAACTGTCGAAGAGCACTTTGACCCGGCTACCCGCTCCCTTTCTTTGACCCGCCAATCCGGCTCCTGCAAACGCTGCCTTGGCAAGTCTGACGGCACCCTCGGGAGGCTGGTAGTTCGCTTCCGAGGCTGCCGATTGCCGAACCTTCTGCCATATCGAAACTGTTTTCATACAGCGCTTGCAACCTTGCTCCAGATGTTGCTTCATCAACTGGTTCTCGTTTGAGACCACGGCCTGATTCACGAAATCGATCCACTTCTCAGTCGTAAAGTGTTCCATCTCTTCCCCCCAGATTCCTTTCTGCGCCCCAGCACTCCCCAGTGGATGGGACGATCTATCACCCTCGTGGCATAAGGGGAGGGAGGCAGGGAATAAATATAGGGGCTTGGAGGATCAGCTAAGTCTTGCAGAATCAGTGAGTTTTCCCACCAGGACGAAGGGTGCCCAGAAGTAGGGATGAGGATGTTGGCGCCGAAGTTCTTGCATGGTGTGCTGCAGCGCGCCGGCCATGTGGCCGGTACGCATGTATTCCTCGTAAAAGCGCCGCATCAACTGCGAAGTGCTCTGGTCGTGGACGTCCCACAAAGACAGCAACAACGTCGTCGCTCCGGCACAGAAGAGACCTCGCTGCAGTCCCAGCAATTCATCGCCGGCAGCAACAAAATTCATTCCCGTGGCGCACCCACTCAGGGTTACCAGCTTTGCGTTCAATCTCATCTGATACAAGTCGTATAGATTCACATAACCGTCTCCCAGTCGGATCCCCGAAAACATTGGGTTGTCCTGCCGGTAGATTCCATGCGTGGCGATATGGACGACCCCGCATTGCGCGCCTTTTTCGCGAAGCACGGAAGACGTGGCTTGCTCTCCAAGGTGAAGGGACGACTGCGGCAGAAGCTCTGCCACGGATTGGGCTTCCTGCAGGATCTGGGGGGCTCGCTCGTCGGCGATTCCAAGAACGAGGGAACTTGTATTCACGCTTGCCGATTTTTCCTGACACGCGGAGAAAACCGTCGCGCTGGGAGCGTAGGAAACTGTGAAGGCATCGCACAGATACTCGTCACCATTCCGCAATGCGTGGAACGGCAGGAAATGGAGCGGCCCGTGGGGCACGATAATGAGGTGCTTTCCCTGCAAGAGCGGCCTCAGCGGCGCAATGAGCTCGCTGTAAAGGGATTCCAGGTGGCTGTGCGTGGCGCGCAAGAGCGGTTCTTCAAATCGCTGGATGTATTCGCTTCCCATGCGAAACTTCGAGAGTTGAAATCGTAACAATTGCAGAAAATGAGCGACCCGGGAAAGCACCGTAACGGGCAGGATCTGGATTTCCTTCCGCGTAACAACGGCGGCGACGATTCGGTCACCTGCCGAGAAGTATTCGACGAGGGTTGCGTCCTGCGGGAGATCCGCTTGTAGTTTCTCGAGGGAGAAATCCGCGGGAGCTTCCAGCGTGGCGTTTTCCCGCTCGTGCGCGGGGAGCTCGCGCAAGGTTCGCAGCAGCTCTTTCTCATGCAACTGCGCCTTTTCCTGCAAAGTTTCGAGCCTTTGGTGGGTTTTTTCTTCGGGACGAAGCTGTTCGAGTTCGATGCGGTGATAGTACCAATTGAGTTCTTCGCGCAAATCCCTGATTCGGCGGACAAGATCGCTCTGCCCTGCATCTCCCAGCGGAAGACTCTGCCCGCCCTGAAATATCATTTCGATCATGCTGCGCGATTTCGCCGCTTCCATGCAGGCGAGCGCTTCTTCAGCGGACGCCGTTGTTGCGTCTCCGGCGATGTACAAATCCACGAGTGCTTCATAAACCTGCATTCTGTTTTTGAGAAAAGAGATTTTCAGCTCTTCGCCTTGCAACCGGCTGCGCAAGGCTTCCAGCGCCTTCCGCGCTTCCAGATAGGCAGCGTGCGCCGCAGGGTGTTTGTTGCCTGCTTGTGCGATCTGGCCTTCGAGCAAGTGCGCTTGATAGGAGAGGACGGGAGACTGCACGCCCTTCAGCCGCGCCAGAGATTCGCTCGTTTGCTTTAGCGCCTCCGCCGGGTCCTCCACTTGCAAAGCAATCCGCGCGAGCAACAGATGCGCCAACACCGCTTTCCCCGCGAGCGCCGACTGATCGAAAAAAGCAGCGGCCCCTGCGCAGAGCCGCCGGGCCTCAAAGTGGCGTCCCTCATGAAAGAGCAATAAGCTCTGGTACAAATCAATCAGCCAGGGCCAAACGAGATTCTTCTCCCGGGCAAACATTTCCCGCGCTTTTATGAAGCGCTCCAGTGCCTGGACGGTCTTTCCCTGCTGGCCATAAGCTGTTGCTTCGTTCGCGAGTGTTTTCGCGGCCTCATAGCCCATCCCCAGCTTCTCGAATCGCAGGAATCCTTCATGCGCCATCTCTCGAGCTTCTTCGCTCAGGTTCAGTTCCAGATAGATGTCGGACAAGTCCAAATGACAGAGCGCGAAGTGATAAGCATCGCCGGTGGCCTCGCACGCGCGCCGTGCCGCGTATAGCGCCTCAATCGCGCGGCTGTACTCCCCGCGCAAGTAATAGAGGTACGCGATGTTGTAATCCGCCTGCGCCACGAGGAGTGGCATGTTGTTTTCCTGGCAAAAGGAGCGTGCCCCTTGGTACGTGGCCAGAGCGCGCGGGAAATCGTTCAGGCTGATCAGGCAGACGGCCATGTTGCTGAGGACGACGGCAATTCCCTCCGTGTCTTTGTAGGGCATCAGGCTGGTATAGGCGCGCTCGTACTGCGCAATGGACTCTTCGAACCGGTCCTGGCGGTGGTAGATGTTTCCTACGTTGATTTCCAGCCGCGCCAGGCGCCAGCGATCGTCGAGACGCGCAAAAATCTCCCGCGCGCGTTCGGCCGCTTCAAACGCCTTGTCGTATTCGCCCAGAAGGATCATCGGCTGGATCGAGCTGCTCAAAGTCCGCGCCGCTTCATTCCAAATGCCCAGCTTGTCGTAAAGCTGGAAGGCCTGTTGATGGTGCTCGATCGCAGCACGATTTTCGCCGGAGGAATAGAGAGCATTTGCCTTTGCGCGGAGACTGAGCGCCAGGGCGTCTTTGCGGCGCAGCCGTTTGGCGATAAGCACGGCGGCCTCAGCCAGGTGGAGCGCTTCTTGTGTGCTTACCCGGACCTTTTGGACGACGAGTTTTGCCAGTTGTTCGACAATTTCCTGGCGTATCAAGCTCTTGTGTTTCGCAAGAAATTTACGCCGCGCCGGTTCGTTGGACAATTGCCGCAGTTCGGCCATCAGCGCGTCGCTTGAATTTTTCGTGAGAATGGCGGGCATCAGCAAAAACCCAGTTCCTCGAGTTGGCGCCGCAGCCGCTCGATGCATTTCTGGCGCGTAAATCCGATGGAGCCCACAGCCAAACCGAGCTCCGCGGC
>Ga0210404_10001233_pt1 | contig 11215 bp, 10 predicted proteins | sample IncBWH28MmetaG_FD_155455 | JGI IMG/M metagenome (GOLD analysis project Ga0210404, IMG submission 155455) | Forest soil microbial communities from Barre Woods Harvard Forest LTER site, Petersham, Massachusetts, United States - Inc-BW-H-28-M | ecosystem: Environmental > Terrestrial > Soil >... | reverse complement strand
GCATGCCAAATTACAAAACGAACTAAGCAATCAATCGCTTAACCTCGATTATGAAAAAGCGTATTCCTCTTATCTTACTTCTAAAAACATTTACGAACTGAAAGAGAGGAATTATCAAAAAAGCCTGAACCAGTATAAAGAAGGCATTTTATCGACTGACGTCATGTTAAACGCTTTTGTTGACCTGCTTAACAGTCGCCTGGCCCTTATTTCCGCGCAGGCCTCGCTTGAATTTGCCAAAACGAAGATCAATATTAATAATTTATCCCAATGAATAAATTAGTTTTTTTTCCTTTGCTACTGTGCTCTCTTGCTTTTTTCTCGTGCGGAAGAAAGACAAGCAGCACGAAACCCGAAAGAAGGGATGTAACAGAAACCGTTTTTGCCTCCGGGACCCTGGAACCCGAAAATAAATACAGCCTAACGGCACAGTCTGACGGTTATATCATCGAATTAAATTTTGATGACGGTGACACTGTAAAAAAAGACCAGGTACTTGCTGTAATAGATAACAAAGCAAACACCATTAATGCCGGCAGCGCCGAAAACATTTTAGGCTTAGTGGCTAAAAACGCTAGCGCCGAAGGTCCCACACTTAAACAAGCCGAACAGAACACACGTCTATTGGGAGAAAAATATAGGCAGGATTCCCTACAATATGTGCGCTACCAAAAGCTGGCGCAAAGCAACAGCGTTTCAACGCTTGAGCTTGAGAACATGAAGCTTGCTTTCGAAAGCTCAAAGATAAATTATATAAATGCCTTGCAAAATTACCGCCTGCTGAAACAACAGACAGAACAGCAATTGATATTGCAAAAATCAATGAGCGACGTTAACGAGGTAATGAATGATAATAACCGGGTTAAAGCTGTTGTTGGGGGCCGTATTTACAAACGCATGAAGCAGAACGGAGATTACGTACGAAAAGGTGATATAATTGCTACTATAGGAAGTGCCGAATTTTTATACGCCAAACTGAGCATTGATGAAACGAACATTTCTAAACTAAAATTGGGGCAAAACGTAATTATACAACTCAATACCAACAAAACAAAGAATTACAGTGCTAAAATATCCGAGATATATCCTTCTTTTGAAGAGCAAACGCAATCTTTTTATTGTAAAGCACTGTTTACAGAAAACCTCGATTTCAAGATTTCGGGCACACAATTGCAGGCTAATATTATTATAGCCGAAAAGAAAAATGCCCTGGTCATCCCTAAAAACTACCTGGGTTTTGACAATAAGGTGAGAGTTGAAGGTAAAGGGGAGGTAACGGTAGTGCCGGGTTTCGTTTCTAACGATTGGGTGGAAATTTTAAGCGGACTGGATGAAAATACCATTATTACAACCGAAAATATAAAATGAAAAAGCGGGTAAACTCCGAAATAGCGCTAACACACATTTTGTCGAGAAAAAGGCAAACGCTGGTGGCTTCATTTGGAGTTACTATTGGTATAACTGTTTTCGTTTTCCTGAATTCCCTGCTGCTTGGCTTCAACCGTTTTTTTGACGCAAGCATTTTTAAATCGATGCCTCACATGCGTATTTATAAAGATGACGAGCTGAGCAAGCCGCTAGTACAGCAACCTGGTAAAACAACGGTTGTTGTAAATCCAAAAATACTGAACCAGGCCAAGCGCTTAATAAACCCGCAGGAACTGGTAAACAGGGTTAAAAGACATCCCGAAGTAGTAGCCGCCGCACAGTGGGTTACACTAAATTTATTTTACACCAACGGAAAATCGCAATTAACGGGTGTTTCTTCCGGCGCAAACATCATTGAAGCAGATGCCATGTTTAACATACAGTCCACCATGGTTGAGGGGAACCTGCGCGACCTGCAAAATGTTTCCAACGGTATTATTATAGGAATTGGCATTGCCAATAAACTTAACCTGCATGTAAACGAAAACCTACCTGTAATTTCTTCCACCGGTGTTACAAAAGTAATGCGCGTGATCGGCATCTTTCAAACCAACAACTCCATTACCGACAAATCAAAATCATACATGAACCTTTCTGCTGCCCAACAATTAATGAGCGAAGGACCCAGCTACGTGACCGATATTTACGTGAATATAAAAGACCCGCAAAAAGTGGAGGACTATGATGAGGCGTTTGAAGAAATGAGCGGCTACAAAGTAGAAGACTGGAAAGAGGCCAACGAGACCATGGTGGCTGCCAGTAAAATGCGTTCGGTGATGATGCGGGTAATCTCTACCGCTATTTTATTGGTGGCAGCATTTGGCATTTACAATATCCTTAACATGACCATCATGCAAAAATTAAATGATATTGCCATTTTAAAGGCGACCGGTTTTTCAGGCCCCGATGTAATTAAAATTTTTGTGACAGAGGCTTTTATCATGGGTTTCTTTGGAACCTGCTGCGGCCTGGGGCTGGCATCTGTTTTGGTAAATGCTTTATCGCACGTTTATATTGGCGGAGATATCGGGTATTTTCCTATACGATTTGAGCCGATCGTGTTTGTGTTGGGTGCTTTTATAGGTTTGTTTGTTACGGTGGTAGCGGGTCTTATCCCGGCACGCAATGCGGCCAAGGTAGACCCGATCGAAATATTCAGGAAGTAATGGAAAAGAAGGTTGTTTTAAAGACAGAAAATGTTGGCAAGTATTTTTACGACCCTGTAAAGTTCAAGGTGCTTGATGAGATTTCGTTTGATGCAAAAGAGGGAGAATTCCTTACCCTGGTAGGAAAATCCGGCTGTGGCAAATCAACTCTGCTCTATGTGCTTTCAACCATGGATACCGATTATGAAGGCAGGCTCTTTATTGCTGATGAAAAACTTTCGGGCAGTAAGCCCGATCACCTGGCAAAAGTTCGCAATGAAAAAATAGGTTTTGTATTCCAGTTCCATTACCTGCTGCCTGAATTTACCTGCCTTAAAAACATTATGATCCCGGCATTAAAACTTGGTAAATATTCCCGAGAAGAAATTGAACACCGCGCATACCAAAAGCTGGAAATGCTGGACCTGAAAGAGCTGGCTTTAAAACCAGCTTCCAAGCTTTCAGGTGGACAACAACAACGTGTGGCTATTGCCAGGGCGCTTATTAACGACCCGCTTATTATCATGGGTGATGAGCCCACTGGCAACCTCGACAGTAAGAACACAAATATTGTATTTGACATTTTTAAAGAACTAACCCGTTCGCAAAACCAAACCATTATTGCGGTTACCCACGATACTGATTTCGCTAAAGCTTCCGACCGCACCATTGAGCTGATGGATGGGAAGATAATTGATCTTGATAAAAAATGGGATTAACGAGGTTTTTTTCTTAACCTGTCTTATTTTTTTACCTGCACAACGGTTGTACCTTTACTCTATGCAACGAAGGGTTTTTGTTAAAAATTCATTGCTTAGCTTATTTGCCATGACGTCTTTAAAAGATCTGGAAAAACTATCGGATACGTTTTCCTACTCAGATAAAATGCCGGTGCTGTTTGTGGGCCACGGCAACCCTATGAATGCTATTGAAGATAACGAGTTCAGTAAAAAATGGACCTCGATGGGAAAAGAGTTGCCAAAACCCAGCGCCATATTGTGCATTTCAGCACACTGGGAAACGCGCGGAACCTTTGTTACGGCCATGGAAAAACCACAAACCATTCATGACTTTGGCGGTTTTCCGCAAGAGTTATTTGATGTGCAGTACCCTGCTCCCGGAAATGCTGTGCTGGCCAAAGAAGTAAAAAAAGAGATCACAAAAACAGAGGTGGGGCTGAATGAAGACTGGGGCCTTGACCACGGATGCTGGAGCGTGATCAGAAAAATGTATCCCGATGCCAATGTGCCCGTTTTACAAATAAGCCTCGATCACACAAAGCCTGCGCAATGGCATTACGACCTGGGTAAAGAGCTGTCTGCGCTTAGAAACAAAGGCGTGCTTATTGTAGGAAGCGGCAACATGGTACATAATTTAAGCATGGTTAACTGGCGCGATCTTAACAGCGGTGGTTATGACTGGGCCATTGAAATGAACGAAAAATTCAAAAAACTTATTTCAGAAAACAATCACAAAGACCTTATCAATTATTCATCTTTAGGAAAAGCAGCAGCATTGGCCATTCCCTCTCCCGAACATTATTTGCCCCTGCTTTATACACTGGCTTTAAAAGGAGAAAAAGAAAATGTGAGCTTCTTTAATGACAAAACATTGTCGGGCTCTTTATCAATGACTTCGGTAAAAATAAGCTAAGGTTTTTATCTTTTTACTAATTTAGCTTTAAAAATAAGTTATACATAAGAAACATCTCGTGCAGAATGAAGCTTGGGCTATTCCGGAAGTTGTGACGCAACAATAAAAACAGATATTATGAATAAAAAGAAAGTTACGGGCGTTGGCGGAATCTTTTTTAAATGCCACGACCCCGAAAAAATGAAAGACTGGTACGGAAAGAACCTGGGCTTGGTCACCAATGAGTATGGTTCTACCTTTGAGTTCAGGCAAGGTGCAGCACCTGATAAAAAAGGCTACCTGGCCTGGAGTCCGTTTAAAAACGACACGAAATATTTTGAGCCATCGCAAAAAGAGTTCATGATAAACTACCGGGTAGAAAATATTGAGGAGTTGGTAGAAGAATTAAAAAAGAGCGGGGTTACCGTTTGCGATGAGATTGAAACATATGAATATGGTAAGTTCGTTCATATCCTGGATCCTGAAAACAACAAGGTAGAGTTGTGGGAACCCATTGATGAGGTTTTTACCAATTTCTATGATGGAAAAACAACTAAATAAAACTCTGTGCTCTTTGTGGTTAAAAAACATATCAATGAAAAAAACAAACGAACAATACCTGCAAAGCATAACCAGGATCTTTAAGCAGTACAAAAGCCTGGCCGAAAAGGCTATCGAACAAATTGATGCAAAACAATTGTTTATCCAGCCAAACGAAAATTCTAACAGTGTCGCAGTTATTGTAAAACACATGGCTGGTAATATGATATCACGCTGGACTGATTTTTTTACTACAGACGGAGAAAAACCCGATCGTAACCGCGACGGTGAATTTGAAAACGACATTACCGATAAAGAGATCTTACTGAAACGCTGGGAAGAAGGCTGGAAAGTTTTTTTAGATACTCTTGCTTCTATAAAACCGGAAGATCTTCAAAGAACGATTTACATACGCGGCGAGGCACATACAGCCATCGAAGCCATTAACCGCCAGCTGGCGCATTATCCTTATCATGTAGGGCAAATTGTTTACGCAGCTAAATTGCTTAAAGATACTGAATGGAGTACTTTATCCATCGCCAAAAACAGGTCGGCAGAATTCAATAAAGAAAAATTCTCCGGGAAAAATTAATTTTTATAATTATAGCTGTAGCTGCGCATTAAGGCCTCAAACATCAGGTCGGCAAAAATGTAATATCCTTTAGCGGTAAAGTGCACCCTGTCTTTTCTTGCCAGCTTAGCCTTATACCATTTTAAAATGCTTTTATAACCTCCCATTACGCCGTACATATCCCACATGGCAACACCATGATCCTGCGTAAGTTTTTGTATGCAATATTCAACAGTGTTGCTTTTTTTGTTGGGACTTTTGCGACGAATATAATTATCGGTAATGGTGGTAAATAAAATGGCGCAATGCGGGGAGGCTTCATGGATCCACTTTATCAGGGTATCATAGTGTGCCATAAATTCATCGCCCGAAAAATTCTTATCCTGCACATCATTCACTCCCAGTGATAAAATAACCAGGTCGGGCTGAATGGTCTTTAGTTGCTGTGTAAACAGCTTACAGCGTAACACCGATTGAGTTGACGCACCGTTTGCCCCAAGGGCCGCATAATAAGCGCCCGGCTTTGACGTATTATGCACATCAAAACCATACAGCACAAAATCTCTTTGCGTTGTATCTAAGCGTACCAGCTCAAACGATACCGAATCTACCTGCTTTGCCCATATAAACTCCGAATAGCCCTGTTCAGGGAAATCCATCCTGGCGGCATTCAAATTGGTTTTTAATGAAAACGAAAAACTCCTGTTAAAGTTATGGTATACCTTAATGGAGTTGAACAACTTATGATGCCTGCTTGAATCTACACGAATGCCAAAATAATTTGCACTATCGTTAGTGGTAGCAGTTACTCCTGCGATCCCAAAATCGGCACACAGCTCTTTTATGGTTGCGCTCCTGCAACGCTTCCATTTTCCGTTTGAAAATGTTTTATAGTACGGTGGCGAATTTGTTTTTATGATCTTATACGGAAACGCAAAGAAGCCTCCTCCTTCTGTTTTTTTCAGCGATTGGAATTTTACCGCCAGCTCATCGCCCCAAAAACCTCCCTGCACGTGGCTCCCGCCAACATGTGCAATTCTTATTTCTTTCTCTTTTCCGTTCATAAAGGCATTCAGCTTTTTGTAAAAGCCAAGCATATCGCTGCTGTCCTTTCCGTGTATGATCTTATTTTCGTTGTAATTTATAAAAGGATATTTGTTTTCCTGCGAAAAAGCAACCTGTAAAATGATACAAGATCCTACCAGCCATTTTTTTATCATACTTTCTTCTTGTTTTTCTTTTGTATAAAATTGTTGTAATCGTTCATAATGGCGCTGTATAGCAACACCGCAATTTTGCGGGCGCCGGCGGGACTAAAATGTATGTAATCTGTTGCGGCAATTCCCTGTTCCACCCAGCTAAGCATGCTGTTTTTTCCGCCCATGCAATCATACATATCAAAAAACGCGCTGTTGGTTTGAAAAGCAGCATTGCGGATAGCATCGCGTAAGTTCTCGAGTTGCGGATAGGTAACATAATTTTCTCCTTCCTTGATGCTCATATCAGAAGGGCCTACCACCAGAATACTTGCGCCGGGCGCAATTTTTTTAATCGAATTTATTTGCGCACGCAGGTAGCCTCCAAAATCGGTGCACATCTGCTCGTTCTTTATGGCAGGTAAAGCATTACCGCCAAATTGCAGGATGATGAGCTTTGTGTTGAGGTAGTCATAAAAAAGCTTCAGGTGTGAAAGATTTGTCTGGTTAAAAAAAGTACCGGAGCTTCCACGCAATCCAAAATTATCTACCATCACCCCATCTGTTCCCTCCAGCGAAATTCCGTAAATATCAGGGCTGGCTTTGCCTTCAAACTTTAATTCAACCGTGCCAGGTAGCTGCGTTAAATTAAATTGCATCACATTAAAATTTCCGCCCTGGGCCAGCGTATCGCTTTTATTCAGCGTTCCGTTCTCGTATAGATCTATTTTCACCTTTTTCGCAGGGGACGAATAGAAAATTTTCACTTTACTGTAATTTGTCACTGAAGGTCCTGCACTTTTAATGGTTTTCATTTTAAGCCAGGCCTTTTTGTTCGTAACGGTATCTTTAAACTCTGCGAAACGGCAAAACCCTGCGGCCACTCCAAAATTTTTATGCGGCACGCGTTTATCTATTAGCGCAAAATTTGTATAGCGGTCCCAGTTGTCGCTCCAGCTTTGCCGTATACCCACGCTTTGCGCAACAGGCATGGCTGCAATAATACCCGGGCCGCTTCCGCCAAAATGTCCCTGTAGTTTTTGCCTCAGGTAATCTGTTATCCGGTCGCCTTCTATCTGCGAATCGCCATAATGCAAAATGCGAATGCCTTTTTCTGCCAATTGGATAAGCGCCAGCGATTCAAAAAAATTGTCCAGCGAGGTTTTTGCAGAATCACGATACTGAATGCTGGTAATTAATTTTATGGATGGGTCGTTTATCTCAATATATTGAATTTCTTTTTTTACAGCAGAATCCCGCTTTACGGTTACTGCCGAACTGTCCTGCTTCTCTGTAAACGCATCCTCTTCATCAGCCAGCTTAAAGATCTTTGAAATATCCGTCTTTCCGGGTTTTTTAGCATCGAAATAGGAAGTAAGCGTGGGAAAAGAAAATTTTTGTCCCCCAAATTCAAAACCTCCTTCCGGAACAACATACGAAATGCCGCCCAGGGCCGTTATTACCGACAATAAAAACAAAAGGATATGAAAAGGTTTGATCTCCTTCATTTCAATAAGTAATAATACGCGTTTAAGGAAGGTTTATGGATGCCCCTGAATAAACTTTTTCACAAAAGGGGTTTTAAAACTGTAAGATCACCAGGCCAGCTTGTTTATGAAGGAACTGACTTCTTTGGGCGTATTCTCCGAATAGTAAAGCGGCTGGGAGCAAACGCTTTTACTGCACACAAAAAGGGTGGGTCTGCCCATATCGGGGTAATGCCCGGGTTTTTCAACTTTTAACAGTTTGGCAGGATGGTAATAGGCCTGCATTTGCGCGATCAGTTTTTTGCTTTCTTCCAAGCCGGGGTCTGTTGTAACAATGGTAAAAACAAGGTCTTGTTTAAGCAGCTTATCGGTGGCCAGGGTAAAATCACCAATAAGCCTTTCTTCGTTTTGCAGCACTTTATCTGAACCAACCGAGCGGATACAACCTTCTGCTATCTTCAGTAGTTTTTCATCACCGGTAAGATCACTTAGCTCGATTAAAAAACGGGCATACAGTGCATTCTCTACCAGTACTTTTGTCTGCGTTTTTTTGACTCCCGAAATAACCGGCATGAGGTTGGTGGAGAAAAAGCCCCCGTTCTCTTCATCATATAATTCTGCTAACACTGCTTTGTGCAGTTTATGGCACATTTCCAACCATAAAGTATCGTTTGTAAACTGGTACAATTGCAGCATAGCCAAAGCCGCGTGCGCCTGTGTTTTTAAATACATCACATTTTTCCGGGCAGAATCGGTTGGCAGGTTTCGTATGCGCTGAGCGGTGTTTTTATTTTCGATAACCGTTTTAAACCAGCCGCCGGGCATCGATGCTTTATTTACAATTTTTTTTGCTGTGGTAACTGCCACAGACAGATCTTCCGGGTTTTGACTTGCCTGGTATAATTTTAAAAAGCCCTTTACAATACGGAAATTTATTTCCGTGTAAAGTGTTTTATCTATAGGGGGTACACCATATTTTTTTCTTTCTGATAAAGGAAGGGCAAAATATTTTTCAGGTGGCATGCCCGGGGGATTGCCGGCTGCGGTTAAATATTCCTCCTGGCTGTTGTAAAAAAGGCTGTCATCTTTTGCCAGCATGCTGCTTAGCAAATATTTTTTTATCAGCTGAGCTTCATCCATCCATTTTTTATCCCGCGTGGCAAGAAATGCCTCGGCATAATTATTTAAAACCCCGCCTTGGTACTCACTACGTTTTTCGGGCTGGGCCCCTTTCCAGTTACGGCCCGATGTGCATCCAAAATAAACGCCTCCTCCAATGCGATCGCTTATTTTGGCATAATGTCCCAATGATACGAGTGCTTTCTTTAATTCCCGATCTGCCTGTTTTTTTTCTGTTTTATACAACCAGAACCCATACTCTACCGGCTGGTACAGGGGTATTTTTAAATCGAAGCCCCAGCCACCGTACAGGGTATCGTAATAAGAGTTCAATTGCTTTCTGCCTTTGTCGTTCAGCTGCGCAATGGGCGAATTATCCTTGGGTTCGGGCGAGTAATAATCTTCTTCTTCGGGCTTTATTTCTGCGTTCTTATATTTCTGTAAAAAATCCTCCAATATAGCCTTAAATTTTTGCGGGTTGCGGTTACCCTGGAAGGCCCACAGTTGCTTACCGCTTGAATCTAAAAAAATAAGCGCGGGCCAACCCCACTGTAAAAAACGGGCGCCCACATCGGGCTGCGCTTCCGCATCCGCTTTTATAGTAATGAAATGTTCATTCAAGATACGAATAACAGAGGAGTCAGAATACGTTTCCTCTTCCATAAAATTGCAGGCCGTACACCATTCTGTGCCTACATCTAAAAAAACAGGTTTATGCTCAGTCCTTGCTTTTTTAAAAGGAGCTTCGCCCCAGGCATTCCAGTTAATTTGCGGTTTTTGCGAAAAGACTGAAAAATGGAGAATGAAAAATAAGATGAATACCCTGCTTGCCATAAGCCTGTTTATATAATAGACGAAGAGGAGGATAAAACCTTACAGGAAAAATAAAATTGGAGAAAAGATCAATCAGCCAGGCGCTTTTTAAGGTCGAGCAGGTAGGTTTTTACCCGTTCCAGCTTTTCAATGGCTTCCAGGTTCTTGTTATGAGATTCAACCGGCTTTTCTTTCAATTTTTCTTTGGCACCCTGTAAAGTAAAGCCCTTTTCTTTTACCAGGTGATAAATTACGCGCAGGTTCTCAATATCTTTTTTGGTATAAAGGCGATTGCCTTTGTTGCTTTTACGGGGTTTTAAAACATCAAATTCTTTTTCCCAAAAGCGGATCAAAGAAGCGTTTACTTTAAACATATCTGCCACCTCGGTAATGGTGTAAAATAATTTATCGGTATTTTCTTCTTCCATTAAATCAAAGATAACACAAACTTAACGGGTTGGTAAACAGATTTATAACAAGTTATTAACCAGCTTAATAGCTTCCGTGGCTTCTTTTGCATCATGTACACGCAAAATATTGGCGCCGTTAAGTAAAGCCAGCGTATTAAGCACGGTGGTTCCGTTAAGGGCATTTTCAGGCTTTGTGCCAAGTGTTTTGTTTATCATTGATTTGCGTGAAAGTCCCGCCAGTAAAGGATAACCAAGTTTTTCAAATTTCTTCAGCTCTTTCAGCAACGTAAAATTATGCTCCACGCTCTTCCCGAAACCAAAACCCACATCAGCAATAATTTGTTTTATTCCGGCAGCCCGGGCTTGTTTTATTTTTTGTTTTAAAAATTCGAAAACCTCCCTGCTTACGTTTTTGTATCGGGGGTTTTGCTGCATGGTTTGCGGCGTGCCCTGCATATGCATGAGCACATAAGGTAATTTCGTTTTCGCTACAGTCGTAAACATCTGTTCATCAAACATCCCGCCCGAAATATCATTTATCATATCTGCACCACTTTCTGCTGCTGCAGTAGCCACAGCGCTCCTGTTTGTATCAACAGAGATAAATATTTTTGGGAAGGTATCCCGCAACAACCTCAGCGCCGGTAAAAGCCTTCTTAGCTCTTCATCTTCTCCAACCAAAACCGCTCCCGGTTTACTCGATACGGCCCCTATATCCAATATAGTGGCTCCTTCATGAACGTGCTTTTCAGCTTTTTTAAGCAGCTCCTCTTGTGTGCTTGTCTGCCCTCCGTCAAAGAATGAATCGGGTGTAAGGTTCAGTATGCCCATTACCACGGGTTGTGCAAGGCTTAGCGTTTTTCCATTGGCTTTT
>Ga0210404_10001232_pt1 | contig 11218 bp, 7 predicted proteins | sample IncBWH28MmetaG_FD_155455 | JGI IMG/M metagenome (GOLD analysis project Ga0210404, IMG submission 155455) | Forest soil microbial communities from Barre Woods Harvard Forest LTER site, Petersham, Massachusetts, United States - Inc-BW-H-28-M | ecosystem: Environmental > Terrestrial > Soil >... | reverse complement strand
CAACATCAATGCCACCGCCGGGACGACGAATCGCGCGAAATGTTTCGCGTGCCTCCGCTGATCGAAGAGATGATGAAGCGCGGGTGGATGGGCGAAAAAACAGGCGGCGGCTTTTACAAGCGCATCAAAAGCGCAAGCGGCGAGTCGGAAATCCTGACGCTCGACTGGCAGAAGATGGAATATCGCCCGCAGCAGAAGGCGCGATTCGGGTCGATCGAAGCTGGGAAAGCGGTCGAGGACACGCGGGAGCGACTGCAATTGCTCGTTCGCCCGGCGCTCGAAGGCGCGGACGGCGACAAGGCCAACAAATTTCTCTGGTCGGCGTTGAGCGAGATGTGTTTGTACGCCGCGAGGCGCGCGCCGGACATCGCGCATACGATCGTGGATGTCGATCGCGCCATGTGCTGGGGCTTCGCCTGGGAAATGGGGCCGTTCGAGATTTGGGACGCGATCGGCGTCGAGCGCATGGCGAAAGCGATGGAGAAAAGCGGGAAGCAAATGCCGCCGGTCATCGCGAAGGTGCTCGCTTCGCCGAAGAAAACGTTCTACGAGTCGGAGAAGGGAACCACCCGCTATTTCGATTTATCGTCGAGCGCGTTGAAGCCCGTGCCCGAGCCGCCCGGAATTCTGATTCTCAAATCGCTGAAAGACCGCACACCCCTGATCCAGAAAAATGCCGGCGCGAGCCTGATCGATCTGGGCGACGGCGTCCTGTGCTGTGAATTCCACGCCAAAATGAACGCAATCGGCGGCGATATCACCTCGATGCTGCAAGCGGGAATCGCGCGACTGGAAACGGAATTCGAAGCCATGGTGATCGGCAACCAGGAGCCCAATTTTTCCGCCGGCGCGAATCTGATGCTGCTGCTGATGACCGCGCAGGAAGGCGAATGGGACGATATTCATCTCGCGGTGCGGCAGTTCCAGCGCGTCAACATGGCCATCAAATACGCGCCGCGGCCGATCGTTTCGGCGCCGCAAGGATTGGCGCTCGGCGGCGGCTGCGAAATCAATCTGCACGCGGCGCGCATTCACGCCACGGCGGAAGCCTATATCGGGCTGGTCGAAGTCGGCGTAGGCCTGATTCCCGCCGGTGGCGGATCGAAAGAAATGCTGATTCGCGCGAACGAACACGCCGCGAGCGGCGACGATCTGGATTTGACTCACGCATTGCGCCCGGTCTTCGAAAACATCGCCACGGCCAAGGTTTCCACCAGCGCCGAAGAGGCGCGTTCGCTCGGTTATCTGCGCCCGTCGGATTTGATCTCCATGAACCGCGACCGTCAGATCGCCGACGCGAAGCAGACCGCGCTGGCGATGGTCCGCGCCGGATATCATCCGCCGGTGCCGGCGGAAATCCGTGTGCTCGGCGAGGAATTCTATGCGCTGGGAAAACTGGCGATCTACGGCATGGTCCGCGGCGAATTCGCCTCCGAATTCGACGCCGTCGTGGCGCGCAAACTCGCCTACATTCTCGCCGGCGGCGGCATCACTGCCGCGCAGACGGTCCCCGAACAGTACATCCTCGATCTCGAGCGCGAAGCGTTCGTCAGCCTCTGCGGTGAACGCAAAACGCAGGAACGCATCGCCCACACACTGAAAACCGGCAAGCCTCTTCGAAACTGATTGTTCGAGGCGGGGCGGCCGGGGGCGAATGCGAGCTCCTAACTTCGGCGATAGGCAATGTCAGAAAACAAGAGGGTGGATAAGGCCGCGGTCGCACCCACTGCTCTTTCTCGAATGTCTGATGAAGAGCGCAAAGCGATTCGCGCAGAAATTCAAAGGGCCTTGGACGAACGCGACTTACCAAGGATCCCAGCAGGGCTTGCTGGGCTGGGATTGGACGAGACTGCGAACGAGTACCAGGGACTTCTGCACCTTTGGCATGAACACGCGCACGCTTCCCGCTGGAAACTTCCCGAAAGGCCGCTCCGCTCCGCTTTGCTTCGTCCGAAGGAATGGTTGTGAGATGGGTGGCGATGATTTCACGAATCTCGGAGACAACGTCAGTACGTGCCTTCGAGTTGCGAGACAAGAAGGTTGAATTTCGGAATATCAGCAAGCGGAGTGCGGAGGCAATATGATCTGGAACCCCGTTTCCCGGACCAACCGTTTGGTCCCTCGCTAGCGAACGTTCGCCGAAGGTACGAAGGTACTATTGCCGTCGTTTTTTCCTCCCTCGAAAATGGAATTGCAGCTTAAAAACAGGCCTTTTCAAGGGGGAACGGCGCCCAACCGTTGGTACTATCAAATGACGCCTCTTAAAGACACTTTGGAAGTTTCCAATCCCGCTGCGGAAACGAGCAGCTCAGCTCCCGGCGAGCGCCCGAAATCGGAATCCGGCGGCCTGCGCGCCGACGCCGTCTCGCTGGAAGTGCCGGTAAAGGTGCACGGTTCGCGCCTGACGGAAGTGATCCGCGGAATCACGCCGCACACGGAGCCTTTCGAAGAACAGAGCTCGACCATGATCGTGTTCCCGCAGGGCGGAGTACTGCGCATGGCGACTCCCGTCACCGCGGGCCAGATGGTCGTGCTGACAAACATGAAATCGGGTCACGACGCGATTGGGCGCGTGGTGAAGGTGCGCGCCTATGCCCAATCGCAGAGCTACGTCGAGGTCGAATTTACGAACCGGCAGCCGGGTTATTGGGGCGTGAAGTTCGCGGGCGAATCGGCCGAGCCGGGGAGAACGATCTTGCCGGCGCCTCCGGCTCCTCCGGTTTCCACCATGCTGGACATGGAGTCTGAAAGTGCGGCTTCGCACCAGTCGATTGCGCCGCCTGTGGCGAGGCGTCCGGAGCCGCCCGTCTTCGGCCGCCCGGCGAAGGCCCCCAGCACGCCGGTTGCGCATGGGCCGCACACGCAGAAGGAATCATCGTTCGTCGGAATCGGCTCGCAGGAAGAGGTGCAGCCCGCTGCCGCCGCAACCACTTTAAGAACTCCGAAGATCGAGCGACTCGTAGCGCCCGCCGCTACGCTTTCGTTCACCGAACTCCGTGGCGACGCAACCGTTGCGGTGCCGTCTTCGATGACCCTGGGGGCCGGAGTGCCTGGCGAGATGACGGATCTGTCCGAAGCTCTTGAGGAGACCTCTCATGAAATCGCCGCAGCCCCGGCTGTGGCCACTTTTGCCGCGGCCAGCGCCGCGCCGCTTGCAATCCCCGCCGCGCCGCAGAAGGTTTTCGGGGCGCGATTCGACTCCCTGGCGCCCACGTCTTCCGAGCAAGCGGGCGAGGCGCCCGCTTCGTCGGGTACAAATTGGTTTTTCATCGTCGCGGGAATTGCCGCGCTTCTCGTGGTTGGCGTTGGCGGAGCGTTCTACCTGCATCTCTTGCCAGGGACTCAAGCGACTCAGCGTCGAGAATCTGCGCCACCGGCTATCACTCTGCCGGCAACCACCGCGCCGAATTTCGCTGCGGCGCCCAGCGTAAGCTCGACCTCCCCCGCAACAGGCCTTGGTGCCAGTCCCGGCATACAGGTTCCGCAGCCGTCGGTAAACCAGACTCCGACAGCGGCCAACGCAGGAGTTGCGATGCGAACCAGCGAGCCCGCGCCGCTGAGCGCGAATCGCCCGGTCGTCGTTGAGCGCCTGCAGACTTCTGCGGCTGCAAATCAAAAGCCGGTGAAAACCATGCCGGACATGGCGGCCTCGCTGACGGCTCATCCGGTTGCTGCGCAGCGCGCGGCGGCCGACGATGTGGAGCCGGCGCCTTCCGTTGACGCAGGTTCGTCCGCCAGCGGCGACCTGGGGGGAATCACATCCGCTTCCGACGTGGCGCCTCCGGCCCTGCCTGCCGCGCCCGCCATCAAAGTTGGCGGTGACGTGCATCCTCCGAAACTGGTCTCGTCCGTGATGCCGGTCTATCCGACGGTGGCCAGGTCCGCGGGAGTCTCGGGCAAGGTGGTGGTCGAAGCCTCCATCAGCGCGACGGGCACGGTGGTGGCGACGAAAGTGGTCTCCGGTCCGGTGCTGCTGCGTCCGGCTGCGGTCGATGCCGTGCGCCGCTGGAAATACCAGCCCGCGACGCTCAACGGCACGCCCGTGGGCGTCGACATTACGGTAACGATGACGTTCCACCAGTAGTGCACATCATTTCGACCGTCCCATTCCGATGGCTCGCTCCGGCGAACGTGGACGTATGGGACAGAGCTCCACATTCACGCGCGGTTGCTTTTTCTCGCCCCTAGGCATTCAATAGAATAGTCTGGGTAAGTACCCCGCATTCCGACCGAGGTGAATTATGCGAGAAGCCGTGCTGGTAAGTTCGGTGCGGACCGCCGTGGGCAAGGCGCCAAAGGGATCGCTGCGCACGACGCGTCCCGACGATCTGGCAGCGGTCGCGATCAAAGAAGCGCTGGCGCGCGCGAAAGGTCTTAAGTCTGAGGACGTCGAGGATGTGATCATCGGCTGTGCCACTCCGGAAGCCGAGCAGGGAATGAATCTGGCGCGGATTGCGTCGCTGCGCGCGGGCCTGCCCGTCAGCGTTTCCGCGATGACCGTTAATCGCTTCTGCTCGTCGGGCCTTCAATCGATCGCCCTCGCTGCCGAGCGAATTATGGCCGGGCAGGGACACGTCGCCATCGCGGGCGGTGCCGAATCGATGAGCATGGTCCCGATGGGCGGCCACAAAATTTCGCCGAATCCCTGGCTGATGGACAACAACCCGGACGCGTACATCAACATGGGCCTGACGGCGGAAAACCTGGCGAAGAAGTATGGAATCTCGCGCCAGGCGGCCGACGAATTTTCGCTTGCCAGCCATCAAAAAGCGCTGGCGGCGATTGCTGTCGGCAAATTCAAGGACGAGATCGTGGCGGTCGCGGTGAACTACACGGTTCTCGAAGCGAGCGCGGACGGTTCCGGGAACGGTGCCAAGCCGAGAAAAATCAGCGCTACATTCGACACCGACGAAGGCCCGCGGGCGGACACGTCCCTTGAAGCGCTGGCCAAACTCAAGCCCGTTTTTCACGCGCATGGAGTTGTGACGGCGGGCAACAGCTCGCAGATGAGCGACGGCGCCGCCGCTTCCGTGGTCATGAGCGCCGAGCGGGCGCGCGAACTCGGCCTGAAGCCGCTCGCACGTTTTGTCGCCTACGCCACGGCCGGCGCGCCGCCTGAGGAAATGGGCATCGGCCCGGTGCACGCGATCCCCAAAGCGCTGAAGATTGCGGGTCTCACGCTCGATCAAATCGAGGTGATCGAATTGAACGAAGCCTTCGCCGCGCAGGCGCTGTCGGTGATCAAAGTCGCGGGCCTCGATCCCGCGCGCGTCAATGTGAATGGCGGCGCCGTCGCGCTCGGCCATCCGCTCGGTTGTACCGGTGCGAAGCTGACTGCAACCATCCTGCGCGAGATGGAGCGGCGCCACGCGCGCTACGGTTTGGTGACGATGTGCATCGGCGGCGGCATGGGCGCCGCGGGAATTTTCGAACGCGCGGCCTAGCGATAAAGCGTGCGACCGCTTGAGCGGATCAAGGAGACACGATCATGGCGACGACAACGGTTTCACAATCCGTAGTTCGTGGTGGCGGCTTCCTCATTGCGCCCATCGCTCCGGCGGAAATCTTCACGCCCGGGGACGTGACCGACGATCAGCGCCTGATCGGCCAGACGGCCGCTGAGTTTGTCACCAAGGAAGTCCTCCCGCTGATCCCCGATTTGGAAAAACACAAAGAAGGCCTGATGCCGGCACTACTGAAAAAAGCGGGCGAAATCGGCCTGCTCGGCGCGGGCATCCCCGAAGCCTACGGCGGCTCGGAGCTCGACAAGGTCGCCGTCACCGTGCTCACGGAAAAAATCAGCATCTACGCGGCGTTCTCCGTGGCGTTCGGCGGTACCACCGGCATTGGTACGATTCCCATTGCGAGCTTCGGCACTGAGGAACAGAAAAAGAAATACCTGCCCAAGATCGCCACCGGCGAATTGCTGGCCGCCTACTGCCTGTCAGAACCGCAAGCCGGCTCCGATTCGCTGGCCGCGCGCACGCGCGCCGTCCTTTCACCCGACGGCAAGAGCTGGATCCTGCACGGCCAGAAAATGTGGATTACCAATGGCGGATTCGCCGATGTCTACATCGTCTTCGCCAAAGTCGATGGCGAAAAATTCTCGGCTTTCATTGTCGAGCGCGGCACGCCCGGCTTTACCGTCGGCGCCGAAGAAAACAAGATGGGCATCAAGGGCAGCTCCACGGTGCCGCTGTTCTTCGAAAACGCGCACATTCCCAAGGAAAATCTCCTCCATGAAATCGGCCGCGGCCACATTGTCGCCTTCAACACGCTCAACGCCGGCCGCCACACGCTCGGCGTCTCCTGCATGGGCGGGTCCAAACATGCACTTGAGCATGCCTCAAAATATTCCCGCGAGCGCGTCGCCTTCGGAAAACCGATCGGGCAATTCGGCCTGATTCAGGCCAAGCTCGGCGAGATGTGCATTCGCACCTTTGCGCTCGAATCGATGATTTACCGCACGGCCGGCATGATGGAAGCCGCAATGTCCGCTGGTGGCGCCGATAAGGTGAAAGTCTCGATGCAGGTCCTCGAGGAATACGCCATCGAAAGCTCCATCAGCAAAGTCGTCGGCAGCGAGACGCTCGATTTCTGCGTTGACGAAGGCCTGCAGATTTTCGGCGGCTACGGCTTCCACGAAGACTATCCGATGGCCCGGGCCTACCGCGACAGCCGCATCAACCGCATCTTCGAGGGCACCAACGAAATCAATCGCATGCTCATCATCCAGATGCTGATGAAGCGCGCCATGGCCGGCACGCTGCCGCTGATTCCGGCGGCCAAGAAGCTGGCCGACGAACTGCTCTCCGGCCCGTCGTTTGAGGACGCCCCCACGGGCGATTGTGCCGAAGAAGAGCGCACCGTTGCGCAGGCGAAAAAAGTTTTCCTGCTGGCCGCCGGCGCAGCCGTCGAGAAATTCCGCGACCAACTCGCCGACAACCAGGAAATCGTCGCCGCGCTCTCGAATATCGTGATGGACCTTTACGCCATGGAGTCGAGCCTTCGCCGCGCGCAAAAATCCGGCTCCGGCGCCATCTCGCCGATGACCGATGCCGCCCGCGCTTACACCTACGACGCCATGGATCGCATCGAAAAGGAAGCGCGCACCGCTCTGGCCGCCACCTCTGATGGCGACACGCTCATCACGCAGCTCGCCGCGCTTCGTCGCCTCGCCAAACACGCGCCCGTCGACATCATCGCGCTCCGCCGCCGCGTCGCGCAGGCCGTCATGGCCCAGAATCGGTATCCGTTTGAAGGCCGCTGAAATAAGGTCCCATTTTCTTCGCCCCGAACACAACACGAAGCCGCCGCCGCCCGATCCGCGCGAAATGACATAATGTGTCGCTCCCGCCGGTTTCAAAATGGAGCGTTTTCCATCTTCCCCCGTTCCTAAAAAGCGGAAACCTTTTCCATATCTCATACCGATCTCGCCCAACTCCACGAACTTTCAATAACTTAGCGCCTGATCCGTTTGGAACCAACCGTGCATCCAATAGTGTGGAAGTAACGAGAGGATGCTGAGTTGATGAAAATTGTCTTAGCGGAATTGAAGGATTACGCAAACGCTTTCTGGCAGAACAAGCCTCTGCGCAAGCGTGTGGGTTGGGGACTGGTCATTTTCTTGGTGCTGCAGATCTATTTCGTCCGCGAATTGATCGCCGCGGAGCTTCTTTTTGGCATGTTCTTTGTATTCCTGTTCGTTCTCGCCACGCTGTCTTACGTCGTCGGCACCATCGGCATGAATGGCCGCGGCTGGGCGGAAGCGGGCGCTCGCGTCGTCGCCACCTCGGCGCGCCGCGGCTTCAGCACGCTTGAAGAAATCAGTAAAAAGCCATTCCGCCATCCACATTCAGAGTCTGCCCAGTAATCGCGCTGGCCTGATCGGAGACCAGAAACAGGGCCGCGGAGGCAATTTCCTCAGCCGTCTGCGGCCTGCCTTGTAATATTCGCTGGATCATCTGTTTAAGCACTTCGTCGCTTGCCGATTCAAACCGCTCCGAATACTGACGCGTCAAGTCCTGCGACATTTTTGTATCCGTTACCGGCCCCGGGCAGATCGCGTTCACGCGCACGCCCTTACGAGCCCCTTCGGCGGCCATCACGCGCGTCAGCCCGATCAGCGCGGCCTTCGACGAGGTATACGCGCCGCTCATTTCGAATGCGCCCTTTGCGCCCACGGTCGAAATGTTCAAGATCGATCCCGATTTCCGCGCGTACATTTCCGGCAGCACCAGCTGCGATAGCACGAGCGGCGATCGCAGATTGACGGTCATCACTTCGTCCCAATCGGCCAGGGGAAAATTCTCAATGGTTTGAACGGGACCGTACATCGCGGCGTTGTTCACCAGGATATCGACTTTTCCAAACGCACCATGCGCGCCATCAACGATCTTCTTGCAGTCCGCCTCGCGCGCCAGGTCGGCCTGCACCGCCGATGCCTTGCCGCCCGCACCCTGAATCTCCGCCGCCACTTCGCGGATTTCGTTTTCGCTGCGCGCGGTCACCACCACCGCCGAGCCTTCCGCCGCGAATTTCCGGGCAATCGCCCGCCCGATCCCGCGCCCTCCGCCCGTCACAATCGTCACTTGCCCCTTGAGCAGCATGTCCTCTCCTGGAAATGAATTTCGGAGGATAGCACTGCTCGCGGGTCTGTCGAACCTCCGAATGTGCCTCTCTGCGGTGAATTATTCGAGCTCTTGATTGACGAAGTGTCCCTCGCAGAATACGATCTTTCTCGAATAGGATGCGCCGCATTCAATTCATCGAGCTCCACGAACAGCCCTGGTTTCCACGATTCCTGCGCGACGATATCACCGACACGCTCCAGTGTGCCTTGAATTTCTCAGCCGCATACGCTTCGATCGTCCCGCTGGTCCAGCGCGCGCTCCGCTCGGCCGGCGGAGATTCGGTCATCGACCTCTGCTCCGGCGCCGGCGGCCCCTGGCTCGACCTGGCCCGCAGGCTCCGCTGCGAAATCTCGGGCTTCCATGTCTCGCTGACCGACAAATTTCCGAATAATGCCGCGTTCGAAAACGCCGAGGGTCGCCCGGATGTCTCCATCGTTTTTTACCGGCAGTCTGTGGACGCGCGCGAGGTGCCCGCCGAACTCGCAGGCTTCCGCACCATGTTTTCGGCCTTTCATCACTTTGCGCCCGCCGAAGCGAGGGCCATCATCCGGAACACCGTCGCAGCCAAGCAGGGGATCGGCGTCTTCGAAATCACCCGCCGCACCTTGCCGGCCATCGCCCTCATGATTCTCTGGTCGGTCTCGCCCCTTTTCTTCACTCCCTTCGTGCGCCCGTTCCGCTGGTCGCGCCTGCTGTTCACCTATCTCGTTCCGGCTATCCCGTTCGTGCTGTTCTTTGACGGCATCGTCTCCTGCCTGCGCACCTACCGGCCGGCTGAACTCACCGAGTTGGTCGGAGACATCGGCGCCGCGAACTACAAGTGGCAGACGGGCGAGTTCCGCGAATCCATTTTCAAAGCACCCATCACTTATCTGATAGGTTTTCCTGCAGACGCCGAGATTTGAAGCGACCATCAGGGTTTTGTTGCCGGTAGTAGCGGTCGAAATCAGAGTAGCCGCGAGACGCGGGGCACTCGGAGTTCACCGACTCGTAGAAGTCCCTATGCCGCCAGGAGACCCTGAGTCGGGTCTCATTGACTCCCATGCACGCAGAGCTTAGGATGCCGCACGGCTCTTCTCACGGGGGATGTGAAAAATGGCGAATGTGGAATTACTTGCGTCGTATTGGACTCTCGCAGGCGGCGGTGCTGAACCACACACGGACCATGAGTATTGTCCCTGGGATTTCAAGGATCGCGTCGAAGCCATCGCCCGCGTCGGATTCCAGAGCATGGGCATCTGGCACGCCGATCTCGAACACACCTTGAAGAAGCGAAGCCTGAAGGACATGAAGAAAATCCTCGACGACAATGGTATCAGCCACGTCGAGCTGGAATTCCTCGGCGGCTGGTTCCTCGACGGCGAGGAGAAGCAGGCTTCCGACGCTCTGCGCCCGAAACTACTGCAGGCAGCCGAGGCGCTCGGTGCGCACCACCTCAAGGTCGGTCACTTTTTCAAAACGAAAGCAACGATGCAGAAGATGATTGATTCATTCGCCGAGCTCTGCGCCGACGCGGCCCAACATGGCGTGCCAATCGGTTTTGAAATGATGCCGTTCTGCGATATCGACTCGGTCGAAAAAGCCATGCAGCTCGTCGAGGGCGCCGGCGCCAAAAACGGCGGCATCTGCCTGGACCTCTGGCACATCGCCAAGCTGAAAATTCCATACGAGAAGGTGGCCACCATGCCGCTGAATCGCATCACTTCCATCGAAATCAACGACGGCACGCACGAGTGCCCTTGGGATCTGCACGAGGACACCATCCATCATCGCCTGCTTTGCGGGGAAGGGGAATTCGAGCCGAAACGCTTCGTCTCGACGATGCTGAAAACCGGCTACAACGGCCCGTGGGGAATCGAAGTGCTGAACGCGGAACTGCGCAAGAAAACCCTAAACGAAATCGTCACCAGCGCCTACAAAACCACCCGCGCTCAATTCCCAAGCTAATCGGCTGCCACACGCTTCGCCATCACGGATTCGGCTGCCGCCACGATCTTCTCCTCATTCGGCAACACATAGCTTTCCATCGGCTCGCTGTAGGGCACCGACGTATCCATCGCGGTCACCAGCTTCACCGGCGCTTTCAGATACTTGAATCCGTTCTCGGCCACTTCGCCCGCGATCACCACCGCTGCCGACGCGTGCCGCGGTGCCTGATCCACGCACACCAGCCGCCCGGTTTTCTCCACCGACTTGACGATCGTCTTCGTATCGAGCGGCGAAAGCGTCCGCGGATCGATCACTTCGGCGCTGATTCCCAGTTTCGCCAGAATCTCCGCCGCGGCCAGCGCCTTCTTCACCATCCAGGCCGTCGCCACGATCGTCACGTCCGTTCCCGAGCGCTTGATATCAGCCACGCCGAACGGCACCAGATAGTCGCCCTCCGGGACCGGGCACTTGTCGAGCATCAACATATAGTGGTGCAAATAGACGACGGGATTGTCGTCGCGAATCGCGGATTTCATCAGTCCATACGCGTCGGCGGCGTTCGACGGCACAGCAATCTTTAGCCCCGGAATCCCCATCATCGCACCGTACGTGCAATTGGAGTGCTGCCCCGCCCAGCCCGCAGCGAATCCGACTCC
>Ga0210404_10001227_pt1 | contig 11236 bp, 6 predicted proteins | sample IncBWH28MmetaG_FD_155455 | JGI IMG/M metagenome (GOLD analysis project Ga0210404, IMG submission 155455) | Forest soil microbial communities from Barre Woods Harvard Forest LTER site, Petersham, Massachusetts, United States - Inc-BW-H-28-M | ecosystem: Environmental > Terrestrial > Soil >... | reverse complement strand
CCACCACTCCGCCGCCGCCGCACGAAGCTAGAAACGCGGCAACAGTTAGATCAAATATGAGGAAGATCGCGCAACGCATCGGGTGCCTCATTTTCCGGTCGGGAGTTTTTAAGCTAGCACAAACAATTTGGGCTGGGTGGGAGATTCCGATTCCCGTTTCGAAAGTTTGACTGCCTCAACCTCCGCAAAGGATGCCTGGCAGTTTCCTCCTCGAAGCCGCGGACCGCTGTCTCGCTTCCAATCAATCCAGGTCGCGCCAGTTGGGCCCGGAGCCAATTTCCACGACGATGGGCACGGCCAGTTTGTGGACGCCTTCCATTTCTTCCTTAACTAATTTTCCAAGCTTGGCGCGCTCTTTTGTGGGCGCCTCAAAGAGCAGCTCGTCGTGCACCTGCAGGATCATTTTAGATTCGAACTTTTCTTCCGCCAGCCGCCGATCGATATTGATCATTGCCAGCTTGATCAGATCGGCGGCGGTACCCTGCAACGGCGAATTGAGCGCCGTGCGTTCGGCAAAATTGCGGAGCTGCACCTGCGGCGAATTGATTTCGGATATCGGGCGGATTCTTCCGAACAAAGTTTTCGCCACGCTGGTCTTGCGCGTCTCGGCAAGAATTTTGTCCAGGTACTCCTTCACGCCCCGATACCGCGTGAAATAGGCGTTGATGAATTTTGCGGCTTCTTTCTGCTCGATGCCTAATTGCTGCGCGAGCCCGAAGGGCGAAAGGCCGTAAATGATGCCGAAGTTGATGGCCTTGGCGGCGCGGCGGTGCTCCGCGGTTTGCGCCAGCGGCCCCACGCCGAACACCTCCTGCGCCGTGCGCGCGTGGATGTCCTCACCGTTGCGGAAAGCCTCGACGAGCACGGGGTCTTTCGAAAAATGCGCCATGACGCGCAGTTCGATCTGCGAGTAGTCCGCGGACAGCAGTATCTTTCCTTTTTCGGCGACGAAAGCGGCGCGTATCTCGCGCCCCAGCTCGGTTCGGATCGGAATGTTCTGCAAATTGGGATCGCTCGAGCTGAGCCGGCCCGTGGCCGTGCCGGTCTGCGAAAAGCTGGTGTGCAATCGTCCGGTTTCGGGATGGATCAGTTTCGGAAGCGCGTCCACATACGTCGATTTGAGCTTGGCAATTTCCCGGTATTCGATAATCTTCGCGGGAAGCGGATGCTGTGCGGACAATTCCTCGAGAATGTCGGCAGCGGTAGACCGCGCCTTTGCTTTTCCTCGCCGGGCGTTGGGCTGAAGATTCAGTTTGTCAAAAAGAATTTCGGCAAGCTGCGTCGGCGAGTTGACGTTGAATTCCGATCCCGCGAGCTTCCAGATCTCTTTTTCCAGGCGGCGAATTTCCTTCTCCATCGTGTGGGACATCTTGCCGAGCTCTTTGGGATCGACGCGGATGCCAATCCGCTCGATATCCGCAAGCACCGGCGCGAGCGGCAGATCCATCTTTTTATAAACGTCTTCGAGCTGTTGCTCCTGGACTTGCGTGTGGAGCGCAGGCGCAAGCCGCTGCAGATAATCGGCGCGCTCCCCGGGCCCGCCGCCCATCATCACGTTGAACTGCCGCATCGCCACGTCGGCAAAGTTGTGATTCGCCGTGGTGGGCCGCAGAAGGTAGGAATAAAGCTGCGTCGCGTGGCGAATGTTCGCCGCCCGGCCTGTAAGCAGTTGAAGGAGTTTAGGGTCGTGCACGATTTTCGGCCGTTTTGGATCGGCGAGCAACGGCGCGAGAGCATTCAACGCCTCACCCTTCTCGTCGAACCACACCGAGCGTCCTTCGCCGGCTTTCGAGGAAACCTCGATCGAAGCGATGCGCGTCCCGAATCCTTCCGATTCTCGCTCCCCCACCTCGAGATTCAGCCAGATCGCCACCGGTTGTTTCGCGGGCAGTTTCTCCAGATACTCGCGAAACTCGGCGACGCTGGCGAACTGCGCGTAATCCGCCTTCACAGCCGGTTCTGCATCCGCCGGCGCCGACGACGCCACCGCTTCCGCCCCCAGCTCTTTTAACAGCGAGTTGAAGCCCAGTTCACGATAAAGTTCTACGAGCGCAGCGCCGTTTGCTGGGCGCAATTCCAGTTCCTGCAGCTTGACTTCAATCGGCGCGTCCTTCGCAATCGCCGCCAGTTGTTTGGACATCAGCACTTGTTCACGCTGCTGCTGCAAGGCTTCCCGGTATCGCTTGTTGGGCACTTCGTCCGCATGATCCAGTGCGCTCTCCACGCTCCCGTACTTCTTGATCAACTCCGCTGCGCCCTTCTCGCCGATTCCTTTTGCGCCGGGAATGTTGTCTATCGTGTCGCCGAGCAGCGCCATGTAGTCCACGACCTTTTCCGGCGGTACTCCCAGTATTTCTTCGACCTTCTCTTCATCCACAATGATGTCGGCCTTGGCCCCGCCGGAGCCGGTGCGCAACGTTCGCACACTCTTCCCAACAAGCTGCATCATGTCTTTGTCGTTGGACACGATCAGCACTTCCAGATTTTGCTTTGCGGCTTTGACCGCCATCGTTCCGATCACATCGTCCGCTTCGTAGCCTTTGACTTCGAGTATCGCCAGGCGCATCGCTTCGCATAACCGGCGGACAAAGGGCAGTTGCACGCGCATTTCGTCTGGCATGGGCTGCCGCTGCGCTTTGTATTTTTCGAACAGCTTGTCGCGGAAGGTCGCTCCGGGAGGATCAAAAACAATTCCTATGTATTCCGGCTGGTAGTCCTTGATCAACCGTCGCAGGATGTTTCCGAACAGAAACGGAACATTCGTGGGGACGCCGCCGGGACCTGTGAGCCGCTGAGGCATGGGCGCAAAAAAGGCGCGGTAAATATGCGCCATGGCATCCACAAGAAAGAGTTTTTTCGGTGCAGCAGACATGCCGGCGAGTATAGCAAAGCCCCTTTTGGAGTGCGGGAGCCATGCTCCCGCTTTATCGATTTCCTCTAGGCGGCGGGCGGCGAAATAAAAAGGCCGCGAAAGAGAATTCCTCCGCGGCCCCGTAACTCAACGCTCAGTCCTTATTGTTTGTTCGGCTTGTTCGATTCCGGCCTCGGCTCGGATTTTGGTTCCGGCTTGTTCGCAGCGGGCTGCCTGGACGCGCCCTGTTCGCCGGCCAGAGCCTGCGAAACCAGCAGCATCCGCGTGCCGCTGTCAAGGTGCACGTTCTTGCCCGCTGAAGTGATCACCGAACCCTCTGTGGCATTCGAGCCTGCCGCGCTCAGGTTCAGACCGTTCAGGCCAAACACGCCTTGGCTGTTTGAAGTGAGCTGGCCTGCGGTGTTCAAGCCGCCGACTGCTCCCTTCGACGTACCGGCGATGCTTCCGCCTGCGTTTGCCGCGGAGTTCACGGTTCCGCCCGCTACTCCTCCCACGTTAGCAGCCGTGTTTGTCACCGTGCCTGCGGTGCCACCCGCTGTGGAAGTCACGCCGCCAAGCGCGCCGCGCCCGCCAGCCATCCCTGATCCGGCCGCCGAAGCGCCCACGCCCCCCATCGCGTCCATGTCCGATCCAGCGGCCGACGCGCTACTCTCTGCCGATGCAATCGCCTGGATCCCCGCGTTCAACGGAATCTCCTGGCCGTTTTTCAGGATCGCTTTGTCGAACACGATGCCCAGCGAGGATTCCGATTCGCCTTTGCCGCGTGCCGAAGCCCGCGTCACGTGCCCGACAAGTTTCGAACCCTTGGGGATCACTGTTTTCCCTTCGGACTTAACCGCTTCCGTGCTGTGCGCGTTTACCGGATCACCCGGCTTGCACTTTTTCGAATCAATTGGCGCACTCAGCGCGGCGTTGAACCCCGTGCCGCTCGCCAGCGCAGCGTTGGCCTGCCCGTTCTGCGCCGACGCTGAAGTTGATGCCGATGCATTGCCTGATGTCTGCGCTTGCGTCTGGCCAGCCTGCACTGATGCCTGGCTGCTGCTCTGCGCTCCCGCCTGCGCTCCCGTTTGCGACTGAGCTGCAGCGCTTACGCAGAAAAGAGCCCCCACCGCGAATGCCAACCCTGTGCGATTCATGATCGTAAAACCTCCTTAAGATTGCCTTTGAAATGTAAGCTGGGATTTGCCTGTATATATACGGGTATCCTCGCAACAATTTGATAGTGGCAAGGGTTATGCCGTCGTGTAAAGACAGTGTTTTCTATCAGTTAACTGGCCGAGCGGGCGTCCACGCTCCGGAGAAATGACGGGTACTACGCAAGATTTACAGGGTGGCCGCACTCCCTCTCGGGCCCCACGAACCAGCCTAGACGATGCCCAGCGGCTTCGCCACTTCGGCCAGAAGGTCTGCCGCGCGCAGAAGTTGCTCCCGCTTATGGGTCGCGCTCACCATGGCGCGCAGCCGCGCCTTGCCTTCCGCCACGATCGGGTAACCGACGGCAGGCGCGAAGACCCCCGCTTCAAAAAGTTTCTTCGAGAATTCGAACGCCTTCGCCGCATCGCCCACGTGAATCGGAATAATCGGCGTCTCGCTGACCTTGAACTGAAACCCGCGCCTCTTCAATTCGCGCTTGAAAAACTTCGTATTGGCCCACAGTTTCTTCACCAGCTTTTCGCCTTCCGGAGAAGCGAGCAGCGCGAATGCCGCCTGGCAAGCCGCCGCCGTGGCGGGCGGGTGCGAAGTCGAGAAAAGAAAAGGCCGCGCGCGGAGATACAGAAAATCGATCAGGTCGCGCGAACCGCAAACGTACCCGCCCATCGCGCCGATCGCTTTACTCAGCGTTCCCACCTGGATGTGTACGCGCCCGTGGCACTGGTAATGGTCCACGGTCCCGCGCCCGCCGCGGCCCAGCACGCCCGAAGCGTGCGCGTCATCCACCATCATGATGCAGTTGTATTTTTCGGCCAGGTCGCACAGTTCCGGCAGCGGCGCGATATCGCCGTCCATCGAAAAAACTCCGTCCGTGATGATCAGCTTCTTCCCCGGAAAATTCGCGCTCTCTTGCAGGATGCGCTCGCAGTCCTTCACATCCTTGTGCTTGAAAACTTTGATGGTCGCTTTCGAAAGCCGCGCACCATCGATGATCGACGCGTGATTCAGCTCGTCGGAAATGATCAGGTCTTCCTTGCCAAGCACGGCCGAGACCGTCCCAGCATTGGCCGTAAAACCCGATTGAAACACCACGCAGGCTTCCACGTTCTTAAAGGCTGCGATTTGCTCCTCCAGCTCCATGTGCAGTCTCATCGTGCCGGCAATCGTTCGAACCGCCCCGGCGCCCACGCCGTACCTCTTCACCGCGTCCAGCGCCGCCTTGCGCAGCGCTTTGTGCGTGGTCAGTCCCAGGTAGTTATTCGAAGCGAGGTTGATCACTTCCCTCCCGTCGAATATGCACACCGGCTTCTGCTCGCCTTCGAGCACGCGCAGCTTCGGCGCGACGCCCTTTTCGCGCATCTCCTTCAGTTGGTCGGTAACGTACTGCAAAGGGTTCTGTTTCGATGGCATGGTTGCGGTCTCGGACATAATGGCGCTCCTAACGTGGACTTGGCTGGGGGAAGAACTATTTTGCGCCAGCTCGCGGCTGTGAGCAAACATTTTGAACGCAAAGCAGAGAGGTCAATTCGTTCAGCGCGGCATGCCGTTCGGATACAGCAAGATCTTTCCCGCAAGTCCGCCCTGAAGCAATGTGAAGGCGCTTTCGAATTTGTCCAGCCGAACAGCGGCTCGAGATTCAGCCGCCCCGCCTTCAGCAATGCCGTCATCTGCACCCACGTTTCGTACATTCGCCGTCCATAGATGCCTTGCACCGTGGCGCCCTTGAAAATCACGTCGTTCACCAGATCCAGCGGCACATTCTCCGTCGGAATACCCAGCAACGAAGCGCGCCCGCCCGCTCGTAGCGCTTTGAAACCCTGCTGAATCGCGGTGGGATTTCCGGACATCTCCAGCAGCGCATCGACTCCCGTGCCATTCGTTTCCGCTAGAATTTTTCCAACGGCATCTTCCGCCGCGGGATTCAGCACCACCTCCGCGCCCATTTTCTTCGCCATCGCGCGCCGCTTCTCATTTGTTTCCGTCGCAAAAACGGTTGAGCTCCCGCAAGCCTTCGCCACCGCAATGGCCATCAACCCAATCGGCCCGCAGCCCGTAACCAAAACGGTCTGCCCCGCGACCGGCCCGGCCAGCACCGTATGCACCGCGTTGCCCAGCGGATCGAGAATCGCCCCGTAATGTTCGGGAATCGCCGCATCCAGCTTCCAGATATTCGTCGCCGGAATCTTCACGAACTCCGCGAACGCTCCGTCCTGATCGATCCCGATGATGCGCAGGTTCTGGCAAATGTGCGCTTGCCCCAGCCGGCACTGGTGGCAATGTCCGCAATTTACGTGCATTTCCGCGCTGACGAAATCGCCCGGCTTGACCGCACGCACCTCGTCGCCCACCCGCTCGACCGTGCCGCAGAATTCATGTCCCAGCGTCACCGGCGGCTTGATGCGCCCCTGCGACCAGCGGTCCCACCCATAAATGTGCAGATCCGTCCCGCAAATCGAAGCCGTCTTCACCCGCACCAGCACGTCCGTCGGCCCAATGGAAGGCACCGCGACCGTATCCATCTGCAAGCCCTTCGCCGCCTGCACCTTCCGCAACGCCTTCATCGTCCCTGCCATTCTTGCATCTTGCCTTTGTAGGGCCCGCCTTCTGTGGCGCGCCGCTCTGTGTAGTGGCCGGTCTTTAGACCGGTCCGCTCTTCCGCGATTCCGCGATTCGGCACTAAGGCGGCCGCTCAACTCACCGACGCAATCCCCGATGCTAGCACACCAGTGGCACCGGCTTCTCGTTCCCCGCCGCGAATTCGAATAGCTGCTTTCTGCTACTCTCTCCTTGTCCTTCTCACAAACGACCAAACTTATGTCCACCCCTCGCAGTCTCAAGACACGGCTCCTCTTTCGCTCCCTCATCGCCTTCGTTTTCGTCGCTGTATTTCTTTTCGTCCCCGCCGGTTCTTTCCGCTATTGGCAGGGATGGGTCTTCATGGCCATCTTGTTCCTCCCCATGCCGGTTACCTCGGTTTATTTCATGAAGCGCGACCCCCAGCTCGTTGAGCGCAGGTTGCGAACAGAGGAAAAAATCAGCGAGCAGAAAACCATCATTCGATGGGCCCAGTTGGTTGTCTTTGCGTCCTTGCTGCTCCCTGGATTGGATTACCGTTTCGGCTGGTCGCGCGTCCCGCTTTGGCTGGCGATTCTTTCCCAACTTTTCGTATTCGCCGGCTATCTGATCACCCTTTGGGTCATGAAGGAGAACAGTTTCGCTTCTCGCACCATCCAAGTCGAAGAAGGGCAGCGCGTCATCTCGACTGGACCCTACCGGCTGGTCCGCCATCCCATGTACTTCGGCGCTGTTCTCATGCTGTTCTTCATGTCTCCCGCGCTTGGCTCCTGGTGGGCGCTTCCGGGCTTTCTCCTCGCCATCCCTTTGATCGTCCTCCGCCTCCTCAACGAAGAAAAAATGCTTTGCCGCGACCTCCCCGGCTATTCCGACTACTGCCTCCGCACCCGCTCCCGCCTCCTCCCCCTCCTCTGGTAACTTCTCGCAGCACAGCTCTCCTAGGGCCCACCTGGCGTCTACCCCAACCCTTGTCGGGGAGTTGGGCCGTCCCTTTCGCGTCGCGCCGTCGCCGTTGCGCCAACCCCGAACGGGCCTCGCCCCCCACTGTCATTTCGCGCGAAGGGCCGACTTTTTCTTCCCGCTTCGCTCCTGCGCGCTCTTCTCCATCCCGCACGCTTTTTGCGGGATGAACCGGTCGGCCTGCGAAGAGAGCCCTCTGCACCATCCGGCTCATTTGGCGGGATGAAATCTCTCTTCCCCTTTCCAACCCGCGCGTTTATTGGTCCAAGCGCCAGGAATGGCCGACCGGTGGTACACTGCGCCTATGGCTCCCAAAAAGAAAACCAAAAAGAAGCAGCCGAAGAAAATTGCGCGCAAGAAGGCGAAGCGAACGAAGAAGGCCGCTCCGAGAAAGGCTCAAGCGAAATCGAAGGTCGGCGCCAAGAAAACTGCCGTCGGGAAAACCGCGCACGCCGCTAAGAAACGAGTGCGCGGAAAAAGCCAAACCGTGGATTCCGTGTCATATGCACCGGAGGGACTGGCAGCACGCTCTGGCGGACAATCGGGAGGTCTGCAGGGATTGTCCAGCCTCGAAGGTGCGGATTCCGAGAGTGTGGACGAGTTGCTCGAAGAGGGAAACACGTTCGAGGCCGAAGCGGTGAAGGGCGTGCAAGACGCCGGCGACGCCGACGAGAGCGAAGTTCACACGCATGAAGTCCCCCAGGATGATGTTCCCGGCGAGTACCGCGATAAAGAGGAATGAACGAACCGCCCCCGCCCCGGCCACCGCCCCGACTATTCCGACTACTGGCTCCGAACCCGCTCCCGCCTCCTCCCCCTCCTGCTGATAACTTGCCTCGCAGGGCTCTCCGTAGAACCCATCCCGCCTCCTTTCCGCTCCGTTGACTACCAACTGCCGTGCACTTAACATGACACCCCGGAGTTTCGCTCCCACGCCATGATCGGCCAAACCGTCTCGCATTATCGCGTCATCGAGAAGCTCGGTGGCGGTGGTATGGGAGTCGTCTACAAGGCCGAGGATATTCGCCTCCACCGGTTCGTCGCGCTTAAGTTCCTCCCGGAAGACGTCGGTCGCGACCCGCAAGCGCTCGCCCGCTTTCAGCGTGAGGCCCAGGCCGCCTCGGCATTAAATCATCCCAACATCTGCACCATCCACGACGTCGGCGAACAGGACGGAAAAGCATTCATCGCTATGGAATTTCTGGAGGGCGCGACGCTGAAGCATCACATCGCCGGGCGCCCAATGGAACTGAACACCTTGCTGTCTCTCGGCATCGAGATCGCCGATGCTCTGGACGCCGCGCACGCGAAAGCTATCGTCCATCGCGACATCAAGCCGGCTAACATTTTCGTAACCGAACGCGGCCACGCCAAGATCCTCGATTTCGGATTAGCGAAGCTTAGCCAGGTTGCCGAAGGCGTTGCCGTCTCTGTGGGCCCGACGGTCACGGCCGACGAGGCCCTCACAAGTCCCGGCGCGGCCCTGGGCACGGTCGCGTATATGTCGCCGGAGCAGGTCCAAGGCAAGGCATTGGATCCGCGCACCGACCTGTTTTCGTTCGGAGTTGTGCTGTACGAGATGGCCACGGGCACATTGCCGTTTCGCGGCAACACTTCTGGGCTGATCTTCGAAGCCATCCTCAATCGAGGCCCGGTGGCGCCTGTGCGGCTCAATCCCGATCTGCCCCCGAAACTCGAAGAACTCATCAACCGCGCCCTCGAAAAAGATCGCAACCTGCGATATCAGCATGCCTCCGATTTGCGCGCGGAATTGCAGAGACTGAAGCGCGACTCCGATTCGGGTCGGTCAGCGTCCCCGCATTCGTCACAGCTTCTCGCGCCTGAATTGCCCGCAGAGCGCGTGGCATCCAAGCCCGCCGCGTCGGTTGCACGATCGATGCGGAAACCAGTAGTTGCAATCGCCGTGGTGGTCGCGGCTCTCGGCTTGGCTCTGCTCTTGAACTGGGGTCTTCGCCGCAGCGCACGTCTCCGATGGGCCCGCGAAACGGCGATTCCGGAAATCATACGGCTCTCGGGGAAAGGGGAGGACGACGCTGCTTTTGCCCTGGCGCGCCAGGTTGCGCTGGTCATTCCTAATGACTCCGCCCTTTTGAACTTATGGCCGGACATTTCCCTGGAAATTGCCGTCCACACGAGTCCCGAAGGCGCGGATATTTACATGAAGCAATACCGCGCGGATGACCGGGCTTGGGATTACGTCGGCCGCTCTCCCGTGGACCACCTAAAAATCCCCTTTGGATTGCTGCGGTGGAAAGCTTCGAAGCAGGGCTTCGAAACCATAGAAGCTCTCTCTTACGCCAGAATAAGACGAAAAGAATTACTTCTGCCTGGGAGAGGCACCACTCTGAACCTATCGCTGGCAGCCAACGGAAGCATTCCCGAAGGTATGGTCAGAATACCGGGCGGAAACGTGGAGCTCCAAATTCCGGGTCTCGAACACGCTGTTTCAGAAGTCCAAATCCCTGACTATTGGATGGATCGGTACGAGGTGACCAACAAACAGTTCAAGCAATTCGTTGACGCGAGCGGTTACCGCAGAGTTGAGTTCTGGAAGCAACCGTTTGAAGAGGATGGCCGAACGCTATCCTGGGAAGAGGCACTGTTGCAATTCCGGGATAAGACGGGCAGGCACGCACCTTCAACTTGGGAATTGGGGAATTATCCCGAGGGTCAAGCGGAGTATCCCGTGACGGGGGTGAGCTGGTATGAAGCTGCAGCGTATGCGGAGTTTGCAGGAAAGAGTCTCCCCACAGTCCACCAATGGCAAAACGCCGCGCTTCGGTGGTATACACCTGACATAGCTCTACTCAGTAACTTTAATGGACGTGGGCTGTCGCCGGTTGGAAGTCAACAGGGTATGAACCTCTTCGGTACCTATGACATGGCCGGAAACGCCAAGGAATGGTGCTGGAATGCTACGGGCAACAAGCGGTTTATTCTGGGAGGGGCTTGGAACGAACCACCTTACATGTTCCAAGACCAAGATGCACAGTCCCCGCTCGGTCGCGCTTCGACTTACGGGTTTCGAACGGTGAAAGAAATCCCCGGAACGGCATTGCCCAAAGCGGCGTTGGAACCCATTTTTTTCACCATTCGCGACTATTCGAAGATTAAGCCGATTTCCGACAAGGTCTTTGCAATCTTTAAGAATTTGTACCGCTACGACCCGGCACCTCTCGATGCCGTCCCCGACCCCCTCGAGGAGAGCAATGAATACTGGACCAAACAAAAGGTGACCTTCAACACGGCCTACGGCAACGAACGCATGAGTGCCTATCTCTATTTGCCCAAGAATGCCACTCCGCCCTACCAAACGGTCGTTTTCTTCCCGGGGTCATCCGCAGTTTACGAGCGGTCCAGCCGGGACCTTAATTTGATCGGGTGCGACTTCATCATCAAGAGTGGCCGCGCCCTGGTCTATCCGATTTACAAGAGCCATTACGAGCGGGGTGACGCGAGTAAGACAGACGACCCCGACTCCACGGTTTTCTATCGCGACCACGTCATCGACTGGTCAAAAGACCTGGGAAGAACGATTGATTACCTTGAGACGCGCAAGGAACTCAATCTGGAAAGGCTCGCCTATGATGGCCTGAGCACCGGTGCATACCTCGGGAACATTCTTCCGGCGGTCGAGAAACGGATCAAGGTGCTTGT
>Ga0210404_10001225_pt1 | contig 11255 bp, 10 predicted proteins | sample IncBWH28MmetaG_FD_155455 | JGI IMG/M metagenome (GOLD analysis project Ga0210404, IMG submission 155455) | Forest soil microbial communities from Barre Woods Harvard Forest LTER site, Petersham, Massachusetts, United States - Inc-BW-H-28-M | ecosystem: Environmental > Terrestrial > Soil >... | reverse complement strand
GGGGGAGACGGGGCCGGCTGGCTTTCATCCACCATCGTGAGGCCGTTTGCCGTAGCCAGAACGACCGAAATCTGGTTGGGATTGCCGCCGCCGCAGGCCGACAGAACAATCAGCCCGGCGCATGCCAGGGACAGCAGGGCGGCTGCCTGCAATCTGCTCTTCGCTCTCTTCATCCAGCCACCTGAATGTCCATGATTAGAATTGCTCCCTCCAGCGGCACGTCGCGTCATCGGAGCGCACGCGTCCTAATTGTGCGGCCACATCGGAAAGCGATTGCGACGCCACCGAGTCCGGAGAGTCCCAAGAGTGTCCCGGCGCACCTAGCGAATTAAGTTGAATAACAAAACGGCCCGAGAGAGTCAATCGACATCTCCGGCGCGAACGCTTCCCAACCCTAAGCGGACGCGTGGCATCTAAGTTCCCGGGGAGGCATCCACACCCCACGCCTACCGATGGGATTCAGTCAGCCATGGTGGATGCAGGTGGTGCGACGCTCGTTGCCTGACCATGGCGGGGCGTGGATCATGGCGGCGGATGGCTGCCGCATCGCGGACGGGATTTGCTCCACGCTCGGGGACCTCGAGCCGCATGGTGCTTGATCCCAAGGCTTTTATTTCATGGGCGGTTTTCAATTTTGACTGATTTTTTGGTATAAGAGAGTGCTCGTTCGGGTTTGGCGAACTATTTTTCCTCTTTTATTTCGCACGGCTCATTCGGAGGAAGGCATTGATTGAAGTTCAGGATTTGACCAAGGCCTACGGCCCGGTCACGGCCGTGGACCACGTCTCGTTTACCGTCAACAAGGGCGAAATCCTTGGTTTTCTCGGCCCCAACGGCGCCGGGAAGACCACCACGATGCGGATTCTCACCGGTTTTATGCCCGCCACGTCGGGCACGGCACGCGTCGGGGGGTTCGACGTGTTCACGGACTCGCTCGAAGTGCGCCGTCACATCGGCTATCTGCCGGAGGTGCCGCCGCTGTATCCCGACATGACCGTGGGCGCGTATCTCGATTTTGTGCTGCGGATCAAGAATGTTCCCGCGGACAAGCGCCCCGCGCGCGTCGACGACGCCCTGGAAAAAACCAGCCTCGGCGACAAGCGCAACCAGCTGATCAAGCGGCTCTCCCGCGGATACAAGCAGCGGGTGGGCCTGGCCCAGGCCCTGGTTCACGATCCCGATGTGATCATACTCGACGAGCCGACCGTTGGTCTCGACCCCAAGCAGATCATCGAAGTGCGCCACCTGATCAAGAGTCTTGCCGGCAGCCACACGATCATCTTGTCCACCCACATCCTGCCGGAAGTGAGCATGACCTGCGATCGCGTGGTGATCATCAACAAGGGGAAAATCGCGGCGGTCGATTCGCCGCTGAATTTGACCACGCAGCTCAAAAGCGGCCAGCGCATCCAGGCGGAGGTGAAAGCGCCGGAAAAACCGCTCGAGGAGCTTCTCGCGCAGATTCCGGGCGTGAGGAGCGTGCAACTCAGTACGGCGGGCGCCGACGGCCATCTCACGGCCTTCGTCGAATCCTCACCCGGGAACGATCTACGCAGCCAGGTGGCCGCCAAGATCGTCGAGAAGGGCTGGCCCCTGTACGAACTGCGCGGAGTCGGCATGAGCCTGGAAGAAATTTTCCTGGAACTGACCACCGACGACGCCGCTCACGCGCAGCCGTCGAACTGAACCGGAGGAATCGATGCGGGGTTTGTACGCCATTTATCGCAAGGAGCTGGGCCACTACTTTGTTTCGCCGGTCGCCTACGTGATCGTGGGCCTGTTCCTGTTTCTCAGCGGCTTCTTTTTCGTGGTGGATGTGAGTTTCGCGAACCAGCAGGAACTCGACGCTCCCGCCGCGGTGCTGCGCGCCTTTCTGGAGTTGATCAAGCTCCTGTTCCTGTTTCTCCTGCCCATGATCACCATGGGTGTGTACGCCGAAGAAAAAAAGCGGGGCACGATGGAACTGCTGATGACCTCGCCGATTACGGAGCTGCAAGTCGTGCTCGGGAAATTCTTCGCCGCTCTGACGCTCTACGCGGCCATGCTGCTTCCCACCGCTGGTTCGCTGGTGTTCGTCTGGATGCACAGCGACGCGCGGCCGCCGTTCCGGATGATGCTCGGCGGATATCTGGGAGCGCTCCTGTTCGGCGGTTCCTTGCTTGCCTTGGGCTTGTTTCTCTCTTCGCTCACCGAGAATCAGATCATCGCCGCGGCGTTGACCTTCGCCGCATTCCTGTTGCTCTGGGTGATTGATATCGGAACGCGTGACGCGAGTACTACGGTCGGACAAATCCTGCAATACCTTTCGGTCAGCAACCACTTCGATGATTTCACGCGCGGCATCATCGATACCGCCGGCGTAACCTACTACGTCAGCTTCATCGTTTTTTTCATTTTCCTGACCGTCCGCTCGGTGGATTCGATGCGCTGGCGGCGGGCGTAACGCGATGATTGCGATCGCGGAGGATTCATAGGATGAAATGGGATCGAAATGAAATCGCGCAGTTCATCGCGTTAATCGGGATCGCCTCCCTGGTCGCGGGATATTTGCGCTTCACGATTCAAAATGAACTGTTTCTGACCGCCAAAATCCTGTTGATCAGCGGCGGAGTGCTTGTCCTGGCCGCCGCGGTGATCGGATACCAGGCGTTTTTCGCGTTTTTCTCCAGACGCTCCTCGCAACTCGGCTCCAACGCCCTCATTCTTTCGCTCGCCGTACTGGCCATTCTGGTGGTCTTGAATTTTCTCGGCTTCCGCCATTCCAAGCACGTCGCGCTGACCAGCGAGAAACTGTTCAGCCTCTCCGATCAAACCCGCAAGGTGGTCAGCGGCCTGCAAAAGGACGTCGACGTGGTCCGCTTCGCGCGTCCCACGGATACCACGCCGGACACGCAGCACTTTAACGATTTGATGATTGAGTACAAGCACCTCAGTCCGCATTTCAAATTTCAGGAAGTCAATCCCCAGGAGAAGCCCGACGTGGCCCAGCAATATGGCGCCAAGCGCATCAACGACGTCATCGTCGCCTCTGGCGATCAGAAGGTACCGCTCGAGGGCGGATTCGAAGGCGGCGGCATCTCCGAGGCGGACGTCACCAACGCGATCTTGAAAGTGACCCGCGAGACCTCCAAAAAGGTCTGCTTCGTCACCGGCCACGGCGAAAAGTCGCTCGATGACAGCAGCGTCGAAGGCTACGCCCAGATGGGCGAAAACCTGAAAAAAGAAACCTACACCACCCAAACCATCAGTCTGGTCGAGAAGAACGGCGTGCCCTCGGATTGCGACGTGCTGGTGATCGCCGGGCCCAGCAAACCCTTCTTCCCGCAGGAAGTCGTCATGGTCCAGAAATACCTCGATGACGGCGGAAAGGCCCTGATCGAAGTCGATCCGGACACGGACTCGAAACTGGATCCCGTTTTTCAGGAGTGGAACATCAAGGTCGGCAGCAATGTGGTGATCGACGCAAGCGGTATGGGACAGATGATGGGCGCGGGCCCTGAAATTCCGCTGGTCGTGAACTACGGCGACAGCCCCATCACCAAGAGTCTCCAGCGCCAAATGACCTATTTCCCCGTCGCGCGCACCGTCTCGATCGCCGACAAATCGAAGACCGACCCGTCGAACGTCGAACTCTTGATGACTTCGCCGCAAAGTTTCACCAAGCCCAAGCTCGAGCACCAGGTGAAGTACGATCCGAAAACGGACCAGCTCGGGCCGCTTTCGCTGGGCGTAGCGGGCACGGAGTCAAAAGGCGAAAACAAAAATGCCCGCTTGGTCGTGATCGGCAATTCCGCGTTCCCGGAAAACCAGGTTCTCGGCGGTCCCGGCTCGGACGGCGATCTTTTCCTCAACACCGTCAACTGGCTCGCTCAGGACGAGAATCTGATCTCCATCCGCCCGAAACCGGAAACCAGCCGTCACATCACGCTGACGCTAGCCCAGGAAACCGCCCTGGCCTGGATCGACCGGTTCTTTCTGCCGGGGATCGTGATCATCATCGGAGCCGCCCTGTGGTTGAAACGGCGATAGAAGGCCTGCACGCGCCATGAAGAAATCCACGCTGATCGTCCTGCTCTGCGCCCTTGCTCTGGGCGCCGGCGTCTACTATTTCGACTGGAAGAAAGGCCACGAGAAGAAACCGGACGTCGACACCTCGAAGCCCGCCTTTTCCTTCCAGGCGCCCGACATTACGTCCTTCACCATCGCGCACCCCGCTCAGCCCGGCGTCGGGCCCATCGGATTTGAAAAGCACGATGGCGACTGGCGCATCGTTCAACCCGTCACCACCGAAGCCGATCAGCCGACCGCCTCCGGAATCGTCGATCAACTCGCCACCGCGCGCATCGCGCAGACCGAACCCGGCACGGCCGACCGCCGCCAGGCCTTCGGCCTCGACCCGCCGCAAACCTCGATCGATTTTCAGCTCGCGAACGGCGCAAAGCATTCCGTGCTGCTGGGCAATGCGGATTTCACGCAGGAATTCGTCTACGCCGTCGTCGATGGATCCCAGAGCGTCTCGCTGCTGCCCCAGCTGCTTTCCACCAGCGCCGGAAAGAATCTGGACGGCATGCGGGACCGCTCGGTCCTGCATCTATCGACCGACCAGGCCGCTTCCATCGACCTGAAGAACTCATCCGGCGAGCTGAAAATCACCAAGGACAGCGGCCAATGGAGGTTTGCGAATCCCGCGGGCGTGCTGGCCAGCCGCGAGGCGGTCGATTCGCTGCTGCAAGCGGCCGCCAACGCCAAAATGGTCACCGTCGCCAGCGAAACTCCCGAGAAGCTCGCGCAGTACGGTCTGGCGTCGCCCGCCATGACCCTGGAAGTTTCCAGCGCGAAGGGTGGCCCAAGCACGCTGGTCGTCGGCAAGAAGGACGGCGACGCCTATTTCGCTCGCGATCTTTCGCGGCCCACGATTTTCCGCATCGACACGGATCTGGAAAGCAAGCTCGCGCAGAAATTCGCCGAACTTCGTGACAAGCAGGTCCTCCACGCGGACATCAGCAACCTACAGCGCATTCAGATCGAGGACTCAAGCGGTTCGGTCACCGTGGTACGCAAGGCGGGCGATCCCGACGATTGGGTCTTTGACGCTCCCGCCGACCGCAAAGGCAAGCCCGTCTCCAGCTGGAAAATTGTCGATCCGCTGGGAAGCCTGCAGGCCGATGAGGTGATTGATCACCCGGCCCCGGCCCAGGTCGCGCCCCTTTCAAACCCGGCCATCCGCGTTACCCTCACCGGCAAAGATGGCAAGGACGTGAATCTGCGCGTCTCCAAGCCCGCCGGAGACGTCGCCTACGCGCAGGCGGACGGAGATCGAGCCCTCTACAAGCTGAAGAAATCCGCTTTTGACCAGTTAAACGTAAGCGCGGCAGATCTTTCCGCCGCAGATGTGGGCCCAAATTAAGCGAGTTGGGCTGCGCCGCCCGCCGGCACGTTTTCGTTTTGCCAGGTCGCCAGCAGCAGGATTTTGCCCGTAACCGGCGTGATGTGAATGTAGTAGACCGTGGAGTCGCTTTCGACTTCATAGAAGCCGTTGCGTTTGGGGTCGGCGGTCGTGGTGGCGCCGCTGGCCAGCAGGCAGCGCAGGCGAGCCACGTCCCGTGGAGGATGATTGCCGATGTCTTCGATTTGAATATTGCCCCTCAGGTTTGAAGCCATTCCTCACTCCCTTCAAAAGCATACTACGCGCAGCGTGCCGGAAATGTTCCACTCCCTTTGACGCTTGTTTCCAAGTTTTGGACCTTTTTTGATCGAAATCGGTAATGATCTTGATGGGTGCGATCCCCGCTCGCATCTGGCGCATCCAACTAGGGTCAGAAGGGGCCCCAAGTCTTTTGTTTTTTAAATATTAGAAAAGTTAACCCCCTTCTTGCTACTTGCGCGGTCAGATGAAAATTCTTATAGTCCCGGGGCATTGAGGGCCACTTCATCGTGAAGAAAAAGACTACCAAGGCAAAGAGCAAGAGCTCCAGCCGGTTTCACCGCGACCGCAGACGCAAACATCGCCACTGGCAGGTTACCGTCTATTACCATGATGGCGAAAAGTTCGGCCGTGTATACATCGATCGCGAGCGCGCCGAACGCTTCGCGGAGCGTCAGAAGAAATCGCCCGTGGTCAAAGCGACGCGCATCATGGAAGTCGACTAGCCTCGCCGCTCACTTCCCGCGAAAAACTTGCGCGATTCAATCTAGGAAGCGAAGTGTGCCTGCTCGATTCGCGGCATGGCCGGGGGGCCGCCCTTGTCGCCTCGCTGCCAGCATGCTATAAATGCCTCGGACGAAGGTTGTTGCCGCCGACGCGGGATTCGTATAGTGGTAGTACGCCACCTTGCCAAGGTGGAGGCGAGAGTTCGATTCTCTTATCCCGCTCCATTGACACGTCTCATTTCAATCACACGTGGAAACGATCTTCGTCGCCGTCGGCAGCTTACGCAGGCCAAAAGTCCAGGCCGTCCGCGAGGCGGTCGGCTCCATTTCCACGCGGCTCCATCCTCATGCCTGGTTTGACGTGATCGGTGTCGACGTACCCAGCGGCGTCGGCCACACGCCGCTCTCGCGTCAGGAGATGATGACCGGCGCCCGGCAGCGCGCCGAGAATCTCGCGCGCAAATCCCGCGAAACGAATCAACATTGGAAATACTTTGTCGGACTCGAAGGCGGCATTGACGTCGTCCACCAGCGTGGCGCTCGCTGGGTGTTTCTTCAGAACTGGGCTTGCGTCCTTGATCCATCCGGCAGGGAATCGTTCGGGCAGTCTGGAGCTATCGCGCTACCCGAGCCGCTGGTGAAAACGGTGGTCGACGACGGTGTGGAACTCTCCGAAGCCATCGACGCCTTCGCCGGCAGCCGCGGCATCCGTGACGCGCAGGGCGCCTGGGGCGTGCTGACGAGCGACCTGATCACGCGGCAGGACGCCTTTCGCATCGCCGCCATCAATGCATTCTCGGCGTTCTTTCGCTAGCTGCTAAGTCCGCGCCAGCCTCTTCCGCTTTCGTGTGAGCAGGAAAATCGTGACGGCAATAGCCGCCAGGAGCAGCGCGACCCCCGTCACAATGACCCAATGCCCCTCGGCCGACATGCGCTTCAGTATTCCCCGCCCGTAGCGCTCCGCTAGGAAGGCCAGGATTGTATAGCGCGCCATTCGCCCGGTGGCCATCGCCGCCGTGAATTTGTATGGCGAATATCGCATCGCGCCCGCTGCCAGCACGAAGGGAAGCAGCGGAATGGGCGGCGGCAATATCGCGGCGATGGCGATCGCGCCAAATCCCCAACGTTCGAAGATCGCGTAAACTTTCTGGAGCGTCTTTTTGGATACTTTGCGCTCCGCCATTTCCTTCCCGCCGCGTCGAGCCAGCCGGTACGTCAAAAATTCTCCGATCACGGATCCAATCGTGGCCATAATCGCGTAGTAAAGCCACAAATCGCCCCGTTTGGCAGCCAGGACAATCGTCAGCGCATCCATGCTGCCCGGCAGCGGAAAGATGGAGGCGTCCAGCAGCCCCAGCGGAATAAATCCGAGGCCGCCCAGATGAAATATCCATCGCCGGGTCGAGCGAACAATTCCTTGTGTCGTAGCCTGAATGAGGTGTGGATGGATCATTCTGTGTCGCCGAACGCTCCGCCTGTCGGAAAGAGAACCAGCCCGAATCATACGACGGGCAGCCCTTTTGCATCGGGTCTTATCAGCGCCCTCGGGTGCGACACATCTTGCTCCCACCCCGCACTGTGCGCCACTCGATATGGTGGAAGCTGCGACTTCAGCCCGACGGACGGGTCGAGCGCTAAGCCCTGGGCCTTTCGCCTGCCATTTCGCGAACCGGGACGAGGCCCGTCCCCCAACGAACTTGCTATTCCCGCCTGAACCGAATCGCCGTAGAATACCGCCAACGGCCATGGGCGCTCAGGTCACGATCGCTCTTTTGATGGCGCTCGCATTCGGAGCGGATATTCCCGGTATGACCCCGTTCCGCTCGACCGCTGCGGCTGTCTCCAACCGAGCGCCTGGGGAGTTGACCACTCCACCTTTGCCTGCAGCGGCCATCGCACCCAATCCCGACACCACCCAAGCTTCATCCGCTCCCCAGTCTGCCGATCATTCCTCGAAATCGTTGCAGCCTCAGTCGCGCCTGCTGCTGATACGGTTCATCGACGGCGAATTCGCGCGCGTGGTGCAGCCTCTGCCGGGAGGCAAAAAAGGCTACAAAGTTCCGGCCGGAAAACCGCTGGACATGAAGAAACTGAGCGATGCGCTACGCCTTTACGGCACCGCCGCCAGTCAGGGCGATACCGTCCAGATCACCGGCATCGACTTCCGTTCCGATGCCATCGTCTTGCGCATCAACGGCGGCGGTAAAAAGCATTTTCACCTGCGCGACCACCTGCAGATCGGCGTCGGCGGGATGTCCACGCCGCCGCCCGGCCAGACCTCTCAATCCTATGCCCAGCAGCAGCTGCCCGGCGCCACGCTGGTCATGGACTACCCGCACGGAGTGCCGGACATGAGCCCCGATGATCTGAAACGCGATCTTTCCGTCATGCTCGATTTCTCGAATCAGCATTCCGCCACCGTGAACTGGATCGACACGCTCGCGCCGCAATTTCAGGAAGCGATTAAAGACGAACGCGCCATCGTAGGCATGGATTCGGAAATGGTGCTGGCCGCCCTGGGACGCCCCGAACACAAGGTCCGCGAGCGCGATCCCGAAGGCCACGACACCGAGGACTGGATCTATGGTACGCCCCCTTCGAAGACGACCTTCGTCACCTTCATCGGCGACACGGTCATCCGCGTAAAAGAGTTCAACTGACCCTCCTGAAAAGTGTCCGGGTCACGGCTCGTTCGATCCGATTGGCTTCCCCAAGATTTCACACACAGGTCGCTGAAAACAAAGGGAAGGCACCCGTAGCGCGTGACACACGATGGGGAGGGTCCTCGGGGGCATTGGCGACCTAGGGATCCCCCTGATTTGGCCGCTTCGCGGTCTGAAATTTGCACCCCGCCCGTAGCGCCAACGCTCTGGCTTCCGCCGCGAACCGCGTTGACGAACCCCAACTCCGCCAGTACCATAAGTTGTTCTACTGGCTCCTCTCGCCGGAAATTGTTCTCGACACTTCTCAGGAGGCAGCATGGCCGTCAAAGTGGGGATCAACGGGTTTGGCCGCATCGGACGCAATATTTATCGCGCCGCTCTGGGCGACCCGGCGATTGAGATCGTCGCGGTCAACGACATCACGGATTCGAAAACCCTTGCGCATCTGCTGAAGTACGATTCGATCCTCGGCAATCTCTCCAACAAAGTCACCCACACGGACGACACCATCTCCGTCGACGGCAAGAGCTTCAAGGTTTTCAAGGTCAAGGATCCCGCCGAGCTGGACTGGGCCTCCGTTGGCGCGCAAATCGTCGTCGAATCCACGGGCCTGTTCACCAATGGCGCCGACGCGCGCAGGCACATCCGCGGCCCGGTGAAGAAAGTGATCATTTCGGCGCCGGCCACCGATCCCGACGCGACCATCGTCCTCGGCGTAAACGACAAAACCTACGACCCGGCGAAGCACAACGTCGTTTCGAACGCTTCCTGTACCACCAACTGCCTCGCGCCGGTTGCAAAAGTCTTGCAGGACACCTTCGGAATCGTCGTCGGCACCATGACCACGATCCACTCCTACACCAACGACCAGAAGCTTCTCGATTTGCCGCACAAGGACCTGCGCCGCGCGCGCGCCGCGTCGTTGTCGATGATCCCGACGACCACCGGTGCCGCCAAAGCGCTGAGCCTGGTGATCCCGGAATTGAAGGGCAAACTCGACGGGTACGCCATGCGCGTGCCGACGCCGAATGTCAGCGTCGTCGATCTCACCGTGATCGTCGAAAAGCCGGCCACCGTTTCGAGCGTCAACGCGGCTCTGAAGAGGGCAGCCGAAGGGCCGATGAAAGGCATTCTCGAGTACACGGAAGAGGAACTGGTCTCCGTGGATTTCCGATCCAACCCGAATTCCTCGATCGTCGATTCGGGCTACACGATGGTCGTCGGCGGGAACTGCGTGAAAGTCCTCTCGTGGTACGACAACGAGTGGGGCTACTCCTGCCGGTGCCGCGACCTGATCAAACTCTTTGCAAAAAGTTTGTAACGCCCTCGCGCCACGCAAAAACGCAAAATCCAAAACGAACATGAGCAAACTTTCGATTCGCGATCTCGATCTCAACGGCAAGCGCGTCTTCATTCGCGTGGATTTCAACGTCCCGCTGGATGGCACGCGGGTGACGGACGACACGCGCATCCGCGAAACGCTTCCGACGCTGAAGCTGGCGATGGAGCGCGGCGGGCGCCTGGTCCTCGCTTCGCACCTCGGACGCCCGAAAGGCAAAGCCGATCCGAAATACAGCCTCGCGCCCGTGGCCGCAAAACTCGGCCAGTTGCTCGGCAAGCCGGTGGGGTTCGCCACCGATTGCGTGGGCGCCGATGCGGAGGCCAAGAGCAAGGTGCTCGGCAACGGGGAAGTGCTGCTTCTCGAAAACGTACGTTATCATCCCCAAGAAGAGAAGAACGATCCTGATTTCTCGAAGCAGCTTGCGGCGCTCTGCGACCAGTTATTTGTCTGTGATGCGTTTGGCTCCGCGCATCGCGCGCACGCCTCGGTCGTCGGAATTACGAAATGTGTCCGCCAGTCCGCGGCCGGCCTGCTGATGGAAAAGGAGCTCAAGTATCTGGGCAAAGCGGTCTCGAATCCCGAGCGGCCGTTTGTTGCGGTTCTGGGCGGCGCGAAAGTGTCCGATAAGATTGAAGTGGTACAAAATCTGATGAAGCTGGCCGACGCCATGCTGATCGGCGGCGCGATGGCGTACACGTTCCTAAAATCGGAAGGGAAGCCGGTAGGGAAGTCGCTCGTCGAAAACGACAAGCTCGATCTCGCCCGCGGCCTGATCGACGAAGCGCGCAGCCGCAAATTCCGCCTGTTGTTGCCAGTGGACCACGTGCTGGCCGAATCACCCGATTCCACCGCGACGAAAACGACGGACATCGCGAACACGCCCGAGGGCTGGATGGGCCTAGATGTCGGCACGAAAACGATCGCGCAATTCGGCGCCGAGATTTCGAAGGCTCGCACGATCGTGTGGAACGGACCCCTGGGAATGTTTGAAAAACCCGCGTTCGCGCAGGGCACTCTCGCCATGGCGCGGGCCGTCGCGGCCGCGACGGTCGCCGGCGCCACGTCTATTGTCGGTGGAGGCGATTCCGTCGCCGCCGTTG